>JAEEGL012737111.1_pt1 | contig 74082 bp, 63 predicted proteins | sample 9134231 | NCBI WGS metagenome assembly JAEEGL01 (sample SAMN16246548, study PRJNA631951) | gut metagenome | biome: gut microbiome; feature: rumen; material: fiber-attached | host: Bos | place: Iran: Karaj | collected 2018-10 | reverse complement strand
TCTTCCCATCATTAAGTTTCAACATTTTCCAAATTGGTATGGGTGTAAGCCCTGTTGTGATTAGTATCGCAACGAGTGCTTCAAAATTCATTGAAGGTTTTTCCGACACATTCTTCGGAAACTTGAGTGACAACACCCGTTCTAAATGGGGCCGTCGTCGTCCTTGGATATTCTTCGGTGCGTTCATTCTTGCACTGACGTTTATTGCAATCTGGTTTACACCTCGTACACCGGGACTTATGCAGACGGTATATTTCATCACGATTGTATCGTTGTTCTACATTGTGATGGCAATCTGGCAAATGCCGTACGGAGCCCTCGGTCTGGAACTTGAGGAGGATTACACGGAACGAACGAAGCTGCAAACGTACAAGTCAATATTCTCGTACGTTATCGGTATTCTTATCGGTTCCGCATATCTTATCTGTCAGTTGGATTTCATGAAAGGTAGCGGTAATGAAGTTGACGGTGCTCGTAAACTTGGTATCATTGTCGGTATCTTAATCATCATCTTTGGTGTGATTCCTGCTATTTTCTGTAAGGAAAAGAACATGGAACGTACTCAGGCACAAAAGAAAGACCCGTTCTGGCCTTCATTGGTGGTTACGTTCAAATCGAAACCATTCCTTTTGTTGATGGGTTCTTTGTTCTTCGTATATGTAGCATTGTTCTTCATGTTGCCTTTGCTTGGCTACATTTCAATGTATCACGTTTGTTCCGACGGTATGCACAGCATTTTCAACTGGACATGGCGTCACCCATTCACATTCACATTCGAAGAATCATTCGTTACGCACAAAGAGTTGGCTGGCCATATCGGTGTTTACACTGCTATCTTGCAACCAGCAACACAAATCTTGATGGTAATCATAGTTAACCGAATCGCTAAATTCTTCGACAAACGTACGTTGTTGATTCTTGGTTCTACGGTGGCAATTCTCGGATATGTATCAAGCTGGTTCTTGTTCACTCCTTCTGCTCCATTCTTGGCAGTATTTCCACCTGTAATCATCAACATGGGATTGGCAATGTGCTGGCCGTTGATTGGTTCGTTCACAGCCGACATCTGTGACTACGACGAATACGAACACGGAAGCCGTCGTGAAGGTATGTTCACCGCCGTTTCCGGTTTCTTGATTAAATTGGCTATCGCATTAGTGTCAATCATCGCAGGTTATGTGCTTGTTTTGGTCGGCATTGACGGTGCAAACCCAATCATCTCGGTTGAAGACTTGAACTTGGTACGTCAAATGTACGTATGGATTCCAACAGTTTCCATGTTGCTTACCATCGTATTGATTTGGAGATATCCATTGTCGAAAGAGAAAGTTCAGGAAATTCAGGAAAAATTACGTGAAAGAGCTGCTGCAAAAGCTGCTTCAGTTGAATCTAACAATTAATGAGCATTATGAAAAAAGTAATTTTAATAGCATCATCACTCGCCTTCTTCTTTGCTTGTAGCGAGGAAAAGACCGAAGCAAACTACAACCGTTGTCCGCAGGCAACTGCCGACGATGTGGCAAACACCATACAGGACATTGACGGCAACCAATATAAAGTTGTGAAAATTGGTGACTACGAATGGTTTGCGTCTAACTTGAAAACGACCAAATTAGCTGACGGAACAGCAATAGAAAACGTTGTTGCCGAAGAAGACTGGGCAAAAACGACAGCACCCGCCTACTCTACATATAATAATGAAGACGGTGCCGAAGTTTTGTATAACTATGCCGCTGTTCAGGCAAATCCTTGTCCAGAAGGTTGGTACGTTCCTGCCGATTCTGTATGGTTGCAAGTGGCCGCAACATACGCAGGCATAGTAGATTCAACAGGTTGGGACAAAGTTCCTACCACTATCGGATGGGACAACACGAGTTTTTCAGCCAAGGCGGCAGGTTTCCGTGAAAGAAACGGTAAATTCTACGAAGAAGGAAATCTTGGCTTGTGGTGGACAACCACTCCTCACAACGAGGCAAACGCAATGTATGTGTACATGAAGAACATCAGCACCGAATCACAGAAATATGTGGGACTCAACAAGAGCCACATTGGCAGAACGACAGGTTTGAGCGTTCGTTGTGTTCGCAAATACGATGCCGCCAACACATACGCTGCTCCAAAAGCTGTTGAATGTACTACTGACACAATTGCAAATGCGATTGCTGATTCTTTACAGGCACAAATTCAATAACAGAATATTGCTTACAAAAAAAAATCCCGATTGGTTTGTTTTCCAGTCGGGATTTTTTTTGTCGTAACTGTTCTTCTTAATCACTACGAACATAATCGTTTTGCACACGCAACGGCTTCGGCAATGATGTCGTCCTCGCCATCGACGTGGCCATTCCGCATAACAAATGTACCGTTACACATCACAGAATCGATAGCACGAGAATCGGCACCATAAATCCAGTTGCTCACAATGTCGTGACAGGGAACCATCCGTTCATTGTCCATACGAATCAAAATACAATCGGCAAGCCATCCTTCCTCTATTCTGCCGACATGCTGCAATCCGTATGCTTTTGCGCCATTTTCTGTCGCAAGTTTCAATATGTCATTTTTCGACACTATCACATTCGCGTCATTCGCCTTTGTAAGCAAGCCCGCCATCTTCATCTCCTCGCGCATATCAAGGTTATTGTTCGACGAAGCGCCGTCGGTTCCCAACGCAACCATGATGTTATGTTTTAACAAACTCACTATATTAGGAATTCCACTGCCCAATTTCAAGTTTGAACAAGGATTCACGACAGCCGTCGCACCAGACAGAGAAAATATTTTCTTGTCTTTTTCGCTAAAATGTACGCAATGAGCAGCGACGAAATTTGATGACAAAGCACCCCATTTCTCCATCAACTCCACAGGAGTGCATTTATATTGCAGTATGCAATCATTTACCTCTTTGCTTGTTTCCGACAAATGCGTATGCAACACATAGCCTTCTCCTTTTGCAATCGTTATGCATCGCTGAAAACATTCGTCACTATTGGTATAAATGGCATGAGGCATCACAACCAATTTCACTCGTTCCGACTCGCCTTTGTGTTGCTTCAGAAATGAAAAATTCTCTTCCAAGCCTTTCGGACTTGTCAGCACATCGGAGATGGTAACGCCAATGGCAGCACGGATTCCCATTTCTTCCACAACTTTCATTGTTTCCTCACGGTGCCAATACATATCGGAAAAAAACACCGTCCCCGACTTTATCATTTCAAGCACGGCAAGACGACTACCAATCTCAATGTCTTTTGCAGTCAATTTCGCCTCCAAGGGCCATATATAGTCGTTGAGCCACTCAAACAACGGCGTGTCGTCGGCATAGCCACGCATCAACGTCATTGCCGCGTGCGTATGTGCATTATAAAAAGCCGGAAGAATCGCCAAACCGCTACAATCAATTATTTCAGCATTATCATATTGTTTACCTTGCACCGACGGCACAATTTCGGAAAATCGATTTCCGTCAATCACGATATCGCTGATTACGTCATTACACAAGACAGATTGTAATACTTTTTTTCCCATAGTTATTGTATAAAAAATTCATCGTTAGGTCGAGGATTCGAATAGGCAGGATTTGTGAGAAAACTTGTGTCGGACAAGGTAAGCAAAAACGCCTTCAAATCTTGCAATTCTTGTTGAGACAAATGCATCCCTCCATGATTCACTCCTATCATCAAAGGGTCAACGTACGGAGAACGTTTCAAACCAGAGTTGTAGAACTCCAATACTTCGTCCAACGTGGCAAATCGTCCATCGTGCATATACGGAGCAGTGTATTCCACGTTACGTAATGTCGGAACCCTATATTTACCTTTGTCGGCAGGATTTTTCGATACTGACGAATAGTCGTTTTTGTCTACAAAATCAATATCCTTCGCATTATTCATGAACAAGTTGGTCGTCCACAGTGGCAACGCTGGCGAACCATGGCAATGAAAGCAGTCGCCGCTCTCGGTGGAGAACAAGAAAAATCCTCGTCGCTCTGCTTCCGTCAGTTGATATTCTCCACGCATAAATTGATCGAACTTAGAGTTGAACGACACCAAAAAACGAACAAATTGCGCCACGGCTTTCCCCATCCTGTCAATGGTAATTTCTTCCGTTCCAAACGCTTTTTTGAACATCGGCGGATAGAGCGAATCGCTCCGAATCAGTTCCAGCGATTTCTCTATGGAGCCGTTGCCCTCGTGCGGAGCTACAATCATCATCCACACAAACGATTCTATGTTTTTATAGTGAAATTCCTCTCGTTCGGGAACGCCATATTTACCACCACGTTTTTCATTCTTAGAATTGACAAATCCGTTCCACATATAGCCTTCGTTAATCCACGCAAGGTTAATCAATGGCATCATAGTGTGTGGCGTCGGGATTCCCGTCATTCCAAAAGTCTTTCCATCCTTGTATTTCGGGTGATCTATGCCACATTCAAACGAATGAGCTTGCTTGTGGCACGTCGCACACGACATAAGACTATCCTTGTGAATCCTTCCAGCCAATCGACCATCGTAAAACAGATGTCGCCCCAACTCCACGCCTTCCACCGTCATAGGATTATCGGCAGGAATGTTCATATTGTCCAGCGCATACGATACGGGAAACGTATATGGCGTAGGCATCTGTCGCTTCTCCTTTGGTGTCATAATGTACGCCACAACGCCGACATACATGCCAACACCCATAAGCAACAAACCTATCCTGCAATATTTTGTTTTCACCCTTATCGTTTCGATTACAAGGTAAAGATAGGAAAAAGAATAGGAAGATGTGAAAAATATTGAATCACATTTTGCAAACATTACCATTTTATAGCACGTTTTCAAAAAAAATATTATATTTGCACACGTAAAACAACGATATGATTTTAGAAACAGTATTTGTGGTAGTCGTGGATGTCATTCAGTAATGAATGGTGTTTGACTATTTCGATATAAAAGCACCATTCTTCAAGAGTTTGGTGCTTTTTTTTTTGAAAGAATATCAACTGATAATTAAAAATTAAGAGTTAAGAATTAAAAGTTAATAATTAAGGTGGCTGAGCTTGTCGAAGCCACATATTTAAGAATTAAATAAAAATACAATGGGATTTCCGTTACGAAGCGAAACATCGACGCAAGGTCGTTTGATGGCAGGAGCACGAAGCCTTTGGCGTGCTAATGGTATGAAAGAAGAACAAATCGGCAAACCTATCATTGCCATTGCGAATTCATTTACACAATTTGTTCCCGGACACGTTCATCTTCACGAGATTGGACAGAAAGTGAAGGCTGCGATTGAGGCACAAGGCTGTTTTGCGGCTGAGTTCAACACTATTGCAATCGACGATGGAATCGCTATGGGACACACGGGTATGCTCTACTCGCTTCCTTCACGTGAAATTATTGCCGACAGCGTGGAATACATGTGCAACGCTCACAAAGTTGACGCTCTCGTATGCATCAGCAACTGCGACAAAATCACTCCAGGTATGCTGATTGCCGCCATGCGTCTGAACATTCCTACAATTTTCGTTTCGGGTGGACCTATGGAAGCCGGCGTAATCAACAAAGAAAAATATGATTTGATTGACGCCATGGTTATGGCTCTTGATTCGAACGTAAACGATGCGACTCTCGACGCTGTTGAGAAAAACGCTTGTCCTACCTGTGGCTCTTGCTCGGGTATGTTTACGGCTAACTCCATGAACTGCTTGACCGAAGCGCTTGGTTTGTCGCTTCCTGGCAACGGTAGCATTGTGGCTACGCATAAGAATCGTGAGAATTTGTTTATCCGTGCGGCAAAACAAATCGTTGAAAATACCAAGAAATACTACTACGACGGCGACACTTCGGTTCTTCCGCGTTCTATCGCCACTCGTGCGGCATTCTTGAACTCAATGAAGATGGATATTGCAATGGGCGGCTCTTCAAATACGGTGCTTCACCTTTTGGCTGTTGCTCACGAGGCAGGTGTGGAATTCAAGATGAAAGACATTGATATGTTGTCACGTCAAGTTCCTTGTATCTGCAAAGTTGCTCCTAATACGAAGAAATATCACATAGAAGACGTGAACCGTGCCGGTGGCGTGATGGGAATCCTTGGCGTACTTGACCGTAACGGCTTGCTCGACACTTCAGTAAAACGTGTTGACGGACTGACATTGAAAGAAGCGTTGGATTCATACGACATTCTTCGCCCGACTGCAAAGGCTGAATTGACGGAAATCTACAAAAGTGCTCCAAAAGGCGACAGAACAACGGCTATGGGTTCTCAAAACACAATGTACCAAGAATTCGATACCGACCGTGCTAACGGTTGTATCCGCGACATTGCCAATGCCTACACGAAAGACGGCGGTTTGGCAGTATTGTTCGGAAACATTGCAAAAGAAGGCTGTATAGTGAAAGTTGCCGGCGTTGACGAATCATTGTTCACATTCAAAGGAACAGCCAAAGTATATCATTCTCAAGAAGATGCGTGCGACGCAATCATCAAGGACGAGATTCAGGCAGGCGACGTTGTGGTAATCATCTACGAAGGTCCGAAAGGTGGTCCTGGTATGCAGGAAATGCTCTACCCGACTTCATATCTGAAATCAAAACATTTGGGTAAGGCGTGTGCACTCATTACCGACGGACGTTTCTCTGGCGGAACTTCTGGTTTGTCAATCGGACACGTATCGCCTGAAGCGGCAAGTGGTGGCGAAATCGGATTGGTTCGCAACGGCGACACAATTTTATTCGACATTCCTAACCGTAAGGTGGAATTACTCATCTCCGACCAAGAAATGGAGAAACGTCGTGCCGAAGAATTGGCAAAAGGCAAGAACGCTTTCAAACCGAACAGAGAACGTTTCGTTCCCGATTCATTGAAAGTGTATGCTCAAAACGTTGCCTCAGCAGACCTTGGTGGTGTACGAGTAATTGAATAATTAAAAATTAAAAATGAATAATTAAGAATTTTTATAACCTTTAATTCTTAACTTTTAACTCTTAATTCAAAATGACTGGTTCAGACGCATTATTACAATGTTTGACAAACGAGGGAATCGACACCGTTTTCGGTTATCCGGGCGGAACGATTATGCCTTTGTACGACAAATTATATAGTTACACCGACAAATTACGTCACATACTCACCCGCCACGAGCAAGGAGCCGTTCATGCGGCACAAGGTTACGCACGTGCTACGGGAAAAGTGGGCGTTTGTATGGCGACTTCGGGTCCCGGTGCCACAAATCTTGTTACGGGTATTGCCGACGCAATGATTGACTCAACGCCTATTGTAGCCATCACCGCACAGGTTGTTTCCCGCTCTTTGGGTACCGACGAGTTCCAAGAAGTTGATATTATTGGTGTTACCATGCCTATCACGAAATGGAATTACCAAATCACTTCGGCCGACGAAATTCCCGAAATCGTGGCAAAAGCGTTCTATCTTGCCCGCACAGGTCGTCCAGGTCCTGTGTTGATTGACATCACGAAGGATGCCTTAGTTGCCGAAGTAGGCGATTTCACATACAAACCATGTGAATACGTTCGCGGTTATTATCCGTACCCAAAACTGAACCAAACAGAAATCAACGAGGCAATCGCATTGATTGACAAGGCAGAAAAGCCTATCATCTTTGCTGGTCACGGTATTGAGATAGCACAAGCTCAAAAAGAATTGATGGAATTATCGGAACGTGCAGATATTCCAATTGCGTCAACAATAATGAGTTTAAATACCATTGATTATGAACATCCCAATTTTGTTGGTATGCTTGGAATGCACGGGAATTATGCGCCAAACATTAAAGCCAATGAAGCAGATGTTATTATTGGTGTAGGACTTCGTTTCGACAGCCGCGTGACGGGAAATTTGGCAAAATTTGCAAAACAGGCAAAAATCATCCATATTGAAATTGACCGTGCCGAAATTGGCAAGATTTTGAAACCTACTCTTGCCGTAAACTGTGATGCAAAAACGGCATTACAGGCTCTCGCCAAAGCTGTAAAACCTGCTAAACATACCGAATGGATACAAAGTTTCAAACCTTTGTACGAAATTGAAAAAGAGCAAGTTATTGAACCAGCAATTCATCCTAAAGATGGTGATATAAAAATGTGCGAGGTTATTAACATGATTTCGGAAAAGACAAAGGGAACTGCTATTGTGGTTACCGACGTTGGACAAAATCAAATGGCAACCTGCCGTTATTACAAATTCAAAAACGGCTCAAAAATCATTACGTCTGGTGGACTTGGAACCATGGGTTACGGCATACCCGCTGGCGTGGGAGCAAAAGTTGGTCGTCCTGAAAAACGAGTAATCACATTTGTTGGCGATGGCGGTTTCCAAATGACAGCACAAGAATTAGGCACCATGGCAGCCGACAATATCGGATTGAAAATTGTTCTTTTGAATAACACATATCTTGGAAACGTGCGTCAATGGCAGGAACGATTCTTCGGTCACCGCTATTCGTTTGTTGACATTGCCGGGCCCGACTACATTACCATAGCCAAAGGTTGGCAGATTGCCGGCGAACGCGTGGTTGAACGCAAAGACCTTTCTGCCGCAATCGACAGAATGTTGGCCGACGATAAGCCATACGTGCTCGAAGTTGCAATTGAACCAGAAGAAGGCATTCTTCCAATGGTTGAGCCAGGTGACGGAGTTTCTGACATGAAATTACATTAAGATTATGGAGACAAAACAATATACAATCACTGCATTTACGGAAAACCACATCGGTTTGCTGAACAAAATCACCATTGTGTTCACTCGCCGTAAAATCAACATCGAAAGTTTGACGGTTTCGGAATCGCAAATCAAAGGAATACACAGTTTCACCATTGTGGTAAATTCTACGAGAGAAACGGTTGAAAAAGTTGTAAATCAGATAGATAAACTTGTGGAAGTCATCAAGGCATTCTTCTACGAAGAAGAACAACTTATTGCCCAAGAATTGGCACTTTACAAAATGCCGATGTCGGCAATCAAGATGATAAACATGGGACGCTTTATCCGCGAAAACAACGCCCGTATCCTTGACATGCAGCAAGAATATTTCGTAATTGAAAAGACGGGAACGGCAGAACAGACGCAGGAATTATTGGAAAAACTCCGTCCACTGGGAATCCTTGAATTTATCCGTTCAGGCCGCGTTATCATCACCAAACCGATGAAAACGTTGGATGCCTACATGGATGAAAAAGACCAGAGTTATTCGTTTACGAATTAATATTTGAGAAAATCTCAAAAGTAAGATTCTATCAGAAAGGCTTCGGCACAATACATTTGAGCGAATGAGGCTGAATGGTAAACGTGATGTCATTCGTCATCATGCGGGGTTCACCGTCTAAATGGAGCAGACGAGGAATCGTGTTTTCTATCGTAAATTCCTCTAAATGATAGGTTTCCACGTGACGGGAATGATTGAACTGATTGGAAAACAAGCGAATCGCAAGAGGTAATACATCAACGACAGGTAATTCTTTGAGCAATACGAGCTCAAATTTACCATCAGTAATATCGGCTTCGGGAGCAACCTTGGCATTCAGTCCCCATTGGTTTGAGTTAGCAACGGAAACCATAAAGAACTGTTTTTCAACCTCTTCCCCATTGATTTTGAATCTTCCCGTTTGTTGCGGGTAGTTCATATATTCCTCAACGACAAGTTTCACATAATTCAAACCGCCCCGTTCATCGGCGCAACTTTTATCATAAACATTTCCCACCTGGGCGTCGAAACCGATGCCGGCAACATTTACAAAATATTCGTCGTTGCACAATATGGAATCTATGACAAGTTCTTTCCCTTCGGCAATGACTTGCATAGCCTTTTTTATCGTCGTGGGAATCCCGAAAAAGTGAGCGAATCCGTTCCCCGAGCCCATAGGAATCACAGCCAAAGCCGACTGTGAATGAATGACGGATTGCGCAACTTCGTGTATGGTGCCGTCGCCACCAACGGCAACGATTATGTCATATCCTTTTTCAACGCCGACACGCGAAAGTTCCAATGCATGTCCTGCAAATCGCGTATAAACGAAATCTACCGTGAAGTCATTCGAATTCAACACTTCCGAAGCAAGTTTCTCAATATTCTTGTTTCGTACTTTTCCCGAATGTGGATTTATGACAAACAAAACACGTTTCATCCTAATCTTGCTCAATAGTTCGTCCAGGATAAACCTTGAGTGCCTGTTTCAAACAGCGAACAGCCTTTTTCAACTTATCCATCTCAAGAATATAGGCAATACGCACTTGGTGAACGCCTTGTTTCTTACCTGTATAGAAACCTGTTCCTGGGGCAAGCATTACCGTAGAGCCCTCATACTCAAATTCTTCCAATAACCAACGACAGAATTTATCCACATCGTCAACAGGCAATTCTACCACAGAATAAAATGCACCGTCTGGCATTGGAGAACGAACCCCCTTGATTTCGTTCAATGCAGGAATAATATAGTCTCTACGAGCCTTGTATTCCTCTGCCGATTTTTTCAAGAAACTTGCTGGCGTGTCCAACAACGATTCGGCAATCAATTGCCCCATAGACGGCGGACTCAAACGTGCCTGAGCAAATTTCATAGCCGTGGCAATCACATCGCGGTTTCTGGTAATCATAGCACCAACACGAATGCCACACACATTATATCGTTTTGAAAATGAATCAATTAAGATAGTATTTTCTTCTATTCCCTTGAGATTCATCACCGAATAATGTTCACTGTCATAACAGAAATCACGATAAACCTCATCACAAATCAGGAATAAATCATATTTGCGGACAAGATTTCGAATGTGCGAGAGTTCTTTCTGGCTATACACATGTCCCGTAGGATTATTCGGGTTACAAAGCATAATAGCCTTCGTCTGCGGCGTCAAGGCGTCTTCAAAATCTTCAATTGGCGGCAATGCAAAATTTGAATCAATCGTAGAACGAACGGGAATCATACGAGCACCCGTTTCTGTCGTAAAGCCATAATAATTAGCATAATACGGTTCGGGAACGATTACCTCGTCGGCATAGTTCAAAATGCTGTAATAAGCAAAACAAATCGCTTCGGAACCTCCCGTAGTAATAAGAATGTCCTCGCTCGAAATTTCTATACCGATTTGCTTATAATATTCGGCCAATTTTTCGCGCAACGACAAATTTCCCGCCGAATGCGAATATGGGATATACTTTCCCGTATATTTATGCATAGCAGCTTCCGCCAAATCTGGCGTAGGCAAATCAGGCTGACCGATATTCAAATGGAGCACTTCCACTCCACGCTGCTTCGCTTCATCAGCATACTGCACCAAGCGTCGAATTGGCGACGCTGGCATTAACAAACCTCTATCTGATACTCGTGGCATTTCTATTCGTTTATTTGTACGTCCACTTCGTCGTGTTGCACGGCGGACGTGTCGTTTGTAATTCTTGAATTTCCTAAAATCGCTTTATGAGGATTTGTAGTCACATATCCTGCAATGACCAATAAAATCGCACTATTGTCGGCATTTGAAAAAACGGTTATCCCCTTTTCAAAAGGTCCGCTTCGCCGTGTATCGTACGAAACCTCTATAACACCTTTCCCTTTGGGCGGAACAGGTTCCTGTGACCAGACAGGAATCGTGCAGCCACACGTGCTTTGCACTTCGTTTATGATAAGCGTATCGATTCCCGTGTTGGTGAAAACGAAATCGTATTTGGCGGGTTGCCCGAAAATGACATTGCCAAAATCGTGACGACCTTCCTTGAATTCAATATGCGCCTTAGTTGCGTGTTTTTGGAGATATTTTGCCCGTGAGCAACCCGTACACACACACGAAAAAACAAGCACTATGAATAAAAAACGTTTCATAATCAATACAAAGGTATCAATTTACCTTTAAATAAGCAAACTGCGGGCTATTGAAAAATAAAGCAAACAACACACAATATCGTTCGTGGTCGTTACGAACGGCCCTGTTGCTATTGCAGGGTCTATCTTGCATTTGTCCAACGCCAATGGGACGAACGTTCCGAACAGCGAGGCAAAAACTATGATTACCAACAATGAGAAACTCACTACGGATGTCAGCTGTAAATCATTGCCCGACAACCAGTTATATAGGAACAAAACAACGGAGCAAATCACACCGATCAACAATCCGCCTAAAAATTCACGGAAAATCTTCATCCAGATTGAAGTCAGTTTTAACGTTCCTCCCGCAATACTTTGCACCATAATCGACGAAGACTGCACGCCCACGTTACCGCCCATAGCGGCAAGCAACGGCAGGAACAATGTCAGACTTGCATTTCGAGCAATATCATCTTCAAAAACGCCGATTACACGAGAACTCAAAACACCACCCAACAAACCGACAAAAAGCCACGGAAGTCGTGCCATTGTCTGACGGAGCATAGTATCGTTGTCATCAACATCTTGAGTCAAACCAGCTTGCATCTGATAATCTTTCTCTGCTTCTTCACGAATCACATCAACAACGTCATCGACCGTAACGCGACCTTTCAAGCGATTGAGAGAATCAACGACAGGAACGACCAACAAGGCATATTTATCCATTAATCGGGCAAGTTCCTCCGAAGGCATACTCGTCGGCACCGAAATGACCTCATCATCATAAATATCAGAAATCACGGCACTCTCGCCTGCCAAGACCAAACGGGCAATCGGCAACATTCCAACGAGAACGTCATCGTCATCAACCACATACACGTTCATCATGTTATCAACCTCGCCTGCTTGCTTGCGAATTTCAAGAATACATTTTTGTACGTTCCAGTTCTTATTCACACGAACAAGCTCAGTCGCCATCAAACCACCGGCGGTATCTTCGTCGTAATCCAACAAGTCGGCAATGTCGCTCGCCTGTTCCTTGTCGGACATTTTTGCCAAAACCTCGGTTTTGATACGTTCTGGCAAAGTCTGCAAAATATCGGCGGCATCATCGGAATCCATTTTCTCAATGAGGTCGGTCGCAATGATTTCAGCAGGAATCACCGTCAACAAACGGTCAAGTTGCTCGTCTTCCAACTCAACGAGAATACTTGCTTCAACACTTGGCTGAAATTGTAAGAAAACGTAATTGGCTTCTTCGTTGGTTAATTGTTCAAGGATATCGGCTATATCGGCAGGATGGGCATCCGAAAAACATTCTAAAATTTTCTCTACGTCCTGAACTTCAATAAGAGATTTCAGGTAGGCGATAAAATCTTTGGTCAGTTCGAAATGCATATGACTATCCTCCTTCCATATTAGTATTTAATCCTTACGTTTTGCGGTGTGCAAGTAACGAAAAAAAAATTAGAATGACCAAAAAAAATAGAGTAATTCACATTCGTTTTTCACGATTATTTTTTACTGCAACTTTTGCCGTACAAATTCATTGGAAATATGCGTTTCGTCTTTCCCGCCCGAATACATCAACACTAAGTCAAACGATATTTCGGAAATGATTTGCTCATAGATTTCCGTAGGAATGCGAATGGTGAGACGGGCCATGTCAAGGCATTCATCCTCGTAAATCGGCATTTTACCCAAAGCCGACAACTTCACCTTGTTTTTTTCCAACATTGTATAGGTTATATTCTCCACATCGTCCCACAGCACGTCCAATTTTTCCATTTCGGGACACGTAATATAGACATTCAGTTTATAAGAATTTTCGGGTATCGCACCTTGATTCGCAATTTGGGCAAAGAAATGAAACGACTTGAAATCAAGTTCTTCCTGATATTTCCCTATATAATACCCTTGTACCGCCAATTTGCTCGAACACTTACGATTATACAACTCGCGTATTTCGTATTCTTCCATTGGCACAGCCTCAAAATTATAGCGACGATAAAATTTTCTATCCTTGCTCATGTGGGGCGTATTGTAACTTTTGGGAATTTTCACCACATAAATTGACTGCTCAATCTTTCCTCCTTTCCGAATAGGATAGATGCGTATATCGTTGATTTTCTGTTGGATACCAGAATTCAACACTTGTTCGATCCATTCTTTCGTATAAACAGTGCCATCAACAAACGAAAGGGCACTCGCCTTGTGGTTTGCCTCCGATAAACCATAAACAATAATTCCGCCGTCGGCATTAGCAAAAGCGGCAACATCCTTGGTCATTTCCGCCTTTTTACTATCCCATTTGCCAAAAGCACCCGCCGACTTGAATTCCAAATGAATCGACTCCTCGACCTCATTGTCAATCAAATCTTGAATGTCCTGAATCGTATAGACGTCTTTTGTAAAAAAATCATTCATACCGTAAAATTCTCCATAAAGGTACGGATTTTCGCATTTATTGTTTCATTTTGAGCGAAACTTTTTTCAAAACCATAACCATTTACCGTTATTTGGCATTCGCATCCCCCCCTCTTAATTCTTAATTCTTAATTCTTAATTCTTAATTTTTTAATGCTTTTTCGTATTATTGCAAAAATTTAGGACTATGAGTGGAATAATCGCAATTGTTGGACGACCTAACGTAGGAAAATCAACACTTTTCAATAGACTGGTTGAGGAAAAACAAGCCATAATCGACTCGAAAAGTGGCGTTACTCGCGACCGTAACTATGGCGAAGGAGTATGGAACGGACGGGAATTTACGGTGATTGACACGGGTGGCGTCACCATAAAGTCAAACGACGCGTTTGAAGACGAGATACGCAAGCAAGTGGTGTTGGCAATGGACGAAGCCGACGTCATCATTTTTATGGTTGACGTTCATAGCGGTATCACCGACTTGGATTCCAACGTGGCAGAAATGCTCAGAAAGACCAACAAACCCTATTTTCTTGTGGTGAACAAGGTTGACGACGGAAAATATCTCTACGATGCCACGGAATTTTATTCGTTAGGTCTTGGCGAGTATTTCACCATTTCGTCTGCTACGGGAAGCGGTACAGGCGACTTGCTTGACGCTGTGATAGCAAAACTGCCACCCGACAAGCCAAAACAGGAAGAAACAGAGGACATTCCTCACGTTGCCGTAGTGGGACGACCCAATGTGGGCAAATCGTCGTTTATCAACGCACTGATTGGCGAAGACCAACACATTGTAACGCCCGTTGCCGGCACGACACGCGATTCCATAGGAACCCGATTCAATAAATTTGGTTACAATTATTATTTCATCGACACTGCCGGACTACGTAAGAAAGAAAAAGTGAACGAAGACTTGGAATTCTATTCCGTACTACGCTCCATCCGTTCTTTGGAATCTGCCGACGTGTGCGTGCTGATGATAGACGCCAACGACGGCATTGAGTCACAGGATATGAATATCCTGCACCTGATTATAAAAAACAACAAAGGCGTGGTGATTTGCGTGAACAAATGGGATTTGATTGACAAGACGACGAATACCGCCCGCGATTTTGAAGAGGCGCTTCGTAAGAAAATCGCACCATTCACCGACGTTCCCATCATCTTTACCTCGGTTTTGGAAAAACAACGTATTCAAAAAATACTTGAAAAAATCCGTGAGGTGTATGAAAATCGCAAGCGCAGAATTCAAACCGCACGATTAAATGAAATCATGTTGGAAGCAATCGACAGATTCTCGCCACCAGCAGTGAAAGGAAAAAATATCAAGATCAAATACGTTACCCAACTTCCAACTCCCTATCCGGCATTCGTATTTTTCGGAAGCAATTCCAAATACGTGAAAGATGCCTACAAACGATATCTGGAGAATCAGTTACGTAAGAACTTTGATTTTACGGGAAGTACGGTGCGCGTATATGTCCGCGATAAATAGCCTGTGACCCGCAGTGGTTATTGGCGGCACAGTTTTGAAGTAATAATTTCGGTTACTCGTTGTTTTTCCTTATTCGTCAGTCCCCATAACCAAATGAGACTGATAAAAATAAGTACAAAAAGAGAACTCGTAATTATAAAACGAAGCAATGATTCATCAAAACACTGATGAACCACAAGAGGAATTATAAGCGAAAGCAGCACTATAAACAAAGGATGCAGAACAACAGTATAGAAATACTCCCTGATTCGTATTTCAGGTATTTGTTTGTGCATAAAGAACAGCTTGATGATGTTTGAAAAAATGGCAAACACTATCAAACAAAGCGATGGAACATAATATTCGGGAAAAATCCACAAAACGAGTAACACGCAGGGTAAGAACAACAATTCCACAGTATTATACACCATCTCGTAGTATTTCACATTCCCCGTAGCACGTATGGCGATGGTTCCGACCGAAGTGATGTTTTTAAAGAACAATTCGGCAATGGCAAGCAACACCAACACCGAAGCATACGGAGGAACCTCAACCAACCAGATACCCAATATGTAGGAACAATCCAATATAAGAGGGACAGAAAACAATGCCAGCAGATATATGGCAATCTTTGTCCCCGAAAAGACTAACGTGTTCAACGCCGCATAATCCTGTTTTGCGTAATCTTTAACGATTTGTGGCTCATAGGCTTTCTGGAAATCCTGCACCAATGTCTGTATTGCACCTCGCACCTGACGAGCAATACCCATAGCCGCATTCAGCAACGGCCCGAAAAAAATATTCAGGACAATGGTCGTCCCATGATTACGAAACATATACGCCAAAGTAGAAAGCGATGTCCATCCTGCAAAGCTCATCATCTCACGCATAGTTCCGGAATGCCAGCGTAAGCGGTACCGTATGTAGGGAAAACGTTTACGACAAACCCATACCATTATCACTCGTTCCAAAATAGCAACAACAAGCAGTATGAGTGCGTAGAAAATCATCCTGTCGTATTGCACACAATACAAAAGATAACAGCCCCCCAGCCGCAGAAAAGCGCCAACGATTTGTATCAGGGCTATGGCGTGCATGTGCTCGTGTGCCATCAATACGCTGAAATAGGGATTTGCATTGATGCCGATACAAACTGATACTGACGTGATGAATACGATGAGCCGTAATGTGTTGGTATCGACGACACCTGTCTGCAAACCGACATCAAAAATAAAACATGCCACTATCTGTAACACGACAAACAACGCTACGGAAAACAACAGATTAACCACCAACAAAGAAGAAAACACCTCTTGCTGTTTCTCGTCATCGTCCTTGCCGACGGAAAACGACAGAAAACGTTGCGACGTAGCCTGCAACGAACTTTGCATATACGAAACGGCTCCTATTATTCCTATCACCACCTGATATACACCGTAATCTTCCACACCCAACGCATCCAACACAATACGCGAGGTGAACAATGAGATTACAAACACTACCAACGAACGGAGGTAGAGGAAGAATGAATTTTTTATAAATTGTTTCGTATTCATAATGCTCTTCGCATTATATTCCCTTTTAATTTTTAATTCTTAATTTTAAATTTCTACTCTTTTCAACACAACTGCTAAAAAAGAATCTTATTCTACTTCTTTTAAGAATGCCTGTACCGTCTCCATCATCTTACGTCCTTCCAGGCAATTCTGCGAAATGGCAAACCGCTGGTTCCAGCCAAGATTCGCTATACGTTTGGAAAGAATGGACTCCATACGTTTTACGTTCTTGGCATAATACCCTTTCCGCGTTACCGCATATTCCAGATTTTTAGGGGTAAACTGCACAAGATAACCGCCGTCATATTGCGTGGCATTCGAAGCGACAGCATACGTCTTATACACATCAATAAACGGCGTCAACCCAAAGAGCAAATGCCTGATTTCCGACTCCTCCCCTCCCGAAATCCACAACACAAAACTATACCCTCGCTCCAAAAACGTCTGCTGCATACGAGTACATTCTTGGAGAATGTCTTCGAACATTTGGGGAGGAAATTCCGAGTGACAATATCCATCAAATTTCCATTGATAAAAACACTCTCTCCAAACACATTTTACCGTGGCTTCCAATGTTCCCTTATAAAATAGTAATCCGATTCTATGTGCCCCATCTTCGAGAAACAAATCTTTATCAACCAATAACTTTGAATCTGCACGAAAGCCTTCTGTTTCAACCGATTGTATTAGTTTTTGAAACTTATCCCTGTATTTTTCTTGCATTTCTTCTGAATAGCCATAGATATGAGAGCATATATTGGTTTGATATGGGAACGACAGATCTTGAAATTCATAATATCTCCGAATATCCAGCAAACGAGAAGCAGAAACAAAAAGTTGTTTATTTAATTCTCCATTTCTGGGGAAAAGAATATCTGCAAAAGAACATGTAAAATCTACATAAAAGACTTTATCATATATAAAAAAAACAGATTTTCGAATATTCTGCCATACATATCGAAAACCTGTCACTATAAAATGTTGTACCGTCATGTTACACTATCGCTTCTTTAATACATTGTACTATATAATTCACGTCGTCATCGGTCACCCATGGTCCGCTGGGCAGACACATTCCCACCTTGAAAAGTGATTCTGAAACGCCGTTTACGTATGCCGTAGCCGACGCATACACGGGTTGCTTGTGCATGGGTTTCCACAATGGACGGGCTTCTATATGCTTCTGCAACAGAAACACACGCAACGCCTCCACGTTTTCATGTGGCTGACAATCCGTCGTAGGTGAATCTACCGTATGTATCACCCCGGCAGCTCCGCCAACGGCAGTTTTTATCACTTCCTTATACGCATTTTCCTGCCCTTGCACTCGCACATCTGGGTCAATGGTAATTGTACATAGCCAAAAATTTGACTCATAGCGTTCATCGGGAGCAGTATGTACGTGTATGCCTGGCACATCACGCAACAAATTCTCATACATTTTCTGCACGTGTTGATGATGTGCGATATGTTCCTGCAACACAGTCATTTGCCCGCGACCAATTCCTGCACAAATGTTGCTCATACGATAATTGTACCCTATGGCACTATGTTGATAATACGGATACGCATCGCGTGCCTGCGTGGCATACCAAAGAATGTTGTTTTTGCTTTCCTCGTCTGCACATATCAATGCTCCGCCACCACTGGTCGTTATCATTTTATTGCCATTGAACGACAGCACGCCATAGGTTCCAAACGTCCCCAAAACCTGTCCTTTCCATCGTGAACCACAGCCTTCGGCAGCATCTTCTATGACAGGAATGTCGTATTTTCGAGCTATTTCCATAATCCGTTCACAATCGTACGGCATGCCATAGAGGGCAACGGGAACGATTGCCTTGGGATAATTTCCCGTCACTTGCTTTCGTTCTATTATTGCCTGCTCCAAAAGCGCAGGATCCATATTCCACGAATGTGGCTCGCTATCAATAAACACGGGCTTTGCCCCCAAATATGTAATAGGATGGCTCGACGCACAAAAGGTAAACGACTGAACAAGGACCTCATCGCCCAGTCCCACGCCACACGCCAACAATGCCAAGTGTACCGCTGCCGTACCCGAACTCAACGCCACCACCGACTTGTCCTGTCCGACAAAAGTTTGTAAATCTTGTTCAAAACCATTCACATTGGGACCTAAGGGTACCACCCAATTGGTATCAAACGCCTCCTGTACATATTTTTGTTCCATTCCCGTCTCGCTCATGTGAGCAAGGCAGAGATAGATTGTTTTTCGTTGTTCTGACATAATATTTTATTTTTTAATCTTTGCAAGCTTATCTCTCATGAGATACACTTACAATTGATTTATGTAACTCCTTTCTATTTTTCTCCTTTTTAATCTTCTTTCTGGAATACCAGTAACTCCCAGCACAGTTGCTTCAATTCCGTGATCTTACCTATTGGGGCCTGCTGTAAATAATAAAATTATTGTGCTTTGTTTCAATAGTTCCAGTCACAAATTCGGTCAAGCAGTATCGTTGACACGTATTAAGAATATAGATCTCGTCTTGACACATCTCATCTGCCCACATTTTAACGAGGTTTTTCGTGGTTGCCATATCGCCCACTCTACCTCCAATAGATTCAAATCATTGAACCATTGCTGGACCATATGTCTTCTGATAGCGTCGTTGGCGCACCTGTTTTTCAAAGCCTTTTCATTGCTTTTACACATGCGCTCTTGTGTCAACAAATCATCAGCTTTTTTGAACAACACTTTTAAAAAGGGGACAGAAGCTAAAATATACGAAATTGCGAAACCTAAAATTCATCTACACCCTTCATAACAACAATGCAATTTATTTCAAAAAATCAGCCTTAATAAACCTAACACCTGCCCGCTTCAAAACCTTCCAATCGTCCTTAAGATTTGAGATTGCAACAGCCTCATAACAAAACAGCCAATATCTATCCATATCGGAATCCTTTAGCCGCTCGGCTTCTTTCCTCAAAGGCCTCATTTGAGTCGCCAACCTATTGCCATGATTAATCCTAAGATAATAAAGCCACGTCATTAGCAGTAACACACAGTCACTTCTCTCAATTACCCAATCAATATCTAGTTCATCCAAGGTGAAACCATGTTTCAAGCTAAAATAAATAGCATAACTGATGGCCTCATAATTATGAGAAGCTTTCGAATCCGCATAAAGCGCATCCGAATAAGCTTTCATATCCGCTTGTCCAACACCGAAAGGTGTGAAAACAGAGTCGTCCATCAATTGAACAAGGTAAGGATATACATCAGACATATGCATAATCCGTTGAGCGGCAAGTTTTTTGGCATTTGCTGATAAATTCTTTGCAGATAGAGTCTTTATAGCATAATTCAACACAGCTGAATTACCTGTTTCTGTTGCCAAACTTAAAGCTAAATCCAAATATGCATTTACCTCAGTGTATGTAATCATATCTTTGGTAATAACCAGATAACTATTCAATTTGTGAACCCATTTCTCGACCATAGCAACTGGTAAAGTTTGGATTACCGTCTTTTTATGATTCAAAGGTAGGTCAAAATCCCTTAATGCCTCTTCCAAGTCGTGAAGGAAACGCTGGGCACGTTCGTAGCTATCAACATAACATTCGTAATCATCAATATTACGGAAATACCTATAGCCTTTATCATACAGTTTCTTATCCACAACAGTAAGAATCACTTCAGATAAGAGATTTGAAGCATAAGGTCCTATCAGTAATCCGTGAGTTTCACCATTCTTCAATGTTGAACAGGCTGCATCAATCATGTTGTACCAAAGAGCATTATTGTTACAATTCGCCTTAGCGACATCTTTTCCCACCAGAGCCCATGACAATGAATGGCTATAAATACTTGGAAAGCATGTGGAAATGTCGGCTTTTACCATGTATTTACTTGCGCCCTGGGATTTAATAAAAAGAAGCCCTGTTTCTGGATTCCCATCCGTACGCCAATTCTTATAATTCATCTCAAACAGTTCTTTCTTTCCGAAAAGTTTTCTCAGATGAATTCTACTAACTCTATACTCTTGATTATCGGTTTGTTGGTGAAAATGCTGTTTTAAATTATCCCAATTATCTTTCAGAACCGCACAAAGGCGCTGATACTTCATAGGGGTCGGAATGCCAAAAGCCCTCGGGATATTCACATTCCTCATCGAACTATAGTATATGTAATCTTGCCACTTATCAGAGAAATGAGGGTTGTTAGCTTGACAATAATCAAAGAACGGTACAGAAGTAAATATAGGAGGTAGTTTGTTGGCAAACATTCCATAACCGAGAAGCCCTTCATATAGTTCATCCTCATTTATTTCGTCCAGGAATTCAGCGTATCTCTTTTCCATTTATAAATAAGCTATGCAGTTCTACTCATTATCTTTCCTACTCCAACAATTTCTTTATCAATTGTTCGTACCCAGCGACTTCTCGTGAACGTTTGGTGTCAATGTACCTTCTCTTGTATATTGGCCACTCCTCATCAGTCCGTTTCTTTAGCGTGGTCTTATTTCCAACCGACATACCATCATTGGAATACCATAATATTTGAAGTACAACTTCTATACTCTCAACATCTTCCATAAGTGTTTGCTCATACCACTCTCGCCAGTCCTTCTTTTCATGTACTACCACCAACTCTGCTATAATTAGTGGTGCTTTCAATGATCCATCTGGATAATTGTTCCTGTTCAACTGATCTATAGCGGCAAGTACCAATTGCTGGAAAAAATCAAATGATTGCGTATTCAATAACAATGCACTGGCAATAAAAGCAGATGCATACCCCCTGTTTGCCCTCTCATTGTAAGGTGTCACTTTCCATCCCTCATAGATAACCCGCCTTGAAGCGAAGCATTCCCAGAGTTCATGCTCTGAATGATTCTCATTCAATAACAGTCCAAATGTTTCCATTTGCTCAACAGCATCATCATTCATAGCACCATACCAGCCAAATTTCCCACCATCAATCAGTCTCAGAATGGCATTTTCTATCTCCAACATTCTCTCTTCATCAGTATCAATTGCCTTTTGAGCCAGAAACAACAGATATTTTATGTCTTTAGAATCCGTAGCAAAGACTGTCGTAGCTTCTTCACACACGAAAACGTCCTTCACGGCTCTCATCACCAAAGTATAAGCTTGTTTATAGAGCGAATCAGGCTTGTCTGACAGTGTGTTTTTCCCATAAATCCATTTTGCAAGAGACTCAATATTAAATAAGTTTAATAAATTTTTAGCACAGTCATTCAGATGGCTTTTTATTTCTGCCAACATACTTGCTGCTATTGGCTGTGCTTCTTTCTGAATATCGTATTCCTGTCCTCTTGGATTCTCATACTGCAACAGTTTCTCAATGTCCGCAACAATCTGCTTGAACCAATAGTCCCTGAGCAAGCACAGTGTCACGTCATCAGCACCCCTTTGTTTGAATTCAAACATTAGCTCCAGACAACCTTCATGCGTATTCAATAAACTCATTAGCACTCTATACTGCAGAATAGGGTTATTCATCTTCTTCCACAAAACAAACAAATCATCAATTCCACCCTGCTCATAGAGCTTCACAGCAACCATGATGGCCAGTTCTGGCATCTCCACAAAACCGGCATACTCCTCATAGTCTTCTAAATTGTCTATGATTTCTTTCTGCGTTTTTTCCTTGATGTCATACGCATCCAGGGGATAGTCCATCATTCGAGATCCTTTGACAATCTCAGCAATGTCAAACGTGATCTGTGCAAGGTAATCTGAAACAAAAGTATCTGATAATTGAAAACCCCTGTAAAAATTCCAATGCAACAATTCTTCCTTTACGACGGCATCCATCCGTTTCCAGTCCTGAAACTCTGGAAAACCGGCACAGATGCTGCCCACCATTTTGGTCCATATTAAAGACAAATAGTCGCACCAGATGGGTTCACCGTCCTCAAAGGGTTGCTCTTCGCTAAGTCCACATTTATTGAGCGTTTGCTGTATGGCAAGTTTTATCCATTTGTTGCATTCCCCTATTTCGGGAAATTTGCCGTCAAGCCATTTCTCATGAAGAGGCATGCCAATCTCATTTATAGATGTTTCCAACTCATTAAAGAGTTTTTTCCTGACAGCATTAGCCAATTCTTCTATGTATGGTCTAACTTCTTTCTCGAGAGCCACTTCTGCATAGTAAGCATCAATAAACTCTTTTTTCCAAGCCCATTGAGGTAGTCCGTAATAACCCCTTTTCAATATTTCTTTTTTCAGAATTGCAGCTTCCATACCGTTCAATGAATTAAAAAACCAGCTGCTACAACAGCATTCCAAGTTTCTTCAAATCTTTCTAATACCAAACCAGCATCATCAGCATCTGTCAGTTCATAGATGCCAAAACTCTTTGCGTCATAACGCTGATAAGTCAATGATCCACCCACAAGAAAAACACTACTCTTATCAATAATCAGAAAACGGTCATGCCATTTTCGGTTGCGGAAAAGCGATGTGGAGTCCTGTATGTATGCAACTTCCAGATTGCCTTTGGGCGAGGTCAGTTGCCCATCAACACGCGCATAAACATCACTTGGAGCAACGGCTCCCCTCAAACGTCTATTCCAAAGGTACATAATTCTAACATCAACTTGTTCTGGGATGGCACTGAATATGAGTTCATCATCCTGTCCAAAATACGGATCCCATATCCACACTTTCTCACAAGCACATTTCAACAACTCCTCATAATAGGTTGGATGACAATTGGCCTCCCCTGCAGAGATATGTAATGACCGCTCAAAAAACCGATAGTTCTTTGCCTTTAGCATTCCGTCTTCTTCTATATATGTCATACTCGTCTTATACTATAGGTTCCGTCTTATTGTCATCCTCCCACCATGCTTTAATTTGGGCAAGAATCTGTTTGGTATTTGTGTTTGGTATTTGGGAAATTGTCGTTGTCCTATGTCCGAATTCTGAGAACGAACTGCCCATTAGCCATCCAGTCTCATCAGCATACACAAATCTGTCGTGAAAACCCTGTCCTTTCATTGTCCGTGCTTTCACAATCTCACGTCCCATTAATTTGTTATACTCTTCTATCTTCTCTGCCAATTCTTTTCTCTTTTTCAAAGATTCCGTAGCATTGTCCGACAAAACGTCCTTGCAATTGATAATTCTGATGTCCACTCCGAGGTTTGTCACGAAGAATACGTAATTCACGAAGTCATCCCCATTAAAATAAGGATCGCAGATATAGCAACACTCACGACCTCTGTTTAGCATCTTCCTTACACATTCTTTAGCCTCTTTCACGTTTTCATCAATCCTGGTTTGATCCCCATCGAAGAACACAAACCTTAGTGACTCCTTGTCTGCTTGTTGTCTTGACAATGTATCAGACACAGAAAAATACTCATGAAAATGCGGCTCTGATTTAAAACCTGCATAGCCGTCAATGCCTGGTTCATATTTTGGTATTCTGGCTTCATAATTATCTCTCGCCTTTTTCCCTTGGTGCTTCAGACGGATCTCCATCTTCTGCACCTGCATGTTAAAGGCAATTTGCCTGATAAAGATAATGTCTGATGTACAATATAGCAGATGGCCATGTCTGTCAAATACTTTAATAGTCAAACGATGAGGAGCTGCAGGCAAATCCATCGACCAAACAGCCTCGCCATTCAAAGACTTGCTGACTTCATACACTGGATACCCACTATGATAATCCGTCACTACAATGGTAAGAGATTTATCTACCGTAGTTGGACGATAAACAATTTTTCCTAGCAATCCTGGGGGATTATCAGAGCCTGAAAAACTAATTTTTCTAAAAACCGGGTTATAGTGTACAACATAAATATTCCCTATATGCTCAGGAAACATATTCAAGTCATAGCCAAGATAATCTTCCGACAACTGTTTCAGTTGTGTTTGCAATCGTTTTCTTTCGTTGATGAATGTGCTTACTTTTCTTTCTTTATCAATATACGATAAGACTTCCATTGGACACATCCTACTAGGCAGTACTTTTTCCAATGAGTTCTTTTCATTTCTATCTATTGGCAGAAGCATTGAACAGTTATTCCCCGGCTCCTCAACATAGTCACCCAACATTGTCAACTCACCATAGTTGCCAGACAGTTTGAATGGATTCGGATCTGTAACTTCTTCTATTGTGATAGACAGGTTTGCATCTTTGTCCCTGTCATAGCCTTTTGCTCTTTTATTCAAGCCTGAGCAACTAAAATCCTGCATATCAGGATAAAGCTCCTCCATAACTACAAAAACTGGTATATATTTACCTTCTTTTGTATCTATCGTAATGATTGTCCTTCTCATCTTTCCCATTGATTATTCTACCAGCCCATTTTTATTCGCCCAATTGTGGTCATAACAAACAGCTACAAAACTCACACACCGTCTTGACTTACTTCACACTTCCATCTCTCAACTTTATAATTATTGGTTCACATGTTTGTATCGCTCACCTACTGTCAACAACTTTCTGAATAGTACCCCCTTTTTTCTATCATTTTTCAAAACTATCCTATTCTTTTTACTACCTCTGTTCTCCCCTACGATTCATATCGTCCAGCTTAACATTATAAAATCACAAAACCCATAATTGAACTAAATTTTTCTAAAAAATATTTCTACCTATAGATTACATGTGCTTCATTACGGCATTATAGGTATGTTCCACCGTATAATTGTCAAGAAAGAATTGATATGCCTTGTTTCCCATATCATCTCTGTCGGCAAGAAGCATGGTATTGACGGCAGACGTAAATGCCTCGACGCTATTGCTCTCGCAATACAAGCCAAAACCATTCGCTTGTGCAATGGTTCCCGTATCACAATGGGGATCGGTACAGGCAATAACAGGTTTCTTGCCCATAAGATACGGCAACAGACGACTTGGAAAATTCGGAATCGTAAACCTATGGTCCAAAAAAATCAAACCTACATCGCAAGCATCGGCTAATTTGTCGTAATCTGCTTTGGGCAAACGCTTAAAAAGCGAAACGGCTTTGGGCTGATTTTCATTATACCATTTTTCAATCTTAGGATAATCATATCCGTCTCCAACCACGACAAAATGACAATCCTCCCTCTCTTTATTTGCTTCAAGGCAATCTATCAAGAACGGTATCCCCTGCGGCTTGCCCAAATTTCCTCCGTACAAAAATATCGGCTTGTCGATGGGAAGATGATATTTTTCCCGAATTTCACGTTTCAAGACTATATCATCCATTCGCTGTTCCGTGGGAACCTCATAACTGTTGGGGCACAATTCCACCTTGCCTGCTTCCACCTCGGGATTATGCTCCAACACATACTGTACATTGGCAGGGCTCATACAGCCAATAAAATCCGAAATCCTATAAAGTTCCTTTTCTTTCTTCCGAAACGCACGATACAGAAATCCTTTCAGCCCCGTTGTCTTGAGCATACCTATATCTAACGCATTTTGCGGGAAAATATCCTTCAACATCAGGTACGTCATTGCACGGGGATTTTGTCGTTTTACTTTCTTTATAACTGAGTTAAACGTAACTGGAGGTGTGGAATACAACACGATATCGAACCGAACATCCTTGAAATACGCTTTGATAGCCCTTTGACACAAAGGTTCAAGCAAAACCTGACCTATGCCTTTTTCTATCACATTCGTCTTTTGAACATTAAGCGTCCGTACATTCAAAATATGTACGCCATCGGTTTCTGTAACATAGGTCGGTTTCCCGTCCCTCCGTTCTGTAGGAGTTACCACATACACCTCATGACCGTCCTTTCTAAAACGCCGCATCAAATCCGTATAGATACCACTTTCATTGATATCTCGGAATTTTGACATTGTAAGAAAGAGAATGTTCATTTTTCAATCCTTGTTTTTTCTTGTTCGACTCTTATTGTATCGCCTCTATATACGCCTTCGCCACTTTTGAATCGGTATATAACTCTGCCGTAGCAATCGCGTTACGGGATATTGTCTGTAATTCTTCGTCCAACATGGCACGAATGCGGGATATGATTCTTGACAGTTCCTCCACATTTCCCGCTTCGCACAAAAAGCCATTCTCGCCATCTTTTATAATACCGTCGAAACTTTCATTCCGAGACGCTATGGTTATAAGTCCCCGTGCCATTGCTTCAAGATATACAAGCCCAAACGCCTCTCGCTTCGATATCATAACAAACACCTGACTTTTGTCCAAGTGTGCTATCACCTCCTTACGTTCCACATTCCCTAATAGTTCTATGGCACCATTCGCACCGAGATTCTTCGCTTTCTTTTTTATGCTCGTTCTTTCAGCACCTTCACCAATATAATGTAAGGTATATTTCTCGGTTTCGTATGCCTTTGTTAGTGCATCAATTATTTTTGATGGATATTTCCGTTGTATCAACGAACCAACAAATATAAAATCCTGAACGTTTGAGAAATCTTTCTTTGGTCTGTTCTCTAAAAAAACTTCAGGAACACCCGAATAACAAAGGAATGACGGTTTGTTGAGAGGAATTTCCTTTTGAAACCTTTGCTTTACCAACTCATTGCGAAATCCTATTATATCAACCGCATTCAACAAATCATACGATTTCTGCTTATACAATTGAAGTACAGAATCTCCATGCGAAACATAGCATGTACGACAGTTAAAAACATTTTTTAAGGCTTGCATTATCTCAAGTTGCGGATTTGGCCAATGCCCAATAATTATATCGGGAATAAAGCCTGTTTCTTTACAATAGTCTATTGCTTGAGTTGTTGCCAGAGATATCTGTTTACGAGGAAACAAACTGTGAGGAACACGTTTTTTAATACCTATTCTCTTCACAAGAACATCATCCATTTCGTATTCTCTGTTATCACAGGGAGCAGTTCTTATATCATACCCCACATACGATTCTATTGTACGGGAAAACGGTTTTGCCACTGAATAGTACAAAGCAGGAAAATTCGTGGCATAATATATCACCCTCACATGATACCCCATTCTTACCCATTCTCTACAAAAATAATGCACAACGGCAGTTTGCTTTGCAGAAATATCAGATGCCGGATATATTGATGTTAGTACAAGGATGTTGGATAACATTGTTCTCTACTTTATAATATCCATTTCCACACAGGAATAACATTAAATTCATTTCCCGATGAAGTTTTAATGGTTCTTTCTTCATCAAGAGTTATAATAATGCCTTTGTATAGATTGTTTTTTGCAATGAATTTTTCCAACGCAGAAACCTCTCTTTCGTAAGTTACTGAATCATTCATATTGAGTGCCACCTGAATTGCCAAATTTTCTTTTGGAATACAAAAATCTATTTCTATGTTTTTGTTATAGTAAAAAATTTGACTTTCTTCTGCCGAATAATACTTTTGAAAAAGTGTTATTGCAACAATATTTTCCAAAAGTTTTTCTTCCGCCGAAGTAAAAAAAAGATTCAAAAGTCCGTTATCGGCAAAATATCTTTTGAGCGTTGTTGCCCGTTCAGAGAGTGGTGAAGACAAATTTGGAACCGAAAATATCAAAAAGGCATCATGCATATAGTCCAAATAATCTTTCATTACTGGCAAACTAATGTTTTCTCCTGTTGATATTACAACGTTGTGAAGCCTTGTCTGCGACATAGGTTGTTGAATGCTTTCTGCTATTTTTCGAGCCAAAAGCCGAAACACTCTTGGAGTCCGAACAGCATTTCTCGCAATTATATCACCTAGTAAAATCTTTTGATACAACGCATTAAGCCATTCTCTCTTGTCTTCGCGATCAAAATTTTCAGCAAAACCTCCATAACAAAAATACTCATCAAAATAATTTCTTATTAGTGCTGTTTTTTTTCTGTCAAATTGCCAATTATCTGTTAGTTTTACATTTTTATACTCCAAAAATTCTTTAAAAGAAAACAAAAATACCTCATGCGGAATATATCTACCACCCAACGTTGCTGCGATTTCGTTACTTAACATTTTTGCATTACTTCCTGTAATCATGACTCTATATCCTTGATCGGCAATTCTTCGTGCAAAGCGTTCCCACCCTTCAACCAACTGAATCTCATCAAGATACAGCCACGGATGTTTTTCAGGATATAATTCTTTGAAACATTCCAAAATTAAATCCAATTCTTGTACTTGAATGTTCGTAAGTCTTTCATCCTCAAAATTCAGATAAATGAAATCGTTTTCAGAAAACACATTTTCTCTGATTTTTTGTTGAACATCTTGAAACAACAAAAACGATTTTCCCGCACGCCGTATTCCCACCAAAACATAATTGGAATGAACATCGAATTGATGTTTGCGTTGCAAAAGTTTTTTATTTTTTGCTATCTGCTGATACTCAACAATTAAACGCTTTATTATAGCTTTATCTATCATTTTTTTGCAAGTTTATATGAACTACCTATTGCAAAAATAACAAAATATTCAAAGTATACTTTGTACTTTTATTTATTTTTATTAAAGTATACTTTATAATTTTTATCAATACTTCACAACTCTTTCATCTTACATTTTGAGATTTCTCGCAGAAATATCAGATGCCGGATATATTGATGTTAATACAAGAATATTGGATAACATTTTTTTTATTTCTTGTTTCACAAGATTTTACAAAGAACTATTCTCATTTAATATCTCCTTGTTTCTGAGATTTCTAATAAAATTTTCTAGCATCTTAATAGAAAATTATTTTTATTGATAACTTCTCTATAATTGGATTCTCTTTTACTAAAGAGATCATTTTCTCCCTACCTGTTTCCTCTTTATTTCGTATTCATTATGATTTTTTGCAGAACAAACACCTAAAAAACGATGTAATTGCTCTTTAGGATGATTGTTATTTCATGTTTATTTGCAAAACTTTTTTACTTCCCAATGATTTTTTTGACGAAACCGACACCTTTTTCTCCGAGCACGCCTTTCACCAAGTTTTTCGTGCTACCGGCAACGTCTTTGTTAATGCTGCACATCAACATCAACGCCTCGTTTTCGTCCTCATGGTTAGTGAAAATCTCAAATACCATAGGCATGGAAAGTTCAGTACTCGTGAACGTTTCTATCGCTTTCAAATAGTCGTCTTTGTTGTCGGCACTGAGGTACGTAAAGCCCAAATCCTCCGCGAAATGCTTCACCAAGTTGCGGGACTTGTTGCCGAAATGCCCCATCGCCGCCATATACGCATTAGCCTCTGCCCCAAATGTATAGCACGGATGCGGACTCAGTTTGAACTCTGCGCCGACACCGTTGTTGACAAGAAGAATCCTGATGTTGTTGCCCACATGTCGGTTGCCAAGCGCATTCATGTCGTAGAAAAACGCCAAGTCGCCTGTTACGAGGTAGCAAAGCCTTTTGGTATTCACCCACGACGAGCCTATCAACGCCGAATTGCTGCCGTCGATGCCGCAACAGCCGACATTCGACACAGATTCAACACCATCAGGCAACTGGAACATATTCCAACAACGTCTTGTGTTAGAAGCACTTATATGAAGAAGCGAACCTTTTGGTAGACGTTTTGACAACTGCATTGCCGACCAAATATTGCAGAACGGAAGTTCGGGGATATGGTCATAAATCCCGTACAAATCCTTGTGGCACTTGTCGAGGAAATTGTGCTTCGTCGAACCTTCCTTTGCATAATGTGCAAAGAATATTTTTTCAGGCATTTCGAAGGTGAAGGACAATTTCTTAAACGGATCTCGGAACTCGCCGTCCTCGCTGATGCGCCAAACATTCTTGCACGGTATGCCGCCCGAGAATATCGCCGCAGAAACTTCGCCGATATGAATCATCAGATCCAATGTCTCCATTTGGAACAGAGCGTTTCTCTGCATAAAGTTCAACGTCGGCAACACCTTGTATTTCCCGTAGTAGCCACTTGTGTGGTCGCAAATCACCACGGCATCGTAAGTGGCACAAAAACAATCCAATACATGCTGTTCTTCTGCGGTAAACTTCTTGTGCGACCCAACATAGACACCGATTCTACCTTTGGGAATTTCTGGCAGCGTGTCCCAAGCATTGAAACGTTTGAAAACCCTTACTTCTGGCAATTCATTCACCGAAAAATCCTTGCTGTAAGTGGTAAACAGATTGATGTGTACGGGTCCGCCACCGTTTCTCCTCAACTCTGAAATGGCTTTGTTTGCTTCCATTACCACATAGTCGAAGTCCCTGTCGTCTTTTACCAAAGGCAGTTCCGTCTTGTATCGCGAGATGTCGTCAGGAGATTTTCTTCTGTCAACATTTTGGAAAATCAACTGTCCGATTCTGTCCGTGCCTTGATGCGACGTTACTGCCAAAACAGGAAGTTTCCTGTAAAAAGCCTCTGTCAGTCCTGGGATGTAATTGCGTGAAGCCGTTGAACCTGTGCATGTTAAAACCACTGGTTCTCCGCTTTCTGCCGCCATTCCGCAGGCAATGTATGCCGCGCTGCGCTCATCAACTGATGAATATATTTCAAAGAATTTGTCGTTTTGCAGACTGCCCAGAAAAGCAATATTAGTTGCTCCCGGACTTGCAACTATTTTTCTGATACCTTTGGCTTTCAACAAAGCAACCAATATCTGTACGTTCTTTTCGGAATTGTAATGTTTTTCGGTCATAGCAGATTACTAAGTTTTAATTTTTCTTACAACTTTAATTGCAAATGTTGTCAAAAGCCTCAATAATTTGAGGTTATGACGATATGAGATATAAATCAACTTGTCTTTTATAGATGGTATCTCTTTAAGTGGTGTTATCTCTTTAGAAACACGATCATTGACCGCTTCCAAGCGCCAATCAATATTGCAAAATTGGGGATTCTCTAAAAATCTTTTCAGGCATTCAGACAATCCTTTTTCTGGCGGTAAAAATGTTGATACATCACAGAATCTTGATATTTTAGAGTTATCAAATCTTCTATTGAAATATCTACAGTAAATCACTTGATATACTTTTTCCTTGAAATTCAGATTTGTGGATTTGTCAGTAAAAAGAACAGGGACTTTTTTGCCGAGTTTATTTTCCAAAACTTCAAGATAAATATTCAGTATGTCACTCCATTTCAAAGAGTTATTGCACGTAATATGAAATGCCTCGCCCAATGCTTCTGTTTTGCCGATGATTCCGGCAATACCTTTCGAAACGTCTTCTCCGAAGGTGTTTGTCGTAATTTTGTCGGCAATATCATTTGAAAAAATGATTGTTCTGCCGTGTAAAGCACGGTACAACCAATTTTCTTTCTCCAAAACGCCTAATTGCAACCGATAATCATTGTAAGTGATTGATGGACGGATGATTGTAAAATTGTTTTTTTCTGCTTTTAACAACAAATTTTCTTCACGAGCCTTCGTCAATGCATACTCATTAGTTTTCAAATACTCTTCGTCTTTTGATACGTCCAACAAACGAGGTGTATTTTCTGTTATTGGCTTATCTGACTGCGAGTAAACCCTTGCCGACGAAATAAAAACATATTGTTTAGTGTTATCCAAAAACAAGGGCAAAAGTTTTTGAAATTCTTGTCCGTGAATCATAAAATCAATGACCGCATCCCATTTTTTTTGTGGCAAAATTTGTTCGAGAAATGAACATTCAGTCGCATTACCTTTCAGGAAAGTAACGTTATTTTCAGACTTATGCTCTTTTCTTGACGTAACAAAAACATTATGGTTGGTTGCTGTCAACAATTTAACGAGCGGTATACCCATTGCTCCTGTTCCACCCAAAATCAAAATATCCATCTTTACCTTTTGAATTTTGCAGTATATTTGTTTATTCTGCTTATAATTTTGTTTCGTTCATTAACGTCCATCCCAACGAAAAATGCCACCAATCCTACGCTCAAAATGCCTGTCAATACAGATAAAAATAATCTAAGATATGATGTTTCCATAAAATGAATCAACATTATTGACGGTATCAAAGCCAAAACCGTAACTTTAAAGATTGGCATAAAAACCTGTGTTATATACATTTGCGGTTTGAGTCCCGTCATTTCTTTTAGTAAAAACATTCTCGCAATCAGGACGACAACTTTGACACAAATATAAATATAATAAGTAACAACAATAGACGACCCTGCCGCAAAAAACAGCCAAGTTAGTGGAAATTCAAATGCAGCAATAATTCCGATTACTATACTATACTTTTTAAGGTTTCCTGTCGCCATGCATGCAGTATAGCCCGAACTTCCGACTGCGTCCAACATTCCCAATATCAATGACAACTGTACCAAAACGACCGCCTTGTCGGGAACTTGTGTAAGCCAAATGCTCAGAACCAAATCAGCTTCACAAATCAACGGTAGTGATATGGTCAGCATCAAAAAATACGAGAATTTCGCAGCACGGCACACAAGATTGTACATACTATCGAGATCACTCGCTGCGTAAGATTTGGTGATTTGCGGATTGACCGCCGTTGTAAAGCAATTTACAAATTGCACCACAGCACCTTCCACTTGGTTTGCGATCCCCCTTGCCGCATTGAACACTACGCCAAAAAAAAGATTTATTAGCATATTTACGCCTTGATTGTTGAGCATGTGATTTGCACTTGTAACGAAGTTCCATCCGCCGAATGAAAACATCTCCTTCATCAGTCCCTTGTCGAAAATCATCCTATACGTCGCCTCCTCAAAATGACTTTTGCAGTAAATGGCATATATCGAACGAATCACTATGCCCACAATCATAATCAACAGCCCATAATATACTAATCTGTCAAAAGGATTATAAGTAATTATAAATGCAACAATTAATTTTAATGAAACATCAATAATGCTAATATACGCAAACGCCGACATTTTTTCATGGGCAATAATAACAGCATTGTAAGGTACACTTAAAAGATTTACAGCAAACGTGACCATTGAAAACTGAAACACCCAATTAGCTGCTTGCAATCTTTCGGGAGGAATAACCATTTTGACATTCAAAAACCATATTCCTATAGTTTCCAACAAAACGATAATTATTGCTATCAGAATTACCTGAATGTTTATAGAAGTACAAAAAATCGTTTTTAATCTCTCTAAATTACCTTTACCAAGTTCAAATGTTATAAATCTACTAATTGCAGCAGAAAGCGAGCCACTCAAGATTCCAAACATCGCCACTACTCCACCAACAACATTGTAAATACCATAGTCTTCAACGCCCAAAACATTTAAGACAACTCTTGACGTATATAACGAAACCACCATCGTAATGAGCATACGGAAATACAGTAAAAGAGTATTTTTTGCTATTCGTTTGTTATTTGCAGTGGTATCGGACATAAAAGTGAAAAATCTCAGTTTTAAAATTTTAGAGAAATTGACAATAAAAAAAATGATAGAAAAACAGTCTATCTAAATCTCTTATTATTTGGTTAACATAGGCATCAGAAACATTTTCAAATTCTGATTTGTCATATATTGTTACAAGATACACTTTTATACTATTTTCTGTGCAATCAACCACATAGGTAATAACTCAACATCCTCCTCGTTTACCTTTCTCCTTTGAATTAACCCCTAATCTAATTTATCCTCCTCCTAATCTACTCCCAAAGACGGATTCTCCATTATCCTAATGAAAAATAATTTGCATGCATTACAAGAACAAGAAACATTGCTACAAAGCGAAGTAACTCAAAATTTGATTCTCTTTCTATTTTCATTGTGTAAACTTCATTTATCGCACTCCATGACATTTTTTAGCCAATTCAACGAAATTTCTCGCATTTCTTCGAGTTTTCCAGAATTGTATAAGTTTATAAGAGATTCGAATCTAGCTGCACCACGACATTTGTTGTAGATGCACTTGAATTCTTTGCCGAAAATAATAGAAAAGACTGTTCCATGGAAGGAATCTGTCACCACGAAAGATGCATCACGGAACATGGCAAGCCATTCTGGGACAGTCAAGGTCGATTTGGAATCGGCGTGGAACTTCTTGACAACCAATCCGCGAGCAGCGGCCTCCTTTTCGTAAGTCGCAGTCACTTCTTCATTTTCATCCAGCACATACACCACAAGGTATTTCTCATTACAAACAGGGACTTTATCGCAAATCGGCAAATAATCTTCTTTTGTTAGCAAAAGCGTCGGATCAAGAACCCATGCTGCATCAACCCCCAAATGTTCTTTGCATAGTTTTACACCTGATTCTTCGCGAACACTGATTGCGTCAAATTTTTTGGCGAGTATGGAGCATTCGCGAGTCTGCTTGGGCGAGTACTCCCAGTCATCAACACCGAAAGAAGCTGCATAAGCAATACGTTTGAGGTTTTCTTCTTTTTCGCAGAAAGTTAAAAACATATCATTGATTGATTTATTTAGTTTTGGCCGCCACACTTGATCTGAGCCGACAATAATCGTATCAAAGTTGTATTTCTTTAAAATATCTACTGTATAACATTCAACGATTTCTGTTTTACAAATGAATTTATCAAAAAATGTTTCAAAACAACAAACTCTCTTGTTTAAAATTCGTTTGCAAAATGGTCGTCTAGTCTTAGAAGAAAAAAACAAGAAAAAAGTTTTTACACAAGATGCTATATAACGAAACTTAGATTGACCTTTAGGGATGAAATCAATTAGTTGCGAACTAATCATCATCCTATTCAAGACATGTTGCAAAGCAAACAACTGCAACACGCCCCCATAATTTCCTATTAAAGGTTGTGTTATAATACCAACTTTCATATTAAACAATAACACCTATTTTACATATTGGTCTATAAATTCTTTATAATTTTTTTCCCAGTTAAAATATTCAAGAGCAAATTTATACGATTCAGAAACTAATGATGCTTGCAAATCCTTATTTTTAATTTTTTCTACAACCGTACAAAATGAATCATAGTCATCAAAAGACATGAAACCTTTTTCCATTCCTTTAAAACCAGAAAAAGAACCCGTATGTCCAATGACTGGAGTTTTATAAGCAATCGCATCCAAAACTCTATTTAAAATTCCGCAACCTTTTGGGTTTGGAGACAAGAGAACATCAATATTAGAGAAAAATGTATCAAGAGAGTCAATTTCACCAATAACTTTCACTCCAGGCACAGAGATATATTCATGAATTCTTGAGCCTCGTCCTGCAAGAATAAACTCAACATCTGGATGATTTTTGACATATTTTGGAACATATTTCTTTAAAAACCATCGGTTTTCTTCATTGCTTTGAAAACTATCCCATACAGAAAGTATTCCTATACGAAACAAATTTGACGTTGTTTTTTTTGAAACAAATTGAGGAATATTTAGTCCGTTTCTCAGACATATAAATTTATTCTTGTCCTCCCCTCTTCGTAAATAATCTATATCTGTTTGCGACACCAAAACAACTTTTTGGTATCTTTTGACTATTTGCTTTTCATATAAAGAATACCTTAAATAAGCATAAATGCTATAAAGAAAATCTTTATGGAAAAAATGTCCTACACGCAAATAATGTTTTATTTTATTCAAATAACCTAAAGATATTGCGTCTACTAATAAACAACAAACAGTATTATATCCAGCATTAATGAGTTCCTTTGATTCTTTTGGACCATATGGGAAAATAGTATCTGCATGAGAAAGATTTTCAAGGGAACCTATACAACTGATAGCAACACCCATAGCGGAACAATGTTTTAATATATTGTTAACAATCACTGCGACACCATTGGATTTCGTGTAATTATACCCTTTTACATAAATTTTAATCATAATAAGAGGGTTCCTTTTTAATCATGTTAAACATAAACAATAAGAACAATGTTACAAGAATACGGTTAATAGACATTGAGTCGACAATTATTGACACACTGAGACCTGAAATTATATATTTAAAAACAAATAATGCCAGCACAAGCGCCATTATTAATGGAATATTACTATTTATAAGCTGATCAACTTTCACACAAATAAGAACAAGTAAAATTATAAAAATATAAGAAAGTCCATAGCCACCACACATCAAAGCATCAACAATATATGTAGATCCAGAACTATGTATTGCTTCAAGAGGATAACCATCTATTACAATAGTTTTATATCGTGCAGCCCCCCCAAACATTAAAATGTTTGACATATTGGAAAAATCAAAAAGGGAATTTTGATCAACTATATAATAACTTGTGAGAAAATGATGAGCATTAATAAAAAATCTATTATACGGGACCACTATCGGATTGGGGGCAAAGTTATCATTATATGTAGCGGTAAATGCCTTATCAAATTCAAACATTTCTTTATCTTTTCTAAGATTTTCAACAACGAAAAACACAGCCAATAAAGCACAAAGAAACGGAATTAATTTTACAAATACACTTTTTAAAGAACCCGATTTCGCACCTTCTATTATTTCGTATATTACAATGGGAAGAAACTCATATGCGATAGCGGATTTAGATAATCTCACATATGTTTCAAGTAACGTCCAACAAAAATATAATATCAAAAAAAACATTTTTTTTCTGTCGTTAAATGTTAAAGCAAGCTCTTTTTTTATTGACATATAAAATAAAAGAGCCAAAAAAGGAGCAACCTCAACTCGAATAAATTGAATTACACCCGCTAAATGAAAAGGCAATTGAGTATTAACATGTCCCATTTTGCCAATTCCAACCACAAGGCTTATTATAGACAGGATGGTTAAAAAAAATATAAATATGTTTATTCTTAAGTAAGTTGGATTTATAAATGTTTCGTATCGCCAGCATTCATCTTTTCTTGTAAAAACATTGTTTGCAACAATCAGCGAACAAAATGTTATAAACAAAACTTTAACTGAATATGAGGCCATTACGACAAAGTCATTATCATAAACAGCAGGACGATCCAAATTTGTCGATACTGGATAAAACTTTGTGAACGCAACAAAAGAAAAAGAACAAAACAAATATATCAGAAGAAAAACAGTCATTGGCGACCGCTTTATGTTCAAATATTTTAATGATACGAAAGATAAGAGAATTGTTAATATAGTCAGCAAGCAATCTGAGATTGATAATTCATACACTACGCACATTGCTAGTTGCGTACACATTATTAAGATTAAAAATATTTTCATAAATTACGCTTCAGGCACCATAAATATCAATATATTTCTTCAATAATTCAAATTTGTCGTTATCAAAATTATTTTTTTGACGTAAAGTTGTTGTTAACAATGATTTTATTTCACTTAACAAACCTTGTTCAACAACATTTTGTTCCGGCACAGATTCAACGCTACCACCTGTTCGATAGGTAATGACCGGCGTTCCACAAGCTTGTGCTTCTATATTTACTGTTGGATATGTATCTTGGTATGTTGGATTGAGAAACACATCAGCCATTGTATATATCTCAGCAAGTTCTTTGACATTGTTGGTCCGTTCTATAGCAAGAATATTTTTGGGCAATTTTTTCTTTTGCTTTGCAGTTACACCAACCAAAATAATTTTGTAATTTTCATCAAGAATTTTAGAAAGTTCAACGAAATCATCTAAACCTTTGAGAGGACTCCAAGCTGATGCAACTCCTAATACAATCTTCTTACCTTCAAGGTTTTGTTTTTCACGGAAATCACTTGAAGTTGGTTTAAAAACATTCAAATCTATACCATTCGGAATAACCTTTAGTGGATATTTATTCAAGAAAGACTGTTCAACCTGACAGGCAAGCCACCTTGATGGCGTAACCAAAGTCATTTTTTTCACGCTAGTAAAAAGATTCTTTTTCTTTTCCCAATTCTTTTTCGACGAATCTATGATTAAACTAGATGGATATTCCTTTTTCTGGGGACATTTCATGCATCCGTCTTGCCATTTATAACACTTCGCATAACTATAATGAGCACAATGCCCTGTAAAAGTCCAACAATCGTGCAACGTCCACACTACTGGTTTATCTGCTTTTTCTAAATACTTAAACAGTACTTCTATATTGATGTAGTAACCATGTATATTATGCAGATGTATTATGTCAGGATTATATTCCTTAACCCATTCTATGAATTTTTCCGTAGCACGCTTTGAGCCCAAACCAGAATTATCAAAGATACGACTTTGTAATGCATGCATTTTCACATCAAAATCACTACCTATTCGAATAGCATATTTTTGATATTTTTCAGGAACAAATTCTCGCCCATAGGCGATTTTACATTCGTGTCCATTTTGTTCCAATACTTCTGCCAAATCGGTACAAATTCTGCCCGTACTCCGAATCCCGCAAACACTATTTATTTGAAGTATTTTCATTTATAAAATTTTTTTGTTATTTGAATACATTCATAAATTTTTTGATACTATTTATTTAAATATTTGATAAAAATCTATTATCCTTGCATAGTATTTTGCGCCATTTTGTGTCAAATGACGACAATCCTGACTAATGAATTTTTGTTCATCAGAAAAGACGACAACAGAACTATCTTTCATAAGCGATAATTTTAGTAAATCAACATACTGATTTCCCCACTGTGCTTTCATTCGATTATTAATTTCAAAATATCTTCTATCAATTCTAATAGTTTGATTAAAATAATTATCGGCTTTTCTATGAGAATAAATTATACCATTACTTTCTCCAAAATTTTTTATACCAATTCCCCAAACTTCCGCCCCCTCTTTCTTATTCTCCCATACATAATAAGGTACATCATTTTTATTTTGATGTATAAAAATATAATCACTATTTTTTATTCGTTCAATATCATTTTCTGAAAGAGAAAACTTATATGAAATATTTAAAACATCCTTATAATTTGATTCAAGCAATATATTACCCCAATCTCTTGCAAAACTATTACCAACTATCAATACATTTATTTTTTTATTATCTTTTGGAAAATCAATATCATAGCTATATAATCGGTCATTATATTCCGCAAACATATTTCGATGTTCTTCACCAATTTTTATATCTAATTCTGGCACATCACGTACAACCCCAGCATGCAAATAAACATAAAATGCGAAACCATTAATGCATAAAAATAAAACTGACAGAGTTATTATCACACATAAACTTTTTTTTACTTTCTGTTCTATAAATTGATATGTTAATAAAGATATAACAAATAATAAGATAAAAAAACATATATTAAATCCAATTGTTAAATCACACGAAATAAAATATCGATAAAAAGCAAGCATAAATTGATGCCAAACAAATATACTATAACTCATCATCCCCAAAATCCCAAGTATTTTCATTTTCCCCAGCCAGAAAACAATACGACTATTCATATTATCTGATAGGCAATATAAAACAGATAATACGACACATAACATCACTAAGGTATACTGAGGCAAAGAAGAAATTCCTATAAACACGCATATTAATAAAATAACAGTACCCCCACTTAAAATACCGTTATTATATAATTTCTTATTTCTATACTTACTTATCCATACCCCTGATAATCCTCCAAATGCCAATTCAAAAAAACGATAATGTAATAAATAAAACTTATTTCCTATTGAAGCATTAGGATTTAGATATAGTAATAAGGATACGATAGACAATGATATAATTGTAATAATAATATATTTATAAAAATTAAAATCCAATCTTTTAGACAAGTAATTCACACATAGTACCATCAATGGAAATAATAAATAGAATTCAAATAAAATACCAATATACCATGTATGCATTAAAGGTTTAAACTCATTGCACACGTCCCAGTAATTTTTTGTTGTTATAGATGCTAAAATATTATTTGAAAATAAGTTTGTAGCTATAACTGATTCACTTAGATTCTCATAATCATCTGGCAACATCACATAATAGCCTACCAAGAGTGAGAGAGTAGAAAGCAACAATAATAATGGCAACAATCGAATTGTTCGCTTCATTAAGAATTCCAGATAATTAAATTTACCTAAATTAACATCCTCAATTATTGAAGGAACAATCAAAAAACCATTAATTACAAAAAACAACTCAACACCTAAATATCCATTTTGCAAAATCCCCATATGGTATAACACAATAACTATAATTGCAATACCTTTGAGTATATCTAAATCTATTCTATGTTTTGCATTCATTGAATTAAATAAGGGTGGATACATACTTAAACAATTATCTATTTAGTTTTTTACTTAAATACCAATAATGCCTCCGAGAAACGTACATTATGGCGACGGCAGCAACGCCCTCGGTAGCAACTTCTCTTGCGTTTTTTATTTGATGTGGACATAGACAAGGTAAGATATTTTGTTAGCAAAACCTTACTTGTTTCATAGCAATCTCAACAATTCCTTCGTGCTTTCTTTTGTAAAGTAAATACTTGCTTTTTTGTACTTCGTTTTGCACGGCATCCATCCAACGTCCCGAGCAACATAAAGAGATTTCATATAACCACAATCTTATGTGTGTGAAAAAGTTTCCTCTATTGTAAAATATTTTTTTGACTAATCGATTTATCAGGTATGATCAATTACAAGTTCTCCCTGCCACCAAATCTTTTACATCTGTCTTCATATTTTTCGCATGCTATGTGATACCAAGCTCAGGGGTTTAATTTCTTGTATTTTAATAATTTTTCAAGATAATACAACATTTCACCTATTATTGCACGCTTATCATCTTTTCGAAAATCATCAAAGGCATTAAAACCAGTAAACTTTAATATTTGTTTTATTTCTTTCCATTGTAAATTCCAAGAAAGAACTCTATCAAATGCCGTAATAATATCGCCCAATATCCATTTTGTCTTTACTCCCAAAACAGCAGAAGATTCGTCAATTTCATTTCCAACTGCAGCAGCATAAAGACGATACGGCAAATCAAAACCTGCAATTACAGGAGTTGCCAACCCTCCTGTAAAACGAGCATTTATCTCTATAAACGCACTTTTTTTAGTTCGTTCATCATATCGAAAATCAAGCCCACATACCCCTTTATAATCAACACAATCAAGCATTTTTTTTGCATACTCAATCAGTGTAGGTTCATCAACAATAACCCGTTGCGTTGTCGTTCCCCCTCCTGCTGTTTTTGTTACCAATGCTTTATAAACAGATGCACAAAAATAATTATTCCACCGTAAACAATCGACACTATAATCAGAGCCACCTATTTTTTCTTCTATCATAAATTCTGCATCGGGCATTTTTTCCTTTATTTTAATTAGTTGTTCCTCATTTTGTGGGAAAAAAACAGTTTTTGCAGAATTACCAACAAGTGTCTTCAAAACAACAGGATAATTATCAATTTCTCCTATGGTTTCATAAACCTGAGGAACGGGAACTCCAACCTGTTCAGCTAATTTCGTAGCACTTAATTTATTTGATAGATATGCAATCTTTTCATACGTATCAATCGGAATAATTAAATTTTTAGGGAATCGTTCTCTATACTTTGCAATAACTAATCCTTCATCATGTGTCGGTATCAAAACTTTTGGATTTAGTTCTTCTATTTTATTCAAAAGACAATCTATAAACTCTTTTTCTTTGGTAAAAGGATCAGGATATACAAAACTGCCGGAACAAAATTTTGACATACTGCAAATATTTATCTTTGAAGTATCTGCCGCATAAACTTTCAAATTTTTAGAACTAAGGCTTCGCAATATATTATAGCCAACTCTATTCCAACAATACGTAACTATAACATCACAATTTGACATTTTTTTCAAAATGAATAATCAACAAAAATTTTTTAATATTCTTTGAGCTTCTATTTGCCCACGCTCATATTCTTCACTTGTAATCGACCCTGATTTAAGTAAATAATCTCCATAATCAGTTGCCGTGTCAGAACCTTCTTCTGTAATGCCTTCGTGTTTTAATACTTTTGCAAGCGTGGCAAAAATAATTTTTACATCCCCCCAAAAAGAAATATGCTTAATGTATTCCAAATCGTATGCTATTTTTGTTTCCCATGTAACCGCGTTACGCCCGTTAACTTGCGCCAAACCACTCAACCCTTGTCGTACGGAGTGCCGTTGTCGCTGTTCTGGTGTCATAAAAACCATATCTCGTACCAACTGGGGTCGTGGCCCTATTACAGCCATATCACCTTTCAATATATTGAATAATTCGGGAAGTTCATCCAAACTTGTACTCCGCAGAAATCGTCCGTACGCCGTAAGACGAACCTCATCGGGAAGTAAATCTCCATTTTCATCACGTTGGTTGGTCATGGTACGGAATTTTATAAGCTTAAATATCTTTTCATCTTTTCCAGGACGTGGTTGCGTGAAAAACGGATTTCCACGCATTTTGATAGCCCCAACTATAGTAAGCACAAGCAATAAGGGACTTAAGCAACAAATTGCCACCAAAGCACAACAAAAATCTAATATACGTTTACAATAACGTGGATACATTTTTATAAATTAATTGCTCGTACCACTATGATTAATTTTTCACTTGATAATATAAAAATAATCTAACAAATTGAATAAAAACTCCTGATAACCATAAGCTTTATTCTTTTTATATATAAGTGCGTCAATATATAATCTTCTGTTCATATAAACGTGTGATTATTGTAGTAACATTCCTATCTCATGTTTCGAATTATTTTTTCAGTTTTTTATCTAACTATAAATTGTTTATTGTGTTTTTATAACATCTTTTATATTCCCACTGGATGCATTACAAAACGCTATACTGATGATTTTGTCATTAGATTAAACTCTCTAAATAGCATCATAAACGAAATGAAATCCTATGCATCAGCGCAATAGTCGCTCTTCATTTTTATTTTTTGTTTTAATCCGTAACATCCTCCACCTCTATATAATCCCTCAAATCTGTCTGACCTGCTTTTTCTTTATCATACACCACATCATCCTTGTATTCCTTCTCTACCACTAATTTCAGTCTTCCTCCATCAGAATAGTGTCGGGAAATCAACCGCCAATTAATAATTATTTCCTCTGCATCATAAGGCAGATGAACAAAAAACTCATCCGAATTTACATGATCCTCAGGAATAATACTTTTTCCACGCATATTAACACATTGTCCATTTTCCAGAGTTGTATTTCTCAATACATTACAAGTAATATTAGGGATGGTCATTTTCTTCTCCACGTTATCATACACGAACCTCACATCTTGATTATCAAAACGGAAAGAAATCTTGTAATCATCAATCGGTGTCCTACCTTGATTCACTACCAAAAATCGCAAACGGCAGTACGTGTGGTTTGTTTTGATAGTACCCTTCACGACCTTGATTGTTGCCATGACAGATGGATTAAACCTCTCAGCAAGTGCTGCAAATTGTGACAGTTGCGATACCACACCACCCAATGCCACGTTTACCTCAGGCTCCGGTGTAGCCTTTATTGGCTTTTCTTCTTTCAGAGCAGTTTCCATATAATAGACCCTTAACCACTTCGGACGAATCGTTTTTTCTTCACTGCCATCATCAAATGTTATAGCAACATCGTAGTCTTCCTCCACAATATCCATATAGGTATTCAGCACAGATTTGTTACGTTCTAACATATCAACAATGTCCTGCCATGACTTGATATCTATCGAGAAAAGATTGTTCTGTCGGTTTTCTAAATCTTTAATCCTTACATGCTCCTCTATCGCTACATCTTTATCTGCTGTTGTTGCAAAAACCAACCGCTTCAACGGTGGATTAAATGTTTTGGCATTCTCAATCTCATCATCTATCTCATTTATAGTCAGAACCTTGTTCCCTTGTTTGCACTTACACTGAATGCCACTATACTCATTCTCTCCGTCACGATGTCCACAAATGTCAACACCATTTTGAACCTGACCGTTGCGACCATTCTTTTTGATGTCCTCACTCTTCCATTCTTTCCTCCACAGTAATAGGCAAAGTGATTCAAAATCTTGCCAGTTTTCAGGCTTCCTGAGCGTCTGCGATATTTTCATTGTTTTGTTATTCTTTCCAAAGTTTCACTACATTCAATGTCTCATTGTCGGGTTTGTTTTCGTTTTCAATACGATCAATCTTTACTAACACAGGCATGTCAGCAAACTGACAAGCAACGATACAAACTCCTGTTGCCAAGATAGGTAGCAATTCCACCGACACATTATATAGATAGGATATGGTATTGTTCACTTGCGCAATATTGTGTTGATTCACAAGCCTATGAATAAAATAGTTATGCTACTGCGATATGATTGTTGAAGAAATATCTGATGGTCTTTGACTTGCAATAGTCATAAAGACTCCGAACTTTCGTCCTTCTTTGATAACTCTTCCACAGTTATTAAGTCACAATTAAGTGCGGCTTTCAATATGACTTCATCATTTGAGCGCATCGCATCTTCTATCTTCTTTATCTCTTCATACTCTTTTTTGGCAACTTTTACTTCCTTATCCGACAAGTCTACAATCTTACGTTTCAAAGACTCAACAAGCATCAACCAAGCCATAACGAAACCAGCTCTCAGCAGGTCATTCTGATAACACTTGATGAGATCATCGAAATTATCTTTATCCCTTTTATAATCTGTGCCTTCAGCTCTGCAAGCCAATTTTTATCTTTCATCATTCTGCCATCTTATTCCACATACAATTCAATCTCTTATCTTTTTTCTTAGCATTCCTGTTTCCACTTCTTAGTCAAAAGCAGGAAAACTTACTAATACTGAGAACTTAACGTAATTTTCATTCGTCTGGACACAATTTTCTTGACCCCAATCTCAAATCTATACCTTTATCTATTCCATACTTTTCCATACAGAGTATGATCACGTGAAAGTTTCAGTACCTTATGTGCTTCAACCACATCACGAACCTCCTTTTGATACGAAGGCAGTTTGTCTATAGAAACAAACAATTGCTTTTGGCTACTTGCATAAAGATCAAATATACCTTTTACAGCATCATCTTCTACGTTTTTAAACAGTATAGAGTCATGTATCAGGAATGGCAATACTGTCAGATTCAGAATGGCCAGATCAAAAGTAATCAAACGGCGATATCCTGTTCCCGCCCCGGTGTCACCTTCACATAATACCTTATATTTATTTGGACTCAGGCTAATCCTTGGTGATTTCTTCACATCACCCATGATCAGCTTGTTTAGCCTTTCCATCTCCTTATTCAACAGATACTCAATATCTGTCAATATATTTGTCACGATTTCATCATATAGGCTTATCGCACCCTTCTTATCTTGTTGAAGATGTCGCCTTGTCTCATACGATTCACGACCCGAAATAAGTAGATCAACCGATTGTTTTGTACTAACCAGTCTATCCAATACAAGATTATCAGGAGTTGTTTCTGCTGCCACTTTTGCAACCTGTTCTATTACAGATGACTCTTGCTCACAAATCCATGCTAGTCTTTTTTGTTCCTTTCTTATCCGACCGTTTATTTCCTCACTCAAGATAGCTGTCAACCTTGAATGAAATCGGTTTACATCCTCCATTTTTTTAAGCTCAGCCGTAGGAAACAACTCCTTTATCTTATTCTCATCAATCACCAAATTACCATTCGTGTATTCAAGGTTCTGTTTGAGCTTCTCAATAAGGCTAATCGTCAAAGATTTCTCCTTCTGTATTCTGGCTAGTTTCGTCTTCAACACACCAATTTGTGCTAATTGTTCACTAGTCAAGTTCATTGTTCTGTATGCTATCTGTGTTTTAATCGAAGTCATTTCCGAGTTAAGCCTCTCTATCTCCTGCTCATTCTTCTTATATTCCTTCTGATTATTGAAAACTGGTATCAGCTTTAGCTTAACCGCCCTATTATAAGCATTAAGCTTTTCAACCGCATTCTTCTTAACAGCGTCCTGCTCGACAACTTTCTGATACTTATTCATCAGTTTCATGAGAAATACGACTCTATCCTCTTCTTTGTGATTGTATCCAGGGTTCAATGGCTTTGTCTCATCACAGTTCTTCACTTGATAAATGCGAGAGAACTGACTAACTATTTCACGAAAACTAAGATGAAGACTAGGGATATGATAGAGCGACAACAGAAGTTGCCTATATTCATCAGCAGTCATAATCTTCTGGTTCTGATAGATGGCATCACATCTATATACGGTATTAGGTACAGACGTATTCCTCAAAAAAAAATAGTCGGTATCATCAATAACAAAATGAATCTTCAATTCATGTTGTCCCACATGTGTCATAACGTCATCACTGCTAGCATAACTATTACCTCCAAAAGCATAGTCAATTAATAGTAAACAATTGCTCTTGCCAATTGAATTAGCAGCATCGTCATCACCTACCACCACATTTAGCCCATTCTTAAAGACAAGCTTCTTGTCTGCCAGTTTATCACAAATTATCTCTTTCAGCATATTTGTACACAATATTCTCTTTCGATAATACTATCGAACTAATACAATACATACAAGTTAAAGCATCTATTACATCATTAATATCCATCTTCTTGACTGCCCTGACAAATAAATCTTCTATACCGATTCCGTCATTAGGAATTAGCTCTATAAGTACTGCCATCTTTCCCACAACACTTTCCCCCACAGAATATAATTTACTTGGATACTTCATATACATCACAATTTTGTACGAAGAACGATGTCATTATCTCACATACAAGACGAGGCACTTGTGTCTTAGAAACAAACCAATCTGTTATCTTTTCAAAAATATCACTCTTACTAAGATTGGAAACTTTCAGCATCAAATAAACTTTCTTTACCGAAGTACATATCAAGTCAAAATGGTCCCCATTAGGGTCCTGCTGTTTAAATTGGACCCTGATATAATTGAAATAACGAGTCACTTTATCTTCTATATTTGAACAGAGTACTTCATCATCTGGAATTTTCTCTCTCACTGCCATTGCTTCGTATCCCAACTTACCTGCCTTTTCTAGTTCACTCTTATCAAGTTTGACAAGTGATTTAATAGCTTTATCTAAATCCTCTTCGATTCTTTCTCCTGCAATGGTCTTCTTAGCTTTCAATTCTGCAGCAAGACGCCTTTTTAAATCTAACATCTGTTGATAGCTAGCTACAGTCTTTAGTTCATCATATTTACTATGACAATCATGGCATAATGCCATCCAATTTTCCAACGACTCAGATGAGTCCCCGTCTACCTCCACATCAGCGAGTATAATGGCCTCCATATCATTTTTGAAATTATTTGGGAATATGTGAGCCACCTCAAAGTCTTCATAAATCCGACCGTTTTTTTCATTCATAAGACTCTTACCACATCCTACCATAGGACATAGACCGTTAACCTCCTCTAGTAAAATCTTCCTTTCGTTCTGAGTTGGCATTCTCCTATCCTTTTGATAGTCTTTAGGACTCACATATTCCCACTTACCTTTAAAGCATAAAAAACCACAGTCCTTTAGATCACAATTGTTAATTCTCATTATTCATCCTTCTTACATCATAGTTCAGGTCTCCGACTTCAGCCTTCTACATTAGTTTTCCTTCTCCTCTCAACTCATCCTTAATTCCTTTGGTTGTAGCATCCAGCCATTGTTTCCATTGTTGTTTCAAGAGTTCTTTCTCGGAATCGGATAGCGACAAATGATCTATTTCTGCCTCCCTAAACTTAGACACCACTTCTTTCACAAAATCTATTTGCTGTTCAGAAATTCGTCCGTTGATAAAACAAGATGCAATTGCCGCCTCCAATGCAGCTGCGCAGTATGCTCCGAAAGGATTCATTTGGTTATAGGTATTCATAAACTGCTCATTATTTTCTTTTTGGTTATCTCTGCAACGCAAACATATAGTTTTCCTACCTTCCCTGCAACTCCAATTTTGAGCTAATCCCTAATCTAACTTTATGTTTTCCTCCTCCTAAATCTACACCCAGAGATGGATTTTCCATTATTAAACCTTGAAATTCTATCAAATCAGAAACAAAAGATTTATATTTTTTGCAAATCTCTTTGCCTGACGTTTAAATTCATTAGATGGTATTATAACGACATTGCTCATTTTAACTCATCTATTAAATCTTGCAACGTCCCGTTATCTGTATTTTCGTTCTGCATTCTTTTTACTTGCTTCCAACCCTTTACTATTGACGATTTCAACAAGTATCGTTCTGCAGCTTTTGTATCTTTTTTTGTTTTACTTTTACAAATATACGACATTTCCTCCCTAATGCTATTTTCCGTCCAATAAATGATGTAATGTGAGTTTACTGCTCCACCCATATCAACTTGCCTACGTCGTAGCCACGGCGGGCTGCTTCGGCAAGGATGGTTTATGTTCCCCCTCACTCATCCGTTCCTCTTCCTCCTTTATATACCGCAAATGTTTCCTCGGCACATACATAATGGCGGCGGCGGCAACGCCCTCGATGGCAACCACCACGCAAAGATTTTTCTTGATATGCTTCACCACGCCAACCACGCCTGTATAAACCCCATCGGTAATACACACTTTCGTTCCCGGCTTGCACGCAAATTCAAGATTATCAAGGAATATCACATTATCCTGCTTGTCTTTCGTAACACGTATGAAGGTCTGCATCATCGTATCGGGAACGTACATCACCTCGGGCATAGACGTCTTGCCGTCGGACACAAAATGCATAATGTAACGCAATGGCTCATACCGAGTTTGGTTCTGACGAAGAGCTTTCAGAGTATTGTATGTGCAACGGACAAAAATGATATTGTTGATGACCGGCACAAGCTCCGTGCGATAATTCTCCGTTCTATATTCCATAGGAACGTATGTTTCAACCACACCTTCCTCCGCATCAAGAAGACTCTTCATCTTCATCAACCGTGGCGTGCTGGAATGACGGATTCGCAACGGGAACCAATATGTAACATCAGGATTCAGCATCGCACGATTAGTATAGACAAAATCTTAGGGACACCACACAATCGTTGTGCAGGACAGGTAATCAATTTTTCATAAAAAATTGTCCTTTTTGTACTGATTAACAGCGACATATATAAGACAATCGTTCAAATTTTCCTACTTGAACTCTAAAAACAAAGGTACGATAATAATTGAGATTTGAAAGGTGAGAGTTGAAAATTATACGAAAGAGAGTTTTTAATTGAGAATTGACAGTTGAGAATTGATAATTAATACGACACGGTGTTCCCGTAGAGACGATGTGCACATCGTCTCTACAATATAGATTACTCTATTAACACACCATATTCTCTTTACTTTTTTTCTTCAGCGAAAAAAAGTAACAAAAAACGCCGTCGCCGCCGCATCTTCGCTAAAAATCTTCTCACTCCACTAAACTCTCGAGAATGGCTCCTACACACAAACCAACGCCGCCAAGCCGAGAGTTTTTAACGTTACGTTCAAAGATTTTCTTCACGCTCATCTGCGAAGGCGAACCATCGTCGTTCCGTGAAGAATAATACAAAGTTTCACTAAACGAGAATTTTTGTTAGCACGATACTCCGACTGAGCCGAGAGGCGTTTGAAAAATCAACGGAGTGAAACGTAAAAGGAGTTGGTGCCTTCTAATGATAAACTATATCATACGATAATGCGGCACTTCAACTCCTTTAGTGGAACGCAGTTGATTTTTAGCCGAGCGGGTCCGTCGGTGGCTTTTCTTTGGGTTCCGTTTCTTTTTCCACAAAAAGAAATGGAACATTTTAAGAATCGTGTATATTTCCACATAAAAACTTTTAAGAATCGTGTATGAGAAGAAAAATTTATGATCAAATAATAAAAAATGCGCAGTTAAGTGCGCAAAAATTAAATAAAAATGCGCAATAAAATGCGCAGTTTTATAAAAAACATATATTTTTGTAAAAAAGAACAATATGCAATCGTTATTTACAACACATAAAATGCTTGTTGACCGAACAGAAACTCGTTTTATCCGTTATCTGCACGATCAAATTTCGTGGAATTCACGATTGGTGGCCATTCTTGGTTCTCGTGGTGTCGGCAAGACAACAATGATTCTTCAGCATATAAAATTATATGATAATCAAGATGAATCTTTGTATGTTTCGGCAGACGATTTCTTTTTTACTCAACACAGATTATTCGATTTGGCATTGTCGTTCTACCAGCAGGGAGGTAAACGTTTGTATATTGATGAAATTCACAAATATAAAGGATGGTCAGTTGAGGTGAAGAACATTTACGATCAAATCCCAGCACTTCAGGTTGTTTATACAGGTTCTTCCATCTTGGAACTCGAGAAAGGCGGTGCTGATTTGAGTCGACGAAAATTAGAATATAAATTGCACGGACTGTCATTTCGCGAGTTCTTAAACATATCACAAGGGTGGAATTTGCCTGCGTACACGTTAGATGAAATCTTGCATGGCAAAGTATCGTTTCCGTTGGACAAGGCCCGTCCCCTACTACTATTTCGCCAATACCTACATGAGGGTTACTATCCGTTCTTCGTAGAATCAGACTATTTTATGCGACTCAACGGAGTTATAAAACAAATCGTAGAATACGACATTCCTCAATTTGCAGAAATGGAGGTTGCGTCGGTTCAAAAATTAAAGACATTGTTATATGTGTTAGCCCAATCTGTCCCATTCAAACCGAATTATTCGAATCTGGAACGCAATCTGAACATTCGGCGAAATACGTTGCCACAATATATGGCATATCTTGAAAAAGCAGGAATCATTAATGTGTTGCGTACCAAAGCAAATGGTATTAAACTATTGGAGAAAATAGAAAAAATATATTTAAATAATCCGAATATTGCATACATGCTTGCAGAACAGGAACCAAACATAGGTACTATACGAGAAAGCATTTTCTTGACTTGGGCTCAGGTTTCCCATTTTGTGACAGCATCAGATATATCTGATTTTGAAATTTCAGGTTATACCTTTGAGGTCGGCGGACGAAAAAAAGGAACGCATCAACTTGCCTCTGTTTCCGAAGGGAAAGGTTTTATTGTAAAAGATGATATAGAATATTCCTATCAAAATCAGATACCTTTGTGGATGTTTGGCTTTTTGTATTAATTTTTGCAGAGCATTTTGTCAGCACGACCCTCCGACTGAGCTGCGAAGCGTTAAGAAAATCAATGGAGAGAACGTTAAAAAGGCGTTGGTACCTTAGTAAGAGAAAGTTAGTGTAACGATAGACTGGCACTTCAACGCCTTTAGTGAACGAAATTGATTTTTAGCTGAGCAGGTCCGTCTTGACCTTTTGCGTTACTTTTCTGTCAAGAGAAAAGTAACAGACGATTGTAAAAAATCTACAAATCACCGAAAAGACTGATTTTAGCGTAAAATTCGGATGTATAGTACGTAATTTTGGCGTAATATCTGGAACTATAGTGCATAATTTTAGCGTAAAATCTGGAAGTATGGCGAGTTCGTTCCTGCTCTTGAATGACAATCAGACGCATCAGTTTTCTGATTCCATAACAGCCGTGAGTGCAGCGTATTTCTTAGGGTGATTTGGAATTTTATACCATCCCCCTAAAAACGTTTTTGCCACCAGCCAAATTTCCTGTGCATGGTCGGTGGTACCACAATATTTATCCAACAAATGGATTATAGGTGCTGCCGCTTCGTAATTATGACAACTATATGCATAACGTATAATATCGGCTATCAATATCGAATCGTTTGGGTTCATTGGTGACAGTTAATTTATCTCCTTGACTATTCAAAGACAGTGGCAAAAGTACAGTTTTTTCAATTTCATGCGTTTTTTAACCCGATTTCTCTTGCAACAACTATACTTTCTCAACAATTTGTATCGGTATTTTTTATAGACAGCATAAAAATCAACAATTATTTTTTTTTCAGGAAAAAAGTTTCTCTTCACGGAACAGATTTGGACAAAATTTTTTTTCTCTCGCGAGAGAAAAATTTTTTCCTCCCGATTTTTTAAATTTTTCCTGCCTATAAAAAAATTTTTCTGTCCATACGTGCCTCCTCATTGTACCGATACATTTTCCGAGAAGCGTGAAACCCAACAATTTTTTTTTCCTGCCCTTGATTTGTGCAGGCAAAGCCACTACGTTTGCCCTGTCAATCGATTGAACACCTTGGTATAGCTACCGTACTGGAAATAATCATTTAAAACGTCACTCCGTAGCAATTCCCGGTCTCGGTCACGTCCGTTTCGGCATCCGAGCTAATTCGGTTGCGTAAGACATTAAAAGAAACGAGTTATGAATAAGATACAATCACTGGTGCAGGAATATGCCACACCGTTGGATTACAAGGAGAAGATACAATACATGACAGCAATTGGCATGCTGATTTCAGGCGTGGGAATGTCGGTGGCAGGATTCGTAGCCCCACCCTTTGGCGAGATAAGCGACAGCGTACTCAACTACCTGTCGCAATGCCTAATATGGGCAGGCTCCATCTTCTCCATCAAAATTTACGTCAACAGCCAATTGGAACAAGTCAAAAAACAATTAAAACGATTGAAGGAAGAGAAAGATTAATAGGAATCTCCTAACGAGCAGGTCCGTCTTGAACTTTTGGTTACTTTTCTGTCAAGAGAAAAGTAACAATGATTAAAAAAGTAAAATAATTAGTGTGATGTTAACCTTTTCACCGTCCCCCACCAATTCCTCCATCCTATAAACGGATTTTGCCTATACTGCCACATCAACCGTACCGCACAAAATGCAGGACGAAGACCATACCGACAACAATACAAGAAATTATACATTATGGAACGCTGATATTGTGAAAGATTGTGTTCACGCAGATATTTATTTGCCTGTAACGTTGCCTTATACCGTGCCGAAACATAGGGATATTCTCGTCGTTTTGATAACGAATGGGATGATTCTGTTACTACATAGACATATTCATCTACGGCTTCTATTTTTTCTGTATGTAATGCTGTCTTCAAAGAGAAATTGATATCATTTCCGCTTGCTATCTCATCAAACCTAAAATGATTATCTATAATATATTGTCTTCGAATCATTTTAGCCCAAGACACTATGTAATGTATCCTTAAATTGAGGCCATTTAACACACTTGGGGTTGACGCATAATTTGAAACCAAAGAAGAGTATTTTTCTCCCCTTAATGCACAAAAATTAGTATTGTTTGCTATTGATTTAGATTTAAAATAAATAATATCAGCTGATGACTGTTTCTTTAATAGAAATTGAGTAAAGGCATCAGGACAAAAGTAATCATCAGCATCTGCAAAAATCACCCATTCTCCTTTTGCATTATCTAAACCAATATTCCTTGCCCCTCCTGCATACACCTCTTGTTTTGAATACAACAACGTAAAATCACGAGAAGAAGGTACATCTTCTTTTTTCAACGGTGATTCACCATTATTATCCACAACCAATACTTCTATCTCATTGGAAGCTGGTATTGAGTCCAATAATCGCAACAACGTATCAATCGTATTGCGATAAGGAATAATTACAGATATTTCTATCACCTATCTTATTCTACATCTGCAACAAGACGAACACTCATTGCCCAATCCTGATTGTGAATCCCCAAAGAGGTCTTTTTTCTGTCAAATTTCAGATAGCTTGTTTGTTCATCTGCAGTCCAATAAGCACCATATATTTCAGTGTAAACAGCATGAGTGTAACAAAGATTATCTTCTCTATCAGAATATCTATAATCATATCGTAATGTTCCTGTACACGGTAAAAAGACAGCTCCATACGACTGCATCAACGCCCATTGAGATTCTGTATATGAATTCATATTATAGTCTGAATAAGAATATGCTGATGATGAGGGTGTTGCTGTATGATTAAAATCACAGCCTTCAGGGTTCTCTGTCCAATTATCTGGCAACAATATAATTCCGTAGATATCAGTTATTCCATCTTCTGTAGGCGTATCCAAATGTATTATACCAGTAGCAAAAAGAGCAGTAGCATTCGTTCTTTGAAAGAACAAGTATTTCCATTCATCCTTTGAAAGAATACGCCACAAATTACAAGTAACTTCCCTATCTTCACCTATATTAATATAATTATACTGTCCCCAATTTGCCTTTATATTATTACCATTAAAATTACTAATATAATCTCCTGGAGATGAGTTCCAGTCCGTAAACTGTCCTGGTTTATACACTAATTTACCATTATTCCAACCACTCGTTCCGAACGCAAACAAATCAAACCACCCCTCATATTCTTCATTAATAACAGCTTCTAAATTATCACATTTCACACCATTGTAATAAACATTACCACATTTACCTGCAGGATTTAATTTTCCCTCTGGATAAATTCCCAATGATGTTCCCCCCACTGCATCATATTGATGCTCTGCGAAACGCCAAGTACCCTCATCAATACCATCTGCCGTGGCATGAGTTCCTACTCTACTATATTGCAAATTTCCTTGTGAAAAAACAACCTTTCTATTTGATGCTACACTAAATGTAGAAAGCAAAGCTCCTTGATAAATTTTCACAGGTTTCACATCACATTTATCACTAATTCTACCCCTAACATTCGAAGCTGCAGACTTATTTACACGTTCTCTTAACTCATCATACTCAGTTTTTAATGCATCAAAATTAGATTTCAACGTATAATAATTCAGCGTATCATCTAACTTTTCTTTCGTTATATAGAAAGATAGTGTGTCTTTCTTAGCATAGTATGATAGAGTATCTTTGGTTGCCAAATCAGCTACTTTCTCATTTACAAACTCCTCGCTTGCCAAGCCATCAACACTTGGAAGTACTGGAGTGTTTGTTATCTCGCTGTAGTCATACGTCGGTTTCTCCTCTGCTTTCGCCCAATCTGGAACGTCGCTGTCCAACAAGTAGTAATCCAACGTGTCCTCCATCTTTTCTGTCGTTGGGTAGAAAGCAATGGTATCCTTTACAAATTCCATGCTTGCCAAGCCTTCTACCTTACCATCTACGTATGTCGTAGTTGCCAAACCATCTATGCTTGGTATTGCTGGTTTGTTCTTAATATATGCCTCAGATTCCTCATCTGCCTCGTTCCAGTCTGCCTGTACGTTTGCCAACGGAGTCAAATCAGTTTTCAATGCATAGTTCTCAGCTTCGTCCAAGTCACTTACCTTTGTTGGAATTTCTGTCTTCAACGCATAATCCTCTGCATCTTCCAATGAGGCAACTGTCGTCGGGATAGTTGGAGTGTTAGCGATCTCGCTGTAGTCATACGTTGGTTTTTCCTCTGCTTTCGCCCAATCTGGAACGTCGCTGTCCAACAAGTAGAAATCCAATGTATCTTGTACAAATTCCTCGCTTGCCAAGCCTTCTACCTTACCATCTACGTATGTCGTAGTTGCCAAGCCGTCAATACTTGGTATTGCAGGTTTATTCTTAATATACGCCTCAGATTCTTCGTCTGCCTCGTTCCAGTCTGCCTGAACGTTTGCCAACGGAGTCAAATCAGTTTTCAATGCATAGTTCTCTGCATCTTCCAATGAGGCAACTGTCGTCGGGATAGTTGGAGTGTTTGCGATCTCGCTGTAGTCATACGTTGGTTTTTCCTCTGCTTTCGCCCAATCTGGAACGTCGCTGTCCAACAGGTAGTAATCCAACGTGTCCTCCATCTTTTCTATCGTTGCATAAAAAGCAATTGTGTCTTTTACAAATGTCTCGCTTGCCAAGCCTTCTATACTTGGAAGTGCTGGGGTATCAATCAAATCATTATAACTTCCACTTAAAGCTACTGCCTTCAAATCAGAGGTATTCGCCTTACCGCTTATATCCTGGTGTTCTGTCAAGAAGCCGCTATCGTTCGTCAAATCTGAGGTCTTGCTCGGAATTGTCGGTTTATTCTTTATGAATGCCTCAGATTCTTCATCTGCTTCGTTCCAATCTGCCTGAACGTTTGCCAACGGAGTCAAATCAGTTTTCAATGCATAGTTCTCAGCTTCGTCCAAGTCACTTACCTTTGTTGGAATTTCTGTCTTCAACGCATAATCCTCTGCATCTTCCAATGAGGCAACCGTCGTCGGGATAGTTGGAGTGTTTGCGATCTCGCTGTAGTCATACGCTGGTTTCTCTTCTGCTTTCGCCCAATCTGGAACGTCGCTGTCCAACAAGTAGAAATCCAACGTGTCCTCCATCTTTTCTGTCGTTGGGTAGAAAGCAATCGTATCTTTTACAAATTCCTTGCTTGCCAAACCGTCTACGTTTGGAATTTCTGGAGCGTTTGTAATTTCGCTGTAATCATAGGTCGGCTTCTCTTCTGCCTTTGCCCAGTCGGGAATGTCGCTGTCCAACAGGTAGAAATCCAACGTGTCTTCCAATTTTTCTGTCGTTGCGTAGAAAGCAATCGTATCTTTTACAAATTCCTTGCTTGCCAAACCTTCTACGTTTGGAATTTCTGGAGCGTTTGTTATCTCGCTGTAGTCATACGTTGGTTTTTCCTCTGCTTTCGCCCAATCTGGAACGTCGCTGTCCAACAAGTAGTAATCCAACGTGTCCTCCAATTTTTCTGTCGTTGCGTAGAAAGCAATCGTATCTTTTACAAATTCCTTGCTTGCCAAACCTTCTACGTTTGGAATTTCTGGAGCATTTGTAATTTCGCTGTAATCATAGGTCGGCTTCTCTTCTGCCTTTGCCCAGTCGGGAATGTCGCTGTCCAACAAGTAGTAATCCAACGTGTCCTCCAACTTTTCCGTTGTTGTGTAGTATGAAAGTGTATCTTTTGTCGCCAAGCCGCTCACGTTTGGAATTTCTGGCACGTTTTCTATCTCGCTGTAGTCATAGGTCGGTTTTTCCTCTGCCTTTGCCCAATCTGGAACGTCGCTGTCCAACAGGTAGTAGTCCAACGTGTCTTCCAACTTCGTTGTCGTTATATAATAAGCAAGCGTGTCCTTTGAAGCCACATTGCTCGTGTTTGAAAAATTTTGAAGTTCTTCCTTGGTCACGAAGTTAGACATATCGGGAAGATTTGCCACTTTTTCCGCATACAAAGCGTAAGGCACGGCAAGCAACTGCGAAACCGTTTCTATAGCCTTGCCATCGACCATAATCTGAGTTTTCAGGAAATACGGACCATTTGCCCAATTGATGGCTGAAAAATCATCTGATGACGATCCATTACCTATTTTGAGTGACAACAAACCATTTTTGTTTGTTGTTGCCGTTTGTGTCTCTGTATAAACTGCATCACCATCGGCATTACCCTGCAAAATGGCAATTATCAAATCAACTGATTCTTCAGACACTAATTTTCCTTCGTCATTTCGCACAACTGCCTGATACGAAAATTGTTGAGGAGTTTGTGCTAACATTGATAGCGATAATGCTATCATACCCAAAGTTGTAATAAAACGCTTTACCATAAGACACACTTTTTTAGAATGTACAAAAATAAAAATTTTTAGATATGATATAATAATTTTTTGCTTTTTTATCTCACGACTCTTTCATTTAAAGACATCGTTTTATTGTTCCATTTCTTTTTGTGGAAAAAGAAACGGAACCCAAAGAAAAGCCACCGACGGACCGCCTCGGCTAAAAATCAACTCGTTCCGCTAAAGGAGTTGAAGTGCCGCATTGTTGTTGATAGGATTCCACGTATTAAGGCACCAACTCCTTTCACGCTTCACTCCGTTGATTTTTTATACGCCTCGTCGCTCAGTCGGAAGGGCGTGCAGTGAAGTAAATCGTATTTTTTGAAATTTCACTCTACGAGGATGGTTCGACTTCGCAGATGAGCGTGAAAAAAATCTTAGAACGAAGCGTTAAAAACTCTCGGCTTGGCTGGCGATGGTTTGTGTGCAGGAGCCATTTCGAGAGTTTAGCGGAGTGAGAAGATTTTTAGCGAAGATGCGGGTCGACGGCGCTCTTTCGTTTCACTTTCTGTCGCTGTAGACAGAAAGTGAAAGATGCTTGAAAATCAATAATCTTCACATTTTACAAGATCATCAAAATTCTTTTGCCACCAAAAGAAACGAACAGTATTATAGTATTCAATCGTGATGATACGGCAAATCGTTGATGATGGTGAAGGCACGATAGAATTGTTCCACCACAAAAACACGAATCATCTGATGTGAGAAGGTCATCTTCGAAAATGAAATCTTATTGGGAACCGCCGCATACACGTCCTGTGAGAATCCATAAGGTCCGCCAATAATGAAGCACAAATCACGGGAATTATCCTTTGCCGTCTCTATCACCTTGGCAAATTGCCGCGAGGTGTATTCCTTGCCGTTTTCGTCCAACAAATAGCATTGTGCATTTTGGGGTAATTTTGCAAGAATGGCAATGCCCTCCTTCTTCTTTATCTCGTCGAAACTTGTCTTGCTCGACGATTTATATTCGGGGATTTCGACAATGGAAAACTGGCAATAATGTTTCAATCGGTCGGTGTATTCTTTTATTCCTTCCGCCAAATACGAAGCATTCGTTTTCGCAACCCAAATCAGCGTTATTTTCATTATTCCTTATGCCCGCCAAATGAGAATGAGGCTCCTATCAAGAAATTAAATCTTTGCAACTGATAATCAATATATCTTTCATCTCCCAAAAGATAATTTACATCAAGGAAAATCTGAAAAATACTGTTATAAAAATACGTTGCTTCAAGTCCTAAGTCAAGATTGTCAATATTCCCATAATCGCCATGACCTTCAGAGGTGAACAATTTATAAGACAAACTTGGTTCTACCGCCAATTTATTTTTATTGGTATTAGGATTGAGAATATAAAAACGCGAAGCAAGCGAAACATCGACAATTGGCTTGTACCACGCCTCTTTCTCGTTTTGCAACTGCCACAAATAATAATCAAAGTTTGCCTCAAAATTCACTTTGCGGAACAAGAGACCAAAATCTCCGTGAAAATTCATCACGGTTGCGTCGTCATACACAACACCAAACGTGGTCATTGTCTTATCCAAACGCGTGTATTGTGCCTTCCAGAAATACATATCTTCGTATGCCTTAACCAAAAAAGCGGTATTATACGTAACCAATTTCTTAATTCTACCGTCCAAGCCAATCTCAAAGCCAAGTTTATTGATAGTAGGACGAATCATAACCGAATCGGCAACATAGGGATTTTCCTCAAACATTTCGTTCATCGATACCAAATCGACATTGCCACCGAACTTGAAATATGGAATCATCTGCAATTTTGGCAACGCATAGGTAAATGCTACGTCAGGAAGGACTTTGAAGGTGGAAATGCCACCAAATACGGGCGAAGCCTTAACTCCAGCCTGTAATTTCCAACTATTCGCACCCACTTGGATATATGGCATGGCTTGCAAAACACTTTGCACGTTCGTCAATGACGAATCCACATCCTTCGGTTCAAAATTCAGCGCACTTAACTGAAAATCAGCATCCAAACCAAGTTTTATCTTTCCTAATTTTCTATCTACCCCACCTGTGACGCCAACCAAATTTTCAACATTCGACGGATTGCCTGCGTACGTCAGACCATAATCCAACTCCGCTTTGTAACGAAGCGCGTCTTCGTCGGCATCAATAGAACAAATTCCGGCATTTGCCTGCAAACCGAAACGATACCGACGTTGCTCCTTTTTCGTTGCACGAACAATAGTTGTTGAACTTCCTTCAGAAGGAATACTATAGCCATACCGCAACACGCTATTAAATTGCGGTGTAATTGAGGCATACACCATACAATCCTCGTAAAAGCGTTTCCAATATGCTGATATATAATCGGTTGTGTAACCTGCAGGAACTTTTTCACCATATAATTTCAATTTCCCTGCGGAACCATAGTGATAAAACTCTATTCCCGACTGTTTCAAACGCGAACGTTCTGTCATATACCGAACCGAGAGCAAACCGTTCCAATAATTTCCAATTCCGGCAACAACTTCTCCCCTATACAATTCCTGCAATTTGTCGCCTTTCACGCTCACCGCTTTTAGCGGAATGATATGATAATCAGTGTTTAATGGCGTTGTTTTTATATCATATTTCAAATTTACCTGCAAGTCCAACGTGTCGTACACCTTGGGATTTACCGAAATACGGCTTGCATCGGAAATTTGTGGCTTATATTCCGAATACACCTGAATTGTTTTCTGTAATTCGGGATTTTCGTCGTTTTGAGCCGTCACAAAAGCAGGAACGAGCAACGACACAATAATCGCCAATTGAAAATTGAGAATTGAGAATCGATATTTCATATTCATAATTTCAAATACTTTTATTTATGCAGTCCTGAATTGACGTTGTTGTCAATCCTTTTAAACCACATACACAAAAATAGTTGATTTTATATGTCAAAATCGAAAGTAAAAATAAAGTTATTGAAAGGTTATCAACCATTTTTCTTTTTCAAAAAAAAAAAACGGCGTACTCAATTGAATACACCGTTTTTTCTATTAGGACAAATTATTATTTGTTTCCTTTTTCAGCTTTTGATAATTCTGATTTCAATTTTGCAAGATCAGAAACATCACCCAAAGTTGTCTTTTCCAAGTTATCGGCAACTTTCTTCATTGCTTTCTTCGTAGAAGTTGCTTTTGCTTGTTTTTCGTTCTCTTCGGCAACTTTCTTTTCGTCTTCGAATGTTCTTGTGTGAGAAACGAAGATTTTCTTAGCGTCTTTTGAGAACTCAGTTACTTTGAAGTTCAATTTTTCATCAACTTTTGCAGTTGTACCGTCTTCTTTCACAATATGGCTGATTACTGAAACGCCTTCTACACCATAAGGAAGAGCTACCGTTACATTCTTGTCGTTGATTTCAACAATAGTACCTTCGTGAACAGAACCTACGTTGAAGATTGTTTCAAATACGTCCCATGGATTTTCTTCCAATTGTTTGTGACCCAAGCTCAAACGACGGTTTTCCTTGTCAACTTCAAGAACTTTTACTTCGATTTGAGCGCCAAGAGATGTGAATTCTTGTGGGTGTTTGATTTTCTTCGTCCAAGAAAGGTCAGAGATGTGAATCAAACCGTCAACGCCTTCTTCGATTTCTACGAAGATACCGAAGTTCGTGAAGTTCTTAACTGTTGCAGTATGTTGTGTACCAACAGCATATTTTTCATCAATGTTTTCCCATGGATCTGGTTTCAATTGTTTCATACCCAAAGACATCTTTCTTTCTTCGCGGTCAAGAGTCAAAACTACAGCTTCAACTTCGTCGCCAACTTTCAAGAATTCTTGAGCAGAACGCAAGTGTTGTGACCACGACATTTCAGAAACGTGGATAAGACCTTCGATTCCAGGAGCGATTTCAACGAATGCACCGTAATCAGCCATAACAACAACTTTACCTTTAACCTTGTCACCAACTTTCAAGTTTGGATCCAAAGCATCCCAAGGATGTGGAGTCAATTGTTTCAAGCCAAGAGCGATACGTTTCTTTTCGTCATCGAAATCAAGGATAACAACGTTGATTTTTTGATCCAATTGAACGATTTCTTCAGGATGAGTGATACGTCCCCAAGAAAGGTCTGTAATATGGATAAGACCATCAACACCACCAAGGTCGATGAATACACCGTAAGAAGTGATATTTTTAACAATACCTTCAAGAACTTGACCTTTTTCAAGTTTCGACATGATTTCTGCCTTTTGAATTTCAAGTTCTGCCTCGATAAGAGCTTTGTGAGAAACGACAACGTTCTTGTATTCGTGGTTGATTTTCACAACCTTGAATTCCATAGTCTTTCCAACAAAGATATCGTAGTCGCGGATTGGTTTCACGTCGATTTGTGAACCTGGCAAGAACGCTTCAATACCAAATACATCCACAATCATACCACCCTTCGTTCTGCATTTAACGAAACCTTTAACAACTTCGCTATCTTCAAGAGCTTTGTTAACTCTATCCCAAGATTTCAATGCACGAGCTTTCTTGTGTGAAAGCAACAACTGACCAGCGTTGTCTTCTTGACTTTCTACAAAAACTTCAACTTTGTCACCAACCTTCAAGTCTGGATTGTAACGGAATTCGTTTGCAGAAACGACGCCGTCAGATTTGTAACCGATATTAACGACAACTTCGCGTTTCGAGATAGAAACGATAGTTCCTTCAGTCACCTCGTTTTCAGCGATAGTTGACAGAGTTTGTTCATACTTGTTTTGCAAAGAATTTCTTTCTTCTTCGGAATAACCGCCTTTTTCAGCTTCGTATTTATCCCAGTCGAATACTTCTTGTTGCTCTTTGCCTTCGTACAAATTCAAATCATCTTCATTTGCATCGTCTTCGGCTTCGACCTCACGAGCTGCCGTTGTTGTTTCTTCCTCAGCGTTTTCCAAAACGTTTTCGTTTTCGAATTCTTCGCTTTCGTTTTTTACTTTTTTTACCATTTTCTGGTTCTTTAATAGTTAGACATTATGTTAATTCGCAAAAAATTGCGTGCAAAAATAACATTTCTATTGAATTATCCATCAATTCATATAAAAATTTTGATATCCCCCCTTGACTTTTTTGGAAAAACAATATATATTTGCACGTTTTTTAAAGCGAGGATATGCGACAGTTAAAAATCACTAAACAAGTAACAAACCGAGACACCCCATCGTTAGACAAGTACTTACACGAAATTGGCAAAGTTGATTTGATTTCCGCAGAGGAAGAAGTTGAATTGGCAAAAAGAATCAAGGAAGGCGACCAAAAAGCTTTGGATAAACTTATCAAAGCTAACTTGCGTTTCGTCGTTTCCGTGTCAAAACAATATCAAAATCAAGGATTGAGTTTGCCTGACCTTATCAACGAAGGTAATCTTGGACTTATCAAGGCAGCCCAAAGATTCGACGAAACTCGTGGTTTCAAATTCATCTCTTACGCAGTGTGGTGGATTCGTCAGTCAATTCTACAAGCATTGGCTGAACAAGCCCGTATCGTTCGTCTTCCATTGAACAAAATCGGTTCTATCAATAAAATTAACAAAACGTTGTCGAACCTTGAACAGGAATTCGAACGTGAACCGACAGCCGAAGAAATTGCTTCGGAAATGGATTGTAGTGCACGCGACGTAAAAGAATCAATGAAGAATTCTGGTCGCCACATCTCAATGGATGCTCCTTTGTCGCAAAGCGAAGAAGGTACATTATATGATGTATTGGACAACAAGGACACCCCTTCGCCTGACCAAAAATTGATTATTCGTTCAATGTCAAAAGAAATAAATAGAGCTCTTGAAACATTGCAAGAACGCGAATCGACAATTGTTCGTATGTATTTCGGACTAGGGGTTTTAGTTCATAAAGAATGTGGATGTCTGAATACAAACTCTTTGACAAAAAAATTGACATTGCCATATATTTCATTGGTTGATGAAGACGCTCAGTGGGACAATATTTATAAAGCAAAAACTGAGTCTGCTATTTTAATAAAGCCTGAAACTGGTAAGAAACGTGATTACATTAAAAGCAAATTACGTTCTCAATTAGCAGATTTGAAAAAAAATAAATGCTTGGCAAATATTAGAGCAGTCCTGATTACAAACGAGTTTAAAAACGATGGTTTGGAAGGTATCATAAATGACTATTATACCAAGAACCCTCCAATAATCGTATGGGACACACCTCATGAAATTGAACCTGACAATGTACACGATGACACTATTTCAATAGAACCCATTGATTTGGATTATTGTAAACTTACATATACATATAGACGTCCACAAACATTGGAAGAGATTGGAACAGAGTTAAAATTAACAAGAGAACGTGTTCGTCAAATCAAGGAAAAAGCTGTTCGTAGATTGAAACAAGCAGCAAGAAGCAAAATTTTAAAATCATATTTAGGATAAATATTTAAAGTTATGTTGTTAGGTTTAATTCTATCAATTTTAATCGGTGCATTAGCCGGTTTTTTAGGAAGTAAGATTTTCAGCGGAGCTGGAAAGGGTTTGTTATTGAACTTGATTATCGGTATCGTCGGCGGTTTCTTAGGCGGCTGGGTATTCGGTCTTTTGGGTATCGGTGGCAGCAGCATCCTTTGGCAACTTATCAGTGCCACGGTAGGTTCTATCCTGCTCTTGTGGATTATTTCACTTATCAAGAAATAGGATTTATACATTATAATTAAAGACGGTAGTTTTCTGCCGTCTTTTTTTTTGCCTTGAAAAACTGGTGTTCCATATTATTGTCGTTCGTTTGTTTCGGATGCTCCCACAGCTATCCCGAATACGATAGCGTTCCTCAAGTTGAATATCTCTACGCGGCAACGGCAATAGACTCTTCCGACAAAAAGATACAATTCGTTTTTCAACTGACCGACGGAGACGGAAATTTTGGTTTGGAGGCCCAGGATACGACCGCTCCCTACATAGACAGTTTTCAACAGAATATGTATGCAAAACCGTATTACATTGAAAACAACGACAGCATCTCGCTCCCCTACATTTTAAGCTATCGCATACCACGCCTTCGTGCCGAAGGTGACAAAAAATTTATCAAGGCAAAAGTCGCTATCGACATAAACTTTGCCAAATCGGCATTCCCCTACGACAGCATATTCTTCACCTACTTCGTGTTCGACAGGGATTTGAACCAAAGCAATATCGACACAAGCGAGGTGATTGTGTTCTAAAAAACTTGTCTTATTTCGTTCTATTCTTAATATAGCGTATTCCCACAAAAGCCAATACCAAGCAGACAATAATGAGAATCGCATAACCAAGTTCGTGGCTATATTTGTTTATCAAATCTTGCTGACCGTGAGCAAAATAGCCTAACGCAGCCAAAACAGCATTCCATATACCCGCTCCCAATGCAGTAAAAGCAATAAATGTCGGCAGTTTCATCCTTGACAATCCCGCAGGAATCGATATCAGCTGACGTACGGCGGGAATCAATCTTCCGATGAAGGTAGAAACCTTTCCATAGTCATTGAAATACGATTCTGCTTTTTGTACTTTTTCACCACTCAAAAGAAGAAGATGGCCTAATTTACTATCGGCAAACTTGTAAATAATTGGTCGGCCAAGCCACAACGAAAGGAAATAGTTAATCAACGCACCAAGTAACGAACCAAGCGTTCCGAACAACACTATAAGAATAATATTCATATCGTTGTCATCGTTGCAAGCAACGTATGCAGCAGGTGGAATCACAATTTCCGACGGAAACGGTATAAACGAACTTTCTATGGTCATCAACGTGGCAACAGTCACGTAGTTCATATTTTGACTGTACCAGTTCTCCACTTTAGTAAACAACGAAGTATTCTCCGTTACCGTTGTGTCAACCTCTGCAAGACATTGTAAGCCAATACATAAACTCAATATTATAGTACAAAAACGCTTCATCTATTTTTTCAAAAAAATAGAGACGCACCTATGCACGCCTCTATATCAAACAATTCTAAATTATTTTCTCTTTACTTATACTATCCACCGAAGTTATCGAAGCGAATCATGCTGCTTTCAACGCCGAGGCTGTCAAGTAAGTCAAGCACTGTCTTCGCCATCATTGGAGGTCCACACAAGTAGTATTCGATATCTTCAGGTGCTTCGTGTTGTTTCAGATAGGTGTCGCCCATAACTGGAGCAATGAAGCCCGGAGTATATTTAACGCCCATTGCGTCTGCCTTCGGATCTGGACGGTCAAGAGCCAAGTGGAAGTGGAAGTTTGGATATTCTTTTTCCAATTCCAAGAAATCTTCCATAAAGAATACCTCGTCGATACCACGAGCGCCATAGAAATAATGCATTTCACGGTCACGAGTATGCAACGTTTTAAGCATGTGCATAATCTGAGCACGCAACGGAGCCATACCGGCACCACCACCAACCCAAATCATCTCGCGTTTGCTGTCGAATACAGGATGAAAATCTCCATAAGGACCACTCATCATAACCTTATCACCTGGTTTCAAAGAGAAAATGTACGTAGAAGCAATACCACAAGGTACATCCATAAAGCCAGGGCCTTGATCTTTCGGTTTAAACGGAGGCGTTGCAATACGAACAGTCAACGTAATGATATCACCTTCGTCAGGATAGTTTGCCATAGAATATGCACGAACAGTAGGTTCTGTATTCTTTTGGTGCAAACCGAACAATCCGAATTTTTCCCAAACAGGAACATACAAATCGCCTATCAAACTTCTGTCGAAATCAGCATAGTTGATATCATATTCTGGAATCTTAATTTGAGCATACGAACCAGGTAAGAAATCCATGTGTTCGCCAGCAGGTAACTTAACCTTAAATTCCTTGATGAAGGAAGCCACATTCTTGTTAGAAATAACCTCACATTCCCATTCTTTGATACCAAGAACTGATTCTGGAATTTTGATGTGCAAGTCATTCTTAACCTTTACCTGACATGCCAAACGCCAATGGTCGTTTTGTTCCTTACGAGAGAAGAATCCCTTTTCTGTTGGAAGTATGTCGCCACCACCTTCGGTTACACGCAAACGGCACATACCACAAGCGCCACCACCACCACAGGCAGAAGGTAACAAGATATTCTGTCCTTGTAACGTACTCAACAAAGAACTGCCAGGATTTACCTCCATTGGTTCTTTATCGTTAATAAACAATTGAACTTTTCCCGATGGCAACAATTTTGCTTTTGCCAACAATAGAAGAGCAACTAACAATATTATTATTAGCAGGAAGACAATTACACTTGCCCCAATTATTAAACCTGCCGATGCATCTAAAATTATCATTGTATGTTCAATTTTAATTATTACAATTTAATACCCATAAAACTCATAAATGCCACACCCATCAAACCAGTTACGATGAATGTAATACCTACACCCTTCAATGCTGGTGGCACGTGAGAATATTTGATTTTCTCGTTGATAGCCGCAATACCGACAATGGCAAGGAACCAACCGATACCAGAGCCAAAACCGAATACCGTTGCTTCGCCAAGTGTCTCATATCCTCTTTGTTGCATAAACAAAGAGCCACCAAGAATAGCACAGTTTACAGCAATCAATGGCAAGAAAATACCAAGCGAAGAATACAACGCAGGTGCAAATTTCTCTACCACCATTTCAACCAACTGCACAAACGAGGCAATCACCGCAATAAAGATGATGAAACTCAAGAAACTCAGGTCAACATCGGCAAAACTCTCACCCAACCATGACAAAGCTCCAGGTTTCAACACATATTTATCCAACATATAATCAATTGGAACTGTAACTGTCAATACGAACGTTACTGCCAAACCAAGACCAGCTGCAGTACTTACATTTTTAGAAACAGCGATGAATGAACACATTCCCAAGAAGAATGCGAACACCATGTTGTCTATAAAAATTGATTTAACGAATAAGTTTATCAAATCCATAATCGTAATCTTTTAAATTCTTTACTTAATTAAATCTTTATTACGTGTACGTTGAATCCAAATAATCACAGCAACGATAATCAATGCCATTGGAGGCATCAAGAAGAAACCGTTGTTCTCATATCCACATTCATATAATCCTTGAGGAATTACCTGTAATTCACCTATACCCGGCAATGTGATTGTTCCTGCACCGAAGAGTTCACGAACAATAGCTATGATAATCAAAATCATACCATAACCCAAACCGTTGCCAAGACCATCAAGCAATGAAGGCCAAGGTTTGTTACCCAAACCAAAAGCTTCCATACGTCCCATTACAATACAGTTCGTAATAATCAAACCAACATACACCGAAAGTTGCTTGCTCACGCTATACGAGAATGCTTTCAAAATCTGGTCAACCAAAATAACCAACGTTGCAACAACCAACAACTGAACAATGATACGGATTCGGTTAGGGATGGTGTTTCTCAACAATGAGATTGCCATATTCGCAACACCCACAACTATTGTAACCGCCAACGCCATCACAATAGCAGACTCAACTTTTGCCGTTACTGCCAATGCAGAACAGATACCCAACACCTGAACAGTGATAGGGTTCGACGAGCTCAATGGCCCAGTTAGTAATTTTAAATTGTTTTTAGAAAACAATGATTCTTTTTCTTCTGCCATTGTATTGTTAATTTAAAGGTTGAACATTATTTGTTGAATCTGCAACAGGTGCAGGTTCTTCCGACACTGCCACTGGTGCAGCACCACCTGCAACCGATTGGAAATATGCGGTATAACCACCCAAACAATCCGACAACATTGCAGTTACACCATCACAAGTCTTGGTAGAACCTGAGATTGCATCAACTTCATTGTAATCATTAGTGGCACCACCTTTCACAATCTTTACCGAAGTAAATTCACCATCTTTAAAGATGTGTTTTCCTTCGAATTGACTGCGGAATTTCTCTTTTACAATTTCAGCACCAAGTCCAGCAGTCTCACTCTCGTGGTCGAACACTGTTCCTTGTACCGTATTACAATCATTTTTGCTGATAGAAATAAATCCCCAAATTTTACCCCACAAACCGTTTCCGTTCAAAGGAATCACATAAAATGCTTCTCCATCGGATTCTATTTCATATACAGGAAGATTTTCTCCATCGTTTTTCAAATTGAACATATCAGTTTGACCGATAGATTCAGCAGTAACGACTTCGGTCGTACCAGTTTTCACAAAGAAAAAGTCCTTCAAATGAGAATTGAACTGTTCCTCTGCCTCACTTGCCTCAGTATTGATTTTTACAGCAGAAAGAATGTTCTGCATTTTTTCAATTCTGATATTCGCTTGTTGTGCATCTTTCAATGAATATGCAGCAACCGATAGTAACGTTGCAATGATAACAACGATTGCTACCGAATATATAAAGATATAAGAGTTACTTTTTTCCATATTCGTATCAAATTAAGCGTTAGTAACTTTTGCTCGTTTCAATCGTTTCTTGATATTTGCCTGAACAACCAAATGGTCGATAAGAGGAGCAAACACGTTCATCAACAAGATTGCAAGCATCATTCCTTCCGGATAAGCAGGATTGAAGCAACGAATCATAATTGCGAACACACCGATTAAAAATCCATAAATCCATTTTCCTATATTCGTCTGTGCAGCAGTTACAGGGTCAGTTGCCATAAACACGGCACCGAAAGCGAAACCGCCAATCAACAATTGTTGGAAAGCAGGGAAATTCATCACCATGTTTCCTTCTGGAGCAATGGCATTCATTACCAATCCCATCAAGAAACCGCCGGCAAATACCGAAAGCATAATTCTATAACTTGCAATTCCTGTAAACAACAAGATTGCAGCACCAATAAGAATAGCTATCACTGAAGTTTCACCAACGCAACCTGCATAATTTCCAACAAACAAATCACAAACCGACAATTGGTTCATTCCAACGCCGTGAATTGCTTCGGGAGCGACACCTGCATTCAACTGTCCTAAGATTGTTTCACCTGAGAAACCATCTACCGTTGCCACATCTGACGTGTGAACCCACACAGAAGAACCCGACATATTGCCCGGATATGCGAAGAACAAGAATGCACGAGCCAAAAGTGCTGGGTTTACAATGTTCATACCCGTTCCGCCAAATGCCTCTTTACCAATAATTACTGCAAACGCAACTGCAATTGCAAGTTCCCAAAGAGGAATATCAACAGGAACAATCATAGGAATAATCAAACCCGAAACAAGGTAACCTTCACTGATTTCATGTCCGCGAATGTAGCAGAACATAAACTCAATGCCAAGTCCCACAACATACGAAACAATAATCAAAGGCAATACCTTTAGGAATCCATATCCAAGAGCTTCCCACATCGTGAAATCCTCACCTATTGAAGTGTAGTACAATGAACCAACATTATACATACCATATAATAATGTAGGAATCAATGCAAAGATTACAAGAATCAATGCACGTTTCAAATCTATCGCATCGCGTACATGACTACCTTTTAACGTCACATTTCCAGGGACATGCAAGAATGTCTCGAAACTTTCGTAGATAGGAAGCCATTTTTCATACTTACCACCCTTTTCAAAATTAGGTTTGGTTTTCTGTATCCAATTTTCTACCGCTTTCATATCCTAATTAATTAAATTCTTTTCTAATAGTATCAAGTCCTTGACGAAGAATTGACTGAATCTCAATTTTCGACGGACACACAAATTCACAAAGAGCGAAATCTTCGGGAACCACCTCGTAAATACCAAGTTGTTCCATCTTGTCGATGTCTTCGGTAATGATTGCCTTCAACAACTGCATTGGATAAATATCCATAGGCAACACTTGTTCATAAATACCTGTGAACACAAATGCTCTCGCACCACCATTATAGTTAGTGTTCAACGTGTATTTTTTGTTTGGTTGCAACCATGAGAAGAATGCTCTACTGAAACTATATTTTCCGAATCCAGGAGCCAACCAACCCATAAATGTAGGTTTGTTACCCTCCTCTATCACAGTAACCTGTGAATCGTAGAAACCAATGTAATCATCTTTGCCAAGTTTTGTACCTGTCAAAACATTACCACTAATTACACGCATATCGTCATTTATGGCCTCTTTTTCCAAGAACGATTTTATGCTTGCGCCAAGAATCGTCTTATAATAAAGAGGTTTCTTAACTTGACCTGTCAATGCAACGACAACACGTGCGTCGAAGATTCCTTTTGAGAACAATCGTCCGATAATGATAACATCCTGCGGATTTACCACCCACACAACTTCACCTTTGTTAATTGGGTCAATATGGTGAATTTGCACGCCAACGTTTCCTGCTGGGTGAGGTCCTTGAAAGAAATTTTGCTCAACGCCCGTCACTTGCGTAAACGTTGTTTTTGCACGTTCTTCCTTGTAGATATTCAAGTTAACAACACCGTCAGTCAATTTCTTCAAGGCATTGACACCAACCTGAAAATCTGCAGCCGATTCTTCCAATGCAAACGTATAATCAGGAGCCAATGGAGCTGAATCGAACGCCGAAATATGGATCGACTTCGGTTTGTCGTTCGGATTGGCAATCACGTCGTAAGGACGTTGCTTCACAAACGGCCAAACGCCCGCATTCAACATAGCAGCAATCACTTGCTCTCTCGACATTGAATCCAAACTTCCGTTTTCAAATTTTTTGTACTCGATTTCTGCGTCAGGTTTTACGACCACGTTCAACAACGCACGTCTCTCGCCACGATTTACAGCAGCAACAACACCACTTACTGGCGAAGCGAACTGAATCTCTGGATGAAACTTGTCGATGAATAATGGATCTCCGGCTAAAACCTTATCGCCTTCTTTTACGACCATCTTAGCTGTCATACCAACAAAGTCGGTCGGTTTTAATGCCACTGTTTCTGGCATTGGATTTTGAAAAAAGATATGCTCGGCAGCACCTTGCATCTTTATATCAAACCCCTTTCTTAATTTGATAGTTTTTGACATCTGTATAAATTCTATAGAAACGTCGCAAAGTTAACCTTTTTTATAAAACTAAAAACACCATTCTTTCGTTTTTTCAAAAAAATACAAACAGCAATAGAAATTTCTTGATTTACAGCCCTACCCGCCCCGTCTTTCCGACCGAAGGGAGAAATCTGCCACAACCACCTGATTGCACAAAAAAAGGCTGCCACAATGTGACAGCCCTACATAACCATCACGGAATTATGTAAACGTACCGTGTTTTTTCATTTTTCGTGATGGTTGTTAGTAGAGACGGTGTGCACACCGTCTCTACAGAATCCTCGCCATCGTTATTGCACCGAAACCTTTACCGTTTCGCCTTCTACCACCACAAAATACACCCCTGATTTTAGGTTTTGGTTTGCGATTTTCTTGCCAGAAATTGTTACCACAAATGTTGGTGCTTCGCCGTTATTGAAGATTCTCCTTGTTATTTCAAGAAATAGCCCTATTTTTGTAGTGAAATAAAAACTACAAGTGAAATACGCCGAATTAAACCATATAACTATGGAAGAAGGGAATTGCAACAACTTAAGTTATAAGGAAGTAATCCTACGGATTATTGAAGACATACGCCGTGATGGTTTTTCTAAAGAATTACCATTTTCAATTGGTAAAGTGGAAACTCGTATGAGCATATTTGCAAAAGAGAACAACATTGAACTTGCAAGCGATGAGATTTATATGTCCTCAAAACAGATTGCACACTCTATGCGTGATAGTAAAGCATCCAAAGGATTAGTGGTTTCGGACGAAGAGTTGGCTGGTTTTCCCCTAAATAGGACACAAATGGATTTGTTCTACGACGGCGAATGCTTTATATATACTGACTACAAATCAAAATTTGTCTTGCACCCTAATTATGAGATGAAGATAGACAGAAACAAAGTTCGAAAAGTGAATTTTATCACTACAAGTAGTGTGAGTGATGGAGAAGAATTTAAGATGCAGAAGTATCAAAAAATTTGAAAAGGGCGAGTGGCAAGGTCGAATTGCTCATCATCTCTTCATAAATGAAGCCATGCCACCGTTCCGCACATCGTGGCTCTACTCGAACCCTTTTCAATCCGCCAAAGCGGAAGTAACTATTAATTACTTTTGCAAATATACAACAATAAATTTGATTTGTCAATATTGAAAAATCTACAGTATTCCTAACAGCGATTACGCATAAAAAAGCCCTACCCGCCCCGTCTTTCCGACCGAAGGGAGAAATCTGCCACAACCACCTGATTGCACAAAAAAAGGCTGCCACAATGTGACAGCCCTACATAAACATCACGGTTTTGTGTTGTAGAGACGCGATTAATCGCGTCTCTACTGAATTATCAATTATTCTACAAGAAAACTATTGCGATATACCTGGTTTGTCTGCGTATTTTTCAAACTATACAGATACACGCCTTTGGCAAGGCCTTTCCCCACAACGAAGTTGTTGCCGCTGGTTTGCATAGTATTTACTACCTTGCCCGTAACGTCGCTTATGGTAAGTTGGAACAAGTCGTTGCCAGCATTGTCGAATTCCAAAACGGCATAATCGCTGATTGGATTCGGATAGAGTTTCACCGTTGCGTCATACGGGATTTCAATAGCGGTGCTTTCCTCGTTTTTCAGAATCGTGTACGTCATTGTGTTCATAGTGGTATTGGTGACAACGGCAGGATTGTAGTCGAAGAAAATGTGTGCCGTGTTTTCAACCACCGTATTGTCGGGCAAATCGCGTTTTGCTTTGATTCTGTATTTCACAAAGCCGTGGCTTTCAGGCTCGTTCGTGGTGCT
>JAEEGL013622079.1_pt1 | contig 74134 bp, 79 predicted proteins | sample 9134231 | NCBI WGS metagenome assembly JAEEGL01 (sample SAMN16246548, study PRJNA631951) | gut metagenome | biome: gut microbiome; feature: rumen; material: fiber-attached | host: Bos | place: Iran: Karaj | collected 2018-10 | reverse complement strand
TAAAGAGCCTCATCGGCAGAAAGAAAGACCAGATCGCTACTGCTCAGTCACTCGGTCTCAAGAAGATCGGCGACACTACAACTCAGCCTGACAATGCTCAGACTCAGGGCAAGATCAACAAGATCTCACACCTCATCGAGGTTACAGAAGCGTAAACAAGGAGGTGCAACGATATGAAAATTCACGAATTAACACCTGCACTTGATTCCAACAAGGCTGTAAAGCGTATCGGCAGAGGCCACGGATCAGGTAACGGCAAGACAGCAGGCAAGGGCCACAAGGGTCAGAATGCTAGAAGCGGCGGCGGCGTAAGAATCGGCTTTGAAGGCGGACAGATGCCCCTCGCAAGACGTATCCCTAAGAGAGGCTTCAACAATATCTTCGCTACTAAGTATGCGATCGTTAACGTTTCAGATCTCAACAAGTTCAAGGACGGTACAGTAGTTGATACTGAGCTCCTTATCGCTTCAGGTCTCGTTAAGAAGGTATACGATGGAGTTAAGGTACTCGGCAACGGAGAGCTTACTGCTAATTTAACTGTAAAGGCTGCTAAATTCTCACAGAGCGCTATCGAAAAAATCGAAAAGGCTGGCGGGAAGGCAGAGGTGATGTAATTGTGTTTCAGACCCTGAAAAAGGCTTGGGGAGTTCCGGAAATAAGGAAAAAGCTCCTGTACACATTACTCATGATAGTGATATTCAGACTCGGAAGCGCCATTACAGTTCCTTTCCTCGATTCAGAGGTCGTTAGGGACTGGATGGATGACAGTGCCAAGGACGGCAACTTCCTCGAGTACCTGGATATCCTCACCGGTGGTGCCCTTTCTAAGGCAACCATCTTCTCACTTTCAATCACACCATTCATCAATGCTTCGATCATCATGCAGCTGCTGACATTTGCGCTGCCGCCGCTGGAACGTCTCCGCGACGAGGGTGAAGAGGGTAGAAAGAAAATAGATAAGATCACAGGTTTTGTGGCACTTGTCCTTGCTTTCTTCATGGCTTATGCTTATTACCTCACTCTCAAGCGTCAGACAACTGCTATTAAGTATACTTCCGGCGGAGAAGGAGTCTTCTGTGCGGCAGTTATCATTCTCAGCTTCGTTGCTGGTGCTTCATTCGTAGTATGGATGGGTAACCGCATAAGCGACAAGGGTATCGGAAACGGTGTTTCCATTCTCCTCTTCGCTGGTATCGCAGCGAGATTTCCTACCGATGCAGGTCTTCTCATCAATCTCACAAAGCAGACTCCTGAGAAGTATCTCTTCGTTTCACTGGGTTACCTCGTATTTATTCTCTTCGAGATCGCTTTCATCGTTTTCATGAACGAAGCAGAAAGACGTATCCCGATTCAGTACGCTAAGCGCGTCGTAGGCAGAAAGCAGTACGGCGGTCAGAAGTCACACATCCCGATAAAGGTTTGCATGAGCGGCGTTATGCCTATCATCTTCGCTATGTCATTCATGGCACTCCCTCAGACAATTCAGCTCTTCAAGGGAACACCCGAGACAGACAGCGGCTTCTACTACCACTTCTGCAAGTTCTTCAACAGAACAAGCTGGAGCTACGCAATACTCTACTTCCTGCTTATCATTGCGTTCAACTATTTCTATGTTTCCATTCAGTACAACCCCGTTGAGATCGCGAATAACCTTCGTCAGTCAAACGGCGGTATCCCCGGTATCAGACCTGGTAAGCCCACATCTGATTACATCCAGAGAGTTCTCAACAAGATCTCACTCGTCGGAGCATTCTTCCTCGGCGTTATCGCTATCATTCCGATCTTTATCGCAATGGCAGACAAGAGTCTTGAGACACTTTCAATGGGCGGTACTACCATCCTCATCGCGGTAAGCGTTGCTCTGGAAACAACACGTACACTTGAATCACATCTTATGATGCGTCATCATAAGGGCTTCTTACAGTAAAGGAGGAACGGAATATGAATCTTATCTTTTTAGGCGCTCCCGGCGCAGGTAAGGGTACACAGGCTGAGGTAGTTTCCGACGCTCTGAATATCCCCCAGATCTCCACAGGCAACATTCTTCGTGAAGCTGCTAAGAACGGTACTGAGTACGGTCTCAAGGCAAAGGCTGCTATGGACGCCGGCGCTCTCGTTTCAGATGATATCGTTATCGGTATCCTGAAGGAGAGAATTGCTGAGGACGACTGCAAAAACGGTTTCATCCTCGATGGATTCCCCAGAACCGTTCCGCAGGCAGAAGCTCTTGATCAGATGAACATCAGAATAGATAAGGTCATCGAGATAGACGTTGCAGACGAAACTATCAAGCAGAGAGTTTCAGGCAGAAGAGTCTGCCAGGGCTGCGGCGCTTCCTACCACATTGAGTATAAGCCTTCCAAGGTTGAGGGCGTATGCGACAAGTGCGGCGACAAGACTGTTATCCGTAAGGACGATCAGCCTGAAGTCGTTCTCGACAGACTCAAGACTTATCACGAAAAAACAGCTCCCCTCAAGGACTATTACGAGAAGCAGGGCAAACTTGTTACTGTAAAGGGACAGGAAGAGGTAGCTGAAACTTCTAAACTTACTCTTGCTGCTGTAGGAGTAGAGAAGTAAATGAGCATTACTATTAAATCAAAGTCCGAATTAGCCATAATGCGTGAAGCAGGTAAGATTACCTGCGGCGCAATATGGTATGCGGGCGAAAGGTTAAAAGCTGGGATGTCAACACTTGATGTTGATAAGCTTGTCGGCGAGTATTTCGCAAGACACAATGCTAAGTCCTGCTTTAAAGGGCTTTACGGATTTCCCGCGAATGCTTGTATCTCCGTCAATGAGGAGATAATACACGGTATCCCTAAAGCAAGCCGCAGGTTAAAAGAAGGAGACATAGTGAGCATCGACACCGGAGCTGCTTATAAAGGCTTCAACGGCGACAGCTGCTGGACCTTCCCTGTCGGCAAGATTTCTGATGAAGCTAAAGCATTGCTTGAGGTAACTGAGAAGAGCCTTTACGAAGGTATCGCTCAGGCTCAGGTGGGCGCAAGAGTCGGAGATATATCTCATGCTGTTGAAGAGTACTGTGCTTCACGAGGCTACGGAATCGTAAGAAATTACTGCGGCCACGGTATTGGCAGAGAAGTTCACGAATCACCCGAAGTACCGAATTGGGGAAAACCCGGACATGGACCCCGACTGGTAGCGGGTATGACCATTTGCATCGAGCCTATGATCAACGTCAAGGGCGACGATGTCAAGGTAATGAAGGACCAATGGACCGTGGTTACCAAAAGTGGTTCACTTTCTGCTCATTTTGAGCATATGATCGCAATAACTCCTGACGGTCCCGTCATTTTGACGCAGCCCTGACAGGGGGTATGATTGTGAAGCATATGAAAGGCTCAGTCGTAAGAGCTAATGCCGGCAGAGACTGCGGAGGATACTTCGTGGTAACAGACGCCGACGACAAATACTGTTTTATAGCAGACGGAAAGAGCCGCAAGCTCGGTTCTCCCAAGCGAAAAAACATAAAGCATATCAGTCTTACAGATAGTATGATAGATATCAATGACATTACCGATAAAAAACTCAGAACGCTGCTGAAAGAATTCGGCGGCAGAGAGTAAAGGAGGTTTATCAAGTGTCCAAGGAAGATGTAATTGAGGTAGAAGGCGTTGTAATCGACGCTCTGCCGAATGCAATGTTTAAGGTTCAGCTTGAAAACGGTCACGAGGTGCTTTCCCACGTTTCCGGCAAGCTCAGAATGAATTATATCAGAATAGTGCCGGGCGACAAGGTAAAACTTGAAATGTCACCCTACGATCTCTCAAAGGGTCGTATCACATGGCGCGTTAAATAAGAATAACGGCAGAGGGAACTTTGCCACTATCCGCTAAAGGAGGTATTTTTAATGAAAGTAAGACCTTCAGTAAAACCTATTTGCGAGAAGTGCAAGATCATTAAACGCAAAGGCAGAATCATGGTTATCTGCGAAAACCCTAAGCACAAGCAGCGTCAGGGTTAATCAACGTGAATGCATTAATGGAGGTGCAATTATAATATGGCAAGAATAGCCGGTGTTGACCTTCCCAAGAATAAGAGAATCGAAATCGGTCTCACTTATATCTACGGAATCGGTCGTCAGACTGCAACAAACATCCTCGCAGCAACAGGCGTAGACCCTGACGTAAGAGTTAAGGACCTCGCAGAAGAGGACGTTGCTAAGCTGCGTGACTATATCGACGCAAACTATACAGTTGAGGGTGATCTCCGCCGTGAGGTAGCTCTTAACATCAAGAGACTCGTTGAAATAGGCTGTTACAGAGGCGTTCGTCACAGAAAGGGTCTCCCCGTTAGAGGTCAGAGAACCAAGACAAACGCAAGAACCCGCAAGGGTCCTGTAAAGACTATCGCAAACAAGAAGAAGTAAGGAGGTTATGAGCTTTGGCACAGCAGAAGTGTAAAAAGGTTACTACACTCAGACCACGTAGAGAACGTAAGAATCCCGAAAGCGTCGCAGTTCATATTCAGTCCACTTTCAATAACACGATCGTAACGATCACAGATACTGCCGGAAATGCAATTTCCTGGGCAAGCGCAGGCGAGCTCGGCTTCAGAGGCTCAAAGAAGTCCACTCCTTTCGCAGCACAGACAGCTGCTGAGACAGCTGCAAAGGCTGCTATGGAGCACGGTCTCAAGAACGTAGAAGTTTACGTTAAGGGACCTGGCGCAGGTCGTGAGGCTGCTATCAGAGCACTTCAGACTGTCGGCCTTGAGGTAAGAATGATCAAGGACGTTACTCCTATTCCTCATAACGGATGCCGTCCGCCCAAAAGACGTCGTGTCTGATCAAATTGGAGGTATTTTAAAATGGCAGTTCAGAAAGAACCTATTCTTAAAAAGTGCAGATATCTGGGCATCAGCCCCGCAGTTATGGGCGTTTCCAAGAAGGAGTCCATCCGTTTCAAGAACGCAAATAACAGAAAGAAGATCTCTGAATACGGTCTTCAGCTGAAGGAAAAGCAGAAGCTGAAGTTTATCTACGGCGTACTCGAGAAGCAGTTCTATCACTACTTCGAGATCGCTGAGAAGATGGAAGGCAAGGCTGGTGACAACCTCATCACTTGTCTCGAATCAAGACTTGACAGCGTAGTTTACAGAATGGGTCTCGCTCTCACAAGAAGAGAAGCAAGACAGCTTGTTGTTCACAGCCACTACACAGTAAACGGCAAGAAAGTAAACATTCCTTCCTACCGCGTTAAGGTTGGCGACGTTATCGCTCTCCGCGAGAAGGACAGAACCTCCGAGAAGTTCAAGGCTACAGTTGAAGAGACTAAGGACAGACTCGTTCCTATGTGGCTCACAGCTAACAAGGATGACTTCTCCGCAACAGTAAATCGTATGCCCTCAGCTGAGGACATCGACTACGAGGTTGCTACACACCTTATCGTCGAGCTGTACTCCAAGTAATAAGTTACTTGATACTTCAGAACTCGAAATCAATAGTAAATGTGAAATAGGAGGGTTTTTATGCTGGAAAAGATCAATAAGCCTGATATCAATATTGTCGAGCTTAAAAGTGACGGCAAATACGGCAAATTCGAATTAGCACCGCTGGAGCGTGGTTACGGTATTACACTTGGAAACAGTCTCAGGCGTGTGCTGCTCTCCTCACTTCCTGGTGTGGCAGTAACATCCGTAAAGCTTTCGGGCAAGGATGGCACTGTACATCACGAGTTGTCAACAATTCCGGGTGTAAAAGAGGATGTCACAGAGATCATCCTCAGCATCAAGGGACTTACTGCTAAGCTCTATGGTGAAGGACCTAAGACAGTTTATATAGAAGCAGAGGGCGAATGCGAGATCACCGCAGGCGACATAAAGACCGATTCTGAGGTAAATATCCTCGATCCTGGTATGCACATCGCTACTCTCGGTAAAGACGCAAAGCTCTATATGGAGATCACAATCGACAGAGGCAGAGGCTATGTTTCCGCAGAAAGAAACAAGAAGCAGATCAACCTCCCCGTTGATGTTATCGCAGTAGACAGCATCTATACACCTGTTCTCAAGGTGAATTACACCGTTGAGGATACCCGTCTCGGTCAGATAACAGACTACGACAAGCTCACAATGGAGGTATGGACCGACGGTACTATATCAGCTAAGGAAGCTCTGTCACAGGCTGCTAATCTCCTCGGCGAACACCTTAAGCTGTTCATCGACCTCTCTGAAGAGGCAGGACTTGCTGAGGTACTCGTTGAAAAGGACGAGAAGGGCAAGGAGAAGATCCTTGAGATGACTATTGAGGATCTTGATCTATCGGTACGTTCATTCAATTGTCTCAAGCGTGCCGGTATCAATACCGTGGATGACTTGATCAACAAGTCTGAGGAAGAAATGATGAAGGTTAGAAACCTTGGAAAGAAATCCTTCGATGAGGTTAAGGAGAAGCTCCAGTCACTTGGCTTCGACCTTAGCTCAGAAGAGGAATAAATAACCGAAACACTTATAATAAAGGAGTGAAATACAATGCCGGGTACAAGAAAGCTGGGCAGAACAACTGACCATAGAAAGGCTATGCTCAGAGGCATGGTAACTTTCCTTCTTGAAAACGGTCAGATCGAAACGACTGTTACAAGAGCAAAGGAAGTTCGCGCTGTTGCAGAAAAAATGATCACTATCGGTAAGAACGATGATCTGCACTCCAAGCGTCAGGTATTTTCATACGTAACTAAGGAGTCCGTTGCAAAGAAACTCTTTGACGAGATCGCTCCCAAGTACGCTGACAGAAACGGCGGATACACACAGATCGTAAAGATCGGTCCCCGTCGTGGTGACGCTGCTGAAATGGCTATCATCAAGCTCGTTTGATCGCAGATATGATAAGAACCCCGTTCCGTATGGAGCGGGGTTTGTTTTATTTACGCATCATTTATGGTATATTATAGGACGCAGCTGTATGCCATGCATCGCAGCATCTATTGCTTCGGGGATCATTTCAAATTCAGCTACCAGCGAAGCCGGTTTCTTTTCGATGTCATCCTGAAGCATAGGAACAAAATAGTAGTTCTTGCAGTTGAAGAGTTCACCGAGGTTTTTTGCCGAGCCAAGAAGTGAATCGTTGGAAGCTACGGCGAGAACGACAGGTCTGCCGCTGCGGAGATGGGATTTCACAGCCATAGTAACAGCTCCATCGGTTATACCGTTTGCGAGCTTTGAAGCTGTGTTTGAAGTACAGGGAGCTACAAGCATAATGTCAGTCATATCCTTAGGCCCGATAGGCTCAGCGCCGGCGACCGTGGTTATGACTTTTCTTCCGCATATATCTTCAAATGTTCGTATATTGTCAGCCGCTGTTCCGAAACGTGTATCCGTTGTGGATGCGTGTTCGGACATGATGGGAATGACATCAGCCCCCAGCTTCACGAGCTTCTCCGCCTGTTCAAAACATCGGCTGAACGTGCAGAACGAGCCTGTCATCGCAAAGCCTATACGAAGCTTGTTAATAACGCCGCTCATATGGCTGCCCTCCTTTCGTCAAGCATAGCCGCAATTGTTCCGGCGATTATTTCACCGGCTGTGACGGGGGCAGTCTTGCCGGGAAGTCCGAGTGCCCATATAGCGTTTATTCCGAGCTCGCGTGCAGCTTCAAAGTCCACACCGCCCGGTTTAGAGGCAAGGTCGATAAACAGCGTATCTCTGCTGAATTCGGTGAGCTTCTCTCTGCCGAAAACGAGATGAGGGACAGTGTTGAACACAAGATCGTAGTCAGCTCCGGCTCTGTCTGTATAGACAGATTTTACACCGGCGATACGCGCTTTTGCGGCTCCTGTTTCATTATGGACTGCTGCCGTTATATCAGAGCCAAAACCTTTCAGCACAGTTGAAAGAGCTGTTCCTATCCTGCCCATACCTACGATGAGTACACGCAGACCATTCAGCGTTACGGGGAGTTCTTCAAGCGCTATCTGAACAGCTCCCTCAGCAGTCGGAACGGCGTTCCGGAGACTCAGTTCCTCGCGGCTGAGGTACTCCAGTATCTCATGGTCGGGGAACATTTCTCTCAGTTTTTCATCACATTTTCCGGCGAGTACAATGCCGTCTTTTTTTAGCATACCGCGGATGTATTCAGGTCTCAGCTCCGATTTGCTGCATTGAGCGCAGAGCTGACCATTGCTGTCGAGTGGGACTACCGGCAGCACAACACAGTCATAATGCTGCTTCTGAGTGGTATCGGCTGCGAGATCTGCCATATCTGCGGGCAGGAACTCCTCATCGAAGCCGACTATCCCTGTATTCATCTGACCGGCGAGTTTCCGCGCACAGTATACCTGCCGCATATCGCCGCCGGCGATAAGTATATTGAAGTTTTTGTCCATATTCTCCTCCATTCCGCCGCTGATACGGCTGAAAGCTCCCGATAGCGGAGCGTTGATTGTTCTTCTTCGTATTTATTATATGAAAAAGCGGAGAAATTGTCACAATGCGTTCAGACTGAGAAAAATCGCTGAAAACACTTGCATTACAGCGCGAAATATGGTATAATAAATTTTGTATTTTGAACAGCCGCGCTCCTGCGGCAGATTGGAGATTATTTATGAAGATCAAAAAGCTTATTGCTTCAGTATCCGCAGCATTTGCAACAGCTTCTTTTGCTGCTGTATGTGCAATGTCAGCCTTTGCCGAGGACGCTACACAGGCTAATTCGAGCACAAGCTCAGGCGGTTCAACAGGAAGTGCCATACTTTCACTTGTACTTCCTCTTGTTATTATGTTCGCACTTCTCTACTTCATCGCTATCAAGCCTCAGAAAAAGCGTGACCGCGAAATGAAGGAAATGCAGGATTCACTCCAGGTAGGTGACGAGATTGTTACCGGCGGCGGTATCGTTGGTATCGTTGTTCGTACTGGTGATGACACAGTCGTTATCGAAACAGGCGGTGAAAGATTCAAGCTCAGGATCAAGACATGGGCTATCACTGAGAACGTTTCCGCTATGGAGCGTATCAAGGAAGCTAAGGCTGCTTCTTCCAAGAAGTCAGCTGATACAGGACTTGCTTCTGCTAAGCTTGTAGATGATGATGAGAATTCAGAAGAAGAAAAAACTGAAAAGAAGTCAAAGAAGAAGTAATAAAACTGAATAATGAACTTTTCCTCCGCATAGGATATAACAACTATTCTATGCGGAGGTCTTTTTATGCACAGACACAAACGCAGTCTATGGTCAAGCTGTCCGTTGAGTCTCGCTGTATCAGCGGCAGCCGGGACTGCTGTATGCTTCCTGCTGGCGGTATTATCATCGCTGATACTGTATAAGCTGATAAATGATATGAAGCTTGCTGAATGGCTCAGCCGTGCTTCGATAGCCGCCGGAGGTTTCTCGGGAGCATATGTTGGCGGCAAGCACAGACGCAGACGCGGTCTTGCCGAAGGTATTACCTGCGGTGCTGTGATATACCTGATACTCTGTGCTGCTGATCTGATAGCAGCCGGGAGCCTTACGGGTATAAAAAAGTTCCTCCTGCTTACCGTTTCCGGTGCGGCAGGAGGAGTCTGCGGAGTAAACTCCGAACGTCCTAAAGGTCTTATGGATCAATAATCGCCGGACTTGTCTTCGATGAGTCCGAACTCGATATGATAATAGTTGATGTCGCCGTTTTTGTCGATATGAGCGCAGGTCGCAGGAACCTTGTCACCGACAGTGTACTGGCTGCTTATAGTATCATAGAATTCAGTGTATGTCGTAACGGTCTTGCCGTTTATCTCAGTGAAGAAGTCTCCGACCTTCATTGAAGTGTTATTGAGGTCGCTGTCTTCACTTATCTTGCTGACATATATTCCCTTGAAATCCTTGGGAATGTCATATCCGAGCTCCTGCTTGATGGCAGCTCTCTTTGACTCAGTGCTTGTATCAACGAGTGAGATACCTATTCTGAAGCGTCCTTCGATGTAGCCCTTGTCGATGAGCTCTTCGATTATCGGGAGAGCTTCATTTATAGAGATAGCAAATCCGAGTCCTTCGAGTGTATCGCTTATGAGCTTTGATGATGTGATACCGATGACCTGACCATACATATTTACGAGAGCACCGCCGGAGTTTCCGGGGCTTATCTCGGCATTGGTCTGTATACATTCCATTTCAAATCCGGTATTGTTCTTGCCGCGTATCTTTCTTCCGATATGGGAAACTATACCGTCCGTAACTGTGAATGAGAGGCCGGCAGGGTTTCCGACAGCTATTACTGTCTCGCCGACGATAGTTTCGTCAGAGTTGCCGAGCTCAGCCGGTTTGAGGTCTTCAGCTGTGACCTTTATAACAGCGATATCGGTCTTGGAGTCTCTTCCGATTATCTTGGCATCATACTTCTTGTCGTCGTTTGTTATCACGGTGTGGTAGCCGTCTGCCTGAAGAACGTGTGCGTTTGTTACGATATAGCCGTCCTTGGAGATAACTATTCCCGAACCTGAGCCGACGAAGGTGTTATGTGAAGCATCGCTGTATGTGTAGATCTCAACTATAGAATCTATAACTGCCGCCGCAGCGCCTTCGATAGTGTATTTGCCATTCTCGTCAACAAAGTTGCTGAGATCGTTAGCGCCCTCAGGCTTTGAATTGCGGTAGAGGACTATCTTTTCCTTTTCGGTGGACTTCACGATAGCTTTGGTGCTGTTTTTGATGTCTCTGATTATGCCGAACAGAGCGGCTGCTATACAAACGCCGAGCATCAGCGAGAACAGTATTATCGCAGCAGATTCGCCCTTTGTGCGGTTGGTTTTGCGTTCTATAAGTTCAGCATCATCAGAGTCGGGGAGTTCCTCGAATCCGATAGGCTCATACATGAAGTCATCGTAGACCGGTTTTACATCTTCCGCAGAAGCTACCGGGATATCAACATTGGTTTCAGCAGTATCCTGTGCCGGCTTTTCATGCTGGGGGATGTACTGTTTCTCCGGAAGCCCTTCTGTGGTGTTTTCATCTTTGTCCTGCATATGTCTATCTTATCTTCCTTTCTATAATACAGCCGGTATCATTCCTCGCCGCTTATCGGGAGCTGAATGATGAATTCCGTATATTCGCCGTATATGCTCTTTACGATGATATGTCCGCCGTGGAGGTGAACTATCTTGCGGGAAATAGCCAGTCCCAGTCCGAGACCGGTGGTGTCCTTTCCGCGTGATGAATCTGTCTTGTAGAAACGGTCGAATACCTGCGGTATCTCTGAATCACGTAGACCTTCGCCGGTGTTCTTAACGCCTATCTCATACCATTCCTCGGTCTTATCAAATCTGAACGTGAGAGAACCGCCGACATCGACGAACTTTACTGCGTTCTCAACGAGGTTGTAGATGACCTGCTGCATAAGGTCGGTGTCTATGTTTACAATGAGTCTGTTGCCGTCAAGTCCGAAGACGTTAAGGCTCTTGGTCTCGATCTTTTTCTCAAACATAAGAACAGTCTGTATAACGAGGTCTGTTATGTTTGCGTTCCTGAAATTCGGACGCATAGCGCCTGTCTCGAATTTCGTCATATTCAGCATTGATGAAATGAGTATTTTAAGGCGCTTCATCTCCTTGGAGACGAGAACGAGGTACTCATTCTGCTTGGTCTTGGGGATAGTACCGTCGAGGATACCGTCAACGAAGCCGCCTATCGTAGTGATAGGTGTTCTCAGCTCGTGGGAAACATTTGCGATAAAGGTCTTGCTGGTCTCTTCACTTGCTTCAACGTCTGCCGCGAGAGCGTTTACGTATTCGGCTATTTCCTTGACGCTGCCGTCAATATCCGTACTGATCTTCTCGGAGAAGTCTCCCTTTGCGTACATAGAAGCGACTTTGAGGAATTCCTTCTCATAGTTCTCTATCCTGATGAATCTTCTTCTGATTATGAAGAATGCAGCAGCTGCGGAAATGAGTGCAATCAAAGAATAGATGCAGCTGATTTTTAGTACAAAAGAATTTATATTTCCGGTGAGACCGTAGAATACAGCGTACATCCTTATCGGGATGCCGGAATCGCTGTTCTTCATGAATATACGTCTGCCGTATGTGAGGCGCGGTCCGTTGTAGGAATAGCTGTTTTTGTCGAGCTTGAGCATCTTTCCGTCTTCAAGTTCTTTCATAAAGTCATCTGAAAGCGGTTCGGGCTTTTTTGAATCACGTTTCAGGCTGAACTTGTCAGAGGAGAGGTCTATGTTATAGTCGTTCGGCGAAACGAGACATTTGCCGTTTTCGTCGTAGATAAATACGTCGACGTTCTTTTCCTTTTTTAACGCAGCATGGATAGCATACATTTCCTTGCTGTCGATCTTTCCGTCGCTCTGGTATTCCTCCTTGATACAGGTTACGAACATATCACCGGTATCCTGGAGCTCTTTCAGCTTATCCGTTTTGTATACAGAAGCGCATATGCTTACGAAGATGATACCGATAAGAACGAGTATCGTAATGATGATTATATAGATAAGCCTGAAGATCTTGAAATATGAACTTTTGTTGGTCTTCAAAAGCAATTCACCTCCGAGGTTTATAAGTATCTAACAAAATGGGGGACGCTTGTCCCCCGAAAAAATCACAGAATAAGATCACTCTTCTTCTTCAGCTTCAAACTTGTAGCCGACTCCCCATACAGTTTTGAGAGCCCACTTCTCAGAGATACCCTCGAGCTTTTCACGCAGACGCTTGATATGTACATCGATAGTACGTGAATCGCCGTAATACTCGAATCCCCATACTTCATCGAGGAGTTGGTCGCGGGTGTAAACTCTGTTGGGGTTGGAAGCGAGATAGAAGAGAAGCTCGAGCTCCTTAGGCGGAGTCTCGATGACTTTGCCGGCTACTTTGAGCTCATAGCGTGTCATATTGACAGAAAGTCTGTCATAGTGTACTTCTCGTGTCTCAGGTTCAGCGCTGCCTGTACCTACGCGGCGTGTAACAGCGTTGATACGAGCGATGACCTCTTTGGCATCGAAAGGCTTGACTATATAGTCGTCAGCACCGAGTTCGAGACCGATAACCTTGTCGATAGTTTCGCCCTTAGCGGTTATCATAATGATCGGTACATTTGACTTTTTCCTGATCTCACGGCAAACCTGCCAGCCATCCATTCCTGGAAGCATAATATCAAGAAGAACCATATCCGGTTTGAGTGCGTTGAATTTAACGACAGCCTCTTCGCCGTCGTGGGACAAAATTACTCCATAGCCATCCTTTTCGAGATAAAGCCTGAGAAGATCGCAGATGTTTTTATCATCGTCAACGATAAGTATCTTAAGATTCTTTTCCATTGCCATAAACATTACCTCTTTTCATTTTTTATATCGAATTATTAATTATATTATAACTCATACTGAACAAAATGTCAATGAGATTTATACAAATTTACTGAATTACGAAATAAAATTATTGCTAACTAACATTCTGAATGACGCAGATGTAAATTACAGAGCTTTGCTAAGGGGCGTTTTTGTGGAAATTCGCCTATCTTTTTAAAAAAATATAGACAAACCCGCAAAAATAAAGTATAATACTAATGTATAGCTATGAATTGCCTTAAACTATTTGTAATAAGGCGCATTGTTATCAAGCAGTTTTATCCGGTTCGCCGGTATATTAGGAGATCATTTTTTATGAGAGTTATAACCGGTATCGCAAGAGGACGCAGACTTGTCGCTCCTGAAGGACTCGACGTCCGTCCTACCGCAGATAAGGTAAAGGAAGGCATTTTTTCCGCAATACAGTTCCAGATCGAAGGCGCTTATGTGCTCGATCTTTTCGCAGGAAGCGGACAGATGGGCATTGAGGCCCTCAGCCGCGGTGCTAAACGCGCCGTATTCGTGGACAGCTCTTCAAAGTCTATCAGCTGTGTCAATGAGAACCTCCGCAACACTGGACTCGCACGTCAGGCAGAGGTAATTACACGCGACAGCTATGACTATATCAAGATGACAGGTCAGAAATTCGACATTATCATCCTTGATCCGCCTTACCGCCACAGCCATATCAATAATCTTCTCCCTATCGCCGCTAAAAAGCTGGCTAAGGGCGGCTGTATCATCTGCGAATACGAAAAGGAAGCTCTCCTGCCCGAAACACCTGAAGGTCTCGTTATCCGCAAAACCTACCACTACGGCAAGATCAATGTAACGATATACACCGATCCTGTCCCTGATGAGGAGGAAGATGAATGAGAAGGGTAGCAGTCTGCCCCGGCAGTTTTGATCCGATCACTCTTGGTCATCTCGATATTATCACCCGTGCATCCAAGCTCTTCGACAAGGTCATAGTGCTCATTTCACGTAATGCCGGCAAGGGTTCACCCAGCTTTACGGCTACCGAAAGGATGCTTATGATCGAGAATGTTACTCACGACCTCGATAATGTAGTAATAGACATCCTTGACGGTCTTCTGGCGGACTATGTTCAGAACGTCGGCGCTATCGCTATCGTTAAGGGACTCCGCGCCGTGAGCGATTTTGAGTATGAATTCCAGATGGCTCTTGCAAACAAAAAGCTCTATGCAGGTGCGGAAACAGTATTCCTCACCACAGCCGCAGAGAATATGTATCTCAGTTCGAGCGTAGTAAAGCAGATAGCGTATTTCGGCGGTGACATCAGCCATTTTGTTCCCGAAGCAATTCTTGATGATATAAAACAAAGACTTATTAAAGAGAGGTAATTTATTATGAGTATTGATGAGATCCTTGAAGAGATGGACGAGCTCCTTGATAAGGCTTCGTCTGTTCCCTTTGCAGCACACAAGAAGGTCATCGACGGCGAGCGTATGAGAGAACTTATAAACGATGTACGCCTGAATATGCCTCACGAACTTAAAGAAGCAAAGAAGATTGAATTCGACTGTCAGCGTATCCTTAACGAGGCTAAGCTCAATGCTGAGTCTATCATCCGCAAGGCTGAGGAGCGCGCAGCTCAGATAGTTTCACGCGAGGCTATCGTTACAGAAGCTAAGAAGAGAGCAGTTGATATGCTTACAAAGGCTCAGGCTGCTGCAAAGAACCTTCAGAAGAACGCTGTTGAGTCTGTTTCAAAAATGCTCAACGATACAGAGACTCATTACGCACGCAACCTCCAGAGCATCAAGGCTGTCAAGGGCAAGATCACAAGCAGCGTAAATATCGGCGGCAACAATACAAATATCAACATCAAGTAATAATACCCCCTCTGTTCTTGTGAGCAGAGGGGCTTTTGTTTATCTGAATTGTTAAAATCTCCCCGTACAGTATATTCTGTAAGGGGAGATTTGTTTTATTGCGTGATAGTATGCTTTTGAGATTACAAAAAAGGCGAACCGTAAAGGTTCGCCTTTGATCAGCATTATGAATTGCGCATTAATTAATACATACCGCCTGCAGGCATTGCAGGAGCAGCAGGAGCGTCTTCCTTGATGTCAGCAACAAGGCTCTCAGTTGTGAGCACCATAGATGCAACGGAAGCAGCATTCTGGAGAGCAGAACGTGTAACCTTAGTAGGATCAACGATTCCGGCAGGTATCATATCTGTGTATACTTCGTTGTAAGCATCGAAGCCGTAACCAACCTTGCGTGAACGAATGATCTTGTCAACGATAACGCTTCCCTCAAGACCTGCGTTCTCAGCGATCTGACGAACAGGAGCTTCGAGAGCCTTGAGGATGATCTTTGCACCTGTCTTCTCATCGCCCTCAAGTGTGGGAACGAGCTTGGAAACAGTCGGGATAGCATTGATGAATGCTGTACCGCCGCCAGCAACGATACCCTCTTCAACAGCAGCCTTTGTAGCAGCGAGAGCGTCCTCGATACGGAGTTTCTTTTCCTTCATTTCAATCTCGGTAGCAGCACCAACCTTGATAACTGCAACACCGCCTGCGAGCTTTGCAAGTCTCTCCTGGAGCTTCTCGCGGTCGAAATCAGATGTTGTAGTCTCGATAGCGTTTCTGATCTGTGAAACTCTTGCCTGGATAGCCTTCTTGTCACCAGCGCCGTCAACTATGATAGTGTTCTCCTTCTGGATAACTACCTGCTTAGCCTGACCGAGTTGCTCAATAGTTGTCTCGTTGAGCTCAAGACCGAGTTCAGAAGAGATAACCTCGCCGCCTGTGAGAACAGCGATATCCTTGAGCATTTCCTTACGTCTGTCACCGAAGCCGGGAGCCTTGACAGCAGCAACCTTGAATGTACCTCTGAGGTTGTTGAGGATGATTGTTGTAAGAGCTTCGCCCTCTACGTCCTCAGCGATGATAACGAGCTTCTTGCCCATCTTAACGATCTGCTCGAGGAGGGGAAGGATCTCCTGGATAGAAGAGATCTTCTTGTCTGTGATAAGAACGTAAGCGTCATCGTAAACAGCTTCCATCTTATCAGCATCTGTAACCATGTAAGGTGAAATGTAGCCGCGGTCGAACTGCATACCCTCAACTACTTCGCTGTATGTTTCAGCAGTCTTGCTCTCTTCGATAGTGATAACGCCGTCAGCAGTTACCTTCTCCATAGCCTCAGCGATGAGCTTGCCGACATTCTCGTCAGCAGAGGAAACTGTACCAACTCTTGCGATATCCTCAGAGCCTTCAACAGACTTTGAGTTAGCAACGATAGCCTTTACAGCAGCGTCAACAGCCTTAGCGATACCCTTCTTGAGAACCATCGGGTTAGCACCTGCAGCGATGTTCTTCATACCCTCGCGAACGATAGTCTGAGCGAGAAGAGTAGCTGTTGTTGTACCGTCTCCGGCAGCATCGTTTGTCTTTGTAGCAACTTCCTTAACGAGCTGAGCGCCCATGTTCTCGAAAGCGTCCTCGAGCTCGATGTCCTTAGCGATAGTAACACCGTCGTTAGTGATGAGGGGAGCGCCGAACTTCTTGTCGAGAACGACATTTCTGCCCTTAGGTCCCATTGTTATTCTTACTGTATCAGCGAGCTTGTCGATACCAGCCTGGAGTGACTTTCTTGCGTCCTCGCCGTATTTAATATCTTTAGCCATAGTTATCTACTCCTTTATGATTAATAGTGACTTGAAAACCGGAATTCCTAATTCCGCGTTATTATTTAACAGTTGCGAGAATGTCTTCCATCTTAACGATGATGTACTCTTCGCCTTCAAGCTTTACATTTGTGCCGGAATACTTGGAGATGAGGACCTTATCGCCTTTCTTGACCTCCATTTTAACGTCAGAAGTACCGGGGCCTACTTCAACTACTTCAGCAACCTCGGGCTTCTCCTTAGCTGAGCCTGAAAGAATGATGCCGCTCTTGGTAGTTTCTTCTGCCTCGACCATTTTTACAACAACTCTGTCCTGTAAAGGTTTGATAGTCATAATATATACCTCCTGAAAAATAATTATTACATAGCTTGTTTAGCACTCTTTATCTCTGAGTGCTAATTATATTTTACCACCTTTTTATAATAAATCAAGACTTTTCTTTTAGGTTTCACAATTTTTGGAAATTTGCACTATTTGTTGAAAACTCTGTGGATAATTAACTGTGCTTTTGACTGGAATACATTCGGAAAATGAATAAGACCGGCTGCGCCATCCAGCCGGTCTTACTCTTTGAACACACTTAATTTATACCACTTCTCTTTACTCACCTATTGTTGATAAGGTCGCTGAGCGTCATTGGAACGTGCTTGAATTTGCCCAGTATATAGCCGCGCATTATAACAAGGTCGGATATATTCAGGGTGCCGTCAGCCATAACGTCTGCGCTTTCCTGCTGAAGAGCATTCAGTCCGCGGAAACGGTTCACGAATTCTCTCTTCATTATAATATAGTCGAAACAGTCCACGCGTCCGTCGCCTGTGAGGTCGCCGGAACACTTCGGGACTATAGTATATTCAGACGGAGAATATGCGTTTTCAACAGCGCCGTCAGCCTTTATGAAAAGCTGAGTCCAGTACCAGTTATATTCGCTGTCGGGATTATAATATACGCCTACACCGATATAATTGTAATCTGGGTTTAGTATTGCTGCCCAGTGTGGGGAAGAATTCTTCCACTGAGCGAATGTAGCGTCCGGAGTACTGTTGCCGCAGGCTATGTTTTCTGCAACAGCACTGTGAAGGATAACTTCATCGTCAACTATGTATATGCCTCTGTCGCCATTGGGACGGGTGTGGCTGAATACCTCAGCGCACTCCTGAGAGCGTATCTCAGCACATTCGTTGAGGTAGGGGACAACAAGCAGAGGTTCAACGCCGGCTTCTGCCCTTGCTGAGTTAACAAGATAAGCTATGCGGTCAGCGTATTCGCGGAGAGAGATGTTCTGTTCTCCGGCAGAATTGACCGGACGGACTGTGAGCATACAGCAGCATACGGCTGCGAATGAAAGAAACAGCGAAATTATCCTGCAGGTATGTTTTGCAGCGGCTTTCAAAATGCTCACCTCCCCGACGGTAAAATGCACGTCTTTACGGTATTAATCTAAGATGATTTTACCATATAACGCGGATTTTTTAAAGGGGAAAGGAGCTGTTTCGTCATAACCGACAAGAAAATTCTACGATTTGTACGAAAGAATTCTACTTATCGTATAATAGAAGCGACATTATCCGCTGCTCAGGAATTTGAACTGTCGTTAATTACGTTGATAACGCTCTCATAGTGACGGCAGAGTGCGTCAACTGTGAGATCCATATTCTCGAGTATCTTCTGCTGAGGATCCTCGGCTGTGATGAAGGTGCTGTTGTTTACAACTATCTCACCCTCGGGATCAATGAACATCTTGCAGCTGAAATTAGCGGGATCAGCATTGAATGCATTTACCTGACGCATAAGGTCGATGCCCACACTGTTGAGCTTAGCCATATGGCTTGCCATGATGATGAGGACTCCTGTCGACTCGGTATAGCTCACAAAAAAGAGAGGTGTTGCCTCTATCTTGGGGAGCTTTAACTGGAACCATACAACATTCTCGTTATCTGTTGCTGTACGGCATTTGAAATTCTTCGATTCAAGAAACTCAATAAACTTCTTCATTGTATTATTCATAAATGTTCCTCCGATATAACGGTATTTCTATACAATATTATACCATATGCACAGTAATTTGTCAACAACTATTTGAAAATAAGTTAAAAACAGCCTGAGAATCAGTATCTCAGGCTGCTGTCATTAACCTTTAAGAGCGACTCTTCTGATCTTTCCGCTGATAGTCTTGGGGAGTTCATCACGGAACTCGACTATTCTCGGGTATTTGTAAGGTGCTGTATGCTTCTTGACGTATGTCTGTATCTCTTTCTTGAGCTCTTCTGTACCGACAGTTCCCTTTGTGAGAACGATAGATGCCTTTACTACCTGACCTCTTACCGGATCAGGGGCAGCGCTTACGCCGCATTCAAGCACATAGGGGAGCTCCATGATAACGCTTTCGATCTCGAACGGTCCTATACGGTAGCCGGATGACTTGATAACATCGTCAACACGTCCGACATACCAGAAGTAGCCGTCTTCGTCCTTCCATGCGGTATCACCTGTGTGATAAACTCCGTCGCTCCATGCTTCTTTGGTCTTTTCTTCATCACGGTAGTAGCCGAGGAAGAGTCCGCAGGGAACGTTCTTGTCTGTTCGGATAACGATCTCGCCGGTCTCACCGGTCTTGACAGGATTTCCGTCGGGATCGACTATGTCGACATCATAGAGCACGCTTGGCTTGCCCATTGAACCGGGACGGCAGGTCATACCAACGAAGTTTCCGATAGAGAGCGTTGTCTCTGTCTGACCGAAGCCTTCCATAAGTTTTACGCCGGTAGCCTTGAGGAACTGATTGTATACCTCAGGGTTGAGAGCTTCGCCGGCAACAGTTGCGTACTTGATAGAGCTGAGGTCGTACTTGTCGAGGTCTTCCTTGATGAAGAAGCGGTACATCGTGGGTGGAGCACAGAATGTTGTGATGTTGTACTTCTTGAACATGGGAAGTATCTTGTGTGCGTCAAAGCGGTCGAAGTCGTAAACGAAGATACAGGTCTCACTGAGCCACTGTCCGTAGAGCTTGCCCCAGAGCGCCTTGCCCCAGCCGGTATCTGATATAGTGAAATGTATGCCGTTGGGATCGACATTGTGCCAGTAACGCGCTGTGATGAAGTGACCGAGAGCGTATTTGTGGCAGTGTGTAGCTATCTTCGGATAACCGGTAGTACCGGATGTGAAGAACATGAGATTTGGTTCGCTTCCGCAGGAGAGCTTTTCGGGATCGGTGGGACGCTCGAATACATCGCTGAAAGCAGGCATTTCTGCGTTGAAGTCTGCCCAGCCTTCGCGCTGACCGTTCACGATCATTCTATTGATGTCCATGCCGCATTCGTCGATAGCGAGGTCAACCTGATGTGCAACATCGCCGTCTGCGGTACAAACGATAGCCTTTACGTCAGCAGCCTTGAAACGGTAAGTGAAGTCGTGCTGAACGAGCTGATTTGTAGCAGGGATAACGATGGCCCCCAGCTTGTGCAAAGCGATTATCGAGAACCAGAACTGGTAATGTCTCTTGAGTACGAGCATTACCTTGTCGCCTTTCTTTATTCCCTTGGACTGGAAATAATTGGCGGTCATATTGGAATACTTCTTTATCTCTGCGAAAGTGAACTTCCTGTCGGAAAGGTCTTCCGCAACATATATCATAGCTGTCTTGTCGGGACATTTTGCAGCGAGAGCGTCAACAACGTCAAATCCGAAGTTGAAAGATTCCTCGTTCTTGAAGCATATCTTGCTGAGAGCTCCCTCAGAATCTGTCTCACAGGTAACGAACTTGTCTGCGACAGGCTCTTCGACATTTGCGAGGTCGAAGTTGGTAACGCCGGGTAGTATAACCGGATCAAGGTGATTTATAGCGTGCTGAGGGTGATTGACACCGCACACGATAGCGTATATCTTACATTCTTTGCCGCCTACTGCCCATTCGTCGTGGGGTTCGGAGCTGTCGTAGTAGATTGAATCGCCTTCGTTGAGTATCTCAACATTGTCACCCACACGGACCTTGAGCTGACCGCTGATGACGATGTCCATTTCCTGTCCCTCGTGGGTGTGAGGGTGGGGAACACGGTACTCCTCGTCAACATAGGGGATAGTAACGAGAAACGGTTCTGCGATCTTGTTTCTGAATTTAGGAGCAAGGCGGAGATAGCTGAGGCCTTTGCGTCTTGCTATCGGGAGCCCTTCGCCCTTTCTTGTTATGTCAAAGCTTTTGATACGCGGAGATTCGCCCTCCATAAGGTCGGTGATCTCTACGCCGCAGGCATTCGAGAATTTGTATATGAAAGAGAAGCTGAAATCCTTGGCGCCGCCTTCATAAGCGTTGTACTCGAATACAGATACGCCGATTTTCTCAGCCATTTCTTCGGGAGTCAGACCGACTGATTCACGTGTTGCTTTAATTCGTTCTGCGACCTCTCTTATTTTAAATTCCGGGTTTAGTGTGTTGTCCATTGTAAGATTACTCCTTCCTGAAAATTTACCATATGCCAGTAAAACAGCACACGTTATAATTGGGTACATAGGTACTTCGTGTACTGAACTCACGTATTATTAATTATATCACTTAAAGAAACTTTTGTCAATAAAAAATGCCTGTTCTGGGCGCGATCCGGAGCTTAAAACAAGATAATGAAAGAGCAGGCAGTATCCTGCGGTGATACTACCTGCTTGTTGGTAGTGAGCCGCTATGTCAGGAGAGTGTTGGTCTTATTGTGACAGGCTGCATATGGTACTTGATAACCATGTAATTGTGGTCGTCGATCGTTTCGGAAGCACGCAGTTCAAGGAGCAGCCTGCCTGAGCTTTGTGTGAAGCTTTCGGTGACGTGCCATGTGAGTCTTATCTTTGTGTCTGTGACTTCCTGCGTGAGCAGCTGTTCTGTTTCCTGGTTTTCAGCGGTGACGCCTCTTAGTACGAATGTGCAAAGTGATAGATCTTTTCCGCAGTAGTATCTGTCAACGATGATGTGGATAACATCGGCAAAGTGTTCGCCCTGAGTGAACAGACTGCCGAAGCTGTGAGTGGATATGGTCTTGCCTTTTGCGTATATTTCCATAATTAACCTCCATTTCTGAGAATTCCGCAGCATTCTCCTATATATGGGCACAAAACAGAGGATTTTCAACGTAAAGCCGTTGAATAAGCAGTAAAGTTTACAGTTCGTTCATATTTATGCCGGACGGCTATTGATAATCTGAACTTAATATAGTATAATGTTAGTGAAATAATTTCTATGGAGGCATATTATGAACAGAAAGATAATGCGTTCTGCGTCATTGCTTATAATCATTACAGCTGTGCTTATGTGCGTTGTCAGCTGCGGAGGAAAGAAATCGTCGTCGGAGAGCAAAAAGCCGACAACGACGGCTGCAACTGTCCAGCAGACAGAAGAACATACAGAAACCGAATCGGCAGCGGAGAAGGTTTCCGAAACAGAGACAGCTGCTCCTACCGAAGCAGCTACAAAAGGCAAGTCTAAAAAAGAGAAGAAGCAGAAGTCAACTAAGTCTGCACAGCCGACAACTGCTGCTCCGACAACCGAGACTTTCACGGAAATGCAGGAAGACGGCAGCTATGTGGAGTATCATTTCCGCAGTCAGAAGCTCCTGAACCAGCATTTTGAAAAGCACGGCGCTGAGTTTAAGGATGATTTCGGCTACAAGACTGCCGCTGAGTATGAAAAAGGTGCAAGCGATGTCATAAACGATCCGGATGCCCTCTTCAAGCACGAAGCTGAGGACGGCGATGAAGTCTATTACCTTGAGGACACAAATGAGTTCGTGATACTGTCCACGGATGGCTACATACGCACGTATTTCCGACCAAGCGGCGGAAAGAAGTATTTCGACAAGCAGTAAGAAGGAGAAGGAAATGAATCCAAGACTTCCTTACCTCAGGGAAAAGACTTCCAAGCTGACTGCGTCGCCCGGAGTCTATATAATGCGCAGCAAGGATAATGCTATAATCTACATCGGCAAGGCCAAGAACCTCAGGAACCGCGTTACAAGCTATTTCCGTGAGAACCCTGATCATACTCCGAAGGTAGCGGCGATGGTCTCGCACGTATACGACTATGATTTCATCGTTACCGACAGCGAATACGAAGCGCTGGTGCTCGAGTGCAGTCTTATCAAACAACACAAGCCGCGCTATAACATTCTCCTCAAAGATGACAAAGGTTATCACTACATACGTATCTCCGATGAGGAGTATCCGCGCATAACAAGCGAGAATAACACGAAAAGTCCGGGCCGCTATCTCGGTCCGTATACAAGCAGTTTCGTTGCAAAAGAGGCTGTAAAAGAGGCGAACCGCGTGTTCATGCTGCCAACCTGCAGGAAGAAGTTTCCGCAGGATATAGGCAAGGGCAGACCTTGTCTGAACTACCACATAAAGACCTGTATGGGAGTTTGCCGCGGAAAGATAGCCCGCAGCGATTATCTTGAAAGCGTTGAGCAGGCTGTTGAATTCATACGCAGCGGCAGCGCAGGTTCAGTTGAGCGAATGGAGCAGGAGATGAACGCTGCTGCCGAAGCTCTTGATTTTGAGAAGGCTGCTATGCTGCGAGATCGTATCTCAGCAGTCAGAAGAGCTGCCGAAAAGCAGAAGATGATAAACAGCGGAGTCGGTTCGGCGGACGTTATCGGTGTTGCCGGTGATCACAGCGGGATATATGTATCCGTGCTGATGTACCGCAGTGACAGGCTCTATGACAAGGTTGTATTTGAACTGGAGCGTTCCGGTGAAGAGGACATACTAGGTCAGTTTATGGAACAGTATTACCACGGGCGCAATGACATCCCAAAGAATGTTGTAGTTGACCATTTGCCGGAGGAGACTGCCCTCATCGAAGAACTTCTCGAACAGCAGTCCGGACGAAAAGTTAAGCTGCACGTTCCGCAGAAGGGCAGGCAGCTCGAACTGCTCCGTCTTGCAAAAAATAACAGCGCAGAGTATGCTGCGCTGAGAAATGACCGCACCGGCAGGGAAGTCATCGCTCTCGAAGAACTCGGCAGGTCACTCGGACTCAGCAAGCCGCCGCGTTACATCGAAGCATATGATATTTCCAATCTGTCATCGGAGTCTATGGTCGCCGGAATGGTCGTATTCGAGGACGGCAGACCTCTCAAAAAAGCCTACAAGCGCTTTACGGTCAAAGAGCTCGAGCTTCAGAACGACTACGGCAGTATGCGTGAGGTGCTTAAACGCAGACTTATGCACATAGTTGAACAGGAGGGCGATGAGTATTTCAGGCGGACTCCTGACCTGATACTCCTTGACGGCGGTAAGGGGCACGTAAATTCTGTTGCTCCGCTGATGCGCGAGCTTGGGCTTGACATACCGCTGTTCGGAATGGTAAAGGACAACAAGCACCGCACAAGAGCTATTGCGACGGGCGGAAGTGAGATACAGATAAACGGTCTGAAATCGGCTTTCAACCTTGTTACGCAGATACAGGACGAAGTCCACCGTTATTCCGTGAAGTTCATGCACTCAAAGCACAAGAAAAAGACTTATAGTTCCGAACTTCTCACTGTCAAAGGCATAGGCGAGAAGAAAGCTGCAAAGATAATGATGAAGTACAAGACAAAAGCTAATCTGCTGCAGGCTTCGGCTCAGGAGCTTGCTGAGACAGCCGGTGTGAACATGGAGACAGCCTGCGAATTATGGCGTGTTCTGCATAATTAGCGGGTTGGTCCGGATATAAGAAAAAGGCGCACATCTGTGCGCCTTTAATGTTATCATTATCTCTTATTTCTCAAGTGTTCCGTGTGAGAGTGACTTGAGGTAAGCGTTGATGAAGCCGTCGATGTCACCGTCCATAACTGCCTGGATATTGCCGTTTTCAAAGCCTGTACGTGTGTCTTTTACAAGGGTATACGGCATAAATACATAAGAACGTATCTGTGAACCCCATGCAATCTGGTTCTGAACGCCCTTGATGTCCTCGATCTTTTCGAGGTGTTCACGCTCCTTGATCTCGATGAGCTTTGAACGGAGCATCTTCATAGCGTAGTCCTTGTTCTGATACTGGCTTCGCTGTGTCTGACAGGAAACTACGATACCTGTCGGCTTATGGATAAGACGTACAGCCGAGCTGGTCTTGTTTACCTTCTGACCGCCGGCACCGCTTGAACGGTAAACTTCCATTTCGATGTCCTCAGGACGGATATCTACTTCGATAGAGTCGTCAAGTTCAGGCATTACTTCGAGAGCTGCAAATGAAGTGTGACGGCGTCCCTGAGCATCAAAAGGAGATACGCGGACAAGTCTGTGAACGCCTGACTCGGACTTCATGTAGCCATAAGCGTTTTCGCCCTCGATGAGGATAGAAGCGGACTTCATACCTGCTTCGTCGCCGTCGAGATAGTCAAGGAGTTCGACCTTGAACTCATGACGCTCTGCCCAGCGGTTGTACATACGGTAGAGCATTTCTGCCCAGTCCTGAGCCTCTGTTCCGCCTGCGCCTGCGTGGAATGTGAGGATAGCGTTTGAGCCGTCGTACTCGCCGTTGAGGAGAGTAGCGAGCTTTTCGTCCTCGAGCTTCTTCTTGAATGCTTCGGACTCTTCCTTTATCTCGTCAATGGAGCTTTCATCGTCCTCTTCGATAGAGAGCTCGATGAGAGTTATGAGGTCTTCGAGACTGTCGTTGAGCTTGTTGAACTTTTCGATCTTTCTCTCAAGGGATTTCTGCTCCTTGAGGACTGCCTGGGAGTTCTCAAGATCATCCCAGAAACCCTCTTTTGCAGTTTCTTCGCCAAGCTTAGCAACTCTCTCCTTGGCAGCTTTTATATTCAGAACATCGGCTAGCTCGGTCATTTCCTTGCGGTAGCCGGTCATTTCAACTCTTAATTCGTCGAGAATAATCATACTTTCAGTTCCTTTCGTGAATGTATACATACAAATACATTATATCACATATCCGGGCGGACTGCAAGAGCTTTACAAAAATTTTCCTCAGCATATGCAGACGGTTCAGTAAAATAATAAAAAATGGAAAAAATGCTTGCATTATCACGCGTTTTGTAGTATTATTAATAGTGTATTTGCAGATGTTACGGACTGCTCTTTGTTCGCATCTGCTAACTATCATCCGACAGGAGGAATAATGTGAAACTCGTTTCAGTTGTTGTGCCGTGTTACAACGAACAAGAGGTGCTCCCGATGTTCTATGAGGAGATCACCAAGGTCACAGATCAGATGACAAAAGATTACCCTGAGCTGACCTTCGAGTACCTTTTCATTAACGACGGCTCAAAGGACACAACACTTGAGATACTCCGCTCGCTCGCACTCAAGGACGAGAGAGTGAGATATATATCTTTTTCAAGAAATTTCGGCAAGGAATCCGGTATGTATGCCGGACTCGAAAACGCTAAGGGCGACTATGTCGTTGTAATGGATGCTGATCTCCAGCACCCGCCGGCATTTCTGCCTGAAATGTACAGCTACGTCAGAGACGGCGAGTACGACTGCGCTACAACACGCCGCGTGAGCCGTAAGGGCGAATCAAAGATACGCTCATGGTTCGCAAGGAAGTTCTACAAGATCATGAACAAGATCTCACAGACAGAGATCGTTGACGGCGCACAGGATTTCCGCTTCATGAGCAGACAGATGGTGGACGCTATACTCGATATGTCAGAGTATAACCGTTTCTCCAAGGGAATATTCAGCTGGGTTGGATTCAACACCAGATACATCGAGTATGAAAACGTTGAAAGACCTGCCGGAACTTCATCATGGTCGTTCTGGGGACTCTTCAAGTATTCTCTTGAAGGTATCATGGCGTTCTCGACAGCTCCGCTGGCAATTTCATCACTGCTCGGCGTATTCAGCTGTATCATAGCTTTCATTCTTATGATAATCACGGTCATCAAGACCATCGCATTCGGCGAGGACGTTGCCGGCTATCCGACAACGATATGCGTTATCTTCCTGCTGAGCGGACTTCAGCTCTTCTGCACAGGTATCCTCGGACAGTATCTTTCAAAGACCTATCTTGAAACAAAGAACCGTCCGATATATATTTCAAAGGAGACTGCTGAGAGCTACCGCGAGAAGCAGAAGGAGCGCAGCGGCGCATCCTCAGACAACAAGTAAACCGGAGGTGCGGCTGCTTTGAACAAGCATATACGACTGGTCGCGTCTGTACTGTTTATCGTCGTTATCCTGCTGGCGATAGCTATAACGCGCTTTTACTCAAATACCAGCAAGAGCACTACGCACGGAAAAGTCCAGACAGACATCGAGCGCAAGCTTGAATCGGATCAGTCGGGCAACCGTATTTTTGAGGACGGAAACGGACTTTATGGTGTTCTTGACGACAGCGACAGAGTGATAGTACAGCCCGAATGGCTCGAGCTCAGCTTCGCTGGAACGGGAAGATGCATCGCTTCAAAGCGTGTCGGCGGAAATGTTCTGAAAGGCTGTGTGGACTACGAAGGAAATATCGTGGTACCGTTCATCTACCGCAGCATAACGTCACGTTCTGCCGGAAAACAGACTCTTTACATAGCAGAATCATCAGCGGATGAATCCGTTGTGGTATATGACGCGGAATTTGTTCCGATGTTCAGAAAAGTGTGGACAGGCTGCAGCATAACAGGCGAAACGATCGTACTGAAGAGCAGCGTCGGCACTTACACCTATACAGCTGGTGAAGAAGGTCTTGTGTTCACAAATGCCGTTATAAACGGTGAGGCGCTTGGCTGCGGATACAGCTTCACAGTCAGAAGCAAGTCACTTCTTGAAGACCTTGATCCGGCAATGCTCGAATATATGTCGTCAGCCGCAGGACGCTATCTTGCGTTCGCATATACAGGCGACGGCAGCTACATACAGGATATACGTACAGGCGGCAGACCTGTTTTCACAAAGCTCTTCCCCGATGACAGCAAGATAATCGGAAAGAAGCTTGCAGGTGTGAGCGGCGTTTACCTCTACAAGGGAAATGCAGAGGACGGTTCTCAGCAGTATACTATATCCATCGCGGCTGATACCGAGATAACCTATACGGTCGAAGGAAGCGATCAGCCGGCAAAATTAAGCGAAAATTACAAGGCTGCTGTTGAATTCAGCGGCACTTCGGAAAATGATCTTGTGGCAGTATCCGGAAGTTTTTCTTCTAAGGCGCCCGAGTATCCATCTCCTACGGAACCTGAGGAAACAACAGAAGAAACCCAGCAGGAGAACGCTCAGCAGCCTGAACAGTATCAGGAATACTATCAGGAACAAGTGCCGGAACCCGGCTTATATGAATGAGATAGGTATAACGTCCATAAGAACATCAAATATATTTTTGACAGGAGAATAGAAAATGGCTAAGAAAGTTGCAGTTATCATGGGAAGCGACAGTGACTTCCCGGTTGTTAAATCAGCTCTTACAGAGCTCAAGAAGTACGGCGTTGAGTTTGAGTGCAGAGTTATGAGCGCTCACAGAACTCCTGCTGAAGCAGCAGAGTTCGCTTCAAACGCTAAGGCTAACGGCTTTGGTGCTATCATCTGCGCAGCCGGCATGGCAGCTCACCTTGCAGGTGTTGTTGCAGGTCACACAACTCTGCCGGTAATCGGTATCCCGATGAAATCCAAGGCTCTTGAGGGCGTTGACGCTCTCCTCGCAACAGTTATGATGCCTCCCGGAGTACCGGTCGCAACAGTAGGTATCGACGGCGCTAAGAATGCGGCTGTACTTGCTGTACAGATGCTCGCTATCGCTGACGATGAACTCGCTGCAAAGCTTGCTGCTGAGAAGAAGGCTATGGCTGACGGCGTTATCGCCAAGGACAAGGCTCTTCAGGAGCAGATCGCTGCACTTTGATGGATAAATTCAAATACGTTTTATTCGATCTTGACGGTACACTTACCGATTCAAAGCCGGGCATAATGAACTGCTTTCAGCATACCGCAAGCGTAATGGGTGTTACTATGCCGGATGATCCGGACTGCCTGCTTGGACCGCCGCTTGATGTTTCTTTTATGAAATATTTTGGTATGGATGAGTCACAGGCAGAAACAGCAGTAAAGACTTACCGTGAGCGCTACGGCAGGGAAGGGCTTTTTGAAAACCGTGTTTACGACGGAGTACCTGAAATGCTCAGACGGCTCAGGGATGCAGGCTTTAAACTCGGTGTCGCTACCTGCAAGGCTCAGGTGTTTGCTGTCAGGATACTTGAAAAGTTTGAACTGGCACAGTATTTTGACTTTATCGGCGGTGCCAGCACAGACGGCAGCCGCACCTCAAAAACTGAGGTGATAGAATATGTGATCGAAAATATCGGCAGTCTCGAGAAAAGCAAGGTGCTTATGGCCGGTGACAGAGATAACGATATTATCGGTGCTCACCAAGCAGGCATAAAATGTCTCGGCGTGCTCTGGGGTTACGGCCAGGAAGAGGAGCTTGTGCAGGCAGGTGCAGACTATATCGCGGATACACCGCAGAAAGCAGCTGATATGCTGCTTGGATAAACAGCTTACAATTTCCGTAATGAAGCGGAATTGCACATATAATCATTTACATAATTCTCAAGGAGGAATTTCAAAATGGCAAACATTGAAAAGAAGGAACAGCTCTATGAGGGCAAGGCTAAGAAGGTTTTCGCAACAAATGATCCCGATCTCGTTATCGTAGATTACAAGGACGATGCAACAGCTTTCAACGGCGAAAAGAAGGGCACTATCTCAGGCAAGGGCGTTATCAACAACAAGATGACAAACTTTATGTTCAAGATGCTCGAGAAGGAAGGCGTTCCTACACATCTCGTAGAGGAAATCAGCGATCGTGAGACTATCGTTAAAAAGGTTTCCATCGTTCCCCTTGAGGTAATCATCAGAAACGTTGCAGCAGGCAGCTTTTCTAAGAGAATGGGCGTAGAAGAAGGCAAGAAGCTTCTTTGTCCTATCCTCGAATTCAGCTATAAGAACGATGATCTCGGCGATCCATTCATCAACGATTACTATGCACTCGCACTCGGTATCGCAACTCAGGAGGATATCGATACTATCGCTAAGTATGCATTCAAGGTAAACGAGTTCATGGTTAAGTTCTTCAAGGGTCTCAACATCGACCTCATCGACTTCAAGATCGAGTTTGGTAAGACTTCTGACGGTACTATCATCCTCGCTGACGAGATCTCTCCTGATACTTGCCGTTTCTGGGATTCTACAACTCACGAAAAGCTCGACAAGGACCGTTTCCGCAGAGACATGGGCGGCGTAGAAGAAGCATATCAGGAAATCATGAAGAGACTTATGGGAGAATAAGCAATGGGCGGATTTTTCGGTGCAGCTTCTAAAAACGACTGCGTAACTGACGTATTTTTCGGTACAGACTATCACTCACACCTCGGTACAAGACGAGGCGGTATGACATCGTGGTCTGAGGAGAACGGCTTCCAGAGAAATATCCATAGTATTGAGAATTCTCCTTTCAGGACTAAATTTGAAAATGACGTTGTGAATATGCGCGGCAAGCTCTGTATCGGCTGTATCAGCGATACAGATCCCCAGCCTATCCTTGTTCGTTCAAAGCTGGGACTCTATGCTGTATGTTCAGTAGGCATCATCCGAAACGCAGAGGCTCTCGTTAATGAGCTCCTTGAAAAGGGCTGCGCTAACTTTGAAACTATGAGCAGCGGTAAGATAAACTCCGGTGACCTCATTGGAGCTCTCATCGCACAGCGAGACAGCTTTGTTGAGGGTATCCGTTACGCTCAGAGCAAGATCGAGGGAACAATGTCCCTTATCATACTTACAAATGACAGCATCATCGCTGCAAGAGACGAATTCGGCAGACTGCCTATCATCATAGGCAAGCGCAGCGACGGTTTCTGTCTCTCAACTGAGTCTTTCGCATTCCAGAAACTCGGTTACGACACTTACAAGGAACTCGAGGCAGGCGAGATAGTAAAGCTTACTGCCGACGGCTGTGAGACTATCAGTGAGGGTGATCCTTCCAAGATGAAGATATGCACCTTCATGTGGACATACTACGGCTATCCTAACGCTGTATACGAGGGCGTGAACGTTGAAGTTATGCGTACGCGCAATGGCGAGATTATGGCTGAGAACGACATCAAGGCAGGAAAGCTCCCCGATGTTGACTATGTATGCGGCGTACCGGATTCAGGTACTCCTCATGCTATCGGTTACGCTAACCGCAGCGGAATACCTTTCGCAAGACCTTTCATCAAGTACACTCCCACATGGCCGAGAAGCTTTATGCCTACAAATCAGACCATGAGAAATCAGGTCGCTAAGATGAAGCTCATACCCGTTCACGAGCTTATCGAGGGCAAGCGTCTCCTCTTCGTTGACGACAGTATCGTCCGCGGAACACAGATGAGAGAGACAGTTGAATTCCTCTATGAGAACGGCGCTAAGGAAGTTCATATGCGTTCTGCCTGTCCGCCTATCATGTACGGATGCAAGTATCTCAACTTCTCAAGGAGCCACTCCGAGCTCGAGCTTATCGCAAGACAGATAATCGACGAATTCGAGGGTGCTGAGGGCGTTAAGTACCTCGCAGAGTACAGCGATACAAATACAGAGAGAGGAAAGCGTATGCGCGACGAGATCTGCCGCAGATTAAAGCTCACCTCACTGGAATTCCAGTCACTCCCCGGAAAGGTACAGGCTGTGGGACTTCCCGAATGCAAGCTCTGCACCTACTGCTGGAGCGGTAACGAATAAAAAGCTGTCAGCCGTTAGCCGTTAGCTATTAGCTAACAGCTAAAGGCTAATAACTAATGGCTAAAAAATAACGGAGGATTAAAATATGAACAACAGTTTTTCCGAAAGCTACAAGAAGGCAGGCGTTGACGTTACTGCCGGCTATAAGTCTGTTGAGCTTATGAAGAAGCACATCGCACGTACAATGATCCCCGGTGCGCTTTCCGGCATCGGCGGCTTCGGCGGACTCTTTGAGCTCGATATGACCGGTATCTCAAAGCCTGTTCTCGTTTCCGGAACAGACGGCGTAGGTACAAAGATTAAGATCGCTTTTATTCTCGACAAGCATGATACAGTTGGTATCGACTGTGTTGCTATGTGCGTGAACGATATCATCTGCTGCGGTGCAAAGCCACAGTTCTTCCTTGATTATATTGCCTGCGGAAAGAACATCCCCGAAAAGATCGCGGAGATAGTTTCCGGTGTAGCAGAAGGCTGCGTTCAGGCTGAGTGCGCACTCATCGGCGGCGAAACTGCCGAGCACCCCGGTCTTATGCCCGAGGACGAATACGACCTCGCAGGCTTCTCCGTTGGTGTAGTTGACAAGGACAAGATCCTCCAGCCCGATACTCAGAAGGCAGGAGACGTTCTTATCGCTATCAAGTCAAGCGGTGTACACTCAAACGGTTTCTCACTCGTAAGAAGAGTATTCGACGTGAACGAGAGCAAGCTCGCAATGCACTTCGACGACCTCGGAGCAACTCTCGGAGAAACTCTCCTCACACCTACACGCATCTATGTAAAGGCTGTTATGAGCCTTCTTGATGCAGTTAAGGTAAAATCCATCTCTCACATCACAGGCGGCGGCTTCTATGAGAACATTCCTCGTTCTCTTCCCAAGAACCTCGCAGCTAAGATCGAGCGCAATGCGGTACAGGTACTGCCTATATTCGATCTTATCCAGAGAACAGGTGATATTCCTGAGAGAGATATGTTCAACACATTCAATATGGGTGTTGGCATGATCGTTTCTGTTGACAAGAATGACGCTGACAAGGCTGTTGCAGCTATCAAGGCTGCCGGCGAGGACGCATATGTTCTCGGCGAACTCGTTGAGTCTGAGGAAGGCGTTATCATCTGCTGATACAAAAATATTCTCGTTCTGCCGGTGAAGTCTTTTTGCCGGCAGAACGACTATCCTGAAAAGGTGATGTTATGGATCGTAGGATAATTACTGCGATTACCGCCTGTGCAGCTGCGGTCACTATGCTGCTGACTCCGTCTGCGAATGCAGCCGCTCCTATGGACTATGTACCGGACGGAAAGATAAACTGTTTCGATGTTATAGCTGCCCGGAGAAAGGGTGTTCCGACCGAGGAACTGAAAGCTCTTACCGACCATATACTCGGCAGGGGAAAGTTCGACGGAGACTATACGGTCGATGAGGAACTTATCCTTGAGCCCAAGGGAACAGTACATACCGGTGAGGGTACATTTTACGGCGGCGGATATGTCGGCGGCTGTGCAATGCTTGATCCGGTGCCGATGAACTACTGGATAGTTGCGATGAATCTCGCTGACTACAACGAGGGACAGCTTGCAGGTGCTTACATAGAAGTCACAGGCGAGCTTGGCACGATAAATATGCTGGTGACAGACCTTCTTCCTGAGGGCAAGAAAGGCGACCTCGACCTCTATACTGATGCTTTTCCACTGATTGCTCCAGCTGAGAAGGGCAGAGTTCCCGTCAGCTGGAAGATAATCCCGCTGGATACGGCAGATCACCTTCCGGTGTACTATAAGTACAAGGAGGGAACTTCGGACTTCTGGATGGGCGTGCAGGTGCGAAACCACCGCTATCCTATCACGAAGCTCGAGTATCTCAATGAAGATGGCGGCTGGACCGAGATAAAGCGGCGGAGATACAATTATTTTGAAGCTGCCGGTATGGGACCGGGACCGTTTACTTTCCGCATAACGGATATATACGGTCAGCAGGTCATCGACAGGGACATACCTTTGTCCTATGATGATACGGAGATAATCAGAGGCCATGCACAGTTCCCGGAGTAAGATATGAAAGTTGAAAAGATTGATATGATATGGGCGGTGGTCTCCATGATAATACTCGGAGTATCCATGCGTCACAGAAACATACCCAACGGTATACTTATGATATACGCCCTTATGGCTGTACTGTTCGCTTACCATATCTGGAGAAAGCGCCGCAGCCTGAAAGGAAGCGTTGCCGTGTACGGCAAGATTGTTGACTACCATACCTCACAGAAGGTGAGGGGCAGTTTCCCGATAGTGCAGTACACAACCGCAGGCGGCAGAGAGATAACCTCTGTTTATACTGTTGAAGAGCGCAAGCCGAAGTATTCCGTCGGAGATGAAGTCCTTGTATGTTATGATCCCGATGAGCCGATGTTCTTTTACTTCTCGGGACGTGAGGACGAGCTGACGAGAGATTATTTCCGGTTTCTGCTCTACGGAGGAGCCGTTGCTCTCATAATGCTTATAATAAAAATAGGACAATAACAGTAACTATGATATTTATACTTATATGCGCATTTGCAGCGGTCGGAGTAGGCTTTGCCTTTCTCTATGCAAGAAATGACCGCCTGAAAAATGCTGAGATCTATATCGGGACGATAATCGGTTTTGACGAAAAAATGGTAAAGCGCGGTGTTATGTTCCGCAAGGTCGTGCGCCCGTCCGTCAGATATGACAACGGCAGGCGCGAGATAATCGCTCAGTACAGTGATTTTATGTATGCTGAACACTTTAATTATTCAGTGGGTGATGAGATAAGAATAAGAGCTTATCCGCAGCTCCCGAAGATATTTTATCTCGCTGAGGCAGATGAAGCCGTTCCTTCAAAAGCGATAGCGTCTTTCATTATCGGCGGAGCGTTTTTTGTCTTTTGGGTGATGTCTGAGATACTCATAGGCTGACAGTATAAACAGTTATTTTGCAGAACTGGTTTTTACCAGATACGGAGGAATTTTCCAATGAAGAATATAGTAGTTCTCGTATCGGGCGGCGGCACTAACCTGCAGGCGCTCATCGACGCAGAGAAGTCCGGTATCATACAGGGCGGAAAGATAACCTGCGTCATATCCTCAAAGGAGGGCGCTTACGCTCTCGAGAGAGCTAAGAACAACGGCATTGCCACAAGAGTTATCCCGCGCAAGGAGTATTCCGACAGCGTAAGCTACAGCAAGGCGATACTTGCGGCTCTCAACGAGGAAAAGGCAGACCTTGTAGTGCTTGCCGGATTTATGACCATACTTGACGAGTGTGTCACATCGGAATATGCCTATAAGATAATCAATGTTCACCCTGCACTTATCCCGTCATTCTGCGGAGAAGGCTTCTACGGACTCAAAGTCCACGAGGCTGCTCTTGCATACGGCGTTAAGGTAAGCGGTGCAACAATACACTTTGTAAATGAAAAAGCCGACGCAGGCGCAATAATACTTCAGGGAACAGTCAATATCGAAAACGACGATACTCCCGAGGTGCTTCAGAAGCGCATAATGGAAAACGTGGAGTGGAAGCTCCTTCCGAAGGCTGTTTCGCTGTTCTGTCAGGACAGGATAGAGATCGTTGACGGAAAGGCTTATATAAAGTAATATGTGCAAAGAGACAAGGCATAGTTGTCCTTTTATTCCGGTATTGGCCTTTTTAGGTACTATATTTATGGGCGCTCTGGGATGTAAGTTTGGCCCGCAGTTTTTCTTCCTGAGTGCAGCGATACTGATTACTGCTTTTTTATGTGATCCTGTAAAAGACGGCTATATGGCTGCCGATAATGGTGTGACATTCTGGAAATGGTGGAAAGTCAGCACACATTTTGATTATTCTCAGATATATTCAGTTAAAGTCGGTATGCACAGGAACAACTATCGCAGCAGTTTTGTGCATTTTTGTTATACAACGGAGCTTGAAACTGATAATGTTTTTTCGCTATTATGATGACGGTATTGACTCATACCATCTCAAAATGAGAAAAGACAAGGAGGGGCAGAAGGCTCTTCTTGAAAAATCTGATTTGATGTTTCTTAAACTGTACATAGAGGAGCACATAAGAGAATTGAGGAAGTGATACTGTGATAATCGGCTTGAATGACGGAAGATTCTGGAGCGAGGGCAAATTCGTGTGCAGTCTTTTCCGCAGGGATATGAAGGTGCTCATATATCACGGCGCCGACAAGGATTACGCGGAGCTCTGCGTGAAGGATTTCAACGACCTTTCTGCTGAGCTTGTTGAAAAGATGTGCCGAGCCGCTTTGATGTACTGCTTTGCTTCTCTTAACAGCTGGTCGGAGATAGACAAACGCGATGAGATAGAGGCTAAACTTAATGTTCCTCTTACTCCTGATATGCCGCCGGAGAAGATAATGGACTGCCTGAGACCGGTGATACTGTCGGTCAGGGAGAGTCAGGACGGTCAGATAGGATACAGTGTGGAATTTGACTGTGACTTTGAACCGGAACACGGTATGGAGATAGTATTGCATGGCGGCGAACTCATATATGCAGGTCCGTTCGCAGACCATTCGGCATGGGATGAATATCCGCCGGATGATCCGATGAATTATGCCGCACGTATAAGGTTGTGAAAATATGAATAAAGGGAAAAACCGATCATTTACCGATCTTTTCCTGAGCTTCTGGATGTATGCCGTTATGGGCTGGTGTTACGAGGTATTCCTTGAAACAGTAGTATACAGATGGGGATTCTCGAACCGCGGAGTGCTGTTCGGACCATACTGTCCGGTATACGGCGTAGGAGCAATATGCTTCCTGTTCTGCTTCGGATGGCTAATGGAAAAGAAAGATGTAAAGTGGCTGAATATAGCCAAACCGTTTTTGATATTCCTCGGGTGTACGATAGTTGCGACGTTGATAGAGCTGATCGCTTCGTACATACTCGAAGCTGCGACAGGCTCATGGCCGTGGCAGACATATGCAGACTACAAGTATAATTTCCAGGCGAGGATAGCGCTGTCAACTTCAGTCCGCTTCGGACTCGGCGGTACAGCTTTCATGTATCTTGTTCAGCCGTTCTTTGACTGGTTACTCGCAAAACCATCAGACAAAACCAAAAAGTACATCACTATCGCCGTTGCTGTTATTATCTGTACGGATGTGGTATGTACTCTCATATTAAAATAATTTTAAGGAGAATATGACTATGAAAAAACTCGATCTTGCAAAGGAACTCAGCACAAACGCTTATCCCGGCAGAGGTATCGTTATCGGTAAATCCGCTGACGGCAAGTACGCTGTAACAGCATACTTCATCATGGGAAGAAGCGAGAACAGCCGTAACCGTGTATTTGTTGAAGAGGGCAGAGGTATCCGCACTCAGGCATTCGATCCGAGCAAGCTCTCTGATCCCCACCTCATAATCTACGCTCCCGTAAGAGTGCTCGGCAACAAGCTCATCGTTACAAACGGTGACCAGACTGACACTATCTATGAGCTTATGGACAAGCAGTTCACATTTGAGCAGTCCCTCCGCACAAGAGAATTCGAGGACGATGCTCCTAACTATACACCTCGTATTTCCGGTATACTCCGTTTTGAGGACGCAGGCTTCAACTATGCTATGTCTATCCTCAAGAGCGCTAACGGCAACCCTGATTCATGTCAGAGATACACATTTGCTTACGCTAACCCCATTGCAGGTGAGGGACACTTCATCCATACATATATGGGCGACGGTTCACCTCTTCCGAGCTTTGAAGGCGAGCCCAAGCTCGTTGAGATCAAGGGCAGCATCGACGAATTCACAGATATGCTCTGGAACAACCTCAATGCTGACAACAAGGTATCACTTTTCGTTCGCTACGTTGATCTTGCAGACGGCACCGAGGAGACTCGCATCGTAAACAAGAACAAGTAATTTGCTTAAAAGCTTAACGGCGGCAAGTCTTGCCGCTGAAGCTGAAGAAGAAACATCTGAAACGGCTGCAAGAGGTCAGGTATGTCTGTAAATACAACAAAATGTCCGGACTGCGGTGCAGAATTGGCTGATACTTTCGGTGCCTGTCCATACTGTGGCCGTCAGCTTTGCTATGAGGAGCCGGATCATTATCTGAGATTAAAAAATGGCAGAAGAATTGTTGGATTTATATGATTATTCAGACGCTGCTCTTTATCATAATCTGGCTATTCTTTGTGTTTGGCAACAGAGATATCGGAAAATGTGTGTTGATTGCGGCGCTGGGAATACTATCTGCCGCACCGGCATCTTTGGGTTCAGTGTATCCTTTAAACGAATCGGCCGGACCGGAGCCTGAAAGGATATTTCAAAAGCTGAAAACGATTTTTTGGCTTTACCTGGGCGGTGCTTTGGCGTGGGTGGCTGCAACATTTATATCTATCGGCATAACGGCTTTGTTTACGATATGATCCGGTACAATGATGAAAAATCAGATCAAAGAGGAATAATATGGCTATAAATGAATTAAGATGTCCGAGCTGCGGCGCGGATGTTTCATTCGACGGTGATGCTGACATCGAATGTCCTTACTGCGGTTCAAAACTGCATTTTAAAGAACTTGCAGAGAAAGCTGAACTTGACAGACTCAAAGCCGAAAATGCTGAAACGGAGATCAGGCAAGGCAATAAACGCTATCACAAAAAAAGTATTGAAAAATGGAAAAAAGGAAACCGAAATACTTTCATAATAATGGGCGCTGCGAATACTCTCGGAGTTGCTTTGGCAGGCTGCGAATATGAAACAGGTGCATTTATTATAGTTTTTGTGTTAGCGTTTTTCATGATCGCACCGGCATATTTATGCCTTACTTATCCTTGTTTTGACGAGAAAAAAGGCGAACCAGTCTATAGCAGAAAGCAAATTTTTTCTCAGATGCTCCGACTTTACGGTAAGGCATTAGGAGTGCTTGGGTTAACATTTTCTATAGGCATCCTCATAGCTGCTGCGATTCATTTCATCAAATAGCTGCATAAATGCGGCTTAGCTTATTTACACTGCTGAATATCACATCGGCAGTATCACACATATAAAGGAATAAAAACAGATGGAAGAATTAAGATGTCCAAGCTGCGGTGCTGATGTAAGCTTCAGAGGTGAAGACCTGACCGTTTGTCCTTACTGCGGTTCGCAGCTTTATTTCGGAGGACCTGTAGACAAGGCTGAGCTCGAAAGGCTGAGATATGTGAACAGCGAATATGAGCGCAGCGAGGCTAATGCCGCTGCCTATAAGCAGCTGCTGAAAAGTTGGCGCAAATCTGCTGTCTTGTCATTTGTGGCATCAGGTATCGTGATGGCGGCAGGTTTTTCTCTGCTCGCTTTTGAGCATACAGGTGCAGGAGCGCCCCTTGTGCTGCTAGCGTTTGCTGGATTATTTTTCTCACCTCTGCTGCTCGGCGCATTCTATCCTTGCTTTGACGAAAATAAAGGCGAAATGGTAAGCGGCAGCGGCAAGAAAGTTATAAAGATATTGCTTTTGTACGGTTGTTCGATTTCAGTCTTCATCGTATCGATCATTCTTGGTATAGCCGTTGCCGCTCTGCTGGGAGCAGATTTCGGTGACGATGATGAGGACGAAGAGGACAAGGACACAAGATCGCATTATTCTGATGATACCGACATATTCGTCAATGACTGGGCAAAAGCAAGCTATTCCGACAAAGATGACGATCTCCTTCAATATCTTGCCGATCAGTGTCCGGGAGATATATGGGAAGAGGATAAGGACAGCGAAGATACTCTGATGACAGTAGAGTACCAGCGTGCTCACGCGAGAGCTTTGATCAGCGAATACGATGTAAGGATAAAGGAATGCGAAAAGCATGAAGAACTCAGCGATAAAGAGCTGGAGTATGCCGAAACCTACTTCATGGACAGATTTGATTCTGAGGTGAATGTAACGCGCGGCTATGAATACCACATATTGTTGAACACAAAGTCAAAGGAAGACGGAGAAAAAGAAGAATACGATGACTACTGCTGTGTAGTCAAGCTCAAGGATGACGACTGGAAGATAATACCGTACACCGCATCGGAGCTTAAACGTTACAGCAGCTGAACATACATCAATAATAGCAGAGCTATGCTCTGAGATACAATTTGAATTAAGGAGGACATTATTATGTCAAATGAAATGCAGTTAAAGTATGGTTGCAACCCTAATCAGAAGCCTTCAAGAGTTTATATGGCTGACGGAAGCGAACTCCCTATCGAAGTTCTCTGCGGACGTCCCGGCTATATCAACCTTCTCGATGCTCTCAACGGCTGGCAGCTCGTTAAGGAGCTCAAGGCAGCAACAGGCGTATGTGCAGCAACTTCATTCAAGCACGTTTCACCTGCAGGTGCAGCTATCGGACGCCCTCTCAGCGATGATCTCAAGAAGATCTACTGGGTAGACGACCTCGGCGAGCTCTCACCTCTCGCAAGCGCTTACGCAAGAGCAAGAGGTGCTGACAGAATGTCCTCTTACGGCGATTTCATCGCTCTTTCTGACAAGGTAGATATATGCACAGCCAAGATGATACAGCGTGAAGTAAGCGACGGCGTTATCGCTCCCGATTACGATCCCGAGGCTCTTGAGATACTCAAGTCAAAGAGAAAGGGCACATACTGCATCCTCAAGATAGACGAGAACTACAAGCCTGCACCTATCGAGACAAAGCAGGTTTACGGCGTATCATTCGAGCAGGGACGCAACGAGCTCGACATCAACCGTGAGCTCCTCGCAAACGTTGTTACAGAGAACAAGAATATCCCCGATGACAAGAAGGACGACCTTCTCATCTCACTCATAACACTCAAGTACACACAGTCCAACTCTGTATGCTACGTAAAGGACGGTCAGGCAATCGGTATCGGTGCAGGACAGCAGTCCCGTATCCACTGCACAAGACTTGCAGGTCAGAAGGCTGATAACTGGTGGCTGAGACAGTCTCCTCAGGTAATGGGACTCCAGTTCGTTGACGACATCCGCCGTGCAGACCGTGACAATGCTATCGACGTTTATATCGGCGACGAGTACGAGGACGTTCTCCGTGAGGGTGAGTGGCAGCGTATCTTCAAGGTAAAGCCTGCTGTATTCACAGTTGAGGAGAAGAAGGCTTGGCTCGCTAAGAACACAGGTGTATGTCTCGGTTCAGACGCATTCTTCCCGTTCGGTGACAACATCGAGAGAGCTAAGAAGTCCGGCGTTGAGTATATTGCAGAACCCGGCGGTTCTATCCGTGACGACAATGTTATCGATACCTGCAACAAGTACAACATTGCTATGGCATTCACAGGTATCAGACTTTTCCATCACTGATAAAAGGGGTATTTATCAGTATGATATGGTTATCGCAGGACGGCGTACTGCCGTCCTGTAAAACAGTAAATGATATAGGAGATAAGATATGAACAAAAAGATCACATTATTGCTTATTGCAGCAAGTCTCTGCGCTTCTGCGTGGAGCTGCGGCAGCAAGGTAGGCTCGGGGGACTCCGGTACAACTGCGGCAGTCTCTTCGGAAACTGCTTCCGCAGCTGATACATCGGCTCAGGCAACGCCTGCTGATACTGCCGCCGCTGATACGGCTGCGGAGGACATTCCGGCGACAGTCGGAGCTGACGGCAGATACAGGACACCGGACGGACTTTTCAGCTTTAAGGTCGGAGATAGTCTCAAACCTGTAGAGAACAGCTCCGGCGAATACGACTTTGCCTTCAGTGCAGAAGATGACGGTTCAATGCTCGGCGTAAAGGCTGTCACAGGTATGCATCAGACGGCGATAGGCTTTTCGGAAAGCATCGTTCCGACCTATGAGGAAAAGTTTCAGAATGTTGTCTGCAAGGAGGTCGAGGTGAACGGACTTCCTGCGGCAAAGCTCGCGGCGAATTATACTGAGAACGGTCAGAATTTCGTGTTCGTGTACACAATGGTGCAGTATGGAAACGGCGATCTGTTCACGCTTATGGCTACCCTGAACGCTAACGGCTCGTACAACTATGACGAGGATTTTGACGCTATACTTGCCTCTGTTGAATACACAGGCGCTCCGCTGAAAAACGGCGACGAGACCTGCGAGACCGACAGCTTCAGCTTCACGGTCGGAGAAAACTTCTATGTTTACTCAAAGGACAGCGGCGAAGCAAGCGTCAAGTACAATCTCGCCAACGACTCCAAAGAATATCTCTGCAAGATGTCGATCACGGCAGAGAAAGCAGCTTCCGTTGAGGAGCTTGCGGAGAGCATCGGCAAGAAGCGCAGGGAAAATTCCAAAACTACCAGCTATGAAGAGGGAACAGAGGACTTCCTCGGATACAGCTCGCACATGAGTCTCTGGAAACTGGAGACAAATTCCATGGCACTTACCTGTGAGGAGCATATCTTTGATGTGAACGGCAAGGTCTATTCTGTGACCATGATAGCACAGAAAGACGGCTTCAGTCATTTCTCAGGTGACTGCGAGAAAATACTTAAAACATTATCATTTAAATAAGATAGGGGATCTATAGTTGAAACACAGAAGAATAGCAGCATTTATACTTTGTCTCGCAATGCTCACCGGCACAGGCTGTTCAGTGGGCAAGAAAAGTTCAAAATCCGGCGGAGACACTTCCTACAGCAGCTCATTGAAAAAATATGATCTGGATGATTTCACATTTGAGGTGAGCGAAGATCTTGATGTCAAGGACACAAAAGAACTTGACGGAAAGATATATGATTATATTTTCAAGGGAGACGGTTTCAGCGAACTGGAGGTCATGAACAGCGGAAACAGTCTCTGTACGGCTGAGACTTATATCAAATTGCTTGAGCGTTCTACAACTCGCTCCAATGAAAAAAATGGCAAAAATGATGAATTTGAGTCGGCAAAGCTCGATATTTCAGGCTTTAATGCGGCGGAAATATTCATAGTCAACAAGGATAGTGAATACGATCAGGGTGAGGCGTATGTCAGTCTGACAACTGAGGGTTATCATCTTTTGATTTCAGCAAAATACGATCTCGATAATAAGGACAGAGTCAAGCAGCTGATGGAGGAGATAGCGAAAACCGTAAAATATACCGGAGATTTCAGACTTCCTACCGAGCCGCAGACCTACGATTGTGACCTCTTCTCTATCACGGCAGGTCCGGAGTGGAAGCTCTGGGACGGTACAGCTGACAAAGATAAAGAACGCGGTATCAAAAATATAAAGATGAGGTATTACTACGCTCAGGATCTCGACCATTATTACTATCCTATGCTGACAATATATGTCGTACCTGAGGATGAAACCACAACTATCGATACGCTTATAGAAAACCAGTGTGAGCGTTATGACGAAAGCAAGTATCAGAATAATGCCGAGCGCGGTAAAGATGAGATATTGGGATATCAGGCAGAGACGTTCTCATATGATGTTTCTGTCGGCGACATAGATATGAGATCTAAGATTTACTATTTCTGTGCAAACGGCTTTATCTATGCTATAAATACTGCTGTAAATATAAGCGCAGAGGAGACAAATATGGCTGACATACAAACTCTCCTTGACAATCTTACTATCAAGCAGCTCTCAGAAGAGGAGATCGAAAAGAAGAAGCAGGAGATAGAGGCTGCACGCTATAAATCATATACTTTCCAGGGCGCTTCGTTCAAGCTTGATTCAGACCTGAAAACGAGAGATGATCTTGACAGCTCTCAGACCTATGCTAATTTCAGCGGTTATCACACTGATCTCAGAATAAGCGTTGACAATAATAGCGTTAAGACTGCTGATAAGGCAGCTCAGAGGACCTATGATGAAAACGCCAATAATGAAGATGTGAAAATAGATAAGGTCACAGTAGGCGGCAACGAATTCAGCTGTGTTAGCTGGACTGTTCCGGATCTGGAAAGGAAGATAGAAGTTTACCATATCAAAGTAGGAGATAAGCTCTGGACTTTTGATTTCGGTATGGATGAAAGCTATTGTGAAGAGGGAAAGGATATAATCCAGCACTTCCTCGAGAGCCTTGAATTCGGCAATGAATAACAAAGGGCGGTAAGATGAAGAAATACAGGAATTATATAGCAGCGGCAATGTGTTTCGCAATGCTGTGCAGTACGGGCTGCTCCGGAAAGGGAAGCTCGTCTGATAAGACTTCTGAACCCGCTGACACAAATGCTTCCGCGGCGAATGAGAATACCGTTTCTGAAACGACCGAGCCCTCAACAGAGCACGCTCCGGATATTCACGCAAATGACGGCAATATGTATCAGACGCTGAACTATAGTTTTTCAGTCGGTGACAATGTTGACTATGTGAATCATGAAGACGCGATCCATGAGGATAGCGATTACTTTTCAATTCCGGATAGGCGGAGTTTTGAGTTCTCAAGTGATCTGCCCGGAATAGAAAAACTGGTTGTGAGCGATATGATGGGCACAAATTACGAGCCTGAGTTTTATATGAAGAGTCAGGAAGGCATAATGGCATTTGATGAAAACGGCTGGACATTGTCACAAAACGGCGATAACGATGTTGCACTTTATTGCACCTCACTTAACTCTAACACAGGCACCTGTGAAGCTGCCGCTGAGGTCATATGTCAGGGAAAGCTGCTAAGCATCTATGCCGAGTGCAAACCCGAAGCTCTTGAAAGCGCCAAAAAGATAGTATCAGATGCAGCCTTTAGCGCCAAGTATGTCGGAAGCTACCGGTTCCCGACCGGAGAGCAGTCCCTGGATTGTGAGCATTTCTCAGTAAAATGTGATCTTCCATGGGAACTTACAAGATCCGATAACTATTACAGCGAAGGTGCTTATATAGAGCTGTTTCAGATAAATGAATACAGACAGGCACCGGTTGCGCTTGAGATACATGCTTTTTGGGATACTCAGGCAGGATATATATGCGCTAAGGAATTTGCAGATGAGATCCACGATTCCTATAAAGAGAAGTATTCTGCCATTAACGGCAAGGAGAATTTCAGCGGATATGATGCGTATACGGTCGAATTTGACAAAGCGTATACACACTATACCGAGCATAGTAAATACTGGTTCTTTGACCATGACGGTCTCATTTTTGAAGTCATAGGCAGCTGGGAAACGGACGACAAGGAATATGAAGCAGAAGTAATGAAGCTGACAGATGCTATTGAGATAAAATAAAGTTAATACACAGGAGGAAATACCAATGAAAAATGTATTAGTAGTAGGCGGAGGCGGAAGAGAACACGCCATAATCATGAAGCTTGCTGAAAGCAAGAATGTAGGAAAGATCTACTGCGCTCCCGGAAACGGCGGCATATCAAAGTATGCAGAGTGCTATAACGTAGGTGCTACCGATGTTGACGGCATAGTTGAGCTTGCAAAGAAGCTCCAGCCTGATATGGTAGTAGTAGCTCCTGACGATCCGCTCGTTCTCGGAATGGTGGATGCTCTTCAGGCAGAGGGCTTTATGACCTTCGGACCTAAGGCTAATGCAGCTATCATCGAAGGCTCCAAGGTATTCTCAAAGGAGCTTATGAAGAAGTACAACATCCCGACAGCTTTCTATGAGGTGTTCACAGACTCTGAGAGCGCTATCGCTTATCTCAGGAAGCAGAACAGCTATCCGGCAGTTATCAAGGCTGACGGTCTTGCACTCGGAAAGGGCGTTATCATCGCTCAGAACGAGGAAGAAGCTGTCCAGGCTGTACATGAGATGATAGATGAACTCAAATTCGGCAAGAGCTCTGCACGTATCGTTATTGAGGAATTCCTCACAGGACCTGAGGTATCTGTTCTCTCATTCACAGACGGCAAGACAATGGTTCCCATGATCTCATCCATGGATCACAAGAGAGCTCTTGACGGCGACCAGGGACTCAATACAGGCGGTATGGGAACACTTTCCCCTAACCCTTACTATACAGACGAAGTTGCAAAGGAGTGCATGGAGAAAATATTCATTCCCACAATGAATGCCATGAACGCGGAGGGACGCACATTTGAGGGCTGCCTCTACTTCGGACTTATGATAACTCCCAAGGGACCTAAGGTTATTGAGTACAACTGCCGTTTCGGCGATCCTGAGACACAGGTAGTTCTTCCTATGCTTGACGCTGATCTCTATGAGATATTTGAAGCTATCTACAACCACGAGCTCGACAAGGTGGATATAAAGTGGCACAGCGGAAGCTGCGCTTGTGTAGTTATGGCAAGCGGCGGTTACCCCGAGAGCTATCCCAAGGGCATCGTTATGAACGGTTTTGATGACAAGGGACAGATCGAAGGCTGCTTCGTTTACCACGCTGGAACAAAGCTCAGCGATGACGGCAAGTTCCTCACTAACGGCGGAAGAGTTATCGGTGTCACTGCAAAGGGCAGCGATCTTCAGTCAGCTCTCGACAAGGCTTATGAGGGCGTATCAAAGATAGACTTTGAGGGAGCTCATTACAGAAAAGACATCGGTCAGAGAGCTCTGAAAGCGCTCAGCTAAGGAGTAGGATATGCATAAAAAGCTATCTCTGGGACTGCTTTTAGGTCTCGTCGGAAATCTGCTGTTCATAGTCTTTGCGCTGTTCGCATACTGGTATTACAAGGTATACGATCCGGAAAGCGGATTTGTAAAGTTCCTTGAAAAGATAACGTACTTCTGGCTGTTCTCCGGCTTTATCAGCCTTATCGCATCGGAAGTGCTGATGTGTCTCTCCATACGTATGAGAAAGGCGATAAAAATAGCTTTCGCGCTGTATATAGTCATGGAAGCTGTGATAATGTACTTCGAGCTCAACACTGTAAAATACAGAAGCTTCTACGAACCCTATTCGCTGAAGCTGGCTATAATACATTCGCTGCTTTCGGCGGTGGTATGCTTTATGTTCGTATACCTTGATCCCTACAAGGTGCAGTTCGAGGTAGCTGTTATAGTCTGCATAGGACTGATAATGGGCGGAATGTTCGGCAACCTTATGGGCATAAGGATATATTTCAGCGTACTTACGAATGCGATAGCGTATTCTCTGCTTTTCGGCGCTGTGATACATCTCCGCAGGAGGGAGATAATCGAGATAGACTGCTACGGCGACAGTGCCCGTGTTGCAGAATACAAAAGCGTTTTCTTCGAGGAAGAAGTCGATGATGACGGAAGCGATGATACAGATGTATCTGAAACCAGGAATAAAACCGATAAAAATAACAAATAAATGACATCTGCCGGGACCGGAAATGGCCCCGGTGTTTTTTTTGATATTCGGATTATCATTTAACCGCATATGCACATTATGAGAGCACCATTACTATTTTGTCTTAACTTTGCCATGGAATTTTCGACAAAAAAATGTATAACGATTTGTTGTTTTCTCCAAAAAAATTAAAATCGGTATAATTTTTGAGTCTAATTTATAATAAGGTGTTGATTTTTTCTATCTTATACGGTATAATAATATTGTGTATATTTGCCCTGTATCTGCCGGCGCAGTCTGAGGAGACCTCGACGACGCTTGACTGCCGGAGTGCAACGGGTATCTGGGAAATCGGCTTTGTTTCTGCCGTAAAGAGACAGCCGCGGTGGATGGCTGCGGGAAATGGAGATCATTATGGATATTATGCTCGTAACGACTTCTTTTAATGACGAAGTTCACGGCACGGAAAATGAAAAGAAGACCGGCTGTGGCATAAACCTTCTCAAACCGGAAAATGTTACAAGATACCGCCGCTCAGGTATCATGACCAACTTAAACGAACTTACTTGTGAAAAGTGTAAAGCTGCCCTCGCTAAAAAGATAATCAAGGCGGATAAAAAAGAAATGGACCGCCTTATGAAGGAAGAAAAACTCAGAGCTAAAAGAGGATTTGTTGACGATGGTATTGTTCCTCTCGGCAATACTACCGCAAAGATAACAAAGGATCCCAATGAGGAAGCTAAGAAGATAGCCGCTGCCAAGGCTGCAGCTGCTGAAAGAAAAGCTCAGGAAGCTGAAAGACTTGCCGAAGAAGAGGCAAGAAGAGAAGCTGTTGCAGCTCAGAAAAGAGCTGAACAGGAAGCTGCTGAGGCTGAACAGCAAAGAACTATCACAGGCACAGGCGTTCCTATGGACGATGACCTTGCTCAGTTTGCTATAAACGTCCCTGAAAAGAAAGAAGAACCGGAACAGGAAGCTCCGGCACAGAACGACTTCCTCGCACAGTTCGCTATCCAGAAGCCTGCTGAGGAGCCTAAGCCGGCAGAGGAGGATTTCCTCGCTCAGTTTGCAGCTCCTGCACCTGAACAGCCGCAGATAGTTGAGGAACAGCCTCTGGTTGTTGAAAAGCCCAGCGATACAAAGCCTATCATAGACATAAATAACGAAGCAGACATCCTCAAGATGTTCTCGCTCAACAATAATCCGCCTCCGGAGACAAGTCCGTTTGCTAACAGCGCATCTGTTATAGACGTTGAGAGCAGCGAACTCACACAGGCAAGACCTGCTGCACCTGTTGCGCCCGTAGCACCTGCACCGGTTGCACCGGCTGTTTCCGAGTCAACAGAGGATTATTCAACTGTATCCGAGTGGGATATGGTGGCAAACCAGATCTTCGGATACGAAAACAACGATCAGTCTGAAGCCGCTCCGGCTGCAGAGCTCACCGAGATGGAGGAACTTCCTGTTCCTGGTGCTCCTGCTGTTGCCGCTGCTGCTCCTGTATATGAAGAAGCTCCCGCTCCTGCATTTGAAGAGATACCCGTACCTCAGCCGACAGCTCCGGTAATCGAGAGTATCCCTGCACCGCAGAGCACAGCTCCCGTTATCGAAGAGATACCTGTTGTACCGCAGCCTGCTGCTCCTGTTATCGAGGACATTCCTGCTGTACCTCAGCTCACACCTCCGGTCATCGAGAGCATATCTGCACCGCAGAGCGCAGCTCCTGTAATTGAGGACATACCTGCTGTACCGCAGCCTACAGCTCCGGTGATCGAAGACATCCCGGCTGTTCCTCAGCCAGCCGCTCCTGCAATCGAGGACATTCCCGCACCTCAGGCAGCAGCAGCTCCTGTTACAAACAGCATCCCGGACGTTCCGCAGATACCGTCTGTACCTGTTCAGCAGAATATGCAGACTGAAAATGTAAATCAGGAAAATGGGGAAAATGATATGAATAAATACAGATACAGCACACCGGTATTCGCAGACGAAGTAAAGAGAAATCAGCCCGGCGCTCCGATCCAGCCCGTTTCTATGGAACAGCCTCAGATAATAAGCGTTCCTCAGTTTGCAGGATATGATATGAATGGTCAGCCGGTATATACTTACGTTCAGATGCAGATGGCAGGCATTGACGCAAACGGTCAGCCTGTATTCGCTCCGCTTCCGAACCAGCAGCTGGTTCCGCCTATGGGTATGCCTCAGACAGCCGCTCCTGCACAGCCTGCAGATCAGAAGGCTGCTGATACAGCTAAGAAGCCCGCTGCAAAGCAGACAGCAGCTGCAAAACAGGCAGCTCCCGCAGCAGCACCTGTACAGCCTGCAGCTCCCGTACAGCCGGCAGCAGCAGCTCCTGCACCTGCACCGAAGAAGAAAGCTCCCAAGTCGAATGCTCCTTACACAACTCCTACTGCAAACATCTCAAAGATCGCAGTAAATCCGCACGGCAAGAGCACTTCACAGGCATTCATCACAGCTATCTCAAACGCAAAGGATTACTCAGACAAGAGCCTTCTTGATACACAGGGACTCAAGGCAAATGCTCCTCTCCTTACATCTATCGAGGACGTTCTTTCTCAGATGGGCGACGATTCCTACAAGAGAAAGACTGCAACTGCTGCTAAGCAGGCAGTGCCCGATTACGAGGAGTACAAGGGTTCATCAAGACCGGTTTCCAAGTCTTCTTCCGCATCTTCATTCAAGCCTCTCCACCAGGAGGAAGATGTTCGCTTTATGACAAAGTCTGAACTCAAGGCTAAGAAGAAGCAGGATAAGATAGATGCTAAATTCAAAAAGGATATGGCTAAGAGAGGTCTTTGATCTCTGTTGACCGTTAAGGCGGAGCACAAACCGGTTTCCGGCTGCGCTCCGCTTATCAGTATACTATAAGAAACGAGGAAAAATTATGTCATACAACGATACTCTTGAGGAGATAAGAAGCAAGCTCGGTGATTCTCCTGAGGAAAACGATAAGCTGCTCCGTCGGATAGCAGCAGACTATGCCCAGGCAGGCAATAAGGAAGGATTTGAAGCAGCTGAACAGCTCCTGCTGGAGAATCTTCCGGAAAATGTCCGCAAGGAAATGCTGCGTATCACTCATGTTGACGGTGTGCGTCTTGACAAGATGTATGAACAGATAACAGCGCTCATCAGAGAGAAAAAGTTCGTGGATGCCAAGTCTATGGCAGAGCGCCTTTACAAAAAGATAACTGTTGAATTCCGTGAGGGAGAGAAGTCAAAGTTCGTTTCGCTCAGAAACCCCTTTGAGGATAACCTCTATCAGCGTCTTTTCAAGCCTGAGAAGGAACTCAAACGCGCTCCATTCGACTTTGCGTCATACATAACAACATATGCTTATGTAATGACAGAGACAGGCTCTCCGCTGGACGCTATCCCGATACTCGAAACAGCTATCGATTTCAACCCTGTTGACTGCGGTCCTAAGTTTGAGCTTGCTGAAGTCTACAAGCTTCTCAAGAACCGCAAGAGACTCGAAGAGATCACACGCGATACTCTTAGAGTAGCTTCTTCACCTGTTGCGCTTTCACGCTGCTATGCTAATATGGGTTATCTGCTCACAGATGCTCAGGAGTACGATGATGCAGCTGCATTCTATACAGCAAGCGTTATGCTCGCACCTAATCCGGCTGTACCGCTTGAGATGCAGCATCTCGCAGACCTCAAGGGTTCACCGATAGTACGACCCGATCACGGCGAAGTAGTAGAGGTGCTCAAGAAGTACGATATGGAACTCGGTCCGAACCAGGAAGTAGTTACAACAGCCGCAGAGCTCGCTGCACACTACCTCCAGGAAAACGATATACCGAATGCTGTAATGGCTCTGAAGATAACATATAACCTCACTCTTGATGAAAATATCAAGAACCTCATTATCAAGTACGATCCTGAGGCTGCAAGATATGTCCGCAAGGATAACGTCAAGGAAGAGAGAAACATAACTCAGACTGTGAACGAGTCACCTGAGGAATAATGCTACACAGACGGTAAGGCGAGAACTTACCGTCTTTCTTTATATACGACAACAGCGCACAGGTGGGTGGACCTGTGCGCTGTCGCCATTAAGGGTGGTTTATATGAAAAAGTGAGGATGTCATTATTAAGCGGAAGTGCTGCTCTCGCGCTTGCTGCCTTTACGGGGCATATCACCGCGCTTTGAGAAGTTTCCGTCCTGGCCTGTCGGAGGTTTGAAGCCGTCCGGCATAGAGAAATTGCCGTTTTCGTCTGTCGGGAATTCCGGCATTGCAGGGTTGCCGTTCTCATCGGTAGGGAACTCGCCGTTGAAGCCGTCCGGCATACCGCCGTCAAAATCTCCGCGTCCGCCGCCGAAGCCGCCTTTGCCGAAACCTCCGGACTGTTTTCCAATATAGGATATGGAGCTTTCAACTGTGAAGCTTCCTGCTTCCTTGCCGTCGTTCTTGTAGCCGCCGGTCTTGTATAAGCCGTATTTTTCTTCCTCTGAGGAAGAACCGCCAGTGTAGAATGTATATGTTTCACCGGTTTTCAGATCCGGTGTGCTGATAACTATATTTCCGAAGCTCTTTTCGGGTGCGAAGGAAACTATCTCATTGCCGCTGTCATCGAGAAGCGTTACAAGTGTGCCGCCGCTGAGGGTGGAATCAAATGTTGCGGAAACGCAGTTCTGTGTGGAACTGTCCTCGGGGGATTCAGCCATGCCGGAAGAGCCTGCTGCGATAAGAGTACCGCCAGTTACGGTGAATGTACCGTTGCTGTCGAGAGCACCGTTAGCGCTGCTCTCAGGACCGTTTACGATGACTGTGCCGCCGCTTATGATCATATTGCCGTTGGAATCAAGACCGTCACCGTTGGAGTTTACGTAGACTGTACCGCCGGTGATATTTATATCGACGTTTGCGGAATTTGTACCCATACCGCCCTGAGGAGTGCCGTCACTGCCGTTGAAGCCGTCATCGGAAGCAGTTACTTCAACAGTACCGCCGCTGATGTTGATAACAGCGCCCTCAAAGCCTTCGTAGGAAGTCTTTACTGTGACTTTGCCCTCTGAAATGCTTATGTCAGAGTCTGCGTGAATGCCGTCATCACCTGTGCTCAGGCTTATCTCGCCGCCGGTTATGGTGATGTTTCCGTTTGCGTGGAGAGCATCGTCAGCTGAGTCTATGCTGACAAAGCCGCCGGTTATGGTAACGTCTGTGCCCTTGATGCCCTTTGTGCTTGACGACTCGTCTTCGCTTGTATCTGAGCTTTCCTCCTCTGTGCTGTCAGCGAGGTTGGTTAAGTTTTCAATATTTGCAAGATTGTTTTTGTCTGCGGGAACCTCAGCATCGGAGCTGCTTAAAAACTTATCAAAGTCGCTGGGGAGCTCCGGCATATCTTCTCCGCCCTTTGAGAAATCAGGCTTTACGAAGTTGCCGTTCTCATCGGTAGGCAGTTCGCCTGGCTTGCCGCTGAAGCCTCCGGGCATACCGCCGCCGAAACCGCCGAAGTCATCGCTGTGCTCCTTGGTGGACTTTGTATTTCCGCCACCTGCAACTATATTAATGTCGCCGTTTTCGGAATAGAAAGTACTTGCTGCGGAGAATCCGTCACCGCCGGAGGTTACGTCAAAGCTGCCGCTTGCTATGTAGATGAAGCCGAGAGACTCATCCTTGGCATTTGAAGCTCTGATACCGTCATTTCCTGATGTGACAGTAATTTTAGCCGATTCTGCGGCGATGTAGTCCTTGACCTTGATACCGTTTTTTTCTGCGTTGATGGTTATTTCTCCGCCTGTTATGACAACATCGTCCTTGCAGCGGATACCGTCATTGTTTTCGCTTGTCACTACGAGAGAGCCTTCGCCGTTTATAGTGAGACTGTCCTTGCTGAACAGACCTGCATTAGGGGAATCATCGCTTTTATCTTCCGAGCTCTTGTCGGTAAGAGAGTTCACAGAACCCTTTACAAGCGTGATGAAGGTCTTGTCAGCGTTCAGTATTTTTACCGGTGAAGCGTCCTTGCAGGTGATCTCGGCACCGTCGAGAACGAGCTGTACCTTTTCACCCTTTGCGTCAACGACTATCTGACCGTTTTCAAGAGTACCGGTTATACGGTAAACGCCTTCGCTGGTGATAGTGATGACAGAACCGTCGGCAGAAGCGCCGTCGCCGTCGATGTCAGCGGAATCGCCGTTGAGCTTTATCTCCGCGTCGATCGAATCGTAAGAGGGATCACGGTCGCGGTCGGAGAAAAGTTCATCATAAGATATATTTACATTGGAGAGCTTCTCTGCTTTCAGAGCAGTATTTTCAGTAGTATCAGTTGTCTCAGAAACAGAGCTGCTTTCAGAAGACACACCGCTTTCGCAAGAATCTGATGAGCTGCAGCCTGTTGTGAATGCTGCAAAAGCAAAGGCGGCAGTTATGAATCCCAGGGATCTTTTGTAGGCATTGAGCTTTATCATATTGTACCTGCTTTCTTAAGTTCCCAATCCCGTTGTGTGGTGTGTGTGTTATCTTTCTATGGTTGTATTATAGACCGCGAATATGAGAAAGCTGTGATAATTTTAGGAAACGAAAGAAAAAATCTGATGAACAAAAAAACGTTGTGGGTGTGGCGTTTTGGTGTCCGTGATACCGTCACTTCATCATTCTGATCATCATAAATCCTGTATTGTTACTCTATAACGAGGGGGAGAATAATGCAGAATTCATAATGCATAATGCAGAATTATTTAAATATATCGCGCAGCGATACCAATAATTATGAATTATGAATTACGCATTATGAATTAAAAAAGGGGTAAAGAAGTAATGAGTCTCAGGGGACTGCATTATTACTTCTTTACTCCCTGGTTATACTTTATTGACGGTTTGTTACTTCTTTATCTTCATCGAGATGTCAAAGCACTTTACTGAGTGGGTGAGTGCGCCGAGAGAGATTATATCCACACCTGTCTCAGCGACCTGACGGATATTCTCGGCTGTGATGTTTCCGGAAGCTTCAAGCAGAGCTCGTCCGTTTGCTATTTCGACTGCCTCGGCCATTTCGTCGCAGCCCATATTGTCGAGCATGATTATCTCGACCTTGTTCTCAAGAGCCTCTTCGAGCTCTGCAAGTGTACGGACCTCGACTTCTATCTTTACTGTATGGCCTATCTTGCTTCTGAGAGCAGCAACAGCTGCTGTTATGCTGCCGTAAGCGTCTATGTGGTTGTCCTTGAGCATAGCGGCATCAGAGAGGTTATAGCGGTGGTTCTTGCCGCCGCCGACTGTAACAGCGTACTTCTGGAGAGCACGGAGTCCGGGGAGAGTCTTTCTTGTGTCGGTAACTGATGCGTTGGTTCCGGCAACGAGTTCAACGCACTTGTTGGTAGCGGTTGCGATACCGGACATATGCTGGAGAATGTTCAGAGCTGTACGTTCGCCCTTGAGGAGAGTGAGAGTGCTTCCTTCCATCTCAGCGATGATGTCGCCCTTCTTTACCTTTGTGCCGTCGTTCAGAAGTATCCTGAAGTCAACATTTCCGCCGGCAAGGTCGAAAACTCTCTTTGCTACCTCGATACCGCAGACAACGCCGTCAGCCTTTGCGATATAGTAAGCTGAGCTCCTGTGGTCCTCGGGGATGAGGTTATCAGCAGCCGCATCTATGTAGTTGATATCCTCCATGAGGGCTGTGGTAATGATATTATCGATATAACACTGTAATAACTTCATAAGGCAGTTTCCTTTCGTAGAGAGGTCATTCCGTTACTTCGCTGAGTATAATTGAAGCAACTGTAACTATGGATTTAGCGAGAACATAGTCAGGATCAACATAGTATCCGCCGTTGAGAAGATCGTCGCGGATATCCTTTATCCTCTTGAGTCCCTCAGCAGCCGCCGGCTTGTCGGGGATAACGAAGTAGCTGTTCTGCATTATCTTACGTGTCTCGGTGCGTATGCCCTTGGGGATAGTATGAGCACCGATGTGAGGATCAAACTGAGCTTCCTCGAAGTCAGCCGGAACGCTTGAAAGCTTGGATGTGATGTGCTTTGCAGCGTGGCGTGAGAATACAAGAGCTTCGAGGAGGGAGTTGCTGGCGAGACGGTTGCTGCCGTGAACTCCTGTGTGTGAGCACTCGCCGCAGGCATAGAGGTTGAGGAGAGTAGTCTCTGAGTTGTTGTCAACGTCTATACCTCCCATGAGGTAGTGCTGGCAGGGGTATATCGGAACAGGCTCCTTTGTGAGGTCGTAGCCCTGTTCGAGAAGGTTCTTGTATATCATCGGGAAGCGCTTCTTGAGGAATTCGCTGTCCTTGTAGCTTATATCGAGGAAGAACTCGGTTGAGTTCTGCTTCTTTGATTCGAGAACGATAGCGTGTGAAACTACGTCCCTGGGAGCGAGTTCGAGACGCTCGTCGTAGTTCTGCATGAAGCGTTCCTTGTGGCAGTTGAGAAGATAAGCGCCCTCACCGCGTACAGCTTCGGAGATGAGGAAGCACTCACGGGTAGCTCTGTTGTTGAAAGCTGTCGGGTGGAACTGTACATAGCTGAGATTTTTTATCTTAGCGCCCATTTCGTAAGCGAAGGTTATTCCGTCGCCGGTAGCAATAGCGGAATTTGTTGTGAACTGGTAAACTCTGCCGATACCGCCTGTTGCGAGTATCATGAAGTGGCAGTTGCAGGTCTCATAGGAGCCGTCCTCGCTTCTGAGGAAAGCAGAATAGCCTGTGGAAGTCTGCTTTACGCCGCACATAAGGCAGTTTTCGCGAATTTCGACGTTTTTGAGTTCCTTTACTCTGTCGAGGAGCGTGGAAGCTATCTCCTTGCCGGTGGAGTCGGCATGGTGGAAGATTCGGTGGTGGCTGTGACCGCCCTCAAGGGTACGGTGGTAGGAGCCGTCTGCATTCTTGTCGAAGTCAACACCGAGTTCGATGATCTTTTCGAGATCCTGAGCAGCTTCGCTTACGAGAGTGTGAACAGCGTCCACGTTGTTCTTGAAGCTGCCGGCTATAAGAGTATCATTCTGATGATACTGAATATTATCGGTAGGGGAGTTGTATACACCTGCGATACCGCCCTGAGCGAGAGAGGAGTTGCAGAGGGAGAGCTCTCTTTTGCAGATTATGAGAATATTGAGCTCTGCCGGAAGATTGATAGCTGCATAGAGACCAGCGGCTCCGCAGCCTGCGATTATGACGTCATAGTTATGAGACATACACAACACATCCTTTATATATTAGCATTGGTGTTTGTTTTGTACTGTAACTGTTATCAGCCGGGCTGATAGCAAAGTATACACTGATATTATAGCATATTTTCTTGAAAATAGCAACAGCCGCGGCAAAAAAATTCATAACAGCTGTGAAGCTGTCTCCAAGAATGAACCCATGACTGCACTCCGGAGAGACTCTCATTCTTTCAGCCTTTCATTCTTGGAACGTGAGCCAAGAAGTAAAAAACTATACCTATGAGACATATTACTTCTTTACCTCTTTACTTCTTGAACCACTTTCTTTAATTCGGAATGCGTAATTCGGAATTAGGAATTATTTGTATCGCTGCGCGATATATTTAAATTAGTCTGCGTCAGCAGACACATTCAATTACGCATTATGAATTATGCATTAAACAGTCTGTCTGTATGCTTTGGCGCTGTATACACGCGTTATCATGTTACTTATTATTCTGATCATCATAAATCCTGTATTGCAACTGTATAACGAGGGGGAAACTTCGGCGAAGGTGGAAAAACAAAACCGGTACAAAAGCTGACATTTCCCCCTATCCCTACGTTTCCCCCTCGTTGCTCCCCCTTCCTCTCCCTACCTCCCTTTGTCAGCTTTTTGACTGTTCTTCGCCGAACCTGCGGTCGGCTGGCAAGGGGGAGAATAATGCAGAATTCATAATGCGTAATTCATAATTATTAGCATCACTTCGCGATATATTTAAATAAGTCTGCGTCAGCAGACACATTCAATTACGCATTATGCATTATGAATTATGAATTAAAAGGGGTTCAAGAAGTAAAGAGGTAAAGAGGTAATGTGTCTCATAAGTACAGAGTTTTACTTCTTGCGTCATAAAGCAAGAGTGGAAGAATGAAAGGCTGAAAGAATGAGAGTGTCTCCGGAGTCAGCTCTTAATTCATTCTTGGTGTAAGCAGTTAAAACAAAAACATAAATACACCCTATTGACAATATAGAAAATATGTTTTATAATAGTTTTACAAGGGATAGAACGTTAGTTCGATAGCTGCTTCGTGCGATCAAACCAAGGGAGGTCAAGGACTTTGATGATAAACGGCTGTATTACTGATGAAACACACGCTCAGAAACTTTACTTCAATCACAGAAACAACGCTGTACAGGCATATTACGAAAGAGCTGTGTCATCATCACATTTAAGGAGGGTTGAACAGCGTGTCGAGACGTAGGAACTATTCCGAAACATTTATTGGTAAGGCTGACGAGGGGATAAGACTCATTCTTGAAGGAAAAAACGGAGAGGATGAACGCTCCCGTCTCAGAAATGTATTGTTAAAAGTGATAAATAATGAGCTTACACCGAGACAAAAGGAAATAATTATGTTATACTATTTTCATGATATGGATATGGTCACTATCGGGAAAGACCTCGGTGTGACTCCGCAGGCGGTATCGGCAGCTATGTCCCGTGCGAGACTGAAGCTGTTCAGGATACTGCGTTATTATATATGATCCGATTTCAGAGGTAAGGATATGGATACACCTATTATAGATTTTCTTGAAAGCTATGCTTCTTCCGGCATTCTTCGGTGCCATATGCCCGGTCACAAGGGCAGAGGGCTCGGCTGTATATCTGCTGTGAACGATATAACAGAGATAACAGGTGCGGACAGCCTTTTTGATGCCGAGGGCATAATAGCCGAGAGCGAGAGGAATATGTCCGCGCTGTACGGTTCTGCTGCTACTGCGTATTCGGCAGGCGGTGCTACTCAGTGCATACAGGCTATGCTCGCCGTAATGAAAAGCGAGAACAGGCGCGTGTTCGCCGTAAGGAACGCCCACAGAGCGTTCCTGAATGCCGCCGCTCTCCTGGGAATGGAAGTAGACTGGCTGATGCCGGAATACCGTGAGGGCATACTTTCCGGTGAGCTTTCACCTGCGGCGGCTGAAGCCGCTCTGAGCGGCTGCGGCGAACCTGCTTGTATTTACGTAACATCACCGGACTACACCGGAAGAACAGCGGATATACGCGGACTATCCGAGGTCTGCCGGAAATACGATGCACGGCTCATTGTGGACAATGCTCACGGAGCACATCTTGCGTTTATGCCGGAGAATATCCACCCGATAGCTCTCGGAACGGATATGTGCTGTGACTCTGCTCACAAAATGCTTCCGGCGCTGACGGGAGCCGCTATGCTGCACACCTCGCGTCCTGAGTACGCTGATAAGCTGAAACCTGCTATGGGACTTTTCGGCTCGACGAGCCCGTCCTACCTGATAATGGCTTCGCTGGACAGCTGTGTGAAGTACATCGCTGAGGAAATAAGGTCAGATATTGCCGCCGGTCTCCCGGAGCTTGAAGCTCTTCGCGGAGAATTTGCCGACAGGCTTGTTTTTGCGGACGGTGATCCGTTCCATGTAACTATCTGTGCGGCTGAGAGCGGTTACAGTGGAATTGAGCTTGCACGGCTCCTGCGTGAGAACGGCTGTGAGTACGAATATGCCGACGACAGCATAATAATACTGCTGATGTCTCCCGTGAATAAGCCGGAGGACTTCCGCAGACTAAGGGATATCATCGGGAAAGTGCTTCCGGAAGCGCACAGGACTGCTCCTGTGAAAACGCCTTTCAGACAGCCGTTGCCGGTACGTGCGATGAGCATACGCGAAGCAGTATTTTCTCCGGGCGAGGACATACCGGTCGATGAGGCAGAGGGCAGGATATGTGCCGCCGTCAGAGTACCGTGTCCGCCTGCTGTCCCGATAGCGGCGAGCGGCGAGATAATTGACCGTGAATGTATAAATATTTTCAAAAGGTATGGCATTTTTACTGTAAATGTGGTAAAATGAATAGGCAGGGCAAAAGCTGACGAAACACCGGAAAACTTGATATAACCAACGAAGGGATTCTAAAGCCACACGATCAGCTTTGGATGCATTTATTATTCAGAATTTATTCCCAAATACGAAAAACAGGGTGAAAAATGAAAAAAATATACGGAAATGAATACGTCCTCTCAACTCTGAGGAGTATGGTAACGAGCGGAAGAACTGCCCATTCTTTGCTCCTCTACGGCGAAAAGGGCAGCGGAAAAAGGCTCATAGCTTCATATTATACGTCGCTGCTCCTGTGCGAAGCTCCGACGGAAGATGGTCCGTGCGGCTGCTGTAACGGCTGTCATCACAGCGAACGCGGTACACACCCGGACGTTCTTGAGGTCGAACACAGCGGCAAACTCGGCGGCTTCTCGGTAGAGACGGCAAGAGCCATAATCGCGGACGCTTTCATAAAACCTAACAATAACAGCGGCAGAAAGATATACATCTTTGCGGACTGCCGCAATCTCGATCCGCGTACACAGAACACGCTCCTCAAGCTGATAGAAGAACCGCCGGATTATGCGTTCTTCATATTCACAGCGGAGTCAAAGGCAGAGTTCCTGCCGACTATAATCTCACGATGCGTATGCCTCGGAACTGCTCCGTGTACTCCCGGTGAGGCTGAAGAAGCGATCATCGCTGAAGGTTTCACGGAGGAGGAAGCAAAGAAGGCTGTCGGATGCTTTCACGGCAACATCGGAATGTGCCTGAAATACCTCCGCGATGAGAACCTCATGAAACAGGTCGATTTGACAAAATCCATCGCTGATAGTATAATTAAAAGAGATGAATATGCTCTCAATGTTGCTTTCAGCAGCGGCATTAAAGAACGCAATGACATAAGAGAGATACTTGCTATGCTCGATAAACTGATAAGAGACGCGGCTGTTCTCACCAAGGACTCAAATGCAGCGCTTATCGGCTGTTTCCGCAGCGGAGCGGCAGGTTTGTCCGAGCTCCTGACAACAGGTCAGGCTGTGAGGATACACCGCAGCATAGAAAAAGCATGGCGTGCGGTAGAAGCCAATGTGAGCATTCCTCTTGTAACAGCGTCCCTGTGCGCTGAGATAATCGATATAACCGGCTGAACCGGATGATACAGCGGGAGCATTTCCCGTAAAGAATGGAGTATACTATGAAAGAAATAGTTGGAGTACGCTTCAAGAGCGTAGGTAAGATATATTATTTCTCACCGGGAGATATAAAGGCTAACGTCGGCGATCACGCTATCGTCGAGACCGTAAGGGGAGTAGAGTGCGGCGAGATAGTAATTGCCAACAGGCAGATAGATGATTCTCAGATAGCTTCACCCCTGAAGCCTATCATTAGACTTGCAACTCCTGCCGATATGAAAACGGTGGAGAAGAACAAGCTCCGTGAGAAGGACGCTTTCCGCATCTGTGAGGAGAAAATTGCTGCAAGAGGTCTCAGCATGAACCTCGTCGAGGTAGAGTGTACCTTCGACAACAACAAGCTCCTCTTTTACTTCACAGCCGAGAACCGTGTTGACTTCCGTGAACTTGTAAAGGATCTCGCGGCTGTATTCAGAACACGTATCGAACTCAGACAGATAGGTGTTCGTGATGAAGCAAAGATACTCGGCGGACTCGGTATCTGCGGAAGAGAATTCTGCTGTAAGGGCTATATGGGCGACTTCCAGCCTGTTTCCATAAAGATGGCAAAGGAACAGGGACTTTCCCTCAATCCCACAAAGATCTCCGGAACCTGCGGCAGACTTATGTGCTGCCTTAAAAACGAGCAGAACGCCTATGAGGCTCTGCTGAAGATAACTCCGAAGATAGGAGCTATCGTTGTTACTCCCGATGGTGACCGCGGCAGAGTTGAGGACGTAAACCTCATCACAGGAAAGCTACGCGTAAAGACCGACAAGTCCGAGGTGCCGCAGACTCTCGACAGAAGCGAAGTCAAGCTGCTCAAGGACGTTGAGATAAAGGTCAACCGTGAGGAGCTCAAGGCACTGAAAAACCTCGAGGACAAGTAATGCCCAAGGTAAACTACGGAAAAATGCTGGACGACAGGCTCTCAGAGCTTGAAGCTTCCGGCGAAAAGCCGACCTTGCTGCTCCATGCCTGCTGTGCTCCGTGCAGCAGTCATACCCTCGAATACCTGCACAGCCATTTCCGGATAACGCTGTATTTCTGCAATCCGAACATAGCTCCCGAGGAGGAATTCGACTTCCGTCTGAGCGAGCTGAAACGCCTTGTGCGTGAAATGGGTCTTGATATTGAAGTCATCGAGGAGGAGTACGATCCGAAGCCGTTTTTCGAGCTTGCAAAGGGACTCGAAGACCTGCCCGAAAGGGGAGAACGCTGTCAGCGGTGCATAGAACTGCGCCTGAGAATGGCGGCAGAAAAGGCAAAGGAGCTCGGCTGTGAGCTGTTTACGACGACGCTTACTATAAGTCCCCATAAGGACTGTCAGTTCATAAACGAGTGCGGTGCGAAGATATCAGAAGAGTGCAGAGTGGCTTATCTGTTTTCCGATTTCAAGAAGCATGAGGGCTACAAGCGCTCGATAGAGCTTTCAAGGCAGTACGGTCTGTATCGTCAGAACTACTGCGGCTGTGTTTACAGCAAGGCAAATTCACAGAAGGAGAAAACGGACAATGGCTAAAGAAGCAAAGACCAACGCTATGCGTTTTCTTGAAAAGAACAAGATAGAATATACCGTACAGACCTATGAATGCGATGAATTCATAGACGGCATACATACGGCAGAACAGCTCGGACAGCCGCTCGAAGAGACTTTCAAGACTCTCGTTGCACACGGAAAGTCCGGGGAGTATTATTGTTTTCTGCTGCCGGTAGCGCTGGAGCTTGACCTGAAAAAGGCAGCGAAGAGCGTAGGCGAGAAGTCTGTGGAGCTTCTCCACGTCAAGGACATTACCAAGGTGACGGGATACGTCCGCGGCGGCTGTACACCTATTGGCATGAAGAAGCAGTTCATGACTGTTGTGCATAACACCGCAGAGCAGATGGAGAAATTCTACATAAGCGGCGGCAGGATAGGAATGCAGATACATCTTTCGCCTGCGGAACTCGTAAAGACGATACGCGGTAAATTTGAAGATATAGTTATGTAAGGGCGGATGTTATCCGCCCTTTTATTTTTGTAAGCTAACCCCAACGACGGGATTCTAAAGGGTTCACAACCCTTTAGCGGATTCCAAAGGCAGCGCCTTTGGCAGGGGGTGGGACAGCGTCCCACAATGCGTTTAAGCGCTCCGCAAAGGGTGAATTTAAAAATAGTCCGGTGGACTATTTTTGAAGAGGGAACGCCCTGCAAGAGAGGGCGTTCCTTGCTTGGAGTATACCGAAATATCGCCGTTATAACAAAAAAAGGCTGCCCCGTAAAGGACAGCCGATGTGTGCAATGGCAGGCTTATTTGTTTATTTTATCTCCAGCCGTTTTGCGACCGGTTCTTCCGGTTTCTTCTTCGGAAGATCTATGAAGAGGATGCCGTTTTTGTATTCGGCGCTGATATTATCGGAATTGACATCCGAAATATCAAAGCTCCTCTTGTATGAGCCGAAGGAACGCTCACGGCGGATATAGTTGCCCTTGTCGTCCTTCTGGTCGTTTTCAGTGTTGTGTTCGGCTGATATAACGAGATATGAGCCGTTTATATCAAGTTTTATGTCTTCTTTCTCAAAGCCGGGGAGTTCTGACTCCATAACGTATTTTTCGCCTTCATCTCTGATGTCGGTGCGGCAGGTGTTCATCGGCATAGTGTCTCCGAAGAAGTCCTTGTCAAAATCGTTGAAAATGTTGAACAGGTCATATCTGTTTCTGCCAAAGGGTGTAAGTCCATACATAATCCATACCTCCTGAAAAGTTATTCTACGTTTATTCTATGCGCTTGTATGCGTATTATACGTTTTCCATCGGAACCGCTTCCTTTCGTTTCATTGTCTACATATTACAGCCGGAATATGACAGGAATATCAAAGCTTTGTGACAGTTTGAAGAAAATTAGCACTCTTGCAATTAGAGTGCTAACGACATAAAAAAGATAAGCCGCAGAGCCTTTCTCTGCGGCAATCCGGTGAAAATAACAGTTAATATGCCTCTTTGATAGCTGTTTTAGCCTTTGCAACTATTGTCCTGTCGTTTTCGTATGACAGGATATTGGAGGCATATGAAATATCCACCCATCTTATATCTGCGATCTCGTCTTCCTGTGGCACAAAGTCAACATTCCTGGCTTTGGCGAGGAAATACACGACTACCTTGATCGTATCCTTTTTAGGGGAATATGTCACGGTTTCGCGGAATGTGGGATCTATGATAACATCTATGGAAGTCTCTTCCATTATCTCTCGGCGAGCTGTCTCGACCTCAGTTTCACCGGCTTCAACGTGTCCCTTCGGGAAGGACCAGTGACCGCTGTTTATATGTTTTATCAGCAGTATCTCGGTGTTCCCGTGAAATTTGCGGTATACTATGGCACCGCATGATTTCTCGTGAAGCATACTATTTCCTTTCTTGCCTTTCGGCATACTGAAAGCCGCTTGCAACGGCTTGTTGGTTCATCAGTATTATAACACATTTTCCTTAATTTGTCCATACCCTCAGAGAAAAAAGTAGCACAATAAACGGCTCCGGGGGTTTACAAAAAGCGACGGATATGGTAAAATAGATATATTGCAGTAATTATCAGACAGTACGCAAAGTGCTGTCAAGACATATAATGATTTTACACAGAGGAGGCGGCTTATGTCCGAGAATATAAGTCCGGAGCAGTACCGCGCCGAGATAGCCGAGCTGAATCAGGAGATATTCAGACTTTCACGCCGGCTTGAGGAACAGGAAAAACAGAGTGCTCTGGAAAGCCAGCCGCGGAGACAGGATCCTTTTCTGAATCCTACGGAGTACCACGATTCGCGTGATGATTATTCAAAAATACTGCCGCGTATAACCGAGCCCGGCTGTGTCGTTCCGCTTGATCCCGACAGGGAAGAGCGCAGGCGCCTGAAACGCTGCTACGCTGTCGGCGGAGGCTGTATGCTGGCACATTTTATAGTGAGCGATTACCTTGCTTCAGCTATACTGACCGTTGTTATGGTGATAATAAAGAAGATGAACCCTGATGCGGATGTAAACGCTATCAAGCAGTATGTGAGGGCTTCGTCGATACTTGCCGGACTGACCATGCTGGTCTATCTTCTGACCAATGTCGGTTTTGCTTCGCTTGGTATGAAAATGAACGGCAATAAGAAATCCGAACTCATCAGAACGAGAGATTTCAATTTCGGCAAGGCAGTACAGTATTGCTTCATCGGTATATTCATACTGTTCACGGCAACGGTTTCCAATATCATAATCGAGAACATCTTTATGAAATACGGCTATACGACGGATGTTATCCCCACTAAGGGAATGGCTGTGACGAGCAGCGGAAAGCTGATAATGATGCTGTATACCTGCATCATAGCTCCGGTCACAGAGGAGATATTCTTCCGCGGTATGATACTGAAATCGTTCTCAAAGGCGAGTCAGCGCTTCGGAGTGCTCTTCTCGGCTGTTCTGTTCGGACTGGCACACGCAAACATTCCGCAGTTCCTGCTTGCGTTTATGGTTGGCATATTCCTTGCACATATCACGCTAATTCACGGTTCACTCATTCCGGCGATGATAGTTCACGCATTCGTGAATTCATACAGTTCACTTGGTTCAGAGCTTGATCTTTCGCCAAAAGGAATAATAGTTTTCAACGAGATATTCATAATCCTTGCGATGATAGGACTGGTCTTCCTGCTAGTGTTTGCCACAAAGGAAAGGCTTCCGGCAACTACTCCGGCGCAGACAAGACGCGGCTTCTCACTTGCTATGCTGACTCCGCTGGCAGCTCTCGCCCTTGTCCTGCAGGTGCTCTATACAATGTCGCTGATATTCAGCAGTCCGTTCCTGGATATGATACGGACATATCTGTAATTATAAAGCCATAGTCCCCCTTTATAAACAGTGGCACTCATATAGAAATATTACGAAGCTTACTGGGTGAAACCTTTCTGAGGAAAGGTTCTCCCCCAGCCCCCCTTCCAAAGACTTTATTCTTAGTTTTTCACGGGACGGTATAGAATTAGCCGCTACTAAATTAGTAGCGGTTTTGTTTTTTGTTTCAATAGCTTAATACCGTCCCGCGAAAAAACATGAGAAAAGTTTTAGGAAAGGAGTTTATCGCACGTTTCTTAACGAACAATTAATATTTATGTTTTCTCCGAGGGAGTTGACCCTCGGAGATTTTTGTTGTTAAAGTACCAGCATATCGCCGTTTTCGTTTATCACTCTGTCGATTACTACCTCCTTGTCAGCCGAAAACGTAAAGTAGACCACAACACGATTGCCGCACGTCCTTGAATGCTTGACTGCCTTTTCGTAGACTTCAATGCGCCCGATGAAAGATTTCAGTATCTCGGGAGTGAGCCTGCGTATCTCTGTGTACTGCTTGGCGTTGTTGATAAACTCTCTGACACGCTGCTCGCGCACCTTCATCTCATCAAGCTGTGAGTCAAGAGCGTTGAGCTTGGATTTAAGCTCGTACTGCTCCTTCTCAAAGTTAGCGGAGAGAATATCGTAGCGTTCATCCGTGATCTTTCCGTTTGACCTGTCCATGAAGAGGAGCTGTATCGCATTGTCGAGCTGACTAATTTTGGATTCATATTCGCTTCTAAGCTTTTCATTCTCCTTAAACTGCTTTTGAGCTTCAACCTCACCATTTGCAATTGCCATAGCGTAGAACTCGTCAGATTTGTTACGCGCATAGCTGACAACCTGCCTCAGATACCGAAGCACAATATCGTCGAGCACCTTTTCTCGAATATAGTGAGCGGTGCAGTCCGTGACACGGCTCTGATAGCCGCCGCACATATAGTTATTCTTCTTCGGGTTAAGCGTTCTCGCTCGGTGTAGGTAGAGCTTTGAACCGCACTCCGCGCAGTAAAGAAAACCAGCGTACTTATCAGTCTCGCCGAACTTGTCCGACTTCTTTCTGCCTTCGTAGTGTTTCTGAACGACATCAAAAAGCTTTCGGCTAATGATAGCTTCGTGAGTATTCTCAAAGATAAGCATTTTCTCAGGCTCGTTCTTGAGCGTCTTTTTCAGTTTGTAGGACTTGGTATAGGTGCTGAAATTGACAGTGTCGCCGCAGTAGATTCGATTTTTCAACATCTCCCTGACTGTTTTCAGCGACCAGCGATACGGAGAGCTTGTTTTCTGCTTGCCCGATTTTCGCGCTGCATAAGCACTCGGAGTCAGCACTTCCTCGGCTGTAAGTATGTCGCATATCTTGCGGACGCCTTTTCCCTCTGCGCTCATTTCAAAAATACGCTTGACGATAGGCGCTGTCTCGGGATTTGGTATCAGCTTCTTGTTTTCGTTCTTCATGTAACCGTAGGGAGTTGTCGTTCCGACACGCTCTCCGCGCTCACCTTTAGCACGCTGAACGGCACGTATCTTCTTAGAACAGTCACGGGCGTACATATCATTAAATAAATTCTTGATACCCGACATCTCGTTGAATCCGTTCGCACTGTCCACGTTATCCGTGACAGCAATGAAGCGCACATCGTATGCAGGAAATACTAATTCCATGAGCCTGTCAGTCTCAAGGTGGTCGCGTCCAAGTCTCGACTGGTCTTTTACGATGACTGCTCCTACAAGTCCGTTCTGTACATCATCAAGCATATGAACGTACTCGGGACGAGTGTTGTCAGTTCCACTGTATCCGTCGTCAATGTAATATTGACAATTGCGGAAGCCGTTTTTGTCGGCATAGTCCTTTAGCATAAGTCTTTGATTTTCAATTGACAGCGACTCTCCCGCACGCATATCCTCTTGGCTCAGGCGGCAATAGAGTGCTGTTATCTGTTCCGTGTTTGATTCTGTTTTCATATATCCTCCTGTTCCGAACGTACTCGTTCTGGGAATCAAACCGAATAGGATACACCAACAGTATACCACTACTCGGCTCGAAAGTCCAGACCTTTTTCAGTTTATTCTGTCACCGTTTATGAGATGTTTGATCTTATCTTCAACGGTTTCGCTCGGCTTTTCAGGAGATTTGAAAACAAGCGTTACGTCAAAGGTTTGTCCTTTAATGGTCATCTTTTTGTCAACGCAAAGAGCTTTTTCATTCGTTTCAGGTTTCATATGAACTCCTTTCACGTCACACTGTTTCAAACTTATTATTCAATTTAAAAAGATTCTTTGACTCCAGTCACACCTCCCTAATTATAGGCAATATTTGGAGCTTTTTCATATTTTGACCCCAAGATTTTTCTCACTTTCAACTTTTGACGCCAATTTCCAATTGCTGCATTCTCCGATATTTCGGCGGGCACTGCCCGTCCGAGGTGAATTGGCTGGCGGTTTGACGCCAGCCTTTTTCCTGCAAACTGGAAAGGGGCACGGGTTCTCCCGATTTCAGCGGCAGGCGGAACGCCGACCGCTATGCTTGCCGGTCTTGCGGACCGACTTCCGTCCCCACCAACTTTTTCGTTTTCCGGCACCTGTATGGTACCCACACTCGCTCCACGTTGCGCGACAATCGCGTTCAACGCGAGCGGTGGGGTAACTATACTATTTCGATTTTGAATACGGCTTATTTGGGGCTTTCTGCGCGTGTTTCAGTTCTTATCAACCGAACATCGTTGTCATAGATATTATAGCTGAAGAAAAAAGGCACTTAGTTTTATATTATCTTTGATAGCTAATATATATCTTCCCTCTCTGTATTAAGTATATATTCTCTTGTATACTTAATATATAAGCGTATGACATCATGACACAGCCCCTATGACAATCAGCTTTTAAATTTCAATGCCAACTCTGCGTCGCATAGCTTGTCCTCATCAATGTCATAGTTCAGGAATGCGACTTCGTAAGAGTTCTCAACCTGACGACCGTTGTCAGCGTAATTGTTGTGGATACGAATGATGTCCTTCTGCGCAAGAGTTTTCAGTGCTCGCTCAACATTGCTCACCGACATTGCAGTGTCTCTTGCAATACCTGTGCGGCTTATGGTCGAGATTTTCTTTTCGCTGTCGTAGTAGCAGAGTAGATCCATCACCACCTTGAACTCGGCAGGTGTAGTGATGTTGAGATACTCAAGCGGTGAATTGACGCCGTTAGAGTACGCTGTGCAGTTGATAACGTTCAAATCTTTCATCTACATCTTCCTTTCGCGTTTCGAGTTTTTACTTGTGATGTCAAGAGTTGTCCGGACGTCTTAACTGCATTCAGTATACACGTTCTCTTGACAAAAGTCAATAGATATAGTATACGATCTCTACCGAGTTCAATCTATAATCTATTTTTATGAACAAATTGTAAGCTTTTGTTTTTAGGCTATTCATACAGCCGTTTTCAAAGCAAACCGCAGTGTTATGCGCTCTGATGAAATAGAACACTATTTCTGAAAGGAGTTATTATGTTTGAGATAGAAGCACACTACCATGACAGAAAAATATATCTTTCCGACGGCAGAGTTTATCCGCTCGGAGAGATACTTCTGCGCTATTTTTCAATGAATTTTTATGACTTAGGTGAACTGTTTGACGTATGTGAACGTGCAAAGTCTGAGCTGAACATCAGTTCCTTGTTCTGTCCTGCTGACATAGGAAAGTGTGCACAGGAAATAGAATTCACCTAATATCAAATCTGTAGTTTTCCACTTCTTGTCTAAGCGTAACGCGTTCTTTTGCGTTTTAAAACAATACAAAAAATACTTCTTTCAATAAAAAAAGCAATCGATTTGTTTCGATTGCTAAGTATAAATCCTATTTGACTATAACTATATTAACCCCGAGTAATCGGGATGGAATGTGACTATTGATTAATTTCTCAAAAACAAATCCTACAAATGCAAGAATGGTTAAGATATTATTGACCATAGGCATCCCCTCCTGAATACTAGCTATTATAACGTGTTCCCATTGTATCCATAGCATTTCAAAGGTCACCCTTATCCGGAGCGGAACAATTATATTTTAACATAGTTTTAGATAAGAGTCAAGATGTTTTTTGTATTTGCCAAGTGTAATAAACCCTTTTTTGTCTTTTCGTCTCGTTAAGGCGTATAATCCTTTTGCTACATCATCAAATGAAGAATATTGAGTTGCCAAGCAATATAACATCCAGTTATTCACCTTTTGGGTAGTAACATTAAGTACATGATATTTATAATATTGATTAAAACTTGCAAGGCTCAAAGCACTATTTAGTAATTCAATGTGGTTGATATCTGGATACTTATTGATAATTTTGACCTCATCAGATGTTAAATCGAGATTTCTGATACTGTTTACATTTAAACAAATGAATGCCACATTATTTAAAATCGCTTCATCAAAATCAACATCTGTCATATTACAATTAAAAAATACAACATTACATAAGAAAGCACCTTTAAATGATGTACGTTTCAAATTACAATGTGCAAAGTCAATATTTGTAAGCTTTGCTTTTTTGAAATTGCAATCTGTAATAATACAGTTTTGGAATTTATCGTTTGTAAAAATTGAACCTTTATATATTAGATTATGAATATTGCTTTGATATGAATACCTGTTATTCCATCCGCTGTATTTTTTTGGAGAATTAGCGAGTACAAATCTTACAAGTTTTCCTGCCCTTTTTTTGTTCTGTCTTTTTAGTTTTTGTATTCTTTTTCTTCTTGATTTTCCTCTTCCCATTTTTATATTGATTTCCTTTCAACGAATAGCGTATTAAAACTGAAACAATTCAAACTAAATCTTATTTTATATTATAACATAATTTATGCAAAAATCAATGGTGTTTCGTATACTGTTTGCTTTGTTGTTTATAAAAGTAAAATTCACATCTGTGAGATATATAATCGTTGATACAAGCAGCACTACGCTCGCTATATGAAAAAGAAAATGAGCAAGTCCCAGTTCGCAGAGTGGGGCGACTACGCTATTGAGCTGCGAACTAAAGCTACCGATGGCGAGCTGGAGATTGAGGAGTATCAAAAGTTGATCAGGGTATAATAATATATCCTATAATCTAGAATAATTAAACGACCCGACATGGTACGCATAGCTTAGAGGCATGTCGTGGTCTGTTAAATGTATTATATCCTAATTTTGTATAAAAGTCAACATGAACATAAGGAATTTCCTTTAGGCACTTGACAATTTCGCGATTATGAGGTATAATAGCAAAAAACAATTTGCGATTTCGTGGAAAAACTGCTTGAAACAATTTGCGAAAAGGCTATCAATCAAATTGCGAGGTGCAATAATGTTTAAACGTAAAATATATGATAAATTGTTGGAATGGAAGCGTGAATCAAATGGACGAACTGCGCTTCTTATAGAGGGTGCAAGGCGAATAGGTAAGTCTACGGTTGCCGAAGAATTTGGCAGCAACGAATACGAAAGTTATATCATCATCGATTTTTCTATTGCTTCAAAGGCTACTATAGAGTTGTTTGAAGATGTTTCAGACCTTGATTATCTTTTTTTACAGTTGCAGTTACAGTACAAGGTCGACTTGATTGAAAGAAAATCCCTGATAATATTTGACGAAGTACAGCGTTGTCCGCTTGCGCGTCAGGCGATAAAGCATCTCGTTAAAGATCATAGATATGATTACATTGAAACAGGCTCTCTTATATCCATAAAAAAGAATGTCAGCAACATAGTTATCCCAAGTGAAGAACGCAGAATAAATATGTATCCTATGGATTACGAAGAGTTCCTGTGGGCTGTAGGCGATAATACAAGTTTTCAATTGATAAAAAAATTCTATGAATTAGGAAAGCCTCTTGGGCAGCAAATGAACCGACAGCTTTTACGCAGTTTCAGATTGTATATGCTTGTCGGAGGTATGCCACAGGCAATAAATGAGTATATCACAACCAATAATTTTAAAATGGTGGATATGGTAAAACGGGATATCCTCAATCTTTACAAAGACGATTTTATGAAGATTGATCCAACAGGACGGGCTTCGCTGATGTTTGAGTCCATACCTGCACAGCTCAATAAAAATGCATCTCGGTATCAGGTCAGCAGTGTGTTAAGCGACAATACTCGTGCAGAAGACGTTCTTCAGCTCATTGCGGAAATGAAGGATTCACGAACAGTTCTCGTTTCATATCATGCGAATGATCCTAATGTAGGTATGTCATCAAACAAAGATCTGACAAAATTCAAGATGTTTATATGTGATACAGGATTGTTTACGACATTGATGTTTAAAGACAGAGATTTTACTGAAAATGATATATATGAAAAACTGCTTAGTGATAAACTGTCTGCCAATCTCGGCTATTTATATGAAAATATCGTTGCACAGATACTGACGGCAAACGGCAACGAGCTGTTTTACCATACATTTATGAATGAAGAGTCACGTCATAATTATGAAATAGATTTTCTTCTTGCGCGGAAGAATAAGATATGTCCAATAGAGGTGAAATCTTCAGGATATAAATCTCATACTTCAATGGATAAATTTTCGGAGAAATATTCAAACAGGATACTATGGAAATATCTTGTATATACAAAGGATTATTGCAAGGACCATGATTTGTTCTGTCTGCCAATATATATGACTCCGTTTTTGTAATCAATAGTAAGCTGAGATAAAGCTTTTGATTAATCCGCACTGTTGTGCTATAATCAGATAAAAACAAGGAAGTGATGATATGAAAGCATATATTCAATCCCATGAAAATGGTATTCCGCATAATTATAATTTTATGAACGCCTATCAGGGATTCTATGAAATGGGGGTTGAAGTTATTCCTTTTCATGACAATGAAAAATTTCAGGAAAGCAATAAAGAAGATATAGTTGTTGGATACGTCGGAACAGTAAGAGCAAGGCTTGCGGACTTTGGAATCATCACTCCCGAAATGGACTATCCTGTCGAATTAAAAAAATACCTTGGGCGAAAAATATGGCAAACAAAAATGAATGAAGTCAACAATAATCCTGATTGCTGGCCTGTTTTTGTAAAGCCTATCGAGGATAAACAATTCACAGGAGTTGTTGTCCGTTCTCCGAAAGACCTTATTGGATGCGGAATTGAAGGTGTTAATCAGGAAGTTTACTGTTCTGAAATCGTAAAGTTTGTAGCTGAATGGCGATGCTTTGTGAGATATGGATATATCCTTAGCGTAAGACCTTATAAGGGTGACTGGCGCAAGCACTATGATTACAGGGTGATCGAAAATGCAGTAAAAGAGTTTACATCTGCTCCTGCAGGCTATGCCATTGATTTTGGATTGACCGATGACGGCAGAACTCTGCTTATTGAAGTCAATGACGGTTATGCTCTTGGCTGCTATGGTCTGTTCTACATAGACTACGCCAAACTATTATCAGCTCGCTGGGCTGAACTTACAGGAACAGAAGACGAATGTGCTTTTGATATAAGATAATATTCGCTCACGGCAACTCGCTGTTCAACCTTGCAGACAGAGACGATCTGCATAGTCTGATTGAAGAACAGATAACAAACGAGCTCAGGAATTGCTGTAATAAACAGTCTTTTCAAATCATGTAATAATTATAATAGCCGCAGGAACTATCTCCTGCGGCTTATTAAAAAACGAAAGGACAACTGTATAATGATTAAAAGAGCCTGCATTTATTGTGGAACAACTGATAATTTATCAGATTCGGATATTATTCCTGATGCATTGACAAATGCCAAAATAATCAATCCGAATGTATGTAGAATTGCACATAACAGTAAATTTAGTGATTATTTTGAAAGTAAAGTTATCGAAAAATTAGCTACAATTACAAATTTATTAGATGTAAAATCGAGCAAAGGAAAACAATATGCAAGGTATCCGATGATATTCACGATTGGAAACGAAGAGTATTTTACGAAAATCGCATCTGATACGGAAGTGTTCCAAAAAATCAATACATCACTTGATGGTAAAACAAAAATTGGACCAATTGATAAAATACTAAAAATATCAGGTGCTTCAGAGTATAATGTTACCGCGATAGATATTAATGAGCGTGAAATCACTAAGAAAATAATTCTTAATCTTGAAGTATTCTTTTCTATCGAAATGTATAGGCTTATCACTAAGATTGCGTATGAGTGGTATTGCCTACATAACAATATATGCAACAAGATTGATGCTTTTGATGATATCATTTCTTTCATCACAACTGGTGAAGGGAAAAATCCTGTTCAATTTGTTGGAAATGTTGCCCTTTATAAGGCGTTAGATATAATTGGAAGCTATGGTAGTCACACTTTGATCGCATATATTGGTTCTGACGACTCGGTCAACATCATCGTTAGTCTTTTCGGAATTGCAATATATAATGTTCAACTTCTTCCAAAGGCAATTAAAGAATGCCAGAATAACTGTATTTTTCAAGAATTGTCCTTGGATTCTCAAAGAAAAAAGTTTGTTTTCAAATCAATTAAAGAATTAGAAGATGATTTTATTTCTTTAATATCATCAGCTCAAGAAATACCAAAAGGTGTTAACAATAATGGAGTTAAGTTGAACATTGCTGTTTTAGATGATACTTCATTTGTCATTAAGAATATGTATCTTGAAGGTTTCAATGATATGCAAAACAACATAATGTGTGTATCTGTTCCATCACCTCAAACTTATGAACTACTAAAATCGCGCATTTTCAATGTTTTTCAGATTTCAGCATTAACATTAAAGGGATTGAAACGATTCGTGCACGAACATAGAGTTTTTTGGAAAGAAAGTTTCAAATTAAATCCTAACGGCGGTGACAAGAAAAATATATTTCTTTACTATATTTTATTGATAACCGGTATAAGTTGCTTTCAAAGTTTTAAAGAACTCATACGGTATTTGAAGCAAAAACTTGGGAAATCAGAAATTGCTCTTACTGATGAACTAATCAAAGATTTTGAACAGATAATACTAAGTACTAAAAACTATCAGGATGCTATTACAGATGGCGCTGACATAATAGATACTTGGGAAAACTAATAAATTAATGAATACTTAATAAGCGGAACTATTATAAATTTGTAGTTCCGCTTGTTTTATTTTGATAATTCTTCAACAATCTCTCCCAGAAGCTGACAGCTTTCGGGGGAGAGTTTTTTCTTATTGGACGAATTATTTCGGAACGAAGCAATGAGCTTTCTGACTATATCAGTCTGCTCTTCACTCAGCCCTGTGGTTGAGAGTTTGCCTCGCTGCTCAGTTCCCAACAGCTCATCAATAGAAACATTGAAGATATTTGAAATGGCACGAAGTGTTTCGAGGGGCGGAGATGACTGATTTATCTCATATTTACTCACTGCTGTAACGGACAGACCAAGCATATCTGCAAGGCGCTTTTGCGT
>JAEEGL012760277.1_pt1 | contig 74172 bp, 64 predicted proteins | sample 9134231 | NCBI WGS metagenome assembly JAEEGL01 (sample SAMN16246548, study PRJNA631951) | gut metagenome | biome: gut microbiome; feature: rumen; material: fiber-attached | host: Bos | place: Iran: Karaj | collected 2018-10 | reverse complement strand
TTCTCGATGGTACTGATGCAGGATTATATGTGCATCGCGCCCGGGTACCGGGAGCAGCTGCTCACGATCCCCGATTTTTCCCGCTGGCTGAGCACGAAAGGGAGCATGCTGAATGGACGTACCGGCTGACAAAATGCGGGAGTATACCCGCCGCATCCTGCTGGCGCGCATGGAGCTGCTGCTGAAAAACGGCTTTTACGGCCTGCTTTTGATGCACGTCGGTTTTGCTTTGACGGACGCCGTGGAAAACGCCTGTACAGCAAAAGACAAAAACGGAGAGAAGATCTGTTTCAATCCCGCATTCTTAGATGGAATAAGCGACGACGAGCTGTTGTACGCAATGGAACACGAAGTGCTTCACCTGGCCCTGCGTCACGGGTCACGCGGCGAGGCGTTCGAGCCGGAGCGCTTTAATATTGCCTGTGATATCGTGGTAAATTCCAACATCCTGCAGTCGAACGGCATGGATGAAGAAAGTATCACGCTGCGTAACTTCGGCGGTGTTCAGCGGCATCAGGCGCCGAACGGACGCGAGGGATACGAGTTCACAGCAGAAGAGCTTTACGATCTGATCCCGGATCCAAACGGCGATCCTATTAAGGGACCGGGCAGTAAGGCGTCGGGGCAAAGCAGCCGCCCTGATAAACAAAACCGGGACAAAAACAACAGCGGAAATACCGATGACGATCCTGATGACGATCCTGATGACGATGAGGACGCCGATGATCATGACGGACCGGACGGCGCGGAGGTAAAACGCAAAGGGAAAAGCGGCAAGGGCAGCAAGAGAGAAAAAGGTCGATCCCAAAAGAAAAAGGGCAAAGCAGAAGGCGGCGGCGGATGGGATGAACACGCCGCGTCGTCCGTCGAAACAGAAGAGGACAGTATTATGCGCGCGGTGTGGGTGCAGCGTATCGTAAACGCCGCCGAGGCGATCGAGATCCGCGAAAACTCGAACGGGCGCGGCACCGTGCCCGCCTTTGCCGCACGCATGCTTCGGGAACTGCGCAGGCCCCAGACAGACTGGCGAACCATCCTCAATGATTTCATTCAGGAGGAGATCTGCGATTATTCCTTTTCGCCGCCGGACCGGCGCTTTGACGAGAGCCCGTTCTTCCTGCCGGATTTCAACGAGAAGGAGGAAACCGTAAGGAAAATTCTGTTTATGATCGATACTTCCGGCAGTATGAGCGACGCCATGATCACCGCAGCTTTTTCCGAGGTCAAGGGCGCCATCGATCAGTTCAACGGTAAACTCCGGGGCTGGCTGGGCTTTTTCGACGCCGCCGTGATCGAACCGCAGCCCTTTGAAAGCGAGGAAGAATTCAGGATCATCCGCGCCTACGGTGGCGGAGGCACGGACTTCCAGATCATTTTTGAATACGTGGCACAACACATGGCGGACGACCCGCCGGCCAGCATTATCATATTGACGGACGGCTACGCGCCGTTCCCGCAGGAACAGCTCGCCATGGGGATCCCGGTGCTGTGGCTGCTGAATAACGAAGAAATCGAGCCGCCATGGGGCAAGGTGGCGAGGATTACGGTGGACGACTGACGGGGCAAAAAGGCCCAAAAACGAATGGAGGAAACTCAATATGTTTTTTACTGGCACTTTCTCAATCGAAGACAGCTTCCTGAACACAGCGCAAAAACAGCATGACGAGCAGCATCCGTATGACGATGATGTGATTTCCCGGATCGCGAAAGACGAGATTGCTCTCATGATGTGCGATTTTACAGCCAAAGACGGATTCGTTTCCAACGTCGGCAATGCGGTTACGATCCATATCAGGGAAAAATACTTGAACTCTGCCGTAACGGTTGAGATCATAAAGAAAAAATTCGGTCTGTCGGAAGAGAACGGCGTGAAATCGGTTTCGGTTGTATCGTTTTCGGGCTGGGATAACGAGCTCAAACAGAAATAGACGAAACAATGATACCTCGTGGGCTAAAAATGTCGCATGGGGTATTGTATTCTGTTGTTAAAGATGATAGAATAAAATCGGAGGTGCTTATATGAACGTAAAACAACCGAAAAAGATGCTCGTGATGAACATCCTCGATATCCTGAAAAAATATACGGACGAGGATCACCGCCTGAGCCAAAAGGACATCATCGAAATACTGAAAACCGAATACGGCATGACGGCGGACCGCAAGGCGGTGCGCAGGAACCTCACCAACCTGATGGAGGCGGGGTACGAGATCGAATACAGCGAGTCCATCCGCATGGTCCCGAATAAGGATACCGGTAAACTGGAAGAAAGCGTGGTCACCTCCGACTATTATCTGGTGAGGGAGTTCACGGACGCGGAGCTGCGGCTGCTGATCGACGGCCTGCTGTTTTCCAAGCACGTGCCCTACGCCCAGTGCAAGGAACTGGTGGAAAAACTGGAGAGGCTCTCCAACAAATACTTTCAGGCGCGGGTGAAGCACATCCGCACCCTGCCGGACCGTTCCACCGAGAACAAGCAGCTGTTTTATACTATCGAGGTGCTGGACGAGGCCATCAGCGGCGGCAGGCAGGTGGCGTTCCGGTATCTGAGCTACGGGCTGGATAAAAAGCAGCACCCCCGCAAGGACAAAAACGGAAACGTGCGGGAGTATGTCATCAACCCGTATCAGATCGCGGCCGCCAACGGGCGGTATTACCTGATCTGCAATCTGGACGGAAAAGAAGACGTTTCCAATTACCGACTGGACCGTATCGCGGATATCCGCCTGCTGGATACCCCTGCCAAGCCCGCCAAAAAGGTGAAAGGCCTCGAACACGGCGTGGACCTGCCCAAACACATGGCGGAGCACATCTATATGTTCCAGGATGAAAGCGCGCCGGTGACCTTCCGGTTCAAAAAGTACCTCATCAACGACGTGATGGACTGGTTCGGGAACGATATCCGGTTTTCTGACGAAACCGAGGACGAGGTCACCGCCCGCGTGACCGTGAACCTGGAAGCCATGCGCCACTGGGCGATGCAGTACGCCCGCCACGCCACCGTTCTTTCGCCGCAGTCGCTTGTTGACACCGTCGCCGCCGATCTCAAAGAAGCGGTGGAAAACTATCAACAAGAAAGGAAATAATCGAAATGAATCAGGATGAACTGATAGAACAGTTGAGAGACTGGATCAAAATAAACGAAAACGAGGGACAGCCGGTACAACCCACGTTTTTATCGGTGATTGGAAGGCAATACGACGAGGACCTCATTTCCCGTATCGTTGCATATTTGCTTGAGAATGACGCAGGGCTTGTACGGGAATTGATAGGTTACTATGCAAAAAAATCCGGTAAGATTAACCCCTTTGATTTAGATGCTGAGTATAATATCAGCGTGAGATGCGAACGGGCGACGGATAATGGAAGAATTGATATTTTCTCTCTTGTAACATTTGGAGAAAACACAATTACCCTTACAATTGAAAACAAAATCAAGTCGTGGGAACATAACACGGGAGATAAAAGTCAAACCGATGAATACGCTGCAACAATTCGTCGGGATTATCCGGATGCATATCGCGTTTTTCTGTATTTGACGCCTGACTGGAACAATTCTGCTCCAAAAAGCAAGGATTTTATAAAAATGCGATATTCGACGGTTTTGGAAATGATCTCAGAATCCACTGATCCCATCGTTAACGATTTTATAAACCACATCAACAGATTTCTGAAAAGGGAGAATGCCATGTTTACACAACAAGATATATTTGTCGCAAAGAATCTTTCGGTAATCAAAAGCATGATCGGTTCATATATGGATAGATTAAATAAACAAAAAACCGAAATTGCCGACATGTTGTCATCTTGCCTGGCTCCGAAGATGAATCCCGAAACAAAAACAATCCGTCTTTGGGAGGATGATTTTGCTGATATGGACTTGCTGCAGAATCATGAGATCTATTGCGAACAAGTTTGCAACAGAGAGAACGGACTGGGATCATATCGACTCTCACGAAAAGAATGGTACAGAAATAACGGCTATTACTTTTATGTTGAGATCAAATTCCAAGATGGATTGTTTGATGAAATCTATTATCAAATAACCCTTTACGATGATAATGGTTCTATGAAGGAATGGCTAAAAGATTGGAGAATAGTAGAGCACAGTGGAAAATACTATGTGCTGAGAAAGGATAAAAGTAAGATAAACCTTTTGGAATCGCCGGAAAATAAAACTTTGTTCATAAAAGAGGCAGAACAAAAAATGACCGAGATGATTGGCGAGATGGACGATATTTTTGAATCAGTCAAGGAATAAAGAACATACGAAGCGCCGCCGGGGGATATTCCCCCGGCGGTGGTGCGTTATATTAGTTGATTTATGGCTGGATAAGCGTCTTCGGCGTCAGTTCATAGATCTTTCCGTCCTCAAGTCCCTCTCCCTCAATCACGTAATGCCGGTGATCCGAATACTGATATACAAATCCGCAGCTTTCCGCCGTTTTTTGCGACGGAATATTTTTTTCGCGGATATCCGCACGGATCATATCGATCTTCACGTAATGCCGGCGAAATTGATTCCGCCACGCGGTTTCACGCATTTCAAACAGTTTTCCGGCAAACGCACGGGCGGCCAGCGCGGTGATCGCCTCTTTCGCGTAGCCTTTTCCTCGGTACGGCTTGAAGATATACCATTCCGCAGTCGCAATTCTTCTTTCGTTGTTATAGGAATAAAGCCCTGTTATACCGACCATATTCCCGGTTGCTTTTTCAAAAATGCAAAAGCAAAGCGGACGGTTCAGGTCATAGAGAGTCAGATTATCCCGGGTCAGCTTTTTCCCGGTATAGATCTTGAAGTCGCCGTCTTTTTTTAAATGGCTGCGGTAAAGCACAAGATCATGCTCATCATCCGCAGGACGCAGAATCAAACGGGAAGAGGAAAAACCGGCGTTGAGGTTCTCGGTACGACAATTGATCCAATGTTTATCGCAGTAAATATAGTCCTGAATAAAACGCGATTCTTCCTCGGTAAAATCGTCCTTCATTCCATCGTCGAACGTCCATATACTAATACAGTTCCACGCGGCCATTTGCAGCTCTTTGTCGCCGCTGTTGAAGAGCCGTTTGAAGTTTGTAACCTGTTCAGAATAAGAATCCGAATCTTTCTGGAAGTGAAAGCTTATAGTTTCATCCGAATCCGGACCGAACAGTGTTTTGACTGCTTTGTTGTATGCTTTATCTCTTGCTTTCATTTCAAATTCCTCAATAAGTATTGATATGATTTCGGTTGCCGATCACACCGTCATTCGTTTATATCATATCACGTTTGACCTTTTAATTCAATTCATACAATGGATCCATCATCATTTTTCTTAAATGCTGCGGCAAATTCCTCCGGATAATGGCATTTCAGATACGCCGTCTGATACGAAAGCAGCGCGTAGGAAATGGCGTGGGCTTTGTTGAACGTATAGTGGCAATACTTCTCAATATCGTCAAACACAGCGTTGGCGGTGTCTTCGTCGATCCCACGCTTCAGGCAGCCGTCGCAGGCGGGCAAGCCATCCCATCCGTTGCCGCCGTAAACAAAAATCTCTCTTTGCAGTTTGAGCCCTTCCGGCATTCTTTTGGCGATCGCCCGGCGCGCGAGATCGGCGCGCGCCATCGAATACCCTGCGAGCGTGTGCAGGATCTCCATGACCTGCTCCTGATACACGATGATCCCACAGGTCTCTTTCAGGATCGGCTCCAGTTCGGGTGTGCGGTAAGTTACTGTCTCCGGATTCCGTTTTGCCTCTATATATGCCCGCAGGAATTCTTCGAGCCCGGGACGGTCCAAAGCAATCAATGCCGAAAGATCTTCCAGTGAGGACGGCATTGCCTGCCCGAGCAGATCGTCCGGAATGTGTTCAAGCAGAAAGACGTCATCGGTTTCGCCGCTGTAAATCATGATAAATGTCTTTTCGTCCGCGCGGTCGATTCCGTCGAGCAGAAAATCGGGATCTTTCTTCTTTCGGATCAGCTTTCCAGTCTCGTCCAGTGTGCGCAGGGCTTTCAGTGGAGCAACGTCCAAGTCCATCACGCCGCATCTGCTCAGCCAATATTCATCATACTGCGTCACAACGTTGCCGTCTTCGGTTATTATCAACGGTACCAGGTCTGCCGTTTCATCGGTAAGGATCGCGATCTTGCCGATATTCCGCTTGACCGAACGCAGCAGCTTGCCGTTTCGTTTGAATTCGGCGCAAAGCTCGCTCAGGCGATTCAGCCGTTTTTCCTGCGCGGCACTTAGTAAGGTGTCGGAAACATTCTCGTTCAACACTGCCTCCTCGGCAGTACGTCCGTAGTACGGCGCATACCAGACCGGCTGGTTATACAGCACGTCCTTCCCGATCCCCAGCGCTTCGCTGACCTCCCGCAGCGCGTGCCCTTCGGAGTATCCCTGATTCAAATGACAAACCGAGACAACACGCCTTTCGCCGTATTTATTTTCGAGATCCCATAGAATACTGCGCCAATCTTGCGGCGCGACGTCGAGATCGACGTCCGGCACCGTGATCCTCTCCGGGTTCATAAAACGCTCGAAACACAGCCCGTATCTGACGGGGTCGAGGTCTGTTACGCCGCAGGCAAAAAGCGCAAGACTGCCCGGCGCTGAGCCTCTGCCCGGTCCAAACGTGACGCCGTAACTTTTCGCATGCTGCACGGTGTCCCACACCATCAGAAAATAATCGACCGCTTTTGCGTCTTCTGTTTTTTCTATGACGTCCAATTCATACTCCAACCTCGCCCGGTGTTCCGGCGTAATATTCCAGCCCAGACGTTCTTCCAGCCCTGTGCGGCATATTTCCCGAAAATACTGCGCGGCGGGCTCGCCGTTCGGCGTTTTGAACCGCGGCACGGAGTACCAACGAAACAGATCAAAAGCGGCACATCTTTCCGCGATCTTCCCGGCGTTTGTCACCGCGTCTTCGTACCCATAAAAACGGTCCAGCATTTCCTCTCCGCTTTTCAGGTAGTATTCGTCCCTGCAAAGCTCCATCCCGGCGTATTCCTGCTCGGTCAGCCCCTGCGCGATACACGCACGGATCTTTTGAAAATCGGCGTCATTCTGTTCTATATAGTGCACCGCATTCGCAGCAACTGTCTGCACGCCCGTTTGGGCTGCAAGTTCCGCAAGCCCCTTCAGCAACCAGCGCTCCTCCGGCAGCCCGTGATCCTGCAACTCGATAAAGAAATTCTCTGTGCCAAAGATACGGCGGTAAAGCAACGCCGCGGCTTCTGCCTTTTCGCGTTCGCCTCGGAGCAGCAGGGCGTTGATCTCGCCCTCCGGCCCGGCGGACAAGGCGATTAGCCCTTTGCTGTGTTTTTTCAGCTCGTAGAATGTGACGACGGGCGTCACGCTATCGCTTTCCAGCCACACATCGGAAACCAGCCGCACAAGATTTTTGTAACCCGTTTCTGTTTCGGCCAGCAGTACAAGGCCGTAGTTGTCTTCCAACGTTTCCACGGTGATTTCGCAGCCGATAATCGGTTTGAGACCTGCGTCTTTGCATGCCTTGTAAAACTCCGGCACGCCGAACATCACGTTTTTGTCGGTGATCGCCAGCGCATTCATGCCGAGGTCTTTCGCTTTTTCAACAAGCGAACGGATATCGCAGACGCCTTCGGGGTTGGTGTAGCCTGTGTAAACGTGTAAATGCGCAAAAGGTTCCATTTGTTTTCCTCCTGTTTCATTTTCTTTATAATCGTTTCACCGGGCGGACTTGGTCTGCCCGGCATATTTTTTTGCGGCTTTTCCTCTTCGTTCGGAAGTATACGGTACAGCGTGTCCCCATTTCGGAACAGGACGCGCTGTAATATGGAGCCGAAAAACCGGAAAAGTGTTAATTTGCTGTAAACTTTTTTCAAAAAAAGCGAATAAACGCCCAAGTTCCCACTTTTAAACGATTATAAATATTTGGCGGGCAACCGTACTCAAAAAGCAAAGGAGAAAAACAAAATGAACGAAACACAAACGAATTCAAAAAAAGCGCTCAGCAACACCGGAGAAAATGTCGTCGTCGGCGTTGTCGCCGTTCTTATCGCGGCGGTCCTGCTGATCTTCGTCGGATGGGACGGTTTGAAGGACTGGTTCTCGAATCCGCTTATCTGGCGCTATACCGATCGCGTCACGGCGGAAGCGATTTCAAAAGAGGAAGAAGACGACGAGATCCAACTTTTGGTTTATATTTATAATGATTTTTATAAGTCGATCACGAGTTATGACCTGGATATCGTCTGCGGTTCCGCGGTTTATAAGATCTTTGATTTCGGTAAAGACGGGAGAGGCGTCATTGCAGAGCGTATTTACGTGAAGAAAGACGGGTCGGACGCTGCGTTTTATAAAGCGCTGTCAGGCAAAGATGTGGAAGACATTCATTTGAAGGTTCATGTCCGTTCTATGTACAGCGGCGATGAAAAGATTGTCAAACAAACGGGGCTCGTGAAAATCATTGGTCTTTTGATAATCTCCGTGGTGAGCGGCCTGCTGGTGGCGAAGGCGAATATCCAAAACCAATGGCTGCGCCTGCTGCTGAAGCTATTATGCGTACCGTCACTGGTGCTGCTGTTCGTGTTGATGATCGCACTTTCGGCTTTCGGCAACTCCGGCAGCTCGTCGACCGGACGCAGCGAAGCGGATGCAAACGCACGCAGCCGTGCCGCGGAGAACTATAAGCGGCAAGCAGGACTTAGGGCAGGCGCGGTAATGACCGGTCGGCCACAGGATGCAGCACGGGCACAGGGACAGATGGATCAGTCCTTTGCGGATATGATCTCCCCGGGCGATTCACAGGCCAAAAGACGCTATCAACGTGAAGCCGGCCTGAAAGCCGGCGCGGTGATGACCGGGCGACCGCAGGATGCCGCACGGGCGCAGGGGCAGATGGACAGGGCCCTTGCGGATATGATTGCGGCGAACAACTCGCAGGCGAAAAAGGAATACCAAAAATGGGCGCAACATAAGGCAAGCGCTGAAATGCGCGGCAACAAACGGGACGCCGCCTTTGCCCAGCAGCAAATGGATCGGTATATGGCAGAGATGCTGCAGGGAAAATGACGCCCTGCCCCAAAAACGCCCCATCGGAAGTGGTATTTATTGTAATGCGGAACAGTGAAACACCCGTCCGACAGATAAAAACAAAGAAAGGAAAAATGAAGATGGGAACAAACAAAACAATAGACCTTGATAAGGCAATTGATATGCCGGCAAACGGCATAGACGTGATCCCAACCGGAATACCTTCTCTTGACGAGATGCTTGGCGGCGGCTTGCGCCGCGGCTCTCTCACCGTGATCGCATCGCGTCCCGCCATGGGAAAAACAAGCTTCGCGTTGCAGCTTGCGGGAAATTTTACCGCGGCGGGAAAGCATGTGATTGTTTTCAGTTCAAAATTAACAAAAGAATCTATCCTTCAGAGATTCAAAAAGTCTTTCAGCAGCGTTCCGGCGTGGGATACGCTTTGTATTGACGATGTTTTTTGCGTTAACATTGGTTCCATCCTTCTTGAAAAGGTAAGTTCTCGCGAACAATGCGACGTTATATTGATCGATGATCTGCAGCTGCTTGCCGCCCGGAGCGCGATAAACGACTGTATACGCACGCTCAAAGCGCTCGCGCGTTTGTTAAATATACCTGTGATCGTTACAAGTTATCTGCCCCGTACAAGAATAGAGAAGAGATATGACCACCGCCCGATTTTGTCGGATCTTGTGATTCCGGAGATGTACGCGGACATTGTGATCTTTCCGTTCCGCGAATCGTATTACTCTGAAGAAGAATCGGAAATAAATGAAAAAGCCGAACTGATCGTTGCCAAAAACCGTTACGGCGCGACCGGGGTGATTCCGGTTTATTGGGATCACGAAAAAATGAAAATTGAGGAGAAAAGTGAATGACCTACGTCATGAGCGACCTGCACGGGTGTTATGACAAGTACCGGCAAATGCTGGAGAAGATCGGCTTCAGCGACGGCGATACGCTGTATATCCTCGGTGATGTGATCGATCGGGGCGAGGGCGGGATCGATATCCTAAAGGATATGATGGAAAGAAAAAACGTGATCCCTATTATCGGGAACCACGAATCGCTGGCGCTGCGGAGCTTGAAGCATATACGGGACGGCGTTCCGGATGAAGCGCTGATCAAAACCAAGGCGTACCGCCTGTGGATGCTCAGCGACGGCGATGCCACCGCGGCAGCGTTCCGGGCGCTCCCCAAAGAAACGCAGACCGCGCTGATCGATTACATCGAGGGCTTTTCAATATACAAAGAAATCACGGTGGGTGGGCTGTGGTTTCATCTCTCGCACACGCTGCCGGACTACCGTCCCGGGCAGGATATCCATAACGTGAGCTTTTTGGAATTCATCTGGGGCGAACCGGATTACACCCAAAGCTACGGCGATAACGCCCGGTTTATAACCGGACATACCCCCACCAATGTAATCGACCCCGCATATTTCGGGAAGATCTGGCAAGGGAACAATCATATTGTCATCGACTGCGCCGCGGCGTGGGGCGGCCGCCTCGGTTGCCTGTGCCTGGATACGATGGAAGAATTCTATATTTAGGGAAAGGTATGATGAAAATGGTTCTGTAAGAAAAGTATTTATAAAAAAAATCAAAATAACGAAAGAAAGGATTATAAGAATGAAAAATATCATCCCATTTTTAATTGCTTTAACACTTCTGGTTTCTTTATGTTCCTGCACCGGGACCGGTGAAAAAGAATCGCCTGCATCGAACCAAAACAGTCAGACCGAACTCCCAGTGACCGACGCCCAACAGACGCAATCTCCGGAGATATCAACGGAAACGACCGCAAGGCAGTCGCATCAGGAATACGTCGAGACCTATTTTATTTACGCGGAGTCGGGCGCGGTCGTAACATGGTTCGACAGTCAGACGGGAGAATTTAAGTACAAATGGAAATGTGAGACGTGCGGTACAACGCAGAACGGGGAAACATCAGGACATCGTCTGACAGCAAGCGGTTCATCTTTAGACAGCGGTTTCGTCTGCACAAACCCGAACTGTGCTATGTGGGGCAAGTCCCAGCGGGCCATTATCAAATGCAACGTGACCGGCGAATGGGTAGAAGTATACGACTGAGAGGTGCCGCATGGATTTATCGCGATTCACAATTGCACATCAAAATGATTTTGAAACAGCCCTCAGGGAAATAAAGAGCGGGAAGAAACGCAGCCATTGGATGTGGTATATATTTCCTCAAATATACGGTCTTGGGTACAGTTATACGTCTCAGTACTATGCGATTCAAAGCTTAGAGGAAGCAAAAGCGTTTTTAGCCGATCCGTATCTTGGTCGTAATCTGATATCGATCTGTGAAGCGTTGATCAAGCTGGAATCAAACGACGCCATCGAAGTATTCGGCAGCCCTGACAATATGAAACTGCAGTCCTGTATGACGCTGTTTTCATACGCCGATAATGGAAATCCCGTTTTTGAAAAGGTGTTGGAAAAATACTTTGACGGTCAACCGGATCACCGGACGCTGATCATATTGGGAAAGGAAGCAGCCAAATGAATGAATTGCAGGAGTTTTATCGGTTGTCATCGGATTTTTGCAAATTCGTACATGAGGAGATCCAATCCGAAGAGACGATTGATGCGCTGCTCTCCTTTTTGATGCGGCTTTATTTATCCGCAATGACATTGCCGCAGCCGGAATTGGAGGAAGCAACTCCGCAGATCAGGCAGACGATGCCAGTGGGAATACGTTTTAAAACGGATATGGCGACCTGCTATCGGGAAGTGTTCGACCCGTTCGAAGAAGAACCACCGATCTTTGGTGAACTCAAAGATGACTTGGCAGGTATCGTCAGTGATTTACAGGATGGCATAGAAGCATATGAATCAGGGTTGGTTGGAAGAGCCGCCTTTACTTGGCGTGATGGTTCTGAATTTTACTGGGGAAACCATGCGGTTGACGCGATCCGGGCACTGCACGCGATGAGAAGAAACCGTACGGTTAAAACATGGAGGTAATTAAGTAATCATGGATATTTATCAGTATATCAATTCAAAGGATATCCGTGAACATCTGCAAAACATCGGATATCAGTTCAACGCGCTTGAGGCGGCGTGGTTGGTGTACGAGTGCAGAAACGCGACCATGGAAGAAAAACACGCTGCATGGCGGGAGATCATTGAAACTATGCCGGATATGCGGGTGGAGTTTACGGATGACCGCCGGGAGCCGTTTGAAAGTCTGCACCAATTGCTGCGCGACTATATGGCAATGAAACAAAGGTGGTTAAAAAGATTCCTTTCCTCCGAGCCGGATGCGGTATACCGATATTTGTATTATATAAATCTCTACTCTGGCCCCGAATCATACGATTTTATTGGTAATCTGTATACAAATTATGATGATTGCATTTATGCGATGAAAAAAGAAAGTACGCTCGCCGGCAGCGGTGAGATCGCTCTGATTACAATCGGGAAACGTTATTCCGATGGAAAACTTGACTATGTGACGATGAATTCTCAATACGACGTTTTAAGCGTTTCAACAAATACATCTGCAAACAGAACAGAAAAGCGTTTACGCGTAGCATTTTATAATCTGTGGTTCGCCATTCCCACTCCATTCCAAAAGGGAGATGTCGTATATGATCCGGGACGCAACGAGCGGTATCCCATAGAGAGCCCGTTTGTATTCACAGAAACGGCGGCGGACATTTACAAAAGAACCGGTAGGAATATGCACGACAGAGCTGATATGACGGCTTGGGGTTATTTCCAAAAAGAGAACGGCACACTATATGAAGAGTGCATGCATCACTATATGGATCTGGAACGGTACCCGGAAGAAAAACTGACGGGAAAAAAACGGATATTAAAAGCGCTGAGCAGTCACCTTAAGGGCGAGATCGACGCTGTCCTGTTTGCCCGGGCGTATCATCAGATCCTTTTGGAGGAAGCGGCGCGTGAAAACCTGCCGCAGGATATTACGGACGAAGGCATGCTTCTCGCGGGATTAAAGGAGGAGAAAGCAGAATGAACTTTTATCGGTTTATCGATTCGGCGGACGTGCGCGGTTATCTTGAGGAAAAACAGTACGCGTTTTCTCCTTTGGAAGCGGCCTTCGTGGTATGGCAGTCCCGCGTTGCAACCCTGGAGGAAAAACATGCCGCATGGCGAGAAATCATCGAGACCATGCCGGATACCGATATCTCCTGTAAAAGATGGAAAGCCCCGCGGGAAAGTCTGCATGCCTTCCTGCGGGACTATATGGCGCTGGAAGATCGGCTGATACGGGGATTCTACGATTCCACAGGCCTCCACGCTTATAGCTATTATGAACCGGAATACTATTCCGACCCGAAAAACTGCGGTCTGTTAGTGGATCATCGTAGGATCTATCATACTCTTGACGAATGTTTGGAAGATGCAAAAACGGCGCTTAAAGGATATCACCTTACTCTTGACGAATGTCTGGAAGATGCACAAACGGCGCTTAAAGGATATGACGCGCAAGAGATCATTTTGTACAGGATCGATCTTTCATACGGTCACCGCGTGCACGCCGCGTTCAACACTGCCGGGAACGTGCTGCGCGTCCGCCCGGAATATGAACTGTTTGAACCGGAAGAGGCGATCCTGCGTGATTCTTTCGTTACGCTTTCAGGTGAGCTTTCGTTTCCGCTTCCGTTCCATAATGGCGATATCCTTTACGATCCTATATCTGACAGATACTTCGCTTATGAAGAGGACGGGGCGGCTGGGAGCGCCGGGACACTGTCGTGCGAATTCTGTCCGGAAGAAGAGATGGATTTTGTGCTGCAGACCGTTTTGGACAAAAGCCACTGTTTGAAGGGCAACCTTCTCGCAGATCGGTTATATAAAAACGAAAACTGCGAAAAAAACGCGCTGGTCCTGCTGATTGCAATGTTGGCTGTAAAATTCAGTTTTCCGTTCCGTTTCTGTCCGCCAGACCTCACGCCTCTGCAGCGCTCGTCAGACGGTTTCTACGGGGTTCCGGAGTTGGACCGAAACTGTAGCGTAAACTTTTCTTCGGACTTGATCGGATTGGCTTCTTTCGGCGGTGTTCTTGCGCGGGCAAAAGACGATTTTATTTTACGCACCGTCCTGCACCACGCTGTTGACCGGAGAGAAAACGTTTTGTTTATCTCTATGCAAATGCGTACCTCGAGGGTATGGGAGCGGCTGCTCAAGCTGCTTTCCGGCTGCGATCTCGCTTCGGCAAACGGGTTTTCCCCCGAAGAACTCGAACGTCTCTGGAACGCGTATTATACACTGCTTGGTACGCGGCTGACGATCGTCGACTCTCCGTCAACGGACGCCGAAGAGGTGGAATACCGGCTGAAATACGCACGTCCTGACCTCGTTGTGATTGACAGATCGCAACAGTTCAACCCAATCCCGGAGCTGGAGGGCCAGCGGGAGCGTATGCAGTACACGCATATAGTTTACACTCTTAAACAACTTGCAAAAGAATACGATACGCCGATCATGCTGACATCGGATCTACCGCGGCCGCCGGGCTTTATACCGGGACAGCAGCCGGAACCCACCCTGCATGATTTTAATCGCATGGTGAGCAACGCAGATTTCGACCAGATCCTGCTCGTCCACGCCGAGCGCGGCAGCACAACCGCCAAACTATCGTTGGTTAAAAACAGATACGGCGATTGTATCAAAACTACGTATAACTTTTCGGAATAAGAAGTGATTTACGATTATCTGTTTTCCATCACGAAAGTCAGAAGTCCTATATTATTCATTATCCCGATTCACCGAATCCGGATTTTCCGAAATCGGTTTTTCCGGAATCGGTTTCCCCGAATCCGGATTTTCCGACATGAAAAATACTATAATTATAAATACTTATGCTTTAAATACTATATCTAATCATATCTAATCTTATCTAATCAAAGAATATCTTAAATCTTATCTATCTCATCTCATCTCATCGATAAGATAAGATGGATCCAGATTCAGAGCCAGATAAGATAAGAATTAGAAAAGAACAGAATTAAGAATAATTAGATAAGATCAAAATCACATATCAAATAATCTTTTATCAGATATCAGATCAGATCAGATTAGAAAAGAAAAGAAAAGAAAAGAAAAGAAAAGAAAAGAAAAAATAAGATAAGAAAAGAAAAGATAAGATAAGATTAAGATAGGATTTGATATAAACAAGCATAAAGTTATATTATTATTCGTTAACGACAAACGAATAGATAAACCATTCGCGAGACTTCACCAAACATGAAGCTCGCTTTTTTATTGCAATAATCAAAACAGGAGGAAAACCATGTATTGTCTTTTTAAGTACAGATGGATCAAAATTCAAAGACGACAGATCCCGGACCTGCCTGGAGTCATGTCATACTATCTGCGTCTTGCCACGCGTGCCGCGATCAGAACAGGTCAGGTCAGATACTGCCAGTATGTGAACGACGTCGAGCCTGGCATGTGGTCCGGCGGCATAGTCGGTCTGAAAAGCATCCTGGGGCTGAAAAGCGCCGAAAAAGCGCTTAATACGCTCAAAGCCTTATCTAACCTTGACCTTATTACTTATGAATACAACCGCGAAAACAAGCAGTTAAGCTATATAATCAGCGGATATGTTCAGTCCAAGCCGCAGACTGCACAAAAGGATAGTCCCATATACGCCTATAACAACTGCGGTTATATTCGCGTTCCTAGAAATCTTACCGAACATTTGGTAAAACACGATTATGTATTTGGGGAGGCGGACGCCTGGCTTGATCTTTGGTGCCATACCGTCAACGAGGATGCGGATAACGTCTTTTCGCATCTCGTTCCTTGTGTTCAATTCACCCGCGTTTCCGCGACGGTCACTCTCGATTACCTGAAAGACCGCTGGAGATGGAGCAAAGCCAAGGTTTACAGATTTCTCAACAGGCATAGGGCCGTATTCTGTCTGAAAAAGCTTCCCGGATCTTTCGGCTGTCTGATATTCAATCTGGCGTATGCTGAAAACAGTAGTGAAGAACCGACGTCAGAACAGATCGAATCATTATGCCGCAAGCTCAAAAGAAACTGCAGGAACTGCAGAAAAAGAATGACGGACCGCGCCTTTTTCTGTGCGCTGGTTCTCAGATTTTCAAAAAAATTACTGACTGCTTTCATCTCAAAAAATCGAGTTTCGCTTATATATAATCGCGCGTACTCTTCTCTGATGAACAGTAGAAATAAAGAACATCTCTTAGACTGCAGAAGAACTATATATACGGATATCGGTAAGACTGTCTGTATAGAGAGTAAAAAAGAAGCCCGCATTGAATCGCGGACTTCGTCAGATGGTGGATCACCGGGCGTATTCGGTTTTAATATCGGCAGCGCGGCTGAAATATTTGAAGAGGTTTTCGGATGGCGCGCGCCTGAATAATCATTTCTTGCAGTCTATTTGTGTTTATTCATTCTGTGAGAAGAGCTGCTCAACGGTTTTGAATGGATCTTTATTTCTTCTTTTTTCGCAATGCTTCTTTTATTAGCGCCATCATTATCTCATCGATTCTATCCTCAAGAATCTTTTTTGAAGAATCCATACAGATAAACCAGTCCGGGATTTTGAACAGCAGTCTCCCGTTTGGGCAGTATACTGTTCTGTCCGGATCGAATTCTCTTCCCCGGTACTGTTTTTCAGAAATCAGGTTCATCGCTTTTGCTTCTTTGAAAGTGGTACGTGTTTTCATTTCCTCAAAGACAAAGTTTATTCTTACTCCGTACAGACCTATGGTGCACATTCCTATTACGAAGCCGCCGTTCTTTTCGATAACGCGGAACAAAACGTCCAAAAACCTGTATGCGCGAGGAAGCGTCTTCGAGGAAACAAAAGCCCAAAGTTCAGGTTCACCCGGTCTGAGCCGCCGATCCGGATTTCTTCGGGAAAGCTCATTGTTCCAGTTGTTAATGACCCATTCATCATATCTTTGTTTGTGATCCCGAATCACCTCGTGGATATCCTTGATTGGACGGGCCTTTTCCGCGACGATCAAACCGCTCAGATTATCCCTGAAGGATTCTGATTCGAATTCCGGTTCCACTATTTCGCTGAAATCATATGTCGTTCTCATTTTGCTAGTAACGTATCGGGTTCTTCCTGACGTTTCCGGCAGGGGTTCTTTTATCACCGCTACGCCAGCTTTTTTCTTTCTCCAGTAATCGATTGATGGAATAGGAATACTCATTTTAAGACAGATCTTCTTTAGCCCGTTGTTCGATATGCCGTATTTTGCCGCGACTCTTGTCATAGGCATTGACCATATTTCCTCATAAAGATCCGTTCTTTCAAATACAAGTCGTTTCTTCTGCTGCATAGCCGCACCTTCCTTCAATCGGATTATACAGATTTGGGCAGGCACATGTTACACCGTCATCATCACAATGATGATGTTTTAGTGTGAAAACAGCTTCAACAAGGCAATTTAAACACCGGTTCTCCGGGCATATAATAATACTTGTAAAAAAACCGAAACGGAGAAAAACAACATGGCAAGTATTTATGATATCAGCTGCAAAGACGATGACATTAAAGAGCAGGCGCGTAAAATCGCCGACTATCTTGTATCCAGCGGGCTTATTCCTGACATGAGAATAAGAGACGAACATGTTCGCGATGTGATCCAGAAAAAAAATGAGCTTCAATACCACAATACAAAACTGCTGCTGCAGCAGTACAGGGAAATCGCATGGCAGCTTCAGTACGCTCCGTATGAGATTGCGGAGGAACTCGACTGGAGGTGTAAAGACGCAGAAGAGGTCGTAAAAGCGCTCAACTGCGAGTTGCTCAGAGGAAACAAAATACTGGAATACAGAATGGATCGTCTCCAGCATTCCGTACAGATGTTTCAGGCGCTGAACGAAGCGCTGACATTACTGAAGAACAGTCCCGACAATGGTGAAATCTGTTATCAGATCCTGTACATGGTTTATGTGGAACCTAAAAAGAAAACGAATGAAATGATTAGCGAAGAGATCGGAATCTCTATTGCCACATTATACAGATTAAAAAACAAAGGAATAGAGGCACTTTCGACCAGACTCTGGTATGCGCTGCCATCGCGACAGATCGGCATGCTTGTCGAAGCGGCGAAAGGGTTCGCGGAATAAACGATAATACCGAAACAAGCGACAGTTCAACCTGCTGTCGCTTTTCTATTTGAAGGTATGGAATGATTCTGAGAATAATATGATAGGAGATTGATAGGAAATTGATAGTTAATTGATAGGAAAATGATAGGAAGATGATATTGATTTGATAGTTTTACCGTGCTATACTGTTATCGTCAAAGATTATGACAAGAACAGACAAGCTCTGGTTTCGGGTTCTCCCGACCAGGGCTTTTTTGTATTCACTCAACGAAAGGAGGTTATGTTATGAATACGGTGAAGAGTCCTCTCATGAAGAGGGACAGCGCGCTCGCGACGGCCTACTGGTCCGCCGTCGGCGCGGTTTCTGCAATCGGCGCGTCCGTTCTTCCGGTGTTCGCCGCAGGCACGACGATCTGGGACAAGCTCACTTCGATGCTGACCGATATCTACGGCAGGATCCTGGGTATCTCCACGATCGTCGCGGTCGTAGTCGCGGCCGTAGCGCTGGTTATCCGAATGGTCTCCCGCAACCAGCGCGCCGTGGATGAGGCGACCGCGTGGCTCAAGAGAATTGTAATTACATGGATAATTCTTAATTCTCTTGGATTCATCGTCACGTACATTCGGCCCCTGGTCGACGGCGGCACGTACGTGCAGAACATCTAAACAAACGCAACCCAATCCGGGAGGTGATCGAATCATATGTTAGATTGGGTATTTGAAGGGATTATCGCCTGGGTTGGGGAGCACGTAAACTCTCTGCTGGATGCTGTCTCAGGGATAATGCTCGACACGCTCGGGGTCGATATGGTGGTAATGACGTCATACTTCCCCTTCCTCGAATCAGCATTCCAGACAATAAGATATATAGGAATCATACTGCTTCTGCTGATGGTGATCTGGCAGCTGTTCAGAGCTTTCGCAGGACCGGTGCTCGAAGCGGAAAATCCTCTTACGCTGCTCGCGAGAGGCATTCTTTCCGCTTTCTGTATCTGGAATTCAAAAGAGATCTTCGATATTCTCCTGTATATCGCGAAAGCGCCGTATGACGTTCTGCAAAGCATACCGGTCGCATCTCAGACTTTTACAACCATTTATTCCTTCCTGCATTCCAGCCTTCAAAACGCGGTCGGCGGCGTTGCGATGTCAAATCCTATTTTGACGCTTCTCGCAATTATCCTGATCATCGCGCTTGGCTGGAATTACCTTAAGCTCCTGCTTGAGGTCGTGGAACGGTACATTATGGTCGGAGTTCTTTACTTCACCTCACCGCTCGCTTTCGGAATGCTCGGGACGAAGAGCACGTCGAACGTATTCAAAGCATGGTGCCGTATGGCAGGAAGCGAGCTCCTTCTTCTCGTATTAAACGTCTGGTTCGTCCGCGGGTACAATTCCGGCGTAACCGTCCTTATTATGAACGGCGGAAACGTAGCGGGCAGACCCGCTGCCGGCGCGATTCTATGTATTTTCTGTCTTCTGGCTTATCTTAAGATAGCACAGAAGTTCGACGCGTATCTTGCAACGCTCGGACTCAACACAGCACAGACCGGCGGAAATCTCGGCATGGAAATGCTCGTCATGACCAGAATGGTCGGCGGTATGATCGGCCGAGGGGGATTCCTGCACGGCGGCAGAATCGGAACAAACGCCGGCAACGTAACCGCCGGCGCGACCGGCAACGCGGCTCCGACAGGCTTCGGCGCGAGAGTCCGGGCAGCCTTCAACGGCGAGACCTACCGCGCCAACGCAATATCCTCCGGCCCGAATCAGGGCTTCGGCGGTCTTAACGGCTGGGCTCTGAATACGATTGCCGCGAGGCAAATCCGGCACGGACATGCTACAGACTCAGTGACGGTGTCAAGAATTACGACCGGAACGATTACTCCGAGAGGAGGCGCCTTCGCGGGAGCCGCCGCGGATAACAGTCTGCCCGGTTTTATGCCGGTGTTCAGAGGTCAGACTTTGAGCGGCACTTCGATTGAGAACGGTCATATAACAACAACGGCATTCTCTACAGCCACCGGAAAGAAAGCTGATATTGAGGCTTTCAGCGCCGCGGCCTATGAAAAGCCGGAAGGCTCCATCAGGACGATAACCGCTTCTGACGGAAGCAAATGGTTTGTTACCGCCAGTGGCGAGGGCGCTTCTGATTTCTTCGCTTCGCCTGAATTCAGCGGATCTTTCGATGAAGGCGCGAAAATCGCGTCTATGTTCAACGCTGATCAGCATATCGGCACGCTCAGAACGGTCGGAGAAGGCCAGATGGAAGCATCGTATACTGACGGCACAAGCGGAATGATGTATTCCGTGGCGCTGTTTGAAGAGCCGGAAGGGCCTCATGAAGACATCACTGATGCGAACGGTCTCGATTGGTACAAGATGGAACCGAAGGCTCCGATCTCTGAGTTCACGGACGGGATGCCGGATAGCGGTCCGTCTGCGGACAGGACCGGTATCGGTGAACAAATCCCCGGAAATGACGCGGATATTTCCGTGCCTCCGGTCAATACAGACGCTGATACAGGTGTTCCTCCGGCAGATACGAATCTGCCCGGTTCGGTTCCGGGCGCTGAAAACAAGCAAACTTCTGATAACGTCGTTACTGACGTAGCAGAAGGAATTGCGCCCGTTGTGCCGGCAGTTGCAGAAGTCCATGAAGAAGGCACAGCTGCGGCTGTTCCGGGACCGGATAATGTTATCCCCGTTCCCAATGGAACTAATACTATCGCCGTCGAGCCTTCAGAAACTGCAGAGCCTGCCAATATACCCGGGGCAGGAACAATTCCAGTATCGCCCACTGCTGTTATTGCAGATGATGAGTTATCTGAAGAAAATGTGGTCGCATTTGTTCCGGGTGCGAATACAACTGTACCCGCCGCTGACAATACGGCACATCCTGCCGGCGGTTCCGCGGAGACGGTGGAGCCCGGCAATGCCGCTGTTCCGGATGCCGGAGTCATTCCATCCGCTGCATCTGATACTGCGGCTGTAACCGCTGTGCCATCTGCTTCTGTACCTGTCCACCCTGCTGCTTCCGCTGCAGAAGACAGTGCATCTGCCGCTGTTGAGATGCCAGTGTTTACCGGTGTTCCCGAGGGAACGCAGATCACGCAGACCGGAAACGGTATGTTCGAGATGCGAATGCCCGACGGACAGACGCAGACCATGTACGACAGCACGAAATACGAGGTCTCAGATCATGAAAACGGCATCGCAGGTACGGTCACTGATGCCGCCGGAAACAGCTACTTCATTCCCGATGGATCTACAACGGTATCGGAAATCAGCCGGATCGACACACCTCAGTCCTCTGCAGTCATGCATAGCGATGCTCAGACTGTTTCTCATACGGATGCTCACAGCACCGCCCCAACGGAGGATCTTTCCTCCACGTCCGGCTCGGTTGTTCCGCCTGTAACTAAGAATCCTTCCGGATCCGCGGATACCGGGCATTACGACAGCCAGGCGTACGAACACAGCGGGATCGAGTCATCCTACGGCAGATTCTCCTCGTTCATGCCCGCTTATGAGAGCAGCGTGGCGAGAGTCGACACCTCGATGCGCGATGAAGGACAGTTCACGGTATATAACACCGATGGCACAGGCACAAGGTTCTACGATATGACGATGTACCGTCCGGTCGGCAATTACCGTGTGTTCGAGGACCGCAACGGTCACTCCTGGGCTGCTTATGACGGTTCTTATCAGAGCGTTCGTCATGTGGTCACCGACCGGAACGGCAATCCTGTCGTTGACAAGAGCGGCCGCGCAAAAGAGCGTTACGAGACCGTAATGTCCTTCCGTCAGGAGCCTCAGCGGATTAAGGAACCAGCAAAAAAGAAATCCACGGGGATCAAAACTCCGCGGAGGAAAAAGAAATAATCAGCACTGCGGCCGTTGAGACACACGGCCGCTACATTTTAAGGTGGTGAGAACAATGAGCGACAAGCAAAATCCTAACAAAACAGGCGTAGGCGACAGCATCGACAGTATGGCCGCCGGAGCAGCCGACGCAGCGAGAACCGCCGGACAGATAGCGCAAAAGATCGGCTCCGCAGCGGAAAAAACCGCTAAAGCCGCAAATGTCGGCGCACAGGCGGCGCAGACCGGTTCGCAGGCGGCTTCCGCCGCATCAAGCAGTGCCGCAAGCGGTGCCGCTGGAGGCGCCGCCACAGTTGGCGAAACCACGGCAGCGGGATCGGCAGGAGGCCCGGTCGGTCTGATTGTCGGCGCTGCCGTGGGACTCGTCCTTGAATTCAAGGATGAAATATACAAGTTCCTGATGGTTCTCGGTTTCTCCGTGGTTTTCATCGCGATCCTTCTGGCGTCTCTGCCGAACGTTCTGTATGAACGGGTTACCGACGCGGCGTCGCAGGCCTGGGAACAGGCTGTGGAACACCCCCGTGTAATCCCGATGGCATATTCGGAAACGTCCGGCGCGATCGAACAGAGCGTCAGAGCAGGATATGATTCGACGATCCACGGCCTAGCTTCGGCGGTTACCAGAGAGGGCCTGTCACTCACTGCCGAATCTCTAACCGAAATCATAAGCGGCGACGGCACCTATGAGTCTGGTGATACCTATCTGTATGTTTCCGATCCAACGAAGATGATAGGTCTGGATTACGACGCGTCGTACATTATGGCGGCATATTCCGCTTCAGTGCTCAACGTTCCGAATTCTTCCGAAATCGAAGGCGTATTCAACGGGGCCGCGGAAGCGGATATGCAGAATAAACTCGCTGCGGTGGAGGACGAGATGTTCGGGTACACCGTAACGAAAAGCACCGAAACGGTGATCGTTCCCGCGGAATACTACACATATTCATCCGCGGGCGTTATGACCTATGTTACCGGAACAGAACTCGTTGAGAACGAAGACGGGACGGTGACAGAAATCAAGCGGCTCGGTCAGAAGGAATTTTTCGTGCGGAATACCGCAACGTCTTCGACCGATACCGAGATCACGATCGATGATTACAGACTCGTAGCCATCGAGATCCCAATACAGGCGCTGAACGGCGTCAGGTATGTGACACGGTATTATTATGAAAAGAACGGTATGAGAACGATCACGCCGGCAACGAAAACGCTGACGTATATCAACTGTGCCGTGGGGAATTTCAACGAGGACTGCGTTCTGGAAGCGTTTGACATTAACGAGTATGCGCTGTTCGGGCATACGGTCCATCAGAACTGGGAGGTCATCGAGAGCCTGAAATACAATATCAACCAGGCCTTGGGACAGGACGCTTCATATGTCAGACTTGTTTATTCCTCATCCATCAATGGAGAACTGTTATCTAAAAACGGCGTCCCGTGGTACCGGACCGACGTGAACGCATCGAATCTTCCGGAGATCGAGGATCCTTTTGAGGAATACCTTGACGACGTTCCTGTTTTTACAGGATCGGATAGCGAGGCTGACAGTTTGAAGGATTTCTTCCCGGGCATACAGGACGGCACGATCGCGAGAACGGTAAAGCAGGGTTTTATGATTCTGTATTATCCGGACGGTACCGCGGAAAAGCTCTTCAGCAGCGAGTACTATACGTCACAGACGAGCTCATTCATCAGTCCGCTTCCGTATGAAGACGCGTACTGTTCTTCCGATTACGGATACCGGATGCTTGAGGGAGTATATAAGCTTCACGGCGGCGTCGATCTGTGCTGCTGGTCGGGAACTCTCAACAAGAACATAGTCGCGACCGCGGCAGGCACGGTCATATATTCCGGCTTCAACGGCTACGGCAACTGCGTGATGATCGACCACGGAAACGGCATCGTGTCCCTGTACGGACACCTGAATTCCAGAAAGGTCTCCATCGGAGACACCGTTGCTCAGGGACAGCTGATTGGCCTTGCCGGAAGCACCTACGGGCCCGGAGGTTATTCCACCGGACCGCATCTTCATTTCGAAATCAGGGTCAACGAGGAGCGCGTGAACCCGCGCACATATGTTGAGCTTCCTGCGCACGCGGAATGGTAACAATACTATGGAGGTGAATCCTTTTGGATGATAAGGAATTCAATAACATCTTTGCAATCCCGGTAAACTATACTGACTCCGGAAAGGTCTTAGGAGGAATGTTTGAACTCAGGAACGTAATCGAAGCGGTGATCCTTCTGATCGCAGTCGGTTATCCGGAGCTCAGACTGATTCCTATGAGCGGAACTGTTAGGCTCATCGTCATGGTCGTCACGCTTATTCCTCTCGCGATTTTCGCGCTTGTAGGCATAGATGGCGAATCGCTGTTTCAATACGCCGGTCATATCGCAAAGTATATCCTGAATAAAAGAAAACTTCATTTTAGAAGAATAGGAGGCAGAAATGTCCAGACAGAAACGAAAGAACAGGGATAAACTGCAGTATGTGCAGGATTTCATTCCGGTGAAGGATATCGTCAGAGGAATCATCGTAACGGAGGACAACCGTTATATCAAGATCCTTGAGATCGAACCGCTGAATTTCATGCTCAGGTCCGAGGAGGAACAATTCAACATAATCTCGACGTTCGCCTGCTGGCTTAAAATTTCGCCGATGAAGCTTCAGTTCAAATCGATAACGCGGAAAGCGGATTCCGAAAAGCATATCGAGAGTTTGCAGTCCGAGCTGAAAGACGAGGAAAACGAAAGCTGCCGCGCGCTTGCCGAGGACTATATCAGGCTTGTCCGCGATGTCGGAAGCAGAGAAGCGCTCACAAGACGTTTTTTCCTAATATTCCAGTATGAAGCTCTGCGCAAAACCGACAGCGAGGATTTCGGCGTGATCTTTTCCGCGCTCCAGGCGGCGGAACAGACCGCGAGAGCGTATTTCCTGCAGTGCGGCAACTCGATCATCCAGCCGAAGGATCCGGATACCGCGGCCGCTGAGATCCTGTATATGTATTTTAACCGCAAAAGCTGTGTCGACGAAACGTTCCAGTCCCGCGTCGACCGCGTCATAGATGACACGATGACGGCGAGAAACCTGATCATCGGCGTAGACGAAATTCCGAAAATCAGAGTCTGCAACTATATCGCGCCTCGCGGGATCGACTTTTCTCATTATAACTATTTTGTAATGGACGGGCTGTATTACACAATCATGCATATCAAAGCGGACGGTTTTCCAGCCCGGGTGCGCGCAGGATGGATTTCAGCGCTTGTCAACGCCGGCGAGGGCATAGATATCGACATCCACCTGAAACGAGAGGAACGCGGACGTACCGTTGATAAAGTCGCCCAGAAGATCCGCTTAAACAGAACCAAGCTTAAAAGCATGCAGGATACGAGCACCGACTACGAAGAACTTGCGAACTCCATCCAGGCTGGCTACTACATCAAGCAGTCGATCGCGAACAACAATGAAGATCTCTTTTACATGTCTATCTTCATTACTGTTTCCGCAAAATCGCTTGACGAGCTTTTCTGGAGAAAGAACCAGCTGACCAACATGCTGAAAAGTATGGACATCTACGTCAGCGACTGCCGTTTCCAGCAGGAGGCGGCGTTTGAGTCGGTCATGCCGTTTCTCCACGTCGTACCGCATCTGCTGAAGAAATCCCAGCGCAATATTCTGACCTCAGGAGCCGCGAGTACGTACATGTTCACATCGTTCGAGATGTCGGACGATCACGGCGTCCTTCTGGGACTGAACCAGTACAACAATTCGCTGTGCATCGTCGACCTGTTCAATACGGCGAAAAATAAAAACGCGAACCTCAACCTGATCGGCACGTCCGGAGCGGGCAAAACCTTTACTTTGCAGCTGCTTGCTTTACGCATGCGGATGCGCGGAATCCAATGCTTTATTCTTGCCCCCATCAAGGGACACGAGTTCGCGCGGGCGTGCAGAGCCATCGGAGGGACGTATATAAAAATCGCTCCGGGCTCGCAGAACTGCATCAATATCATGGAGATCCGCCATACGATTTCCCCCAATACAGAGCTAATTGATGAGATCGACGCAGGCGAATCTGACAGTATGCTGGCGAGAAAAATCCAGCAGCTGATGATCTTTTTTGCACTGTTGATTCCTGACATGACGAACGAAGAAGAACAGATGCTGGATGAGGCCCTGATCAAAACCTATGCCGAATTCGGTATCACGCATGATAACGCATCCTTATATCAGGACGCCGACTGCGATCCCCCGATTATGAAGCCGATGCCGATCCTCGGAGACCTGCACCGCAATCTTGCCGACAATCCGCTGACGAAGCGCATAGCGATCATCATTTCCAGGTTCGTCACGGGTTCCGCGCAGTCGTTCAACCGTCAAACGAACGTCGACCTCTCCAACAAATACGTCGTATTAGATCTGAGTGAGCTCAAGGGAAGACTCCTTCCCGTGGGTATGATGATTGCGCTCGATTACGTGTGGGACATCGTCAAATCAGACAGGACCCAGAAAAAGGCGATCCTGATCGATGAGATCTGGCAGCTTGTCGGTGCTTCATCGAACAAGCAGGCCGCCGAATTCTGTCTGACGATCTTCAAGACGATACGAGGGTTCGGGGGCGCGGCGATCTCGGCAACGCAGGATCTTTCGGACTTTTTCGGATTGGAGGATGGAAGATACGGCAGAGCCATTATAAATAACAGTAAGAACAAGATTATCCTTAATCTTGAACCTGACGAAGCCAAATACGTTCAGGAGGTTCTGAGGCTCACGAGATCGGAGGTTTCCTCGATCACGCGTTTTGAGCGCGGAGAGGCGCTGGTTTATTCCAATAATAACAAGGTGCCTGTAATCATCAAGGCTTCTCCGGAAGAACAGAAAATGATTACGACTGACCGCGCCGAGCTTGAGGCGATCGCGCTTGAAAAACGACGCGAGCGTGAAAAGCGCGTGTAAAAAAGAGTGAAAGGACATGAAAAATGAACGATATTGATTTTTTATCAAATCTTCTCAGCAACTTCGGAATGATTCCGAAACGTCTGGCAATTGCGATTCTCAACAAGCCGAACCCCGAAGTGGCCGAGCATCTGATCCGCAGAATAAGAAGTCTGAACAGAGTCTGGGTGACGGATGAATATATCGCCGCAAACAGGTTCTGCAAACCGGACGATAGGGTCATAACCGCTTTATGGATCGCTGCGGATTACATGAAAAAGGCCGAGATGATCGGACTGTGTTCCGGCATTCTTCCATCGGTTCTGACCTTTATCCAGAACGGTGAGGTCTATGAGGTCATCGTTATCGGCGAGGGAGAGGATTACATGCTCGCGTCGGTCGACGTCGATCAGCATACAAAGTACATCATCGTCATTCCGGACGCCGGGAAAAGAAACAGTATCAGATATCTCAACCGGTTTGACTGTGCGAGGTATGTGTTCGCAACGGTCAGACATGTTTCCGGTAACGAGAATCCGGAAATCTGCTATTACAGGAGGGATACCGATGAAACAGCTTAAACGGGATTTGGATCAAGTATCAAATCATCTTAAGCAGATGTCCGAACTTAATGGGCTGATTGTGAGATGCGTCGATACCGGGGCCATGACCGCCGCGTATGAAAACGCGCTTGAACTGGAACGGCTCAGCGAATCCTGTACTCTGTACGCGCGGGAACTGCCGTGCGAATTCGGCGTACCGAACGCCGTCGGCTGCGTTGAGATGATCATAAGGGACAGCGTCCTCTGCGATATAGGTTTTACGGACGAGGGCTGGTTCCGTCTGAGCATACCGATACTGCTCCCGAAGAAAAGCCGGAAAGGCACCGTCGACTATATCCGCGGCACGCTCTATCCGCCAATGACGGATTTTTTCAGAACAAATCCCGTCAAAAGACTTGACGACTGCGTAATTGTTTTCAGACACGTCTATGACAGGAACACACCTGAAAAACGCAGACGGGACCACGACAACATCGAGATAAAGCAGGTTACGGATATCGTCGCCTGGTTCACGATGACCGATGACGGACCCGGCGTATGCAGTCATTTCTACTGTTCCGCCGAGGGCGAAAGGAACAAAACCGAAGTCTATGTCGTTCCCGGCTGCGACTTTCCGAAGTGGCTTGCGAAATACAGAAATGACACCCGAAAAACCGCTGAAAAATGATGTCGAAAACACAAAAATATCGCAAGACGAGAATGGCTCCGGAATATACGGTGAAAAACCGCGCCGCATCGACGGATACGTTCTGATAATTTACCAAGGTAATGCTTCAGGTTGGTAAAACTCAACGGATCTTAGCAGTAGGTTTCAGCCGTTCTCTGTTTCCGCAGACGGGCAGTCTTATTGCGCTGTTTTCATTACATGAACTCGTCAAGCCGTTCTTCGCGGGCAGTCTTTTGATCCAGCGGTTCATTACAACCGGAGTTGTTCGGAAAGCTCCGCATGGCAGTCTCAGCGCTGCTTTTTTTATTATCGCCGCTCCTAAAGGGCAGGCGGGAAAGGAGGAATGATAAATGATACAGTTCAGGAAAAACACTGTCGTTTGGGATCTTCTGAGAATGATCGCGCTATGCGGTGAGTTCCCTGTTTATTCTACAGGCCTTATAGGCAACAGGCGTGAATGCAGGAAACGCATCTGTCAGATGCAGACGGAGCAAACCTATAGGAATTCGAGGACTGGCGAGAAACTGACGGTAAGAGCTCTGACCGTTTCCTCAAACGGTCGTCTGAAAACAGTACGTCTGACGAGAAACGGAGCCGAACTCCTGAAATGGACAGGAGATTACGCGACGTATGCTGACAGATTTATGACAGGATATTTCAAATCTGATAAAGAGCATATCGACAGAAACCACAGGATCGCCGAGACAGCCGCCGTGTTTATGCGGGCAGGCTTTCACGTTGAAAGCGACAGAAACGCCGACATGACGCAGAGCGACGACGCCGTTCTTTATCTGCCGCACATATTCAAAAGCAGCGGATACGAGACCGACAGAAAATCGCTTTACACGAGAATTACCGGAGGTTTCAGGACTCCCTTCGACTGCTTTACGGTATACAACACGCGCAACAGAGCGATGATATGGTACGGCAACAGCGAAACGAAGTCGACTCTCCTTCTCGGAGAAAAAGCGGGTCTTGAGGTTACCGGAAGCATAATGCTCGGAAGGGACTACGCGACCGGTTTACGCACGGCATTCAATACCGAATCGGCGGGAAGCAGGACACGGTTCTACGAGATGCACCGCAGGCTGTATTTCATCCCGCTTGACACAAACGGAATCGAACTGCTGAGGCTTATTGCCCAGCGTGACTTCAGCGATCGCGTGCTGGAATTGATGTTCGATCCCGGCACAAGAGCTTATGACAGAGGATCCTTCAATTATCACGCCAGGATCAGAGGGGTCTACGTTTATTCCTTCCTGGACAGCGATCTGAAGGGACTTATAAATTACAGGAACGGAATTCATCCGGATTATCAGACCGAAATACTATGCTACGATTTCCAGACCGACTTTGTTAACGAGTATTTCAGCGGAACCGGGACAAAAATCACAAAAGTCCCGTTTGACGCGGTAAAAAACAATCTTTCATAAACGGGAGGTGATTATATGAACGATTATATCAGCGCTGAGGATTTGACCCGGGAACTTCTGGCGATGCGCACGCTGCTCCGGGACGCTTTGAAAAACGACAGGAGTATTTGCGGCGACCTTCTGAGGGAGAAACGGCTTGGCAGTCTCAAAACAGTTAACGACGTTATTGAGATAGTTTCCGCTCTGTCGCGAAAGGAGCAAAAGCGATGAACCCTAAAAAGAAAATCCTTATCGGAATCCTGTCAGCGGTGGTTTTGTCGGTGCTTCTGTATATCAGCGGCCTGATGGGGCAGATGTTCTCAAACTACGCCGCGTGGCAGACGACCGGCGGAGGATGGGCTTCCGACTCAAGCCCCGTTCTCCCCGATCCAGGGCCATGGATATGTCTTAAGAACGCTTTCACGCTCAACGGTCTGAAAGCTCTCGCGTTCATCATGCTCGCTGCGGCGGCTGTCTTCCTGTACCTGCGTTTCTTCTCGGAAAGGTTCAGCAACAGAAACTACGATCCGAGAGGATTCAGGATCAGTAAGGAGGGCACCTACGGAACGGCGACAAGAATGAACGAGAAGGAAATGCGGGAGGATCTCGAAGTATCGAGTCCCGCTAACGCGCAGGGCGTAATACTCGGCGAACACAAGGGAAAGGTCGTATGCATGCCGGTAGACACCCATTTCAACCGGCACATATGCGTCTTCGGTGCTTCAGGCACGATGAAATCCAGAGCGGTCATCAGGAACGCCCTCTTTCAGAGCATCCGGAACGGCGAGTCGGCGGTCATAACCGACCCTAAGGGAGAACTCTATTCCGATACGGCGGAGCTCTTCAGGAAAAACGGCTATGAGGTTAAGGTCTACAATTTGATTTCACCATCGCACTCCGACAGCTGGAACTGCATGTCCGATCTGAACGGCGACACTCTGCTGGCGCAGGTTCTGACCGACGTCATTATAGGCAACACGGCGGCAGGCTCGGGCGACGGTTTCTGGGAGGACGGCGCCGCCGATCTTCTCAAGGCGCTCATACTGTACGTAGACAGCGATCCGCACAGATCGCCGGAAGAGAAGAATCTTTCTACAGTGTACAAACAGCTCTGCAACAACTCGGTAATGATGCTTACGCAGATGTTCAAGGTGCTTCCGAACGGGCATCCCGCGAAAGTCCCATACTCGTTTTTCGCCCAGGCCACGGACAAGATCCAGGCCGGCATCGTGATGGGGCTGGGCACAAGGCTGCAGGTCCTTCAGAACGAGGCGGTGGACAACATCACCTGCAGGAACGATATCGATCTGACGGCTCCCGCGAAACGCAAATGCGCATATTATATCGTTATCTCTGACAGAGACGCAACGATGGCATTTTTATCTTCTCTTTTTTTCTCATCGTTGTTTATTAAGCTCATCGGGTTTGCGGATACCTGTCCGGACGGGAAATGCCCTGTTCCCGTCAATCTTATCCTCGATGAGTTTAATAATATCGGCAGACTGGGCGGCGCAGCGGACGGCAGCGACTTTGCGCGCACCCTTTCGGTCATCCGATCGAGAGACATCAAGGTCATGCTCGCCGTTCAGAGCCTCGGACAGCTTCAGAACAGGTATCCCAACAATCTCTGGGCGGAGATCCTGGGCAACTGCGACATCCAGCTTATGCTGGGCTGTACCGACGACGTGACGGCGGAATATATTTCCGCGAGATCGGGCGATATGAGCATTCAGGTGGACTCGACCCGGGTAAACAAGCGAACAATCGCTCTCGCTCAGGTTATTCCCCAGTATCAGGAAACCCAGGGACAGGGCAAACGCCGACTTCTGACGCCGGACGAAGTGCTTCGTCTCCCGCGCAACGAGATGCTCGCGATCATACGAGGGCATAACATTCTGTGGCTCGACAAGTTCGATTACACAAAGCATCCGATGGCGAAACAGATCGTAAAGACCAGTCTGATGAGCTACGTTCCGGAAAGACCTCGGAACCCGGTCCAGCCAAATCCCGTGCCTCCCGTCTCCAAACCGAAAAGAACGGAGGGCGGCGGAGGAATGTACGACCGGCTGTCCAGGATTTCCCGCGATGATTTCTGAGTAAAGGAGGTGTTCGGAATGTTTCTTGTTTTGACCGACATGGTCAGAAGGTTCGTGTATTACGTCAAGGGAATCTGCTTCAGAGGCAGATAACCGACATATGAGTGGAAATTTATAAGAAAGGAGGTTTTAAGCTATGTCCACTGATAATCAGCCTGTTTCTCCTGACATTCCCGCGGAGGATCAGACAGACGTCCGCGATAATCCCGAAGAGGACCGGAAGACCGCACCCGATACCCCTGATGAGGACTCTTCTCCCCAGACCGGGGCGTCCGGTTCCGATCCGGCCGGAGCCGCGGACTCCGGATCGGACGATTCGGCCCCGGACGGACAGGATGAGGATATGCCGAGGATACCTCGCTCGGTGATCGCCCGCATGAGACGCGAAAGCGAGGAAGTGCTTTCGGTCACCGGAGAGAGAATCAGCGACAGCAGATTCGAGTCCTTTTCGAAGAATCTGGTCGATCTCGCCGCGTCCAAGAGAAACAAGAAGATCCTCACGGACCGTATGGTCGGCATCGAGACTATCGGAGCAAGGCTGAACGCGCTGCTCTCGCACGGCGAGTTCAAGATCCTCATCCCCGATCTGTATATGTTCGATCCGAAAACCCGCGGTTACGAGATCCCGAAGGAAGCCGCCTTTGCGAACGTCATTTACGGCAGACTGAATTCCGAAATCGATTACATCGTCGAAGAGATCGACGTTGAGAACAGGATAGCGGTCGGCAACCATCTCGAAGCCTGCAGACGCAAGCAGAAGGCATATTACTTCGATACGCGCTTCGACGGCAGACCGATGGTAAACGAGGGAATGATAGTGGAGGTCAGAGTGATTTCTGTTAAAAGATACGGTATCTTTATCGACGTCTTCGGATGCGAAAGCTTCATTCCGAATCAGCACCTGTCCTACGCGAGAATCCCCGACGCACGGGAATACTATTCCAACGGCGACGTCGTTCAGGTCCGTATCACGAGGATCGAAAAGCTCTCGAGCTCGGAGGTCAAAGTCACGGCATCCGTGAAAGCCACATATCCCGATCCAAGGCTGGAAGCGATGAAGATTTATCACGTCGACGGACTTTACAGGGGCAGGGTAACCGTGATCGACGAGTTCGGCATTTTCGTAACACTCGGCAACGGAGCGGAGTGCAAATGCGAGTACCCGAAGGAAAGATTCCCAACGGTAGGCGCAACGGTCAGCGTAAGGATCATCGGCAAGGACGAGAAGGAAAAGCTTCTCTGGGGCGTCATCACGAGAATTATTTCCGTCTGACTGTAACATTCTCAGACCGACGTCTGTATAATCAGTTATGAAAGGAGCTGAACAGCATGAAAAAAGCTTATACGTTCACCATTTCCCTCATACTGATCATGGCTTTATCCGCAAGCGCGTCGGCAGCGGTCCCCGAAAACTGGAGATCCATGTTCGTTTCGGACAGCAGTAAGGATTTCAGAACTACCGGAGTTTACGTTGAAGAAAAAAGTGAACCAACCTACTGCGAACCGGGCGACGCCGACAATGACTGGAGAATCACGACCGCGGACGCGAGACTCGCGCTCAGGTACAGCGTCGGTCTGTATGATCCGCTTTCACCTGCGCAAATCAGGGCGATGGACGTCGATAGAGACGGAACCGTTACGACCGCGGACGCGAGACTGATCCTCAGAACCGCCGTCGGTCTGGAACAGATCACGAACGACGGGGTCATCACGGACCGGAAAGCGCCCCCGACGATGACGATCACGAAAGCGGATATCGAGGAACTGACATATATCGGATGTGAATATATCAGATGGCTAGGCGTACCGGTGGATCCTATCGAATCCACGGGATACGACTGTGAGGTCGCCGGATTCTTCCGCGACTGGTCCTATCTGTACGAGCCCGGCAGGGCTTACTCAAATTCGGTAATGACGCCCAAGGAGATCCTGAAGCTTACCATGCTGAATTCGATCTATCACACCTACAGAGAGATCGTTGAGGAGACCGGGGATGTTCCCTGGAGTCTCTATCCGGTGTTCACTCTGAACCGCGACGGTCCTAACCCGGTACGAGGCGATGAATGGATATACTGGACCGGTTACTCGATATCCTACGTCCCTTATCCTCTCGCAGTCAAAAACGGTCCTTACGACTATCCCTACACTCTTATCAACAGAATCAAATAACACAAACCATTCATTCAGGCGTCGGCTGTTCCGGCGCTTTTTCTTTTTCCAGAAAACCAAGGAAGGAGCGATTCTATGACAAGGAAAAAGACTCTGATGGCTGTTGCCTCGCTTGTTCTCATCGTCGCGATGATTTTCACGACGGGTCCGGTGGCAACAGTCATCTCCAACGCACTCACCCAGGGACAGACGTCCACATACACGTACTATAACGTCAGCAAGAGCTGGATGTCCATGTTTACGTTCACCGACGCATACGGAAATTCAAGAACTGTAGCGCCAAAGGGCGGTATGCGAATGTCCCTTATGTTCCTCGGTGACGGGTCACCCGTCTACTGCATCGAAATGGACAAGAGCCTGTCCGGCGGCACGGTGGATGCTTCCACGTCGGATATCTTTTCCACGACGGAATGGAGAGCGATCACCGCGACCGGGCAGACCGGAATCAAGCGCGCTCTGATCTACGGATATCCCAACAATACGAGCAACTACGGTATCAGCGGAATCACCAATTATGAAAAACAGTATGCCGTGCAGCTGCTCGTCTGGGAATTCGAGACGAACAAGCGTACTGATTATGTTGCCAGAAACGCCTCGGGCAGCACTGTGACCAGTTACTCAAACGTTGCGAGCCCGATCAACGGCGGCCTGATCGAGGCCTCCGGCGTGGCCGGCGACATCTCCGTCAACTACACCCGCGTCAAACAGTACTATTTCAACCTGCTTGACGCCATGTCGAAGCATCTGAACAAACCGTCTCTCAACAAGACGACGCTGTCTCTGACGCCCGGCAAGAGCGAAACGCTGACGGATTCCAACTCGCTGCTGCAGAACTTCAACGTGTCGACGAGCGATTCCTCCGTCGCGACGGCAACAATCCTGTCCTCCAACCAGCTGAAGATCACCGGCGGCAGCAAAGCGGGAACGGCCACGATCTACCTGACGAAGAAACTGACCGAGACCTCTGGCGCTCTCGCGCTGACGGGGGCCGGACAGGTGCTGATCTACGGTGCGATGTCCGATCCCGTGAAATCCCAGATCTCGGTAACGGTCCCGACAGGTTCCTGCCAGCTGACAAAGACCAGCGACGACGGCGCCAAATCCGGTTTCAAATTTACTCTGACCAAGTCCGACGGTTCCTATACGAAAGACGGCACCACGGACGCGAACGGCAAGATCACATGGACCGGACTGCAGCCGGGCACATATACCGTAACTGAAAAGCTGACGACAGCACAGTCCGGCAAATACCAGACGCTGGCATCCAAAACCGTGACAGTTACGGCAGGCAGTACTGCGACCGTGAGCTTCGCGAACAAGGTCAAGCTCGGTGCGCTCGCCCTGTACAAGTCCGATGACCGCGGTCACGATCTTCCGGGAGCCAAGTTCGGCGTTTATGCGTCAGCAGCGAATGCCAATTCGGATACATCTAGACTGGCGACGCTGACGACCGCTGCCGACGGCACCGCCATCTACGGCGGCAGCTGGAACAACGTCTCGTCTTATACGCTCACCGAAGGCACGACCTACTATTTCAAAGAGGTCTCCGCGCCGACCGGCTATACGATCAACACGGGCGTGTTTTCCGCGAAGGTCGTTGCCGGCACGGTCACCTATGCGGTGAATTCGAACAAGGAGGACCCGGTGAATAACCGGCAGGGCAAGATCAGTCTGCAGAAATATGATTCAGACGGCAACAGGCTCGGCGCCGGCTATGTCTTCGGCGTTTATTCCAATTCCGCCTGCACAAAGCAGGTCACCACGCTCACGACCAATGCGAACGGCACTGCCGTATCGGGATTTCTCGACGCAGGCACCTATTACGTCAAAGAGAAATCGCTGCCGTCAAACGACACGACGCATACTCTCAGCACGCGGGTGTATACGGTGACGATCCCTTACGGAGACACCGTCAATGTCATGGCATATAACGAATATGCCTACGGCGGTCTCGGCATCATCAAGGCCAACACCGCAGGCACGAGACTTTCCGGCGCTGTCTTCGGCGTGTTCACGTCTGAAGCGAACGCCCGGATCGGCGGCGCTGCGGCCATCGGCACGATGACAACGAACTCGAACGGCGTCGCCACCTACGGCGTGAAGTCGAACGGGTATTCCCTTGTAAAGGGCACGTACTACGTCCGTGAGATCACCGCGCCGGCAGGCTATGAGGAGGACTCCACCGTCTACCGCGTCGTTGTGACCGAAGGCACGCTGACCTACGCCAACGGCGGCAGCCCGGTGATCAACAGAGGCTTCGGCAATATCGCCATCAAAAAAGCCGACCAGAACGGCAATCCGCTCGCGGGCGTTGTCTTCGGCGTCTTTTCGGGACCCGACGCGCTGACAGCAAGCTATATCGGCAGCTGCACGACCCGTGCGAACGGTATCGCGACCTTCGGCGAAAACACTTCCGAAGAGAACCCGTACGCTCCGTATGAGCTGCGCGAGGGTACGACCTATTACTTCAGAGAGATCCACGCGCCGCAGGGATATAAGATGAACGACGGCGTCTATCCCGTGACCGTCGTCAGAGGACAGACCACCTACGCGAACAGCGGAAATCCCGTTGTGAACGAGTACATGCTCGGAGGCATCGCGATCCGGAAGCTCGATACCTCCGGTCAGCCTCTGGCCGGCGTGAAGTTCGGCATCTATTCCGATTCCAACTGTACGAACCTTGTTTACGAAGGCACCACGAACGCAAGCGGCTGGATCTATTACGGCGGCCGCGGCACGTCCTCCGATCCGTACACGCTGGAAGCCGGTTCCGTCTACTATATCAAGGAACTGCAGACGCTTGAGAACTACGTTCTTGACCCGACTGTCACCAGAGTGACAGTCGAAGCGGAAACGGCCGTGACGCTCAAATTTTATAACGCAAGCACTGTCGGCACCCTTGAGATCCACAAGTACAACGACGATTCCGACGATACCTCCGGCTTTACGTTCCGCGTGACCGGCACATCGGCGGACGGCGACGACATCGATCTGTCCGTGACGACCGGTGACAAGGCCACGTACACGGTGACCTCCGGCTGTTCCACCAAGACCTACGAGTATGAGTACAGCATCGCGAAGTTCGCGTCACTGCCTCCCGGCACCTATACGGTATCCGAGATCCTGACGCCTGACCAGGCGTCGGTCTATATCCAGCTCGGCATCCAGACCGTCACGGTCACTGCGGACCAGACCACGACCATCGACGTGCATAACGTGATGTACAAAGGCGCAGTCGGTATCCGCAAGGTCAATGAGAACGGCCAGCCGCTCGCGGGAGTCGTTTTCGAGCTTCGAGAGTATACCAGCGGCTGTTCCAACAAACTGATCGGCACTGTGACGACCGACGCGAACGGTGAAGCTGTCTACGGCGGCCGCGGCACGGCGTCCGATCCGTTCACCCTGGATTATTCCCCCAAGGGATACTACTTCATCGAGAAGGAAACGGTTCCCGGCTATCATCTGTCGAGAGATAAGATAGACGTCGGTTATGAGAGGAACACGATCACATGGGCCAATTCCGGCAGCGGTGTCGTCAACTATCCAAACGGCGCGATCAAGCTGGTCAAGGTCAACGATTACGGCGACCCGATCCAGGGAGTGACCTTTGCTCTCAAATGCGCGAGCGAAAGCAGTCTGGCGTCCGAAGTCAGACAGCTTGAAGGCACATACTTCGAAGAACTGTTCATGTCCACCGTCCAGAATGACGCGGTATACGGCATGCTTGCCGCGATGGATCCCGACGTCACGAAAGATGACATCGACGACATGAGCACCAGCGAGAAGGACGCTTTCGTTGCCGCGCATACGGCTTATGAGACGTATTCCGAATATTTCGATTCGCTGACGATCGCTCAGTATGACAGCTACGCGGCATCCGTCGGTCTTGTCGACTTCAACGGATACAAGGACGACTGGTACCGTACCAATGTCGTTCAGGCCGCGATGTCTTATGACGATGACAACTGGAACACTGTGATCAAATCACGTCTTCAGATCGCGGGATACGATACCGATACGCTGGAGACCGACGCGCAGATCGACGCGGCGGTAAATGAAGCCCTCGGTTACGCGAACAGGACGGCATATATCAACGCCATGAAAGCGGCGCTGACGGAAAGCGGCAGTATCGGCTATACCGACATCGACCGCGGCTATGAACTGCTCCTGTACGGTTTCCTGACCTTCGATGAATGGAAGGAATGGCATATCAATACCGCATTCGCAGTGCTCACGACAGATGCCAACGGCGAGATCCGGTACGGCGGCAGCGGCACGGCTGACGATCCGTATATGCTGGATCCGTTCAATCAGATCATGATCATCGAGCTCAGCACCCCGGACGGATATATCCCCGACACAGAGTACAGATACACGAACGTGAGCTCCGGCGAAACGGTGACGTATCAGATCGAGAACGAGGCTGTAAAGGGCAGCGCCAGAGTGCTGAAGACCTCGGCAGACGGCACGAAGGAGGGCTTCGAGTTCCGGCTTACCGGCACTTCCTCCTGCGGCATCGAGATCGATCTGACAAGGACGACCGATGAAAACGGCGTCGCCGACTTCGGTGAGATCCCGGTCGGCACGTATACCGTGACTGAAACACCGGTGACAGGCTACGTCATCCAGGCTCCGAAGACCGTTACCGTAACTGAAAACCAGACGGCGGAGGTCAGCTTCTATAACGCGCTGGCCTGCGGCGGCATCGGGGTATATAAGACGGATGACGCGGGCAGTCCCGTTCAGGGCGCTGTCTTCGAGCTCTTCAGCGATAGGAACTGCACCGATTCCCTCGGAACGGCTCAGACCGGTTCTGACGGCCGCGCGTTCTTCGGCGGCACCGGGACCGCGCAGGATCCCTACACGCTGGTCGAAGGCTCGACATATTATGTCAAAGAAAAATCGGCACCAGCTGGTCTGGAGGCCGATACGGGAGTTTATCCCGTAACGATCGTGAAAGACGCGATCACATATATCAACGGAGGCGATCCCATTGTGAACATCAGAAAAGGCGGCATCGCGATCCGCAAGACCGACGATGCCGGCAACCCCATCGCGGGCGTCGTTTTCCGTATCTACAGAGACGAGGCCTGTGAGACCGTTATCGCCGAGGTAACGACCGGCAGCGACGGCTGCGCGTACTACGGCGGTACCGGTGATACTAACGATCCCTTCCTTCTGCTGCCCGATTCAGTATGGTACCTGAAGGAAAAGGAAGCGCCAGAGGGATACATCCTCAACGACGCCGCGTTCGACGTGACCGTCGCGCCCGGAACCATCACCTGGGCCAACGGCGGCAGCGGCGTGATCAATACCCGTCTGGGCGCTGTCGGCGTATATAAGACCGACAACGACGGCCAGCCGCTTTCCGGTGTGACGTTCGGCGTATACTCGGATCCCGATTGCGAGACGAAGATCGCCGAGACCGTGACCGGAACGGACGGCCGCGCATACTATGGCGGCAGTGCCGCACCGTACTCCCTCATTCCCGGCTCGGTCTGGTATTTCCGCGAACTGGAATCCCTTTCCGGATATATCCTGGATGAGACCGTTTATTCCGCCGCTGTCATCGCAGGCGAAATCACGCTTGCGAACGGCAGCGACGCGATCGTCAACCATCAGAAAGGCAGTGTGAGGATCATCAAGACCAGTGAGGACGGCGTGGTCGCCGGCTTCTCCTTCACACTGACCGGCAATGGCGAGACGAGGACCGGAACGACGAATGTCGAGGGCGAGATCATGATTGATAATCTTATGCCCGGTACGTACATCGTGACGGAAAACCTGACGGACGCGCAGAAACTTAAATACACCTGCAGTCCCGAGTCGCAGCAGGTCGCCGTGGTCGCGGATAACACCGCCGTGGTCACGTTCGTGAACACGCTCAACACCTCCGGACTCCGGATCGTCAAGACCAGTGAAGACGGGACCGTCGAAGGTTTCACTTTCAGACTGACCGGCACGACGCTCACCGGCGAGCAGATCGATATCACCGGCATGACGAACGAGCTTGGAGTGATCCTGTTCGAGGATCTCAAGCCCGGCGATTATACCGTCGCCGAGGAAATGACTGAAAACCAGTCTGAGATCTATATCTGTGAGAATGCTTCCCAGAACATTCAGGTCAGGGACGGCGGTTCCTACACGCTGAACTTCGCCAATGATCTGAAGAAGGGTTCCGTGAAGATCATCAAGGCCTCCGAGGACGGCGTCCTTCAGGGGCTGACCTTCAGACTGATCGGCACGTCGCTTTCCGGCGCTCAGGTCGATATGACGGCGGAGACGAACGAAAGCGGCGTCGCTGTCTTTGAAAACGTTCCCGTCAGCGGCAGCGTTCCGTATACTGTCACTGAAATCAACACTCCGTCCAGATACGTCGCGGTCGAAGCGCAGAACGTCAGCGTTCAGTTTGAAAAGGAAGCGACGCGCCGGTTCACGAACCTGCTCGTCCGCGGCAGCGTCAAATTGATTAAGTACGATGCTGATTATCCGGAGAACAAGCTTACCGGAGCCGAGTTCACGCTTTATGTCGACAGCAACTCGAACGGCGCCTTTGACGATGGTGAACCCGTTTTCGACATTCTCACTGAGGACGAGCCCGGTGTGTATACGCTCGGCGATATTCCTTACGGCAGATATGTATTGATTGAAACCGTGGCCCCGAGATACTTTGAGCCTGATCTGAATCAGTATGCGGTTTATGTTTCCTCTTCCGATGAAATCCTTGTCGAGAACTCTCCCGGCGCAGGTTTCCTGAACAGAGCCCAGACCGGCAGCCTCCGGATCGTCAAGCATTCCGAGGACGGCGTTATCGAGAACGTCAGCTTCAGAGTGACAGGCACCGATCTGACCGGGCACGCTTATGATCAGACCTTTACAACGAACGCGGCCGGCGTTATCGAGATCACAGGTCTCCGGATCGGTACGTATACCGTTTCCGAGGTCGGCAACGAGAACAGTGCCAGATACGTCCTGCCTGACGACCAGACGGTTCTGATCGGGACCGATTCTCAGACTGAAATCACGTTTGAGAACACCCTGGTAAGATCTATCATATCCGGCGTCAAGCGAGATGAGGACGGCGAGCTTCTGACGGGCGTCGAGTTCGGTCTGTATGAAAACGGCGAGCTCATCATGACGGCTTCCACGCAGAACGGCGTATTCCGGTTTGAGAACGTGCCCTACGGCGATTACGTCGTCAGGGAGATCACTCCTCTGGAGGGCTTCGTTCTCGACACGGCGGAGTATCCGGTCAGTGTGAGAAACAACAATGAAACGATTACAGTCGACGTCGCTCCGAACCGGTACGCGAAAGGCAGCGTGACCGGTTACAAGAAGGACACGAACAATACGGCTCTGGAAGGCGCGATCTTCGGTCTGTTCAAAGAGACCGATACGGTCTTCACCGATGACAACGCGATCCTTACCGCGGTATCCGGTCCCGATGGCGTATTCCGGTTCGACAATGTCCGCTACGGCCGCTATGTCATCCGCGAGCTCTATGCTCCCGAGGGCTTCCTCCTGTCTGATTCTCCCTATTCCGCAGTCATTGATTCCGACGGCTGCGAAATTGCGATCACCGCCACGAACATTCCCGTAACGGGCAATGCGCGTACAACGAAGATCGATGAAGAGTATCCGGAGAACCGTCTTACGGGGGCGGTCTTCGAGATCTACGCCGACAGCAATAAGAACAAGGCGTACGATCGCGATATCGATCTGCTGATCGGAGAAATGACCGAATCCGCGGTAGGCACCTATACCTACGACAATCTTGTATTCGGAGGGTATTTCCTCCATGAGAAGCAGGCTCCCGACGGCTTCATTCCCGACGAGGGATATTACTATTTCTCGATCACGCGCAATGGAGAAACCGTCGACGTCGGCAACAATGCGGACGGCTGCTTCATTAACTCTCCGGAGCTCACTGAGCTTGTCATCAGAAAGACGAGTTCTGACGGAAAGCTTGACGGCTTCTCGTTCAGAGTGCAGGGCGTCACCGCGGGCGGCGTTTCCTATGACGAAACGTTCGTTACCGATGAGAACGGCGAGATCCGTGTGACCGGGCTCAGATACGGCGAATACACCGTGTCCGAGGTCGTCAACGAAGTCTCGGCAGCCTACAGACATCCGGCGGATCAGAACGTCGTCCTCGATTCGGACGGCGTGCATACGCTGGAGTTCTACAACTACAAGAACATCCCCATCGACACGGGCGTCGAGCTCACTTCAGCGCCGTATATCATCCTGTTCTCGATTTGCGGAGCAGGATTCGCGGTCGCACTCGTTACGATGCTCGTCAGAAAGAAAAAGAAAGAAGGTCACGAAGATGAATAAACTTCATTCCATTATCGCGGCATGCGTCTGCGCGCTGCTGCTGATCGTTCTTGCCGTGCCGGGTTTCGCTTCCGCAGCGGACCCGGCCACGGGTTCTCCCACGGTGGAAATCAATCTCGGCGCGGATAACGCCGGAGCAGAGTTCTACTACAAGACCGACGCGGGCGTCATGCCGGGCACGCTGAAAGCCGACTCGAACGGCGTTATTGCCATCGAACTCGGCGGCAGCAGCCGGTATATCCTGACCTACGCCGGAGCCGCGACCGGAATGCCTTCGGTCACGGAGCCCGAGGAAACGTCGTCCGCAGATAATATGGAACCGTCAGAAACCCATTCCGCGGAAACCGAAGCGACGCAGGAAGCCACTTCCGATAACGGAAATAAGCCCCCGGTCAAGGATATGATCATTTTCTTCGCCGGGCTTGTGCTCTGCGGAGGGTTCCTGCTCGGCTCCAAAGTCTTCTCCGTCGTCAAAGCGAAGAAGGCAGCGAAAGAAGAGGATGACTATCAGGACGGTTATTCAAACTGATCAGAATGGCCGTTTTCCGGTCTGAAGTCAGTCTGTAGCAGAATGTTAGTCTAACGGGTTAATTATTTTATAATATATCAGAAAAAATTAACCTAAACGCTTGACAAGCGCGGGATTCTGTGATAACATATAACCGTAGCAGAAACCGGTCCAGGCTTCCGGTACGCACGCGTCAACACCCGTACCATTTCCACCAGGTGCGGGGAACCGGAACGGACCAGCGCACATCGAGCTGTCCACAATGACCTCATTCTGCGATAAGCCCTCCGGGCAAAGATTTGCGCAAATCGACATAAACATATCTGAAACAAAACCGACCGGGGTCCGCACGGGCCCCCTTCAGCGAACGCGCCGCAGCGTCTTTCAGATGATTTATGCCGGTTTGTTTTTCTTTACCCGGAGGGACGATCGTTAAGAAAAGAGGTAATAAACATGAAAAAAAGAAAGAAGTCGAAGGACTTCAGCTCTACGAGATGTCCCTATTGCGGAAGTACCGTGGTTTTCCGTCCGGCCGAAGGCATCTACTCAAAACACTATGAGAATACGCTCCTGTGCGTATGCTCAAGATATCCCGAATGCGACGCATACGTCAAGTGCCATCCCGGCACGCGAATCCCGATGGGCCAGCTTGCCGACAAAAAGCTTCGTTCTCTGAGACAGCAGGCGCACAGAAGCTTCAACCGTCTTTTCGAGTCCGGATTGATGACTCGTAAGGACGCGTATGAATGGCTGTCAGAGGCAATCATGCTGCCGCAGGGCATGACGCATATCGGCGCGCTCGGCGAGTATTACTGCAATGAGGTTATAAGGGAAAGCGAAGCATATCTTCAAAGAATCAAAAAAGAATACCGGAAGGGAGCCTGATCTTATGACGGGATCGGAAAGAGACCGCGTCTTCTCAGAGAACTACGGGCTGATTGCCAAGGTTCTGAAGGACTGCAGCGGGTTCTTCGGCAAAACCGGTATCTACACCCGCGACGATCTCGTACAGATCGGTTCGATCGGACTTCTGAAGGCGATTTATTCCTTCAGACCGGATAGAAAATGCAGGTTCTCGACCTACGCATATGTCTTGATCCGGAACGAACTGATAAACGAGGTCACGAAGGAAATCCGGCGTCATGGAGTGGAAACAATCGACACGGAAGACGACTTCTTCCTTGAGTCATACGCCTTTTCCAATCCAGAGCCTTTTTCGGATGAATACAACGATTTGTTCTGTATTCTCGGAGAGGCCCGAGAGAACGCGCCGAAGAGCATTCGTACCGGTATCGACGCGATCATGCTGATTGCTCAGGATTATTCGGGAGCCGAAATCGCGAGAATGCTCGGCATCAAACCGGGAAACGTGCGGGTGTGCGTCAGCAGAGCGCGAAAATATCTCAAGGAAAAACGGTACTTCGCCGAATATCACAATTGAATACGGGGTAAGCATCAGGTCCGCCGCGTCAAAGCGACGGACCTTTTGCTATCCTGGATAGGAGGACCTAATAATGAGGAATAAACTCAAACGTCTGCGTGAACTGTTCGCCGACGTCGTCAGCCGCGCCATACAGAAACGGCTGGCAATCGATATTTATGACTAAAGGAAGGAATTATCAATGTACTGCTATTATAACAGTAAGATCGCTGTCAAAGCCGGCATAAATTCCGCGCTGATCGCGAATTATCTATGGAACCATATGTCCAAGTCCAAGTTCAAACGTGAAAACCGTGTCTGGATTAAATTTTCGGCCTCAAGGGTCTCCGCGTTATTCCCTCATATCAAAAAAAGGGCAGCCGCATGCGCCCTGAAGAGGCTGGTGGACAACGGCATTCTCATCAGGCGAGCGTTTGACAAAAGACAGTTTGATCACACATATTATTACTCGTTCACGAACTACGGTGAACAGCTGGCAAGACCCGATGACCATGAAGAGTGATCCAGTCTGTTGGGACGGACAGCGGTATTTACTGTTCCTGATCCCTGCGGTCGTTTTCATCTCACTGTTCATCCTATTCCATACTGTTTTCCTGATTGGCATCGTTCCCAGCTCTTCGATGGAACCAACGTTTCACGAGGGCAGCTTGATCCTCGGGATGCGGGTCCATGGGGAACTGAAGACAGGAGACGTTATCGTTTTCAAGCATGACGACGCTCTACTTGTGAAGAGAATCGCAGCCTGTGCCGGAGATACGGTTTCTGTGAACGACCGGGAAATGACAGTTCCGGAAGGTTTCTTCTATGTGCTTGGGGACAATCCGGACGAATCGGTTGATTCCCGGTTCTGGGAGGATCCGTTCGTGTCGGTCGGAGATATACAGGCAAAAGTGCTGTCCGGATAACGCATAAAAAGCTTTGCGGATTATTTGAGAGAGTAATGATAGGAAATTGATAGGTATTTGATAGGAAATTGATAGGAAGATGATATTGTTTTGATAGTTTGACCATGCTACAATATTATCGTCAAATAATGCGTTTAGAAAACTAAGCGCGAAAAAACAAGCCGTACGGTTCATCTCAGCCGTGCGGCTTTTTCTATTGGAGGTATGCAATATGAGATTTGACAACATCACGGGATCAGCGACGCTGTTCCAGAAACTGTACCGGGACTACTGCGATGAGCTGAAGTCCTTCGAACCCGAACTGCCGCCGTTCAGCGTCAGAGACTTCAGGCGATCCGTTCTGGCGAACATGTCGCTTCGTAAGTACTTCATCATGGATGAGAACGAAGGGATTGTCGGATTTATCATTCTGCAGCAGGTCGTCGAGATAATCCCGAAGCCTGCGTGGTTTATCGTTGACTTTTATATCCTTCCCGACAAACGCAGAAAAGGCTTCGGAGCGGAGGCATTCAATCATTTTCTGAGAACAAGCAGAGGCGATTTCTTCCTGTACGTGCTGGAAAAGAACGCGCCGGCGCAGGAGTTCTGGGGCAGCTGTATCAAACGGTTTGAGCTTGAAGAGGTATATAAGCCGTATATTCCAGTCCCGCGTTACTCGATCGTGAAGTATATTGAAAGGAGAAAAACAAGATGACATCTGCGGATAAAGCATATTACTCGATGTACCTGATTGGTTTTATTATCATGATGGTCCATACGGTATTAAGATGCAAAAAATACGGAATCTCCAGACCGAGATCCGTCATCTACACTCTTCTGACGTATATCTACGGCGTTGGCGGCGCGATAATCATGGGTAACATATATTCTTCCGCCGCCGCGGCGCGCGGGTCCGGCGACATATCGAAAGTAGCCATCTTCGGAGCGGTTATCTTCGCTCCGATTTTTTTAATTATTTCTGTCATACTGGAAAATCTCGGGAGACGCCTTCTGAAGAAGGATCAGGTCAGTCTGAGAAACACTCTGGATCTGCTGACGCCCGGGATATTTATTATCCTCACCTGCGCCAAGTTCGGTTGCGCCTTGATTGGCTGCTGCCACGGCATAGGCTGTACATTCGGCGTGTACCATCCGGATCTTCACATGTACGTCTTCCCGGTCCAGATCTGCGAGGTCGTATGTATGATGCTGATCATATATCTGGTTTCCATCCTGGAATCCAAAGGAAAGCTCAGACCGGGCATGAAGTATTTCGTCACGGCCGGTCTGTACTCGGTCTGCAGATTCTTCTGGGAATTCTTCAGATATTACGACTCTCCGCTCATGAGAAACTTCTGTCTCGGCATGACGATGTGGCAGGCCTGCTGCCTGATGGTCCTTCTGGTATCCGTCATCATGATCCTGGCGCTCCATTCGTATTCCGGCACCGAAAAAAAGAAGCTGCCTGAACCGCGGCTTCACAGAAAAAAACGGAAATAACCATGAAAAAACATAGGACGATCCTTAAGATCCTCAGTTCGGCGGTCAATACCGTGATCGTTATATCAATGCTGCTCGTTCTCACGTATTCCGGCTATTCCCTCTGGGACAACCATCAGATCATAAGCGCCGCGGAGAACGTCCGGGCGGATATGCTCAGGCTTAAACCGGAACAGGACGAGACCGGCAGACCGGACTTCAGCCAACTGCGTGAAATAAACAAAGACGTCGTCGGCTGGATCTCGGTCGGCGGCACGTCCATCGATTATCCGATCCTCCAGGGAGAAGACAATCTGTCGTATATCACGACCGACGTGTACGGCAGATATTCCGTAGCGGGGAGCATCTTTCTGGATACAAGGTGCAGCGCCGACTTTACAGATCGGTATTCGCTGGTGTACGGGCATCACATGGCCAACGGCTCAATGTTCGGGGATCTGGACAGGTTCAAATCCCGGGACTTCTTCAATAAGAATCTGTCCGGCCACTCCCTGACGACCGCGGACGGCGTGTATGAACTTGAGCTGGCGTGTTTATTGGAAATAGACGCGTATAGTACTCTGATCTTCTCGCCGGGCGATTTCGGTCTGGAGGAAATAATTGAGTACTCCGCCGAAAACGCGACGTTCATGAGTCAGTCTGAGAAAATGAAGGATTACGATCCTTCAAGTGTCCGATTAATCGCCCTGTCGACGTGCTCCGAGGACTACGCCGACGCCCGGACCGTCCTCGTGTTCGTCATCTGTGAGAAGGAGTGATACGCATGAGCAAAGAAATCAAAAAAGAATATGTATTTTTGCTGGTCCGCGTCCTTGTCTTCGCCCTGATCTGCATACTGACCTTCACCTGCGTCGTCTCGTTTACCCGAGTATCCGGGATCAGCATGTTTCCTGCAGTCAAAGACGGGGATCTGATCATCGGATTCAGACTTGACAAAAGTTACGATCGGGGAGACGTGATTATCTACGTCAGGGACGGAGAAAAGTCGGTCGGCAGGATTATCGGGCTCCCCGGAGACGTGATTGTTATAAATCAATCAGGGAACCTGATCGTCAACGGGACCAACGCCGGACTGAACGATCTGTATCCGACCTATGCCGGCGATGAGCTGGAATACCCGTACAGAGTTCCGGAAGACGGCGTCTTCGTCCTCGGAGATTACCGGACGCAGTCTGAAGACAGCCGATGTTTCGGCGCAGTCAAACTGAATACCATCAAAGCAAAAGCCATTACGGTCCTCCGCCGGAGAGATCTGTAACGGTTTTTTTTATTTCGTTTCATCGCATTCATTAAAGGGTTTTGCCCGCACACACAACACAAATCTTAAAACAAAAAACTATATTACAGGAGGTTATCCCTAATGAAAAGATTTGTTACCATCGCACTTGTTTTTATTCTTACCCTTTCCCTGTCCATCTGCGCGTTCGCGGCGGTGGACGGTTCCGGCGACGATCCCAACCTCGGCAAGGATGCCCAGTTCATCGACGAGTCCAGCATCTCAATCCCCGTGGAGTATAAGCTGACCAACGCCACGTCCGTATCCCCCGCCGAGACGTTCAATTTTGTGATCGCGAAGTACAGCTGCAGCGACTCTCTCTATACGCTTGACACCATGCCCGCATTCAGCCCGGCGTCCTTCAGCGTCGCGTTCGCCGAGGGTGAGGCTGCCACGGCCGGCGATATCAACTACGCGGTCGTTACGCTTCCGGAGTTTGAGCATGTCGGTATCTTTACCTATACGATCAATCAGACTGCGGGCAACACCGCCGGCGTGACCTATGACGATACCACGGTGTATCTGAAAGTTACCGCAATCGAGCAGGACGGCATCGTTCGTGTCATCGCAACTTACTACGGCGAGAATCCCGCTGCCAAGGGCGCGATGTTTGTAAACGAATATTCCGCCGCTCCCATTACCATCGGCAAGACTGTCACGGGTAATATGGGTGAACAGGATCGATACTTCGCGATCAAGGTCACTCTGACCAATCCCGAAGGCAAATCCGCTCCCGCGACCTATGCGATCACCACAGGCACCAGCTATGTCGGCCAGATCACTGAGATCACCGCAGACCAGGAGAACACCGTCTACCTGAAGCATAACGAGACGCTGACGATCGAGAATGTTCCCTACGGCGTGACCTACACGGTGGTCGAGGATGACTACACCGCGTCTCCCTACAGCTATGACGCTGCCGAATATGCCGGTTCCGATGTGTCGAACAACACCGTCAACGGTCTGATGGACGCAGCCGATGAGAACGTAATGATCACAAACAATAAGGGTACCGACGTTGATACCGGCGTTGAGCTCACCTCTCTGCCTTACATTCTCACCGCTCTTGCGTCTCTTGGCGGCGGCGCAGCCGTTCTCTTCGCGAGAAAGCGTAAAGCTAACTCTGAAGACTGACAACTGAATATTTGAAAGCGGATTTTAAGTCCGCATTTCTGCCCGGTTGATATGTGTGTGGTATGACCGGGCGTAGGGCCGAACCCTTTATGAATGCTGTGATATTATACGGCCCGGAGTTCAACTGACTCCGGACCGTTTTTTTTGTAAAAAACATATAAACTCATTGTCAAGTACCAAGTATCGGTCATATGAGATTGTAAAATGATACCATTGATGACCATAAGCATCAGGACTAAAAAAGCAATGGGCTCAGCGATATCATCATAAAATATGAATACTATGATTTCTTGCTAAATCATTGAAAACTTTATTTATCTATGATATTATAATTATATTATGCTTAAGATTTTACAAATGTAATAGAATGAACGGCTAAACCATAGTGTCGATTAAAAAGAGAGGACATGTAAATGAAACATAGATATACTTGCGTAGATTTATTTTGTGGAGCGGGTGGTTTATCAAAAGGTTTCCTCGATGCTGGCTATGATGTTCTTCTCGGCGTCGATTATGACGATTCTGCCTTAAAAACTTTCAGGGAAAACCATGGTGGTGCTACAGCCTTAAAACTGGATTTATATGATCATTCTAATATTGACAGAATAGTCTCATTTTTGGACGAAAAAGGGATTAATGATTTAGATGTCCTTGTCGGTGGCCCTCCGTGCCAAGGCTTTTCGTATGCTGGCAAGATGGATATCAATGATAAAAGAAATTTTCTTTATTTGGCTATGGTTAAACTGACAAAAGAACTAAAGCCAAAGGCTGTTTTGATTGAAAACGTTCTTGCAATGATTGAAGCCAACGGAGGTGTTGGAGCGAAGCGTGTAATTGAGGATTTTGAAAATATTGGATACAAAATGTCAACAAAAGTTCTATTTGCACCTGATTATGGTGTCCCGCAAATACGTAGACGAGTCTTTTTTGTAGGACTTAGAGATACAAACGCTGAATTTGTTTTTCCATTGCCGATTTTACAACCGAGCGAGTATGTTACTTGTGAAGAGGCTATTAGCGATTTGCCTAGTTTACAAACTCCAGATGGAAACATCATTCGTGGTGCAGAAAAACAAGAGTATTGCACCCCTCCAAACAGTGATTATCAAAGAATAATGCGAAAAAATTCAAAATATGTTTATAATCACTTTGGGAGCGTTCCAATTGAAAAGACTAGAACTATGATTGCCCTTATTCCTGAAGGGAAGAATTATCTTGCTTTGCCAGATGAGTACCGAGGGCTATATAAATATCATGAAGCGCTGACACGTTACCACAGTAAACGGCCATCGCTTACTATCAATACCGGCCATCGGTCTCATTTCCATTACAAATGGAATCGTATTCCTACGGTTAGAGAGTGTGCACGATTACAGAGTTTCCCTGATGATTTTATTTTCTATGGAAATCAATCTGATCAGTTCAAACAAGTTGGCAATGCAGTGCCTCCGATGTTAGGACAGGCAATTGCCATTCAACTTAAACAATATTTATAAAACGGTGAATAGAATGCAAAAATATAAAATGGTGGACTTGTTCGCTGGTTGTGGTGGTTTAGAAGATGGCTTTCTTCAAAGTTGTCGTTTCGAAGATGTTGCAGCAGTTGAATGGCTTCAACCTCAAGTAAAAACACTTATACAACGCTTAAAAACCAAATGGGGTATATCGGATGCAGATGAACGGGTCATGTGCTTTGATATCCAAAAGGAGGAGCAACTGTTTCTCGGTTGGTCAGATAGTTCCCAAGATCCTTCTCCGGAACTTCTCCCCAATGGAAAAAAAAGCCGGTATAAAACGGGTCCTTATGGCATTGGCAAGGGACTAGATCACTTTGTTGCGGAAGCACAAGGAATCGATATTATAATTGGTGGTCCTCCATGCCAGGCGTATTCAATTGCGGGAAGAGTTCGTGATGATAATGGCATGAGAAATGATTACAGAAACTATTTGTTTGAACATTATCTTAATGTCGTAAATAGATACAAACCTAAAGTTTTCGTTTTTGAAAATGTACCTGGGCTGTTAAGTGCCATGCCGGATGGTACCCTTATAACAGATTTGATACGTAAGGGGTTTAACGGAATAGGATATGAAATCGTTGACGACCTAAAATCATATGCAAAAATCGATGCAAATGACTATGGGGTTCCTCAACACCGAGAAAGGTTAATCATACTTGGTATAAGAAAGGATTTATGTGATGATTGTCAGATCCTTCTTCGCAAGTTCTACGAAGAATTTCTTCCAAGTAATAGACTAAATAAAAAGAAGACCGTTTTTGATGCAATTGGAGATTTGCCAGGCATTTATCCGATAATTAACGAAAACTCTAATCCAAAAAAAATATGCTATTCCCAACCTGAATGTACTACGACTTGGCACTCGGCGCGGCATCATAGTCTTCGGGATGTTGAAATTTATCGAATGCTTGCTGAGGATATTAAATCTGGTAGATTTGAGTATATCGATAGCAAAAAACTAAGCACTCTTTATGAGGAAAAAGTCGGTGCAAAATCCCCAATACATAGGTATCATGTACTGAGAAGTGATGAGCCTAGCACAACAATCATTTCTCATCTTGATCGTGATGGTAATAGATTCATTCATTATGATCCCGAACAAGCAAGAGATATTACACCACGTGAAGCTGCAAGAATACAATCATTCGATGACGATTTTGATTTTATCGGCACCCAAACTGATGTGTATATTATGATTGGAAATGCTGTGCCACCTAAACTGGCTAAGGCAATCGGATTAGCAGTTGCTTCATTGCTTGATATTCTTTAAGGATGGATAAAATGACAAAAGCAACAGAAGAACTAGTTAAGGAACTGAGCAGAATAATTGATAAAAACAAATATCTTCTTCTATCTGGAGGTATCGCTGTAGGAAAGACTTATCTTGCTACGGCAATTGCCGACTATTGTGCTGCTTCTTGTTTCTGCTGTCAAGGTGAACTGTCAGTAGGGTATAGCAAGTATGAAATCATTAAAGAGATAATACCAATCCATCCAACTCTTTCATATGAGGATATCATATCTGGCATCGCGATAAATACGGAATGCGGAAAGGCCACATTCAAATATGCAGATAAAGTATTCCTGAGTATAGTGAGAGCAGCCAATCGAAGCTGGAGCATGAAAGAGTGCAAAAAGTTTTTCATTATTCTTGATGATATTGGACGAGGTAATATATCAGGTGTGCTCGGTGACATGCTTCCTCTAATAGAACCGCATGGGGAAAGCCCTTATGGAGTCACTAGTCGAAATGGGAATAAGATACTAATTACGCCCAATATATATATAATCGCTACCAGAAATACACTTGTGGAATCTTTGGATCCAAGCAATTTTGCCTTTCTTCGGCATTTCTATGAACGGGTTATTGAAAGCGATTATCGATACATGAGTGATTATTCTACAACTGCTTTCTCCAATTATGACATATCTGCTAATGCTCTTTTTCATCGTTCAAATCGCATTGTATGTGACCACTTAAAGTATCGAGATCGCTTGCCGTCAGGGGAGAAAAACCGGTATACAATCGGTCATGGTATATTTAAGGAAGAAGGAACCTCTTTCCTCACAAAGTATCAGGTTATTCCGTTACTTCTACAATACATCAAAGAAGGTGTTCTTGACAGATCTGCTATGCAGGCAATCTCTTCTTTACAACAACTTGTAGATGGTAAATATACTAAAGATGCTTCCCTTGCTGACGTGAATCGTATTATCGTAAGGAAAAACGGAGTTACTTCCGACGCTTTTTTAGTAGACAATTTAACACATCAACCAATTGTTAATCTTGTATCAAGAATAAAAGAGCAAGGGCTAATGGATGATACTGATATAGCTTCAACAATTCTATTTAATCCTCAAGTTCTGATTCGAAAAAAAACCAAATTAGACAAAGTTGAAAGAACTTTTTCTCCTCCTGGTTACCTATATGTAGACAAACGTAATCGTGATTATTATACATATGGCACTACTGTGGATGGGCGAGGAAGACCAAAATCTCCGAGGTTTTTCTATTCAGGAAACAAAAATGATACGCTTTCAATTGACGGAATTGACTATGCAGTTGCTTCAGAGATGCAGCCAGGAGAGTACACAAGATGGTATGAAGAACTAAATACCGGGCAAGGAGAAAATGAACGTTATTCATCTTCACCAAATTCAATAATGTTCAGAATTCTCCGGAGCTATTATTTTTCTTTAGAGAAACACTATACAGATTATCTTGCTCATTTTCCTGATGATGAGAATATTGCAAGACTGAAAGCATTCGCTGCACAAGAGTATTTATTCTTAGTCGAAGAATCCAGAAAACTACACCCAGAAATCTCGGATGAAAAGGTAGTTAATTCAAAAGCAAATGATGATTTTCGTGAATTAATTAGTCGACTAACTCTTTTGTGGAAGAATAAAGGAGACATTATTTCCGTTGGCGGACAAGCCATAAAAGTGGAAGGAGTATACAAGGTGGATATTACCGAAAAGTATGAACAATTCAGCAAGGCGATGGATACGTTAGACATCCATCAGATGATTATGCAAGGCCCGCCTGGCACATCAAAAACTTATTCTGCTAGAGAATATTTGCGATTTGTGGGAGCCGGCATTGATAATAATGACTATATCTCCGACGAGCAACTTGATGACTATCAGATTATGGATTATTCAGGAGGGGCGATTAGTCGATGGTGTGAGGTTAATCCTGACCAAGCTCCTATAATAGCCTGGGATATTGTACAATTTCATCCATCATACGGTTATGAGGATTTTGTTCGTGGAATAGAAGTTAGCACAAAGCAATCTGATGATGGACAATCCTCACAAATCTCTTACGATACTGTAAATAAAGTGTTGGGACGTATTGCAAGTTTAGCATCAAAACCAGAATACTTGAATACTCGGTTTTTCCTTGTTATAGATGAGATCAATCGGGCAAATCTTGCAACTGTCTTTGGAGAGCTTATCTATGGACTTGAGTATAGAGGAAAGAGCGTTGCCACACCGTACACCGTAGAGGGATCAAACAAAGTATTATTACCGAATAATCTCTATTTGCTAGGAACTATGAATACAGCGGATAAGTCGATCGGTGGAATTGATTACGCAATTAGAAGACGGTTTTTGTTTTTCTCTCTCCTTCCTGATAGAAACATTGTTTTAAATTATGGGGTAAGAGAGGGAATGCCTGAAGAAGATGAAATTGCGCAATCGACCATTAATCTGAAAGCAGCTAGGTTGTTTGATAGAATAGCGGAACTTTTTAACACTTCGAATCTTAATACTGAGTATTATCGGGACGATGTTCAAATAGGTCATACTTACTTTCTAGTTCATTCAGAAGAGCAATTGTTTTTGAGATTTAAGTATCAAATCCTTCCAATTTTGCGTGAGTATTATAAAGATGGCATGTTTCAATTTGAACAACCAGAAGGGGACCACGATGGTTGGCATGGCTTAATCTGCTGTGTCACAGGCGAAATCGACATTAATACTGAAGTTGATCGTGTAAAAGAGATATTTGATAAATTGATTGACGAAGGATGATGGGAGCAAATTATGGATAGAGACAATTGTTGGAAGGAAGGTTCAAGACAACAATGGGTATTCTTTGCAAAAGATAATTGCTCTCTCGATGGCCTCTCAGAAAAAATTAAGACCGATGATGTTCTGTGTTCGATTGATGATCCTACAATAAATCTTGGTATACATCGTGTAAATGGACGTTTATATTCAGGTAATTATGTGGGGATTTGTCGTTTAAGGGGAATTAACGGAAAAACCATACAATCTAGCGACGGGCGTGAAATAATAATCCGCATTGAGCCTAGGTTTCCGGTTTCTATTGTCGAGATGCTAAATTCCTTGAGAGAAGATGATGAGTTCGAATCATATTTAGCGCCGCAAACTAATCGACTCGATGCTAATAGTATTGAGGTAGAAGATTTAGGAAGTAATGAGCTTTTTCATTTTTTTACTGATGATGCTCCGATTTATCTGCAGGACGCATTCGCAAAAGAGAGCAGTATAATAGCGGCAAGTGTATTTGTTACGTTACTAAAAGGTTTATGCTCCAAACCCCTTATGGGGAGGATGATCTGTAAAGAAGAAAACCTGGTTGGAAAGGTAAAAGGGAAAGTTGTTTTTAACAAAAACACACGCTTAAATACTCTAAGAGGACGTGATGACAGAGTTTTTTGTCGATATTTGTTTTATTCTGAAGATATTTTGGAAAACCAGATCTTAAAAGCTGCTTTACACAAGGCGGAATTGTTTCTTAATCGGTATTTTGGCTCAATAAGTGGGGGAAAAAATACCTACAGAGATATGATAACTTATTGTCGCAATTCACTTTCTCACATCTCTTACAATAAAATAGGACGGCTTGACATCTCGAAGGTAAAAACGACGGGAGTGTATGTGTACTATAAACCAGTTATAAACGCTGCGAGAATGGTGCTTAATGAGATTACTTTGGAAGCAACAGGCCAATCTGCAATTACAAGTTACGTAGTTCCGTATTCAGTTTCTATGGACAAACTGTTTGAGATGTATGTAAGGTGCTTGTTAAAGAGAGCGGGAATAAAGGATTATTCATCTACCGATGAAACAATACAATTGTTGAAATACGATGACAAGACCGCTGTACTAAAAGAAAAAGGCCAAACATCTTCTAACTATATCAGAGGTAACATTAAACCTGACATCATTATATATAATCCAAAGAATGGAAAATATGCAGTATTTGATGTAAAATATAAAGATTTCACTAGTAGTCGCTTTGCTCGCCCAGATCGTTTTCAAATATTGGCATATAGTCTTATGTACGATTGCTCAAATGTGGGTAATATATTCCCAACACATGATGGTACTGGAAACATCTACTATGACTGCAATCAAATCAATAGCCGTGAATCCATTGTTCGTTACTATAATCAAATTGAAGTAGCAATCAATAGCGATTCTTCATGTGTTATAGTGTCGAAGAAAAACGGTGCAGAACAATCTCTGATTTCTTATTTTGAGCAAATGCTTTCCTAAGCAAAAACAATGCTCCTCCCGTAATCCATTTTATTCGAACAAAAAAAGATGCCCAAGGACATCTTTTTTTTATACTCATTTTTTGAATGCCATCCAGTCTTTCCCGAGTGTATCAAGATAAAACTTTTGTCCTAACTCATTTTCCACAAATGCGCCATTGGGATGATAGTTCCCTCGGAGTTTTTCTGCCAGGGCTCTGTCAGTTGAGATCGGTTCCACCCAGACCGTTTGCTCTCTGATGATTGTTTGAAGATCTAGCGGGTACGAATCCGGTATCAAGGAGAGAGCATAGTTTTCCGGAACCGTAAACAGCCGGCCGACGTCCTCATACTTATACTCAGTCCCGTCCGCAGCTGTCAGACATTCTCTCTTTCCATTAACGAGAAACCAGCCATATCTGGAAGACCATACCGGTCTGCCGTGATAGATATTGAGCATACCGGAATCGATCTCTTTGATCCCGACAGGCGCTTCTGAACTGTGTTCCGTGCGACCGACCAGATAATCAATGCTGCACTCATAAAGATCCGCCATCTTTATAATACTATCAATGCCGGGCGTTTTCAGACCGGTTTCCCAGGAGGAAAGAGTAACCTTGTTCACTCCAAGCTGATCGGCTGCCTCGACCGACTTAAGCCCTTTTCTGTTTCGGGCTTCTGCAAAGTTGTTCGTCATAACACATATCCTTTCTATGACCGTCGTCATTCCTCAATCGTTTTTGAGGATATCTTTCGTATATATCTGCATCCTGTCACATTATAATTCTCGCATCCGAAGAAGTCGCCGTACTGACCGGATCGCCGGACCAGCTTCCCTCCGCAGAGAGGACAGGTAAACTGATCCTGCTTTAACTGCTGACCGTATCTCTGCTTCAGTTCCTGTGCGAAAATGGATTCCTTGTCTTTAACGGTCAGGATAAATGCCTTCGTCTTTGCTCTTGTAAGCGCAACGTAAAACAGACGCCGCTCCTCAGCAAAAGGATAGGTCTCGCTGTTTACAAGCAGCAGATCCAGAATCGGATCATCCTGTATCCTGCTCGGGAATCCCATCCACGAACTCTTGTTATTCAGGATGAAAACGTAATCGGCCTGCAGTCCTTTTGACTTGTGAGCCGTCATGAAGCAAATCTGAAGATCCGGGCGCTGCCTGTATCTGAAGTCAACGAAACCGCTCACGTTGTTATACTGGCAATCGAACCGGCCGTTCTCTTTTATTATATCGATATCAAACGAATACCGTCCAAGGAAAAACACTGTCGCGTTTTTCGGAAGATCATCGAGCCTGGTCGTCATAAACTCGACGGCGTATCTCTCGTTATAGGCGCTGATCTCGCCGAGAGAGAACCGCTGATCCGTTGATTTCCCGATGATATTCTTTCTGATCTGATTCGGGTTCCGCATTACGAAATCTCCGCTGATCTCGATCAGCGATTTCGTAAACCTGTATGTGGTTTCAATCTTGCTGACTGTAGTCGGCCCCCAAAATCTCTCGAAGTTCAGGATATAGTTTATATCGCTGCCGGCAAATCGGTAAATACTCTGCCAGTCATCGCCGACGCAGAACAGCTCATAGTCCTTTGAGTTTCTCAGCGCAGCAAGAAGCGAAAACCTGGATTTTGAGATGTCCTGGTACTCGTCTACGATAACAACAGAAAACGGATTCGTAAATCTGCCGGAACGGATATAGTCGGTCGCTTTGTTGATCATATCGTTGAAGTCGATCTCACCGGCGCTCTTCAGGGCGCTATCATAAGCGGTGAACAGCGGTTCCAGCAAGTAAATGAAGCTCATATACTGGATCTTGTTTCTGGACGAGGATGCGATGGCTCTGAAATCGTCAACGGAATACCCGTTGCTCTTCATCAGGTTGATCACCGTTTCAAACAACTCAATAATGCCGTCGAGGATACCTTTGTCCTCCTTGGCGGCGACAGACCAGAGTTCTTCCGGCGTTCTTGGATTAAACTGTACTCCGTGATCCTTGAGATGCTTTTCAAGATTGGTCAGCAAAATACCTTCGGACTTCTCATATGAATAGCACTCAATGAGTACGGTTCGATTCTTTTTGTGCAGCTTGCGTTTCCAGTCCATTGACTGGCGGTACGCTTCCGTTCCGGACAGTCCGTTTCTTCCGGAAAACCATTCGGGCACTTCTCCCTGTCTGTTGACACCAAAATGTTCGATATAAATATCATAATCCGGCAGGTAGAAATCAGGATAATACTGACCGTATTCGGACGTTCTCGTGTCGACCGGGTATTCAGCTTCATACCGATACTCAATCCCGTTCTGAAACAGGAAATTGGCTATGTCCATCTCTCCATAGCTCTTGACCGTCTCTCCTCGGATCGTGATCGGCTGGTTCAGGAGCAGATACTCTCTGTATTCCGACAGACTCTCAAACTCAAACTCGGATTTCGCCTTGACCCTGTTGAATAAGAGATACGTGCTGAGAGCAAGCATGTACGCGGGGTTCTTTATGAGCTCCTGTATCTTTTCCCGGATTAACGTCCTCAGATTGATTTTTGATATTTTCGGTTTGACGCCGTCGACTCTCGCAATTATTGTCAAACCGAGCTTATGAAACGTTGAAGCCGCTATTCTGCAGCCGGTTTCCTTTTCGATCCTATCCTTCATCTCCGCGGCCGAGGCGTTGGTAAACGAAAGGACAAGAATGTCTTCCGGTCTGCATTTCCCAGATTTCAGTAGGTACTTGATCTTTCCGACAACCGTGGTCGTTTTTCCTGTTCCGGCCCCGGCGATAATGAGATGGTTATGGGATTCCATGATAATGGAAAGCATCTGCTGCTTATCCAGTTTTCTTCCTTCAACGTCGCCGATAAGCTGATATGCCCTGTCGATCTTTGTGTTCGCTACGGCGATATTGTGTCTGTGTACGATATCCTTGAGCGAAACCGAGAACTCCCGGGCGGAACAGACCAGTTCAAGCAGGTCAAGAAAACGTGTCGCTTTACGGAGTGATTTCAGTTTGCTGTCAGTGTATTCAGAGACAAGGGCGGAATACTTGCGTTTCCAAAGATCCACCACGGCGACGTCGGTGAACTCATCGTTATTCGACGTATACCCGTTGGCTTCTTCGACAGCAACGGAAAACCGCGCGATCAAATCTTCGCAGTTTCGATTACGTTCTTCTGATTTTGCCTGCTGTCTGTCTTTGATGTTCTGGAAAAACGCCATTGGAATATACCTCTCTGATCAATCGATATGAGAAGGTCTTTGTTCAGTCGATAAAAACAGTATATCATACAGGTTAACATTTCGCAATAGAAAACCGCCGGATTAACCCAGCGGTTTTTTGAATATATAATGTTATACTTATAGTATTTCATTATATATTATGCAGTCTTCTCTTTCAGTATTTTGTCGAGCGTGTTCCTGCTGATGCCCAGTGCCTTTGCCATATCGGTTTTGGTGAACTCCCGGCATTTGTATTTCTCATACGCCGCATTGAATTCTTCATCGGTAAAGGTTATCGGTTTTCGACCTTTGTACTTGTGCTCTCTCTTTGCGATCTCGATCCCTTCACGCTGACGTTCGAGGGTGTTCGTTCTTTCGAACTCGTAGATCGCAGCAATCATTGTCAGCATCAGCTTCCCGGTCGGCGTCGACGTATCGATGTTCTCTTTATTGCTGACCAGATGGATCTCCTTCGATTTCAGCAGCTCAACGATTTTCAACAGATCGGAGACGCTGCGGGCCAGTCTGGAGAAATCGTGAACATAGATCGTGTCGCCCTCGCGGGCGAACTCGAGCATTGCCTGAAGCTCCGGTCGGTTCATGTCCTTACCGGACACTTTTTCTGTAAACCACTTTTCAATCTCATACTTCTTGAGTCCTTCGATCTGTCTGGCTTCGTTCTGATCGACAGTGGACACTCTCACATAACCGATTCTCATATAAAAACTCCTTTTCTTTGTGTTCAAATAGGGTACACTCTAAAAGAACAAGGTGATTGGCTTCGAAATATGTTCAAATAGGGTCGGTTTTTCAATTATTGAGCACTTTGTTCATAGGGTCTAAACCCTATTTGAACAATTACCCCCTTGCTATTTGGATTATACAAATTTAGGTTTATTATTGTTACATTGACAAAAAACAATCAACCGGATTACCCTTAAGGGAGTTCCGGTTGATTCTCTTAATCGCGTGATCTCGATTTTATTTTTTCTGTGTTAGGGAAATCCAATTTGTTACAGCACTCGGCAAAAGTTCCGGATGCTCCCTAATAAACGTTTCAACTTCATTTTTTGAAATACACTTTATTCTGTCACTGTGTGCGCTACCGTAGTTCTCAGAGGTGGTAAACAGATACATAACTTCGTTTTCCTTAACCCATGGAATATAGTCTTCCACGGGCAACTTCACTTCCCGCTTAATCTGCTGATAGCATCTTGTCTTTCCATCGTGAGAGATCATGGGGGCTTCTATTTTTGGCGTGTTGTGCTTAAAGGAGGATGAAACGATATAATACCCCTTGAATTGCAGATACATTAGGATTAAGCATTCCAAGTCTTCAGAATTTATACACGACCAGAAATCAAGATTGCCATAATTGTTGTATTTTAGACTTTCATCCGGACAGTTAATATCCCAAATATATTTTGAAACCTCCGCCACACCTTTAACCCTCTGTGCGGGCAGCGCAGGAATAAAGCTGTTAATTACCTTACCGGGGACTTTATCCTCCTTCCCGATATAAAGCCACTTGACGGAAACGAATTGGCAGATATCGTGATCAACATGTGCTTGTGTCGCGATGCTGTCTTTCCATAGAGTCTTCCCTACACGGCACAAATAATACTGGGAACCGTCACCGCCGAGCCGCGTCCAAATCAAGTCTCCCTCTTTCAAGCATCTCAACGCGTTGATCGATTTAAGTCCTGTGGTTGCAGATTTTGGCTTATAATACCGCTGCAGCTCTTCGCGGATTGTCCAGTAATCATCTTCCCTTGTTGTCAGCGATGCCCACCCAACGCCTATGATTTCCTCTTTTTTACAGAATTCCATTACATCATCGTAGGTAATTCCATCTTTTGGGGTCGGTTTTAACTGTATTCTGATAACCTCTGTGTAGTTGTCCATAAAAGCATCTCCTTTTTGAAGTTCTGATATGAATCATTCCATAAAGTTGTCTGTTCTTAGGCTAATATAAATACTATCATAATAATCTACTATTATCAATCATCTTTTGGAGGTCGCATGAAAAGAGTAGCATATATTATGCTCCCGTTGTTTCTTGCGGGAGTTCTTTTTTCGGTCTGGAAAATCGTTAGCATCGAGAAGACTCTGCATTCGGCTGATAATAATTATAATCATCTCGCCGAGATCGCCTCCGGAACGCATAACGACGGGCGGAGTCAGTCTGAAAATAGCAGCATGGAGGATCAGTGCCACGGCGCCCAGAACGTAACTTCCGAATCGGTTTCTCAGACCGAGATAGACTTCGCGGCTCTGCAGGAATATAATCCTGATATCATCGCGTGGATCCGCATACCGGGCACGGTCATCGACTATCCTGTCATGCAGGGACCGGATAACAATAAATACCTGCGGCACACGCCGGATGGAGAATATAATATAGCGGGCTCTATATTCCTTGAGTTTTCAAACTCCCCGGATTTTTCCGATAACCATAGTATAATATACGGTCATCACTTCCGCGGCAGCTACCGGCCCATGTTCACGCAGCTTGTGGATTACAAGTCCATAGATTTCTTCAATTCTCATCCGGTCGCGGAACTGTTTACTCCGGCAGGCAAATATATCATAAGGTTCTTTTCATGCTACGTCACGAAGCTCGGCGACAACGCCTGGAGAACGCAACTGGGAAGCACGGCCTTTTCAGACTGGATTCGGAGCGTATCCTCAAAAGCCCTGTATAATACCGGTGTTCTCCCGACTGAGAACGATCGGGTAATAACTCTTTCCACCTGCAGCACGGAATATGAAAACGCGAGGTTCGTCATTCACGGGATTCTTGAAAAGACCGATATTGACACTTGAATTGTTTTTTCGCTTGCGTTATGATGATATTGTAGTTAACTTAATTTTTCAGTCGATATTGTGTCAGAGCGCCTCGGATCAGTAGGGGCGCTTTATCTTTTTTAATACCGGCGGGGATAACCCGTCTCCAAACTAAACAAACGGACTCCGGTCCGAACGCACTCATCGGGTGTATTCCCGGCGGGTGCTTTTTTTGTTGTTACCGGCATCGGCCGTTAGCATAAATAATCAAATGCCGAAAGGCGGAAAGGAAGGTCCTCATGGACAAAAAAGAAAAAACAATCATTGGAGCGCCGATCTGGCCGCTAAAGGTCGGTCTGCGAGCGAAGATCCTGGAGCGAGGCGGAGGGGCGCTGGACACGTCTCCCGTCGTCGCCATCTCGGAAGAAGGCTACTACAGTGTGAAGTTTGAAACTGAAAACACGCAGTATACTCTTCTGATTGATCATGATCTCGAAAAAGACGATAACGTCGACATGAAGTACTATCGGTCTTTGATGGAGGTGTCGTGATGGGATACTGTATGTGGCAGGTAGGCACACAGGAATTCTTTATTCCTCGTGAGAAGCTGGACTCCGCCACGGCAGCCCTGAACGGCTTCCGCGACGAGGTGAAATCGTTTGAGGATCATCTTTACGACGCCGATTTTGAAGTGGAAACGGATGCCGACGGGAACGTGAACGGTTTGTGTTATATCGGGGAAAAGCTGACAGATCAGTACGAATACCTCAATGTAATAGTTCCGTTCGTAAAAGAAGGCTCTTACCTGGAATTCGAAGGCGAAGACTTTTCACACTGGCGCTGGGTGTTCCGGAATGGAAGACTCGAAGAAATCTATCCGAAGGTAATATGGGATTAAGGAGGTATTCTCATGAATGAGGAAAGAAATCAGAACAGAAACCAGATTATCCGCATCGACGCGAAAAACTGCTTTGTCGAATCTCTGAACGACTCGTTCGAGATCGGCAGGATCCATTTCAACTTCGCATCGTATGACCTGTCCAAGCCGGCCGGTTCCAGACAGACGAACTGCATCAACATATATATCCCCGTCGAAGAGTTTCTCGAAACATCGGGATATATAAGGCTGTATTACTGCAGGGGCGAACTGGAGTACCGGAAAAACGAAAACAACACAAAAGCGGTCAGACAGTGGCTCGGCGGAACCAGCGCCGAGAAACTGCTGCGGCTCGGCAAACCCCGCGCCGACGGGAAGAGCCTTTCAAGAATCGCCCAGATAAGCTGGGGCAACAAATCGGCCGTACTGTTTTCCGCCGCGAGCGGTCCAGGTGAGACCGATGAAAAAGGATTGATCCGTCCCGCGTTCGGGAACAGGCCGGAAAACTATGTGATGATCCCGATGACCTATGAATCCCTGGTACAGCTTTTCGCTGTTACCGAAGCGCACTATACCGCGTGGCTTGCGGCGAAGTATATGAAGGAGGAGCAAAACAATGCCTAACTACTGTTATTATGCAATGCACGTCAGAGGGAAACGGGAAAACATCGAGGAATTCAGAAAGGTCATGACCGATTATGAGCTGCCTCGGCACTTCTGGAGAGTTTTCAGCGCGGATACGGATTACAGCGAACCGGATGAAAACGGTCTTACCGTGGCAACGATCACCGGTGACTGCGCCTGGTCGGTGTATTCCTGTATGTGCATCGGGCCCTGTACTTATGCGGGAGATGCGGATAAAGAAAACCAAACCTCTCTGCAGAAAGAATCCGAACGGCTGCACCTTGAGATTGAGGTGTACTCGGATGAGCCAGGCATGGCGTTCCAGGAACATTTTCATTACAATTGCGGAGAGGAACTTGATCACGACTGTATCGACTGTGTGCATTACTGGTTCGAAGAGATCAACGGGGAAAGCGAGGAAGACAGACAGAAACGGTTTGAGGAATTCAAGTCGGAGTACGATCTTGATCCCTGTTTGACTCTATCAGATTTCGATGAATGCGGTGAGATCGTCAGAGGCGGTTACGGTTCGTGGGATTTTCTTTTCTAAAAAGGCGAAGGGACTCGGCAGAAATGCCGGGTCTTTTTCTTTTACGGGAGGTGAAAAAAATGGCGGATAACTATGACGGCTACTACGAAGACAGAGTACCGGACGATGACGGCAAGGTTAACACGGATTTCGATAAATCTGTCATCAAAAAGATCGCAGTCATCGTACTGGCCGCGGCAGTGGTCATCACGTTGAGCGTACTCGCGATGAAATATCTGTAAAAAACGCGGCTGAGTGTAACATTCGACGCGTTAGATTTGTATCATACAATCGAGGTGAGAAGAATGCTGTATATTTCAAAAGGAATTCTCTTAAAAGAAAAAGATGGGCGATGCAGCGTATTCCGCTGCGGTGAGGAGAGGACTCTGACCATGGAGGAATCGCAGATCTGGAGGAAAGGCTGCGGCCGGATCGCCGAGGCGGACTGCGTCCTGACTCTTGCGGATCTGGAAGATTACGGTCTTGTCAGCAGCGTGGAAAACGATTCGGAAGAGGAAATCTACAACCTTCTGTGCGGCTGTATGTTTCTCCCGAGCCGGGACGCGAATGCCGATCAGCCAATGACCGCCGCGGAGAGCATACTTTATGTATGGCTGCGGGACGCCGGCATCAGACTGACCACGGCAGAGCTTATCTGTCTCTGCGAAAGAAATGTGGCCCCTGAAAAAAACCTGCTGGGTGAGAGCGGAAGGCAGGCGCTTGTCGCGGTGATTTATCTGGACGGAGATATAAACGAGTTTACCCTGGAGTCCAGATATGCCTCCGCGGAATGCCGCGGGTGGGTCATCCCGGCCCTTCTGTCTCTGGTAAGGAAAAAGATCCTGTATATCGGCTGAAAAACAAATATTGACACTTGAATTGTTTTTCCACATGCGTTATTATGATATTGTAGTTATCTTAATTTTTTAGTCGATATTGTGTCAGAGCGCCTCGTATCCATAGGGGCGCTTTATCTTTTTCAAACCGGCGGGGATAACCCGTCTCCAAACCAAACAACGGACTTCGGTCCCAACGCACTCATCGGAAGAGATTCCTTTGGGTGTTTTTTTGTTGTTACCGGCTTAGGCCGTTAACATAAATATTTTATCGCCGCAAGGCAGAAAGGATGAGTTGAAATGTTAAAACTCACAGCAACCAACGCATACGTATCCGCGGGCTATGATAACGCCCCCGCCGTCCAGATCTCCGAATCCGGGAACTCCGCGAGATTTCGCGTAGGCTATAGGGTCTATGACAAAAACGCGGAGAACAGTCACAGGTACATCAACCTTACCGTGAAAGCCTTCGGTCCCATGATCAAGAAGATCACCGACATGAAGATCGCGGAAGGTTCCATGGTCAACCTTACCGGAAGATTCGATGAGGAAACCTGGACCGACAGAAAAACCGGCGAGACCAGAAAGGGCTATTGCGTGATTCTCGAAGACATCGAATATCTTTCGCTGAAATCCTCCGAAGGTTCTCACAGGGATGCTGAAGGCAAAACTGGCTTTACCGGATACGAGCACGTCGGGCCGTCGTATTTCGACGATTAACCGGCAAACACCATCATTCTCACCGAACGGTGAGGCAAGCGCGCATCGTCTCTCCGGTGCGCGCTTTTTTATTTCACGCCAGAAGGCAGAAAGGGTAAACACATGAGTACACTCAGTACAGCAGTTTTTAATTTCTCACGTCCTCTTCCCGCTCCGTTCAATACGCTGACGAACAAAAAAGTATCCGTATCGTCCTGTTACGGCGATGGGACGTCCGCGACGCTGAACTGCACGGTCATAAAGGCCGTTCTGCAGGTATGCGAACAGTTCGCGTCACGGCACCCGGGCGGCGTCGGCTCTTTGAACCAGTATGGAATCTCAGAGTATAAGTCTTCGAACTCGCCTGAAGAGTACCATCTCGCCATCTACGACAGCAAGACGGGACAGATCCTCGCGAGCGTATACAACGAATCGACCGGAATGAATGAAACATACAACGCCGGCCCTAAAGGTCGGGATTGCGCGGCAATCATCACGGCAATGTTTCCGGCGCTTCTCAATGACAAGGAGTTCCGGCAGTATTTCTACAGTTTTTACGATGATTTCTCCGACAACTATCCCGATATGGACAAAGCGAAAAAAAACATAGGCATCCTTTGCGACAACGTTTACCGTCGCGTGATGGACGAATCCTGTCCGGCGCATCTTCCTCTGAACATCGACAAATCCGGAAACATATTCCGTGTTTCGCAGACGTATATCGAATCGGGCAAATACATCCCGAACGACGTGCTTTGCGGATGGTTCCAAATATTTACGCCTCTCCCCGGATCGCCGGGCGTTAAACCCAGGGCTAATGAGATTTCTCATACTGATTTTACCGGAAAGTACTGCTTTACGTCGAGAGTTTTGTCAGAATATGAAAAGACTCTCGTTCCGGAGCTTCCCGAATGGTATGTGATCCCCGCGGAGGTCGTAGATATCTGCAAACACGCGCAGGCCACGACCGGCAAGCCATCGCAGATGAGGAATTTCCTCCTGCGCGGTCCCGCGGGCACCGGAAAAACGATGGGGGCAAAGGCCATTGCCGCCGGTTTGGGGCTGCCATACCTGAAGTATACGTGCTCCGCGAATTCGGAGATCTTCGACTTCATCGGATCGGTACTTCCCGATTTTGAGGCTGCAAAACAGCCTGAAGGCGGAATGCGTGCAGATTCCTACGATTCGCTTGCTGCCGCTCTCGGACTGCCGGACATCGACGATATGGACTATGATCCGGCTGGCGTCTATGAACGCATCACCGGGACGCCCAGACCTGACGCGACTGTGCAGGACTGCATGTCCGTTCTTCTGAACATCGTTGTGAAAGAATCCGGGAAACTGAATAATTCTTCCGGACGGGCTTTGTACACATATCAGGAGACCGATTTCATCAAAGCTCTTCGGTACGGATACGTTATTGAGCTCCAGGAACCTACTACGATAATGCAGCCGGGCGTTCTGGTCGGACTCAATTCCCTGCTGGAACAGGATGGCATCATCACGCTTCCTACGGGTGAAGTTATACGCCGGCATCCCGACGCGGTCGTAATCGTCACCACCAACGTGACCTATGAAGGCTGCCGCAGCATCAATCAGAGCGTTCTGGACAGAATGAGTCTTGTACGTGACGTGGAACTGCCCAGCGTTGAAGTCATGACGCAGAGAGCTATGCGGGTGACCGGTGCGGACGATGAGAATCTTGTCGAACAGATGGTTCGCGTGGTTGTATCCATGGAGGATTACTGCCGTAAAAACTCCATCGGCGACGGCTGCATCGGTATGCGCTCGCTGATCGACTGGATCAACTCCACGCTAATCACGGACGATCCTTACAGATCCGCATTGCACACGGTCGTCAGCAAGGCGACTGCGGACGAACGGGACCGGGAAGCTCTTATCACGTCCTGTCTGGAATCCATTTTCGCAAGAAAATCGATCTGAGGGAGGTGACAATATGACGACCAACGGTATGACTGTTATAGAAAAACAGTTTATGGAAACTATGATCAGGAACAGCGGCAGGATCGCCGACGCTCTCGAAGAAGCCAACAAGCTTAAAAGAGAAGAACTTGAAGCCCGCGAAAAGGAACGCGAGCAGACGGCCGCTCTCATCGAAGCCCTCAAGTGGCTGAAGTAAGGAGGGACGCAAATGGCATCGATAGTTGATCATCGAAAGATCAGAAAAATGATCGAAGAGCGCAAGTCTTCGATCTCAGACGAGGAACTGTTTACGTCAAGACTCATGTGCTCGCATTTCGAGGATATCGACACGGCCTCGACGAAGGTTTATAACATCGGACGCAGGGTGCGTGTGAATATACGATGGCGGGAGGACGACGGTTTTGTCGCCTGTACCGATAACCAGACGGTATTCATCAACGCGGCCAGTACATTCGGTCTTAAGAACTGCACACGAAAAGCACGACACCTGATCGTCCAGGGGCTGAACGGGCACGAGCTCGGACACGTCCTGTTTACGGATTTTCTCGCTGCCCAGAGCTTTTTCAATCTGCTTTCCAGGCATATCTGGTATCCGTCGGCGCCGCCGGCGGATACCGCTGAAGAGGCGGAAAATCTGAGCGAGATTTTCGAGTATATTTCGGCCAATCCGAGAAATGAAAGGGCGGTCTTCAAGATTGTCGCCGACATTAACAACATCATTGAGGACGGCTACATCGAGGACCGGATGCTGAGGTATTTTCCCGGCTCTATCGGTCAGGGCATGAAATTCGTAAGACATCTTCATTACGAGGACATGCCCACGCTTTCAGCGATGATCGAGGGCGAGGAGAAGGGCGCGCCGACGATATCGACGGTGCTGCAGCTTGTCCTCAGCTACGTCAAATTCGGAAAGCTGAAATACGGCGATGCGCCGCTGACGGATGAACGGGTACAGATCATTTTTGATCTTCTCCCCGTGCTCGACCAAGCGGTTCAAAGCGGCGACGTCAAGGATCGGTTCGCGGCTGTGAACGCCGTCCTTCTGAAAGCATGGAAGTATGTCAAGGCGTTCGTTGAAGACCTCAAATCGAGATCGTCATCCTCCGGAGAAAGAAATTCTGATGGAGATGAACAGCCCGATGAGACCGAAGAAAACGATGGCGGAACCGCAGGTCCAGCAGCTTCCCCGGATAAGGAATTCGACTCCGCTCTTTCGGAAATGCTTGATTCCCTTACCGGAAGATCCGCAGAAGCAAAAGGAACCACGACCCCGGTCACGGGACTTAGTGAAGCCATCGTCGGTTCCGGAACGGAAGACGCGAGAGCGGAAACCGCGTCCCTGGCTGGATGCGATCGTTCCGAAGAATCTGCGGCAGGCGCGTCTGTTTCAGAGGAAACTCCAACGGATGAGTCCGGCGGAGCGCCACCGTCCACTAACGCTGAAAGGCTGGATCTCGGAACCGTTTTCGACGAGGACTACGAAGGATTTTCCGATGACAGGCTCCCTGATGATCTCGACAGACTACTCGAGGGCATTGCGGAGAGTGACACGAAACGTGCTCTCGAGGAAATGCGAACGTCCGAGCTTGAGGCGGAGGCGAGAGATATAGAGTACGGATCTATGCACTGCGGAATCACGGCGGTCGTTCACAGAATTGCTTCCGTGCCGGATGACATAAAAGATCAGTACGACATAACCGCGCCTCCGCTGCTCCGGATATCAAAACTTCTGCAGAAGAGCATTCTCCAGCAGCTGAAAGACGTACAGCTCGGCGGTAAAAGAACGGGTCTTCTGATGGGAAGACGTCTTGACGTCCACGCCCTTCCGCGAAACGACGGCAAGTGCTTTTACAAGAATTCCCTACCTCAGGACGCGCCGCAGCTGGCTGTCGGTCTGCTTCTTGACGAGTCAGGATCCATGGGCGCCTACAGCAGAGCCCTCTATGCCAAGTATACGGCTATCGTCATCTATGATTTCTGCCGTTCACTCGGAATACCGGTCACTGTTTACGGACACTCGACCAGCTATACGCACAAATATGGTCACGCTCTTGATCTATATTCGTATGCCGAGTTTGAAAGCATCGATGATGACGACAAATACAGGCTTATGGATATTACTGCGAGAAGCAATAACCGGGACGGAATGGCGCTGAGATATGTTGCCGAGAAGCTGATTAAACGACCTGAACAGGAGCGCATCCTCATACTTGTCTCAGACGGACAGCCGGCAGACGATGACTATTACGGTTATTCCGCCGACGAGGACTTACGGCAAACGGTAAGAGAATACACGAGAAAAGGCATCCTGTTTATAGCGGCTGCTATCGGAAGCGACAAGGACGAGATCGAACGGATCTATGGAAACGCTTTCATGGACATCACGGATCTGAACACGCTCCCCGAAAAACTGACGGGTGTAATAAAGCGGCATATTCGGATCTAAACACTATCACTTTAACGGCGGGCAGAAATGTCCGTCGTTTTACTATTATGACAAGAAGAAACCGTCAGGTTTCTGATGCCTGACGGTTGTCTCTTTTTCTTTTCCTGCAATCTCGAATTCTGATCGCGTTTTGTGTCGGCGAATCTGATAGATAAGCGCCTTTCGAGTATGGGATGTGACTGTTAATTGTCGATTTCGATTTGCCTAATTTCTCACAGATCTCCGGTTCGGAGAGTCCTTGCTCAAGAAGTTTCAAGATCTGTATCGAAAGCGGGGACGAATAATCTCCTGTTGTAATCAGGATTTTACGGCATTTTCCCATCGAGATATTAAAGTGTATTGTTGTTTGTTTTAACGACCCGGTTCTTCTGTAATATGACGCGACTGAGTCAAAAGTCATTTCAATCCACCCCGCTGAATGCATTATATAACAATTAAAAAATAATCGCAATAGTTTTAAATGATTTTGGATTTATTTTCTCGCTATACCCAAACTCCAACAACCATATATTTCAATAATGGCACTTGAAATGTTTTTCTGATTGCGTTATGATGATACTGTAGTTATCTTTATTTTTTAGTCGATATTGTGTCAGAGCGCCTCGTATTCGTACGGGGCTTTTTGTATCTTTACGGCTGAACCGGTAACTGCATAACACAGGACAAAGTCCTTAACACCCGATGTTCTCATCGGGTGTTTTTGTCTTTCAGTCCGAAAAAATCAAACAAATGAAAGGAGACATCGCAATGTCACAATGCAACGACTCATTCCAGACGCAATTCTCAACCTTTGACGACATGCTCGGTTTTCACAGCGAGCTGTCATCGAAAACCCGCTGGCTCCACGTTCCGCTGGCATCTCTTTCTTTCTATCCGCTTGACAGGGATTCAGATCTTTCCGATATCCCACTGCCGTTTCATCCGGACGTTTCGGAAGAAGCGGTAACGGATACAACGGAAAACTCCAGACTCGCCGTTTCTGTCAACGGCTATCTCTGGCCTGTCAGAGACACGGCGTACAAAACCATACTCGAAAGAGCGAGAGTTAACGGAAACAGTCTTCCTAAAATCAGCAAAAATCTGCTTTCCGGAATACTGACAAACTGCTGCCAGCTTTACGGAGAGGACACGCTCGTACTGATCCGAGACCAGAAGGTTTCCGCGATTCACGGCGGGGACGAAAAGGATTATTCCGTCCTACCCGTCGACAGCCTGCTCAAGATTCTTCAGAACAGTCTGAACGCGCGATTTCCCGGCAACCGCTTTCTCTCCGGATATACCGACCACGCCTTAATTAGCGCGAAGTGGAGTATGCCGGAGCAGACGGAAGAGCTGATCGGCACCTATCTGAGTCGGCTCGGTTTGACAGGAGACGCGCTGCTCGCCGAGAAACTGACGCCATGCGTTGCGTTTTCAACGTCAGACACAGGTATCTCGGGCGCTAAAGTATCCGCGTTCCTTTGCGGAAAGAGGACTACCGTGAACATCGGCGGCTGCATCCGCGTCGACCATCGTTCAAAGAAAACGGTTGAGGACTTCGGGAATGCGCTCGACGGCTTGTTCGCAAAATTCGGAGACTCCGTTGTGCGTCTGATCAAGCTCATGGATATAGAACTCGAATATCCCGTGAACGCTATGACCAGAGTCTGCAAAGCGCTGAAAATGCCGTCCAAACCGGCTTGTGAGGCAGTCGCCATGTTTGAAATGACGACAGGCAGCGGACCCGCGACCGCACACGACGTCTACATCGCCATGCAGGAAATCCTGTTCCTGTGCAGAGTTAACGGAATGCCTGAAAACAAACTCATGCTTATTTCGGAAAACCTGACAAGAGCCCTCACTCTCAAGTGGAGCGAATTTGATTTAGCGAAAGGAGTAAACCTCTAATGAAACCTGTTATTCTTTGCGACACAAAAGGAATGTCGAACGAACGCTGGCTTGAATGTCGCGCGCACGGTCCGAACGGGGATATTCCGTACACTGTTGGCGGCAGCGACGTTGCCGCGATTTTCGGCGTGTCTCCCTGGACAACGCCGCTTGAGCTGTGGCGGATCAAGAAGGGCCTGATGAAACCGCCCGCGAAATCCAACGCGAGGCAGCTTCAGATGGGCCACCTGCTTGAGCCCATTGCCGCATACTGGTATCAGGAGTTAACCGGCAATATGGTTACCGACGATACCAACATGTACCAGCATGCCGAACATCCTTACGCTTTGGCCGACTTCGACAGAAGATACGTCAGGGTGTCAGACGGAGAATCCGGCATACTGGAATGCAAGAGTTGCAGCTTTCACAAGGCCGACAGCTGGGCAGACGGAGCTTATCCTCTCTACTATGAACTCCAGTTGAGATTTTATCTCGCGGTGGCAGACGTGCAGCACGGTGCGTTTTCCGCAATTTGGGGAAACAATCCTGATAATGATCTCGCGATTCCCGAGATTGAGCGCGATAAAGCGAAGGAAGACCTGATCTTCGAGAAACTTGACAGATGGATATGGAGTCTTGAGCACGACGTGCCGCCTACGATGGCGGACGTTTCTCCGAAGCTCGCGATGGAATCCCTCGCGAAAATCTATGGGGAAAGCGTTCCGGGACTGCCTACCGTTGAGTTTCCGGCGAGGTTTGAAAAGCCCTTGCGCAGAATCATCTCGCTCAACGATGCGATCGGCGGATACAAATCCGAAATCAAACGCCTTGAGAAAGAGCTCGACGTCCATTCCGTCGCGATTGCCGAAATGATGGCTGAGCACGAACACGGCGTTCTGGAAACAACCGAGGACAGGATCCTGATCGATTTCGTCTCTAAGTCAAGAAGCGGCATCGACCGCAAGAAGCTTCAGAGCGTATATCCCGATGTATACGAGGACGTTAAAACGGTCAGCACGAGCAGAAGCCTCAAGGTTTCGATCGGAACAAAATAAAAATGAAAGGGAGATTGTCATGAGCAGATTCCTTGAATCCCTGCTTAAGAAAAAGGTTGCGCTGACCCTCGATATGGGGGAAAGGCCTGACAAGGACACTTATCTTATGCTGATGGAAGTCAACTACCGAATCAGCGCTTTTGAGACCATCCAGTGTCTCTACACCGCTTCGAAAAAAATGGCTTATACCGACTCGGTCGGACATTATAAGCTGTTCGACGCCTATGTGACGATGCTGATGGGTGAAAGGAACGATAGCCCTAAAGACGATGCCGGATATCCCTGGCCGGAAATGCTGGCGAAGAGGGACACCTCGTATAAGATGCTTAAGGATGTTGTGGATAATTACCGTCAGAAATTCAGAAATGACGCGCCGACGAATCCTTGCGATTACATCGATGCTATAACGTCCACAATGAACACGTTCCTTACCGCATGGCTTGCCCACAGAAACACATACATAAAACTGTAAAGGAGAAATATCATGAATATTGAAGCAACAAAAGAATCGAACCTTGAAAAGGTCAGAACAATCAACGAAGTGCCCGGTTTTAACGCCGAATGCTATGCCATTCCCTATACAGACGTCAACACCGGAGAGGTGCGTCGGAGACTTCCGTTCATGCCGCTGCTCGCGTGGTTCCGCCTGAAGTATCCTGAGGGCAAGATCGCGAGTTCGGTGACTAAGGAGAATGACTGTTTTATCGGCACCGCAAGGATCTACTGCTCGTATAAGGACGCGCAAGACCAGTATATTTCGGAAGCTACCGTTTCCCGAACCTATTGTGAGGACAAGCCTTCCGTCTCCCCGCGCGAGTGGGCTCAGACGGCTGCTATCTCAATGGCTCTGAGGAACGCTGGTTTCGGTCTGCAATTCGATATGGTCTCTGATGACTTCAGCGCAACCGCGCCGAACGAATTAGGCGGAGATCAGTCTGAAAAAAAGGCGAAAGCCGTCAATTCGGACAGCTCTGTCCCGCCGGACGCGTTTGCCGCGGTATCAGACGCAATCGATGCTCAGACTCCCTCAGCCGATTCTCTGACCGTGCCGAAGGAACCGACGATCGATGAAAAGTATGAGGCCGCCTGCAGGGTTCCCTGTCCGATCAAAAAGTATGAGGGCAGGACTCTCGGCGATCTTATAACGCTTGATCCGAGAGCACTGAAATGGATAGCCGAAAAGTATGAAGGCAATCCGGACACGAAGGCGGCTGCAATCATCATCTGCGAATACGCAATGCTGCAGACTGGCTGAATCACAATTTTGACGGAGGCGGACGAAAGTCCGTCTCCGTCGGGCAAAGGAGGCCTTAAACAATGAGCTTCGACTACAGAATGATCGATGTGCTTCCGCT
>JAEEGL011553536.1_pt1 | contig 74198 bp, 72 predicted proteins | sample 9134231 | NCBI WGS metagenome assembly JAEEGL01 (sample SAMN16246548, study PRJNA631951) | gut metagenome | biome: gut microbiome; feature: rumen; material: fiber-attached | host: Bos | place: Iran: Karaj | collected 2018-10 | reverse complement strand
AAATAAGAGGTTGAAACATGAGAATTAAATTCAGCGTTCCTAGACACGCAAGAAAGAAAAAAGTATTGAAAGCCGCTAGCGGTTACTACGGGGATAAATCCCGCCGCTTACGCATGGCAACCCAGCAATTGGGTAAATCCGGCGTACATGCTTATGTAGACCGCAAAGACAAAAAAACCACCTACCGCCAAATGTGGATCACCCGCATTAACGCTGCGGTACGGGAAGAAGGTTTGTCTTATTCCAAATTCATCAATGGTTTGACCAAAGCCAACATCACGCTTAACCGCAAGATGCTTAGCGAAATGGCCATTAAAGACCCGGCGTCTTTTAAAGCCTTGGTGGATATGGCAAAGAAAGCCGCTTAAGTATTTGTCAGCAAGAAAAGCCCCTCGCAAGAGGGGCTTTTTTGTTGTGTATAGGTGTTTCTAACAAAATAACGGGGATTTTCCTCTGGGTCCAAAAAACCACTCTATCTGGGTCTTTTGGCCCTGGTTTTATTGTCACAAAAAACACACAATAAAAATAGGGAAATACTATGAAAAGATTTTTATGGTTTGTATTAAATAGTTTTTTACTGATAAATATATCTGCGCCGGCCTTTTCGCAATTAACTCCGCTTGGGGAGTCTTTTGCGCGGGCCTCGGCAGAAATTACCGCTACAAAAGTGATGTCTCCTTTGCCGGAAATCCTTTCAAGGCAAGTAGTTGGCAGTACAATTACGGCAAGATATTTGGCGCGAATTCCATCCCGCACGAATCAACCCGGTGTTCCGATAAAAATTCAAAGCATTTCTCTTAGATTCCAAAATAGAAAATTTGCCGGTTTAGGTACCGAAATTTTGCAACTTCCGCAAACCCCCTATTCTCTTTCGTTAATGCGCAATGAAATGGTAGGCTTGGCTTTGCTGAAGCGATTATCCAACTCAGAGATTGAAAAAGCCGTTCATTTTTATCAAGAACGATTGCAAGAAGCACCAAAAATTTTTGCAACAGCTAAAAAAGGGGAGACGTTGGAAAATTTTTCCCAGCGAGCCCTGGAAAAAGGGGGAGAGGAAGCCAAGGTTTTTGGTTTGTTTGCTGATGCGACGGCGTTAAGTTTGCTAGGGGAAAAACAGGGGACGGCGGTTTTGTTTGATTTTTATCAAGCGTCAAGAAAAACGATTTTTGAAACCCCTGCCAAAGTATTATTGGAACGCAACACTTTACGACAAGGTGCTCAACCCAAACCAAAAATCAAAGAAAACAACAAGAAAAAACCCTTGTTTGGAGAGCCGTCTTCTTTTGAGAAAGGATTGTTTTTGCAGGGGCCTTTTGCCGGTTTGGCCGGCAATTTTATGGCTTATGGTACCGATACTTGGCGGGCTTTGGGGGGATTAGACGATTTTATGTGGGTAGATTCTGCTGCACAAGAGCAAAGCTCAATCGGTACAAAGGAAGATTTTACTGGGCTGCTAGCTTTGACGCCCTCTTTTGCCGAAGAGACTCTTTCGCGAGAGCCCAAAGCTATTTTGGCAGAGATTTGGCGCTTGGGTCAAGAAGGGGTCTTGGCCAACAAACCTCATAGCGGGGATATTTCCTGGAAAAAGTATTTATCTTCTATAGAAAAGGCTATGAAAGAAGGAAATTGGACGGATGAAGATACAAAAGAATTACGCAACTTTTTGCAAGTATTACAAAATTTAACAAAAGAACCTCACGCCATAGGAAAATTGTTGATAGGGGGAAAACCTTATATCCCGGGTGGGAAAATTGACTATATGCCTTCTTTGGAAATAGAAAGTTATCTTCCCGAACAGGCCGAAACCGAATTAAAAACGGCCGGTATTTCTTGGGATGTGCTAAACAGAAATAAAATCTTTATTATTCGCACGCCGCAAGATTATTGGAACTTTGAAAAAATTGTTGAGAAGGCTTTCCCCGAAGGGGAATGGCGTATTGGGGCGCATGAAACGAGGGTATTGCGTAAAGAAAGTTTTGCTACGGACCCACAAAGCGCATTGCTCCGTTCTAGAGACGGAAATGTCCACTTCCATATTCATAGAGTAGTGGAAGAAAACGGGATTTTGAAAAATTATACCTTCAAGATGGATTTGACGAATTTACAAATAGGACCTAAAACATTGGGAGAAATACTGGATCCGGAGTATCTCCGTTTTAGAATAAAAGGGATAAGAAGCACTTTGGGGAAATTTAGAGCTGCCCCGGCCGATCAATTTGGCCCCGACGAAATAGAGAAAGCTTTACGGGAAGCGGAATCATTCCGTCAAGAATGGGCCGATATGAGAGCGACTTTATCAAATATGATTGGCAAACGCGGAAAAGACGGGAAGATAGAAGGTCTATGGCAAATAGAAGGATTGGGAGAACATATAGGCGTGAAAGGAATGAGGAATTTGCCGGAGTTGTTAAATGGTTATATCCGGGAATTGGACACTTTCTTGCACGACGGAGTAGATAAAGTAACGCGCCGCAGGGCAGAAAGAGAAACGCTCAATTAAGAAAATTTATTGCTTAAGAAAGCCCCCAAAATAGGGGGCTTTTTTGTGTGTAATAAAAGACTTGAAAAATTGCTTTATTCCCTTATACTTAGGAATATAACCTTTATTGTAAACGGGGTTTGTGTTACAATAAAGGGAGTGTTTTTTTCGTGAGGAAACCTATGCATAAATTTTTATCTTTAGTAGTAAGCGTATCTTTACTTCTTAGCAGCATGGCTCCGGCATATGCTGCAGGATCATCGAGCTCTAAGAAGTCCGGTAAATCTGCAAGTTCTTCTTCTAAATCGAAGACTTCAAAGTCCGGTAAATCTGCAGGTTCTTCTTCCAAACCTAAAACTTTGGCCACCCAGGAAATGGACAAAGAGGATGCCTCTTTTGTTGAAAGGATGTTTAGTAACTGTGAAGATACCAGTTTATGGGGGAACGCCCAAAATGTTAATAGACTATCGGATTTGTTAAACGCTGACCCGAAACTGAAAGCGGGATTAATAAAAGACTTTCCAAAAAACGTACGTAATTGTTTATTAACGGTCCAAGACGAATGTAAAAAGAAACTCCAGGAAGAAAGAACCGGGAAATACCCTGCCCTCTGTACGGCACAAGTGAATGTTACTCGTATTTTAAAGCCGGGTGTTGCCAGCACGATATATGCATTTAACTCCCAAACGCACCGGTGGGAAAAAACTACTTCCGGCAAGAAAGGTAAATCCAACCCTACAGAACAGGTACAGGCACCAATAACATCTGACGGATTAGCCAGCCGTGGCACCGGGCCTTCAACAGAGCGAATACAAGAAACCTTAGATGGCAAAAAACCCGTTTACCTCTCTTCGGATAATACATTGGGAAAAGTAGCCGCGCTTGAATTAAGAAACGCAGAAATACCGATAACTGCCAGCACCGGGGAACCGGTAAGCAAAGACGTAAGCCGTTTTATTACCCTTTTAAACCGTGCCAATAGAGCAAAGGCGGATTTGGAAAGCGTAATGGCAGAAGCCATGAAAGCGTTTTTGAGTGATCAGTATTCTTCTTATCATGACAAAGACTTCCCGCCTTCTTATTTGTCTTTACTTTTTAAAGTATATATGGACCGCATTTCCAATTTTGGTCACGCATGGCACTACGTGACTTACGGGATGCCAAGAGAGGGAGAAATTCCTGCCACTAGAGAGGAAAAAGAGCTTTGTGAAAAGAATAGAACTAAATGTGTACTAGCACGCTACTATGCGGTGCAGGCATTGCTTTTGCAACCACGTTTCCGGGGAAACCTTACTACCGGTCAACGGGAAATGATTAACAACATCATCCAGGAAAGAGCCGTAGTCGGCCAGAATAATTTCCTCCTTTTTGCCGAGATTCTAGGAATTAACATTACAATAGAGGGAAAGCGTGCCACGGACAAAATAAAAAACCTTTTTAGTCAGGAAGTGTCTAAAGGGAAAAGTGAAGAAGAAGCATATACCTCTGTTATAAAGAATGTTGCGCTTGAGGCGTTCTCACCCGTAGTAGTAGTAGGCGCTGCGAAGGGAGAGATGGTGAAATATGAGGTGGCCTCTTTTGCGAGCAGAGTGGGCCCCATGGCGGCCAATCTTGTAAAAACTGCATTAGGAACCGTAAGTGCCGAGGTCAGCGTGGCGGCAGCCCCGGTTACATTGACTGCATTGTTTGTAGGGGGATTTATCTTCGCTTTGGATGATGCTTATGCTGCCTCTTATCCCAGTGCCAGTGCTGAAATATCAGGTTTAATAGTAGAAGAGACTTATAAAGCACTACAAGCTATGAGGATGGATGCAGCACAAGAAAAAGTACAAGACAGAGTGCAGGAAGTGGTGGAAACTAGAAGTTGTGCAGACGTTGCAAAAGGGAGAGAAACATGTGAGTTCCGTGTAGGAACAACAGACCATCCTGTTTGGACACTCAATGATTTGGGCGAGAAAATTAATTATGGCGATGACGCTTCTTTAGCGCAAAAGAAAAATCTGATGTTATGCTTAAAAGATGCTGGAGTGTGTCGCAATGTCCCAGAAAATAGAAACTATTTAACAAGTTCTTCTGTGTTTGCGAGAAATTGTGACCATGTAGAAAAACAATTGAGCACTGTTGCAAAAATGGCCCCCATGTGTGCTTCGCAATTGAAAGAATTAGAAGAGGTTGGACGCGTGTCACGATCTTTCATATCTAGCACAACAAGAAGAGGGATTCCTTTTGTGAGAGCTGTTTATAGAGGGGGACACTGGATCGCTCAGGCAGAGGTAGATATACAAAAGGGAAGCGATGAATGGTTTAAAATAGCAGCGCAGTGGGTAATTGATGGGTTTGATGTCCATAAAATTATCAATAATTTAATGAATAAAATTCAATTTAGGGAAAATTTGGGAGGAAATATGGGCTGGATTCGTTTCGAGGGGCATGAAGTAGATCCGGAAAAGAGTTCAGACAAAAAATCTTTGCATGTTCATTATGAAGAGTTTAAGCAATATAAAGATGGAGAACACTCCTCTATGTATTTATGCAACCATACCTTCTTGTTTATGCCTGATGATTTAAAGAAGCAATTCCCAGCTGATAGAAGTGTATGCAAATAAAAAACACCCCCGGGTTAATCCCCGGGGGTGTTTTATACAGCTAAAATAATTTGTAAGGCGTGATGAAGATTAGAAAGAAGAAGGAATCTTTTCTTTATTATCTGTCATCAGTTTGTTAAGAGCTTCACCTTGTTCCAAAGAAATTTTTTCGTATTTCTCTGTAAATTCAGCCAAATTGGCGCTGGTGTTGGCCGCTTCTTGTAATTTTTTGTCGGTATCAAGGGTCAAGATCAAGGCTTGGTTTTTTACCACCGGGCCGAAAAGGTCTCCAATAGATTGGACCACAACACCGTTGGCAGACTGTAATTGTACAATCATTTCTTTCATTTGTTGTTTGTCTTCTATGGAAGCCGTATTTTTTATATCGTCATATTTTGTGGCTATTTTTAAGAAAGAGGGCATCTCTCTGGCGATTACTTCTTCTGCCGTAGTGAAAGATTGTTTCTTTATATGGTCATATCCCCGAATAGGCGTAGAACCGATAATCAACAACGGTACGCCAGACGAAATTTTGTATCTTTTGAGTACGTGTTTATAGAGCGTCATTTTTTCGTCGGAGTCTAATTCAATTACCGTTAAATTTATTTTTCCTTCGTATTGCTTTCGGAATTTTTGCGGGAAACCTTCTTCTTTTAATTTTTTACACCACGGGCACGAAGGAGACAGGAACAACATGGCTTGTATTTGCATGTCTTCTTGAGAGAAATCTTCATTGAGTTCTTCTTCCAAGTCGGTTAACTCGGGCATTTCCATGTTTTGCATCCCCTTGCGTAAACGGGCCATCCGTATGGCCGACATAATAGCATCTTTCATGTTCGGGGCTACCCGCTCTAAAAGGGTTTCTAATTGAGTATCCCAATATTCTTGAATTTTTCGGTCTTGTTCAGGAGTCGTGCACCCCGTTAATAACAGACAAAAAGCACAGGCGATTGATAAAATGGTTTTTCTCATATTTTCCTCTTTGCTTACTATAACAAATTTAGGGCAAATTATACAATTCTTTCGCCCGTAACGTCGTCTGTTGGGCTACTTCTTCCAACGGTACATCTAAATAATCTGCTACAAATTGTGCCAACAGAGGAATGTTGGAGGGGTCATTGCGTTGCCCGCGTTTCCCTTGTGGAGAAAGATAAGGGCAATCGGTTTCTAAAATAATTTTATCCAAACCGGCTTTTTTGACCGCTTCCCTGATATATTCATTTTTCTTGTAGGTAAAACAACCGTTAATCCCTAAAAGCAGGCCGTTGTCTAAAGCGCGTTTGGCTTCTTCGTACCGGGCACAAAAACAATGCAACACCCCCGGGTATGCACCGGAGCAGGGATGCCACTGCCTTTTGAGTGTTTCAAAGCAATCATCATAAGCACTGTAATCTTCCGCTTCTCTTCGCACATGTAATACAATGGGTTTGTTTACCTGTTTGGCTAATTCCAACATTTGCGTAAATATTTGTTGTTGTAATTCTTTATTGGATATTTCTAAACAGGTGTAATCCAGGCCAATTTCTCCAACGGCCACGGCTTGGGGCAAAAGTTCTTTAAGTTGCCCTTCATGTTGCGGTTGCAACAAGGGCGCATATTCTGGGTGAACGCCCAGTACCGGGTAAACAAACCCCGGGTAGCGGGCCGTCAAATCCAGTGCAGGTTGCCATTCTTCCGGCGAGCATCCTATCTCTATGCTGGTTGTAATTCCGGCTTGAGGCAAAACAGTGGAAAGAAGTGTTTCGCGGTCTTGATCAAAGGCCGGATCATTAAGATGTGCGTGAGAATCAATAAATTGCATATAATATATTGTATCTTTTAAAAAGGAAAATATTTTATGAGAAATCTTATCTTAGTGGGAGCAGCCGTTGTCTTAATGATAGTTGCCGTGCTTGTTTGTAAACAAAAGGAAGATTCTTCTTTAGTTCCAACGCAGCCATCGACATCATCCACCGCAGAAACAGTAACCCCCCAAGTGATTGATTTGCCTCATTTCTTTTGGGCCTGTCAACAAGGGGAAACGGAAGCTATAAAAGAATTTCTCAAAAAAAATATTTCCGTTGATGCAACCGATAAAAACGGATACACTTGTTTAATGATGGCCGCCTATGGGGATCATATCGATACAATTTCTTTTTTAATCGATCAAAAAGCTAATTTAATAGCCCAGTCTCATAATGGAATGAATGCTTTACATTTGGCGATACAGGGAAATAGTTTGAGTGCTACGGATTTGTTATTGAGTAACGGCGTTTCCATAAAGAAGGATCCTTTGTTGTGTCGGCAAGTATGGTTGGAAGACCATAAAGATATGTACAACCTGCTAAATGACAGAGGTATTTGTGAACTTTCACCGGAAAAAGAAGATATAGATGCCCGGATGATGGTTAATCAGGGTGCATCCTCCAAAAATAAACTTTTAAAACAGAAGAAGTCCGCCTCCGGAAATGTTACTCAACAAAATGCAAAAATGGGCAATTCACAAGGGGACATTCTTGCTATGGCCCCTGAATATGAAGACGCTTTCGGCGGGCCTTTGGAAGAAAATAAAGCTTTTGTAGCCGGAGAGTGGAGTGGTAAAAATTTAAGTCCTCAGGATATTGACGAATCTTTATGTTTTGAAGTTTCTAATCCCTCTTCGCACTCTAAAGAAAGAATAAAAACACTTCTTCAAAACGGAGCCAATGTCAATTGCGATTGCGACGGATTTTTTGGAGAAGACCCCTCAACAGAACGCAAACGAGCGACCTCCGTGGCGGTAGGCCGCGGAAACGTCGAGGCTTTGCAATTATTAGTGGCGGCCGGAGCGGATGTGCAAAAAGTTGACAGTAAAGGAAGAACTTTGCTGATAGAAACTTGTAAATATTCGCTTCCATTGGTCACGCAAATGTCCATAGCGGAGATATTGTTAAAAACAGAACTAAAGGTAAATGCTAAAGATTCGTACGGCATGACGGCTTTGGATTATGTGGAAGACGGGAAAGATATGCTGCGGGAATTGCTTGTCCAACATGGAGCAAAGAGCGGCCAAGCAAAGTAATTGTTTTAAGCATTTATTTTTCGAAAAGATTTTTTGAAAAAACAAAAAACATATTCTTTTTTAATGACAATATTCTTGTTTTATAGAAAAGGACCCTCCTCTAGAGGGTCCTTCTTTTTTAGCACTCTAAAAAAGGGGTTGACAAAAATAAAATAATTACTTATAATTTTAGCAGTGGTAAAATTAGAGTGCTAAAATAAAATTCACTTTAAGACGGCAAAAAAGCATCAAGGATAACAACTATGCGTATTTTAAAACCCGAAGTTGCCAAAGCACGAAAAGAAAAAATTTTGCGTTGGGTTGTCCAACAATATGTGGAAACACGCCGCCCGGTCGGTTCACAAATGATAGCTGACGGAGCTTTGAAAGACGTTTCCAGCGCAACTATCCGCAACATTATGGCGGAGTTAGAAGAAGAGGGATATTTGTATCAACCGCATACTTCAGGAGGTCGTATCCCTACAGATAAAGCCTATCGCTATTATGTGGATTATTTGGCAAATGTGCAAAAAATGGCCGCCAAAGAACGCCAGCAAATTGAACAACAATATGATGCGCGCGTAAACGAAGTGGACAATATGCTTGTGCAAACTTCACGTCTTTTGGCCATGCTCTCCGGGGCAGCCGGATTTGTTTATACGGCCCAAGTGGAAGATCAACGGATCCAACGGTTAGATTTTATTCCGCTTTCTCCTACAATGATGTTGGCCGTGTTAGTTACGGAATCCGGTGCAGTAAAACATTGGCCGGTGCGCAGCAATACGCTTATTAATCCTGCGCGAATGCGTTTATTGAGCCGATTTATCAATGAAGAAATCGAAGGCCGAACTTTAGCCGAGGCTCGCCAGATTTTGTGGCAATATATACATTCGGGCCATCAGGAATTAGCCGATGTGGCTGATGTGGCAACACAAGTGTTGAAAGATATGGAACGCCCGCAAACAGGCGGAGATGAATTGCACGTAGAAGGTTTGGGCCGTTTGTTGGAAAACACAACGGAAGAAGATTATGAAGATTTAAAACAAATGATGCGCGTAGTGGAAGAGCGGGAACGTTTTTCCAATTTACTTAATGAAAAAATGGCCGCTATGGACCGCTCACAAAAGCGACTCAATGTTAGCATCGGAAGCGAGAACGAGATTAAAGAATTGAAAAATCTAAGTATCGTTTCCACAGCGTGCCGCGTAGGAGACAGAACAGTAGGTATGTTGGGGATTATCGGCCCCAAACACATGGAATATACGCGTGTGATGTCTCTGGTAAATTTAATTGGCAGTTTGTTGGAGTCTTCTTTGAATAACTGGTCAGCACTGCCATTTGAGGATAATGAAAATGAGTAAACATAAACAGCAAAAAGTGATGGAAGAAAAAGAACAAGAAAATCCTACTTGCGCTGCACAGCCGTCTGTTGAAGCTGAACCCACACCCGATTATTATGACCAGTATGTGCGTTTAGCGGCGGATTTTGAAAACTTTCGCAAACGGACCGAACGGGAAAAAGCCGCCTTGTTGGCATATGGAAAAAGAGAATTTGCCGTTAAAATGCTTCCCATGTATGAGGTCTTGTTACGACAACAGGAAAATATGCATCCGGCAAAAGAGAAAGAAGTGCCAAACGAAGTAAAACAGTTGCAAGATGGGATGCGGATGATTTTAAGCGAACTGGATAAGGCGTTTAAATCCGAAGGTATTACAAAAATGGACGTCTTGAAAAAACCTTATGATCCTTCTACACAGGAAGTAGTAGCCATGATTCCTTCCAAAAAAGAGGAAGATGGTTTGGTCTTGGAAGAAGTGCAAATGGGGTTTATGATAGATGGACAAATTCTGCGGCCGGCACGAGTTGTAGTCGGTCAATGCAGTGAAGAAGGAAAATAATTTAAGAATTTTAACTGAGAGGTAACTAGTATGGCAAAAATCATAGGTATAGACTTAGGAACTTCCAATACGGCAGCGGCCGTTATGGAAGGTGGTAGAGGAACCATTATTCCTTCTGCGGAAGGAAGTTCCATCGGCGGGAAAGCCTTCCCGTCTTATGTAGCGTTTACCAAAGACGGTCAACGTTTGGTAGGGGAACCGGCACGCCGGCAGGCAATTGCCAACCCGGAAGGAACGGTAACTGCTTTTAAACGCAAAATGGGGGAAAATTTTAAATACAACTTGCGCGGACAAGAATTTACACCCCAACAATTATCCGCCTTTGTACTTCAAAAAGTGAAAAAAGATGCCGAAGCTTTCTTAGGCGAACCGGTAGAAAAAGCAGTCATTACTGTGCCTGCCTATTTTAACGATAACCAACGCCAAGCCACCAAAGACGCCGGGCGTATTGCCGGGTTGGATGTGGTGCGTTTGGTAAACGAACCGACGGCTGCCGCACTGGCTTTCGGGATTGATAAAGCCGGCAAAGAACAAAAAATCATGGTGTTTGATTTGGGCGGCGGAACGCTGGATGTAACTATTATGGAAATGGGGAAAGAAGGCACGTTTGACGTGTTGTCCACCTCCGGCGATACGCAACTGGGCGGTACCGATATGGATAACGCTATCATCAAATGGATGGTAGATGATTTCCGCAAACAAACCGGTATTGATTTGTCCAAAGATAAACAAGCCCAACAACGCTTGAAAGACGCGGCGGAAAAAGCAAAAATTGAACTTTCCACCACCATGGAAACGGATATCAATTTGCCGTATATCACTGCCGGTGCCGACGGTGCCAAACACTTGGAAATGCGTTTGTCACGTGCCAAATTGGAAAGCTTGGTAGACGATATTGTTAAACGCTGCGGTAAATCTGTCAATCAAGCCTTGTCGGATGCTAATTTGACCACCAGCCAAATTGACCGCATTATTTTAGTCGGCGGACCGACCCGTATGCCGATTGTTCAAAAATATGTGGAAGAACTTGTAGGCAAAAAGATTGAACGCGGTATTGACCCAATGGAATGTGTGGCAATCGGTGCTTCCGTACAAGCCGGTATTTTGACCGGGGAAGTAAAAGATGTACTCCTTTTGGACGTTACACCTCTTTCCTTAGGTTTGGAAACATTGGGCGGTGTATGCACCAGACTTATTGAACGCAACACCACGATCCCGGTACGCAAAACGCAGATTTTCTCTACGGCCTCCGATAATCAACCGGCCGTAACGATTAACGTTTTGCAAGGGGAACGCCCCATGGCCAAAGACAATGTGCCGCTTGGGAAATTTGACTTAGACGGCATTCCGCCTGCTCCGCGCGGGGTCCCGCAAATCGAAGTGACGTTTGATATTGATGCCAACGGTATTTTAAATGTAACCGCTAAGGACCTGGGCACCAATAAAGAACAACACATTACAATTACTTCGTCTAACAAATTAAGCGACGCCGAAGTGGATAAATTTGTAAAAGAAGCCGAAAAGTTTGCGGAAGAAGATAAAAAGCAAAAAGAAATTATTGAAGCCAAAAACACCGGTGACAGTGTGGTTTTCCAAACGGAAAAAGCACTTAAAGAATACGGGGATAAAGTCTCCCAAGAAGAACGCGGTAAGATCGAACAAGCGTTAAACGACCTTAAAGAAGCGTTAAAAGGGGATGATGCCAACCGTATGAAATCCGCTACGGATGCGGCTTTGCAAGCCAGCCAAAAACTGGGCGAAGCTATGTATAAAGCGCAACAAGGTGCCCAAGCGGGTGCTGCCGGTGCACAACAAGCCGGCCCGCAACCAGGTGCCCAGCAAGCGCAAGCTTCCGGTAATAAAGAAGATGTAGTGGAAGCGGAAGTTGTAGATAAATAAGTATTTTGCAGTTCCAAAAGCCTCCGGTTTTTGCCGGGGGCTTTTTTGTTCTGGTACCCAGGGCCCAGATTTAACTAGGTCCTAATTCCCCTTAAAACCAGGTCTAAGGACCCTGGTTTTACCTGCATATAAGAATTACAGTATAAGTATGCAAATGCCGAATAAGGAGAATAAAATGAAACAAAAATGGGCCATGTTAATTGGATGTTTGTGTCTTTCATTGGTTGCCAATGCAGGGGTTGAAAGTAAAATTGTATCGGAAATTCTCATAGGTAATGGTGCCAAAGCAGTGGAAATGAGAAGTGGCACAATATTTCTTACTATTCCTACAAGAGCCGGGTTAAGATGTTACCGACTTCCGGAAGGAATGACGCTTAGAGAAGCTATACCAAACGCTGGATTAAAAGCGGTTGAAAAGCCTTTTTATGCAGTGCCTACTAATGCGATTGAGGTCCCTCTTTCTGTATTACCTCCTAATTTTGTAAAAGAAGAACTGAGCAGAACAAGCGCCATAACAAGTGCCGGACCGAAGTTGATGGCTTCTATCCCACCGCTGCAAGCACTTGTTTCATCGTCTTTAAGTTCTTCTGTTGCTCGTGCAATGAATAATGCCCTTCCGAAAGAAATTCTTCCGAATTATGTGTCCACGCAGCTTGCCAAAGATGCGGTGGCCGCAACATGGAAAGATATTGATTTTTTGGATGCGGTTGGTACGGCCGACAGATTAAGTGTAATGTTTACCTTAAAATCGGGTTATTTCACGCCTTACGAAGAAGATAGAGTGTACGCGAATTATAGGGATGTATTTAACAATGGCCTTCGCGTAGCTGAAGAAACTAAAAGAGAATTGGAAAAATTGGCTACCGGAGAGATAACCATTACTCCGGCCGCAGCAGAAGTACAACTTGGGCACATTCTTGAAACACAAGCAATCGTGCGTACTTTCGCCGTAGAACACTTCAACTCTTCTTTGGCTACGGATACAACCTATTTATTGAAGTTGGATTCCGTTTTGGGCCGGTTGAGAGAAGCTTATATCAGATTGATGGGCGAAGAACCTGCTGTAACGGCAAGCCCGAAGGAACCCCGTGGGCGTAAAGAGATAGAACGGACCCTTCAAAAATGGAAATCTAATTCGTGGAATTGGAAAATGTTAATGGATAACGCTCCCATCATAAACACTAAACATGTCCACAGAGACTAAAGGAATTTTTGTTTTCTTTATCTCCCTAGACTTCTTGTATAATAAAAAGAGCCATCCAAACGGATGGCTCTTTTTTAATCTTACGTTCGTTATTTCTTATAGGCCATACAACAATTACCCAACATACACGTTTTGCACATGTTAGACGATTGTGTTTCTTTAAGAGCGCTTAAAAGTTTACGGGCAAAATCCGTAAGGGTTGGGTCCCGCGCTCCGAGAATAAGAACGATATCTCCCGGTTGGGCTGCCGCCGCCATTTGGGCCAACAATTTTTCGCGACATTCGTTGTAACTTACGTTTACCCCGCGGCCTTTTAGCCCTTCGTAAATCGTCCGGCAGGAAACCCCTTGCGGAATTGTGCCGCCCGGATAATATACTTCAGTAAGCCACAAGTGGTCATCTTTGCCAATGCTTTTGGAAAAACTTTCGATAAACTCATTGGAAAGCAATTTGATAGAAGTGAAAGCGTGGGGCTGGTAAAAAGCCAATACGCGTTTACCGCGCAAGTGTGCAGCCGCAATAGTGGCAGCTAATTTGTGTGGATTGTGGGCAAAATCATCCACTACTTCTATTTTGTTGAAACTGCCTACGCTGGCAAAGCGGCGGGCAATCCCTGTAAAGCGGCTTAAAGCTTTGGCGCAGGTTTCTAAATCTACGCCCATCTCCAATGCAGCTGCCACTGCAGCGGTGGCATTGGCCACGTTATGTACACCGGGGATTTGCAGGCGGAACGGCTGGCCTTGAATAGTAAAATCAGAACCGAACCCGTCTACTTTGATTTCTCCGGGGTGGATATCCCCCAATGAAAGGCCGAATGTTTTGGCTTGCGGAGCAATGGAACGCAAATTTTCTTCTTCAGCATTGATAATAGCCGTTTTACAATGAGAGATGAATTGTTTGAAATATCCTTGCAGCACATCAATTTCTTTATGATCTTTTTGCAAGTTTAAACAAAGGCCTAAGTGTGGTTTGTAATTTACAATAGAACCGTCGCTTTCGTCGGCTTCAATGACTAAAATATCGGATTCCCCTTTATAAACATTGCCAAAAACACCTTGGTCTTTTTGCAACGATAAAATAGATGCCCCGGTAATGACAGACGGGCTCAAACCGGCAAAGGCCAAAATATCATATACCATAGCGGTGGTGGTGCTTTTGCCGCTGGTGCCGGAAACTGCAATTGTACGATGGGCGGCAACGTGTTTGGCCAACAATTCCGAACGGTGTATTGTTGGAATTTTTAATTTACGGGCTTTTTGAAGTTCCGGATTATCTTCTTCAATAGCGGAAGACAAAACAACAAGTTCGGTTTTTTCGTCAATGCCGCTCCCGTCCTGCGGATAAAGTTGTATATTTAAATCTTTTAAATACTTCCAAAGGGCCATGTCCGTGTACCCTTTGCTGATTAACCGATCCGAACCGGTCACCTCGTCTTTTCCCATAGCGTGCAGTTGTGCCAAAGCACTCATTCCTACGCCGCCGATTCCTATAAAGTGAATTTTCATTTTTTATTTTCCTTTAGTATAAAATTAGCATAGTCTTTCATAGCGTAAAACCCACCCGGTTGTTTGATAAGCCAGGCGGTAATGTGCAAAGCAGATTGAGCGAACAAGTCCCGGTTGGTGGCTTGGTGGGTGAGAACGATTTTATCCATTTCTCCGGTGAAAGCAGCCTGATGCGTGCCAACAACTTCCCCGGTACGTTCATACGTTATTTGTTCTTGCGGAAGACCCATCACGTCTGCCAAACGTTTGGCGGTGCCGCTGGGGGCATCTTTTTTGTGTACATGATGAATTTCGTGTAAGGCCATTTCATATCCCTTATACATTTGGGAGGCCCGGTTTAAAAGTTGGGAGAAAAAATAGACACTCAAACTTACATTAGGGGAATAAAAAACCGGGAATTTAGTGTTTTCTTGCATTTGGAACAAGAATAAATCAGGCAAATTAGTAGTTCCGGTTAAAAATGGTTTTTTGTGATGTTTGGCCAGAGCAAAAGCTTCTTGCGCGCCCTGCGGGGTAGAAAAATCAATGACAGCGTCAAAAGGTTCGGTAATAGTTTGCCCTTTGCTGCGCAACACGGCGGGTTCTAAATCCAGCTCCGGTTGTTCCTTCATCAGGCGAATGATGGCCTGGCTCATTTTTCCGTTGGCCCCGTTAATGAGTATTTTTTTCATATTAAAATTTCTCCAATAACAGTTCTACAATTTGTCGTCCGTTCATGGCAGCTCCTTTCAGCAAATTATCAAACGTTACAAAATAGTGGATAATATGCGGGTCTTCCACGTCTAAGCGTAAACGGCAAATAAAAGTGGTTTCCTGCCCACTGGCTTCTTTGGGAGTAATCACTTTTTCGCTGTAGGATAAATTAGGGAAATGATTCCATAAATTTTTTACTTGTTGCAAATCAAAAGGTTTGTCTGCCTTTAGCGTAACACCTAACGAATGGGCGTTTTCTACAGCCACGCGTACTGTATGGCAGTAAACTTTTAAAGAAGGCAATTCCATGATTTTGCGTGTTTCATAGAGGCCCTTTAACTCCTCGCTGGTGTGGCCGTTTTTCTGTATAGAACCAATCAGCGGAACGCAGTTGTTGGCATAAAGAGAGCCGGGTTTGTGAAAATCGTCTAAAAGAATTTTACCGCCACCGCTGATGGCTTGATAAGAGCAGAAAAAAACTTCCTTAAAATTATAAAAAGCTTTTAATGGGGCTAAACTCATAACTAACCCCGTAGTAGTGCAGTTGGGGCTTGCAATGAGGTGTGTTTGCGAGGTGATGGCATGTGGGTTAATTTCCGGAATGACTAGGGGAACTCCCTCTGCCATGCGAAACTCGGAAGACATATCAATCAAAAATTTTACCCGCGTTTTCAGTTGTGGCACCAGTTGTGCGCTAACAGGGTTATCTGTGCACAGTACGGCAATATCCAATGGCGGAATTTCATCATTCCGGCCAAAAGTTTTTAACTGAAACGGCTTTTTTACACGTTGCATTTGGGCCAGCAATGTTTGGCCCACTTTACCATTGATTCCTATAATTCCAACGGTCTTCATAGATTAAATCCTAAGCGAAGTATCCACCTTGGAAAGCAGCACATCTATTTTAGCCTTATTTTCTTGGCTGATTTCTCCCAACGGCAAACGAACCGTTGGGGTGCCAAAACCCAATTTAGACAGCATATATTTTACACAGGTGGGGTTTGTTTCCAAATAACAGGCCTTAATCAGCGGATAGATGGAAGCAAACACACGGAAAGATTCTTCCGTTTGACCTTGCTTAAATAAATTGTAAATTTTTACGAAAGCAGGCGCAAAAATATTTGCAGCGGCGCTGATAATGCCCGTGGCATTGATTGCTAAATATTGAGGGAATAGATCGTCGTTGCCACATAGGTAATCAATCCGTGTGTGATATTTTACGGCCGTATCTGTTACGTGAGCCATATCATAATCGGACTCTTTTATTGCGGCAATGAGAGGTACTTGCGCTAATAGTTTTTCTAACACGGCAGCCGGTACTTTTAAACCGGTTCTTCCCGGGATATGGTACATAACCAGCGGTACGTTCTCTTTGGCAATTTGTTGGTAATGGGCAATCAGTCCGCTGGGGTTGGGTTTATTGTAGTAAGGGGTAACAATTAAAATTCCGTCCGGTTGGAATGTTTTTGCCATGCGGACGTTTTCAAGGGTGGTAACGGTATCGTTCGTTCCCGCTCCAATGATAAATTTTGCTTTGCCGCGCACACGTTGTGTGCAGAAAGAAAGAATTTCCTGCTTTTCAGGGAAGCTCAACGTGGCAGCCTCTGCCGTGGTGCCTAAAAAAACAAAGCCTTCCACCCCGGCTGTCAATTGGGCAAATAATAATTTTTCCAGAGATTCGTAATCAACACTGCCATCTGCACGAAAAGGTGTTACCAATGCCGTATAAACTGCTTTGAACATGAAAGCCTCCCTGCAAAGAACTTATTCTTATTCTACCAATTTAAAATAGTATAATAAATTAACATCTTTTAGTGAGGATTTTATGGAAGAAAAAGAACAATCAACTTTAAGTAACACCAGCCTTCCCAAAGAAATTTGGGAAAAAAGATTGAAAGAAAAAGAAAAAACGGCTCGCACTACTTTGCCTTCGAAATCTGCTTCTAAAAAAGAAACAGTGGCACAAAAACAGCAGCCCCAACCACAGTTACAGGCACAGGCGCAGACGCAGCATACTCCTTCTTGGTGGGCCAAAGGGTTGGTAATTTTATTTTTAGTAGCTTCTCTTTGTGGGCTTTTTTTAACGGTTAAAACCTTGCCCTACACAGAAGAACAAACTGATTCACAAGAAGAAATGGCCCTTGCTATGGCGCGTTCTAATAAGCCGGGGGTAGCCTGGATTAAAATTTACGGGGTTATTTCTCAAGACGAAAACTCCAATCCTTTTTCTCGTCCTTCCGGAGCTTCCGCCATTGCTAAAAAAATCCGTGAAGCGGGTAAAGATAAAAATGTAAAGGCTATTGTCCTAGACATTAATTCACCCGGTGGGACCGTTGCTTCCGTTCAGAACATTTATAGTGAAATTTTGAAAGCAAAAGAAAACAAAAAAGTAGTCGCTCTTTTCCGTGACGTGGCAGCCAGCGGTGGTTTTTATATAGCCATGGCGGCAGATAAAATTGTAGCCGAACCGGGAACAATTACGGGATCGGTAGGGGTTATTATGCAGACCAGCAATTTGGAAGGTTTGTTTGAAAAAATCGGAGTGAAAATGGTGCCGATTACTTCCGGGAAATACAAAGATATTGGATCTGCTTATCGCCCCATGACCGCAGAAGAAAAAGCTTTATTGCAAGATATGGTAAATGATACGTACACGCAATTTTTTGAAGCGGTAAAGAAAGGCCGTCCCAATGTGCAGGAAAGTGACTTGGTAGAATACACGGATGGGCGTATTTTTACGGGTCAACGTGCGTTTAATTTGGGCTTTGTGGACCAGTTGGGAGGAGAAGAGACGGCGTTAAAATTGGCCGGAGAATTGGCCGGGATTAAAGATCCTAAAATTATTGGATCTCGTACGGGAGATTTTCGTGATTTTATTTTCTCGTTCGGTTCTTCTATGGAAGGGCGCAATGTAGCAAAACAATTGCAGAGTTTGTCTACTCCCAGCGTTTCGTACCTGTGGGTGCAATAAGGGGGAAGCATGAGGTTGCTAAAATCTTATTTTTCTTACATGGAAAACCCACAACCCGGTTGGTTTTCTTATTTTCGCCGAGGTTCGTTTTTGCAATCTTGTGCGGGATATTTAGCGGCGGCAGTATCTCTGGTTATTTTCTTTAACATAGGGGAAGGATTAAGCGTAATGGGCCTTTTTGCCCGACTTCTTTTCCTTTTTGTAGCAGAGGTTACAGCAGGTTATTTTATAGCCTCCCTGACGGGGCTGTATCTTCATTTCCGAAAAAAACCCATTGTGTGTTCTGATTTATTTTCCATGATCAGTCTTGCCGGGTTTTTAAAAACGCTGCTCGTCCCGTGGGCATTGATCGCGGCTGTTTTCCCTAACTTGGGATTAAGCGATATAGGCTTTTTCTGGCTAGGGGCCGTTGTGCTCTTGCAAATTTGTTATTTAACCCGCGAGTTAAAACGTCTTGGAAATCTATCCGTGGACCGTGCTTTTCTGGCATGGATGATGGGGATTTGGCCGGTATTTCTTTTATTAGGTATCGTATTTATTTTTGGAGTGTGGGGCCTTGTTTGGTTGTTTGAGTAGGAGCGGACATGGTACAGTACTTTGCAGATATCCGAGAAAAAGAATTTTTCTTAAATGATGCAGAGGCCCATCACGTGTGCGCTGTGGTACGTCATCATGAGGGAGATATCATTCGCGTGTTTGACGGAACCGGCAAACAATTCATGGCGCGTATTGATACATTGCAGAAAAAATTTGTCCGAGGAACGCTTTTGGAACCATGTTCGGTTCGTCGAGTTCCTTTGCACTTGACTCTTTGTTTTGTACCCAATTCCCGCACAGGATTAGAAGAAGTTTTGGATAAGGGGACACAGCTGGGAGTAGCCGTTTTCCAGCCGTTAATTTCCGCACGCAGCGAATATGATGTCACTAGTAAGTGGGAAAGTAAAAACGAACGGTGGCATCAAATTATGGTGGCGGCTTGTAAACAATGCGACACCCCTTTTATTCCCCGGGTATCCAATCCTCTTCCTTTTTCACAAGCAATTAGTGTAAAAGCCCCAACCTTGTTGGCTTACGAGGCTGAAAAGCAACATACTTTGTCTTGGGGCATGCAGCAGTTGAATATGCCAAAAGAGGTACGGGTTTTTATTGGACCGGCCGGCGGCTGGACACAAGAAGAAGTAGCCATGGCAACGCAAGCGGGCGTTGTGCCTGTTACGTTGGGAGTAAACATCTTGCGGGCAGAAACGGCGTGTATAGCTGCTGCGGCTAAATTGTTGTAACATCTTGCGAAAAAACCCCGAAAATTTTTTCTGCAAAAGAAATGCAAAGTATAATGGCAGATATGGAGAGCGAATGCCGACTTTCTTTTTAAAAACATTTGGCTGTCGTGTAAATCAGGTGGAAAGCCAAGCTATTTTGGAACAATTCTTGCGTTCCGGTTATGAAGAAGCTTCTTCTTTTGAGACGGCTGATCTCTGTCTGCTCAATACATGCAGTGTCACTCATCAGGCAGATAAGGATGTAGAGAAACTCATTCGTCAAATTTTACGTCGCAATTCTTCTACCCGATTGATATTAACCGGGTGTTATGCTGCTACTCATCAAGCGCAGATTAAGGAACATTTTCCACAAGCAGAAATCATAGGGAAATATGATTTGGGGCGCATCCTTTTTGGAGTTAAAGATGTGTGTTGGACTGTTTCCGGGCACGAAGGCCATAGTCGGGCGTTTATCAAAATTCAAGATGGATGTGATAATTTTTGTTCGTACTGTTTAGTGCCATATGCTCGTAGTGAAAAGCGATCAAAACCCTTGCAAGACGTATTAACAGAATTGCAATCCTTGAAAGAAAAGGGATTTTTAGAAATTGTATTAACCGGCATTAATATCGGCAATTATTGTTGCCCAAAAACGGGGGCAGATTTAGCTATGCTGTGTGAAGAGATTGCCCGCCTGCCTGGGGTTTTTCGCGTGAGGTTTTCTTCGATTGAATTGCCGACAGTAAGCGAGGGTATTATCAAGGCTATGCATCAATATCCGGCTCGATTTTGCAATTATTTTCATTTGCCACTGCAAGCCGGCAGCGATAAAATTTTGAAAGATATGAACCGCCATTATCAAACAAATGATTATGAAAATAAAGTGATACAGCTACGTCGGGAAGTTCCGGGTATTGGAATTTTTGCAGATGTGATTGCCGGGTATCCTACCGAAACAGAAAAAGAATTTCAAGAGACGTTTGCTTTTATTGAAAAAATGCAACTGGCAGGTTTGCATGTATTTAGTTATTCACCTCGCCCCGGTACGCCGGCGGCAAAACTCAAACAACTTCCTTCAACGATTATCAAACAACGCGCCGATAAATTGCGTGAGTTGGATCGCAAATTGCGCAACCGTTTTGCGGCGAATTTAGTGGGAACGGAACAAACCTTATTTATGGAAGAACGCAAAGGTGTCCCCCAGGGGTTGACCGGAAATTTCCAAAACGTAAAGGTAGACCGTCCTGCCAACGGACTGGTGCGAGCCAAAATCACACGTTGTGAACACGCCATGTGTTTTGGGGAAATTCTTCCCTAGTTCTTAAAGTAAGCAGAAAATTTGGGCAACGCCTTAAACAGTAATGGGTAATTTGCCGGTGGGATGTAATTTTCCTACTAATGTTTCTGCCGCAGCTTGTTGGAAAATGGGCGCAGGACTGAAGGTAAAAATTTTAGCTTGTGCGGAAATAGAACCTGCAGCCCATGGGTTTGACATACAAATAAGGACCGTATGTTTGGCCTGAAGAGAGGCTTGCTCTATTAGGGCTTGCTCTTCTTTGGAAAGACCAATTTTCCCTTTGAATGCCTGATAACGGCGCCAAAATAAAATGACCAGCGTGTCGGCTTGTTTTTCCCATGCCTGGGCATTAATCCCATGAGCCGTTAACGTGTTTAAAAAGGGAATCTCCGACAAATTCTCATCATTGCCGATAGATAGATAGTGGATAGTTTCTCCCGGTTCGATAGGAGGAATGGTTCCTTCCAGCACTAAACAACGGTGGGCCGAACGGGAAATATATTCCGCCACAGGAGGACAAGAGGACGGAGCGGAAAAAGAGATTTCATCCGCTTGGGCACACAGGGCATTGAGTTGTTGCTCTGCGGCTTTTAGAATATCTTCCGGTATAGAAGCTTTTTTCAAAAAGTCCATCAATTCAAAAGGTTTTTCCGGCACTAATAATACATGCGCGCCGGCATGCAATGCTTGGAGAGCTGCCTGTTTTTCATCCCCCAAAGCTTTCATACATAGAGCGTCTGTACAAACGCATTTTCTAAAATTTAACCGTTTTTGCAACAGCTCTTTAATCAATATAGGAGATAAAGAGGCCGGATATTTTTCGTCTAATAACGGAACTAATAAATGACCCATCATCACAGAATCGGCTTCGTTTAACAATTCTTGAAAGGGTCGCAAAGCTTTTTTCAAATTTTCTTTGCTGGCATTCATGACCGGTAAAGCTAAATGAGAATCAACGGAAGTGTTTCCGTGCCCCGGGAAATGTTTGAGGGAATTTAAGGCACCTCCTTGGGAGAGCCCCTTCATAAAAGCCCGTGCCAAACGAATTACTTTTTCCGGGTCTTGCCCAAAAGAGCGTGTGTTGATAATGGGATTGTCGGGATTATCTGCCAAATCCAGAACCGGCGCAAAGACCCAATCCACTCGTAACAAACGAGCCTGATAGGCAGTAATAAATCCTTTTTCAAACGCCAAATCTTCTTGATTGGCAGCCCCCAAAGCCAAATTGGAGGGAAGCAATTCCGCATCAGGAAGCCACCGGCCCAGACCGTCTTCATAATCGGCAGCGATTAAAATGCGAGACAGGGGGGAAGCTGCCCGTAGTTTACGGATCAAATCTACTACTTTTTGTTTGGTACCGCCATAAATGCAGAACCCGCCTACGCCCGCACGTGAAAGGGCCAAGGCTTCTTCTTCTGATGTTTTCCCGAACCAAAAGCCGGGGAAAACTAAACGATTAGTATTCATCGACATATTTTTCCTAAGATTGCATTTTTACACGCGCCGGTAGCATAGGCGCAGTGGTTTGTTTTCTGTTGTAGAGCTAAATAGCCAAACAACGCAAAAGCCGCACTCTCCTTGGCTTGGGGATTTATTCCTTCTGCTTGGGAAGTAGTAATTATTAAATGCGGCAATTGGGTATGTAAATATTTTAAAAGGGTTTTATTGTAGCATCCACCGCCGGAAACAATCAACTTATATTGTGCTTTTTTAGGGACAAAACGTTTGATGGCGTCGGCAATGGTGGCGGCTGTAAAATAAGTGGCAGTAGCTATCCGGTCATATGCATTTGCAAAATTTTTCGCCGGAAAATAATGATTTACATAATCTTGCCCATAAGTGTTTTTGTCCAAACTTTTAGGAGGTTTTTGGCGGAAATAAGGTTGTTTGAGCAAAGATTGTACATGTTGGATATGAGGCGTTCCTTTTGCAGCAAATTGCCCATTTTTATCAAAAGGTTTTTTGAAGGCTTCCTGGCAAATTAGATCAATTAAAGTGTTCCCGGGGCCTACATCAAATCCAAAAGTTTTAATGTTTTTTCCGACGACCGAAAAGTTAGAGATACCGCCGATATTAAGTAAAATGACGGGTTTAGTACGGCGCCCCCAAAAATATTGATCGAAAAATGGCATAAGGGGAGCGCCCTCTCCTCCCAAAGCCATATCCATAGCACGAAAATCACTCACAACGGGACACCCTATCTGGGCCGCCATAAAAGAAGGTTCCCCAATTTGTAGTGTGTTGGGGGTTTTGTCTCCGGGGCCATGATAAATGGTTTGGCCGTGTGAACCGATAACAGCAACGTCACGCACTGACAAGTGAAAATCTTTTAAAAATCGTTTTACCAACGTAGCATACACGCGTCCAATTTCATAATGCAGCGCACTTAACTGAGGTGCTTTTAGATCGTATGCCAATAATAATTTCTGTTGAAATGAGGGCGTATATGGATAGTTTTTGAAGTGGAGGATTTTAAAAGGACGCAACGACACAGCGCTAATGGTTAATCCGTCAGCGCTTGTGCCGCTCATTAGTCCTAAAGCCAGTTTAGTCATCTATTACCTTCGTCAAGAAACCGTTGTTCTTTTTAAGTAATTGTTCGGCTTCTTGTTTGTTGACTTTTTTACAATGCATGACAACGGCTGTTTTTACTTTTTGCCCGGAAAGTTTTAACAATTTTTGGGCAGTTTTTTCATCTGTTTTTGCGACTTCGCTAATCAAACGTGTAGCACGGGCAACCAGTTTTAAATTAGTAGGTTGTACGTCAATCATAAGGTTGTGATACGTTTTGCCACACAAGGTCATTGCGCCGGTGGTAATAGCGTTAAGGGCCATTTTAGTGGCAGTTCCGGCTTTCATGCGGGTAGAACCGCACAAAGCTTCCGGCCCGGTGGGTAAGAAAATATGGACTTCGGCATTTGTAGTATCGGCGCGGCCGTTGCAGGAAACAAGCGCCGTGCGTGCACCGATTTGTTGCGCTTTTTTTAATGCTCCCATAACATAGGGGGTACGCCCACTGGCGGAAAGCCCTACTACCAAATCCCCTTTTTTGGCATTTTTCATCACATCAGCGGCCCCTAAAGTGGCGCTGTCTTCAGCTCCTTCTTGTGCACGGAAAATAGCTTTTTTCCCACCGGCAATGATGCCGATAATCTCAGAAGGTTTTGTTCCAAAAGTAGGCACACATTCTACCGCTTCCAAAATCCCCAGGCGTCCGCTGGTTCCGGCTCCCATAAAAATAATTTTATGCTTATGAGAATAAGCATCAGCGGCCATGCGCATTACTTGCCCGATTTCTTTTTCGGCTTTTTGTACAGCGAGAGCAGCTACTTTGTCTTCTGCATTGATTTTGTGCGCAATTTGGCGCGGCGTCAGGCGATCTAAATCCAATGTATTGGGGTTGCGGGTTTCTGTGGCTAAGAGGTTTAAATTAATTGGTTTTTTCATCTTTTTTCTCCGTTAAGTGATGATTGAATTTTGCTTCAGTTTCGTCCAATGTTTTTATTTTAAAAGAAAGGGGAACGATCGCAAAAGTAACCAAGCTAATTAAGAAAGCTACTCCAAAGAAACCTTGATAGCCCAGCAAGGCTTGCAATTTACCGGATAACATAGAAGGAATCATCATCCCTAAAGCCATGATACCGGTAGAGATAGCATAATGGGAAGTTTTATACTGTCCCTGTGAGATGTACATAATAAAGACAGTTAAGGCCATCATAGCGAGCCCATAACCGAAATTTTCTAATGTGATAAGTACTCCCACCATAGTAAGACCGGGGTGAACTGCTGCAAGATAAACATAAAAGATATTGGGTAATACCAACGCTATGGCGAAAGGCCAAATACATTTTTTGAAGCCAAATTTCCCCAACAACCAACCGCCCAGTAAATTCCCGGCAATAATAGCCCCCAATCCAAACGTTCCTTTAATCAAGCCATAAGCTTGCATAGAAATGCCCAGAGCGCCTTCTGCAGTAGGTTTAAGCAAGAAAAGCGGAACAATTTTTTCTAACAGGGCTTCTCCGAAACGATACAGTAAAATGAAAAGGAGTATATAAACAATATCTTTTTGTTTAAAATATTCTCCGAAAGATTCCGCCCAGGCTTTTCCCTGGGTTTTGGCCACAGGTTTATCTTCCGTTGGCCGGGGTAAGCAAAAAGAATGGAAAAGAGCACAAACGCCAAAAAACAAAGCCATTGTGCCAAAGAATATTGCCCAGTTATAAGGGGAAGCAACACCGTGTTTGGCCAGCAATCCTACCAACGAAACAAGGATCCCACTGCCTAAAATCATGGCTACACGATAGAAGAAAGTGCGCACCCCCACAAAATAGCCCTGTTCTTGCGGAGTAAGCGCCAGAAGATAATAACCATCAGTGGCAATATCTAACGTGGCAGATACAAAAGCACCCAATAAGAAACCAAAAAGGGAAAGAATGAAGAAGGTTAAATTTTGTGTTTCTTGTGCATGAGCAAAGGCATGCCATGTAATTAATCCTGCAATCAACAACCAAACTGCACTCATGGCCGTTTGCGCACCCAAGAGCCAACGGCGTTTGGTGGAGTTGGCATCTATAAGAGGGCTCCAAAACATTTTAAGTACCCAGGGCAAATAGAGCCATCCGGTCCACAAAGTAATTTGCTCGTTTGAATAGCCTAAAGCACCGTACAAAATGACCGAAACGGTATTAATGATAATATACGGAAATCCTTCTGCCAAATAGAGAGAAGGAATATACAGCCAGGGTGTTGTTTTCATTTGAGAGTAAAATTCCCTCCTAAAATTTTAGCCAACGGCCGGGTGGTTTCATTTTGTTCCAGAACCATCTTTATGATAGCTGTCAGCGGGACTGCTAAAAGGGCGCCCATAACTCCCCAGACTAGTGCCCAAAAAATTAAACTGGCAACAACGACAACGGGGTCCAAATCCATTCCCTTTCCTAACCATTTCGTTTCCAGTATATTACCGATTAAGAAATGAATTGCAATTAAACAGCCTAATACAAACACAATGTGCCAGTCAAAACCGTATTGTAAAAACAAAACAGGAACGGGGGACAATGTGGCAATAGAGGGACCGATATTCGGAATGAAATTCAAAATAAAAGTAAGTACGGCTAACATAGAAGCCAATTCCGTATGAACGAAAGTTAATACAATCCAGGTGCAAAAAGCGGCCAATAAGGAAACGGATATTTTAACAATGAGGTAAAAAGAGATTTGTTTTTGCATGGAGCTGACGAAAGAATGTTTTTCGTCGGAAGCTTTTCCCATTAAGATAAAGATGACAAATAATAAAATCAAAAGTGCATTGGTAAAAACAGACATGATAATGCTGCCCACACTTTTTACCATATTGAATACCGGCAACTTGGCGACGGCTTCCGTTACAAACTCTGCATTGATATTAATGTGATAATGGTTGGCCTTGGCTAATACCCAATCCAAACTATCGTTTAAGCGATCAGTATAAATACCGGCCCCATTTACAAAAGATTCAATAGAGTTGGAGATAAAAGAAAAGGCCAGCATGGTAATGGCTAAAAAAGCTAGGAAGCAGGAGAGTAGTCCCACCCAGTAAGGTGTTTTCCAACGCTGAGTCATCCATTTTGCGATAGTGGCCATTACCATTACAAAAAACAAAGCGATTACAAAAGGCATCAAGATGCTTTTGGTATAAACAAGTACCCCGGTAGCTGCACAGGTGGTAAGGATAATCAAACAAACGGTATTGATTGGTGCTAATTGTTCTGCTGTTTTCGAACGAAACATAAAACCCTCTCTTAAAGTTAGTATAGCATAGATGAATAGGGGTTTGACAAGAGCGTTTCTTCGTGAAAAAGAGAGAGACCCTTTGGAGAGGGGAAAAAGCTACTTTGTTGCCAAAAAAAGCACCCCCGGAGGAGATGCTTTAAAATTTGGGCAGTACAGGATTTGAACCTGTGACCTTCCGCGTGTGAAGCGGACGCGCTACCGCTGCGCCAACTGCCCGAAAACGGTACCTTTATATTATAACTTATTTCTCTAAACGGGGGGAATAATCTGGAGAGGCGCCTCTATAAGAAAGAGTATTCTTTCCAGAAATTATTCAGGACCTCATCCAAAAATAATTCTTTGCTCGTGTCCGAGCCGATTATCTTTTTTAGAGAAATACAGGAATTTTGGAAGGCACCGGTTATTTTGTTGTTGAGGAAAATTCCACAACCTACCAAGTAAGAACCGGTCTCATTTTCTTCTACTAAAATACCTGCAATTTTTTTGTAATTTCGGGTGGATTTGTCCCACGTTAAGACGTCGCCTTCTGCGGTAATTTTTGTTTTCAGTTCGAAAACCTTTTGCAACGTATCCGTAACCGCATTTTGCATGGCGCGCGTGAGCGACTCTAAAGAAAATTTAATAGAGGGCTTAAGGATTAAAGTAAAATAGATTCCCCCGTCTCCTGCCGGGAATTTTTTGCCGAAACGGTCAAAAGCTTCCGTCTGTTGGCAGGCTAAAATAAGGGTGCCGTGCGTTTCCAATAAGGATAAAGAACGGGCCAGTGACTGTGTGCTAGTAGTTTTTCCCAGTCCAATCACTTTTGTAACAGATTGCAAAGCAATAGTATTTGTTTTCATATAATTATCCTACTAATTTTTAACTTTCATTTGGCGAATTTCAAATAATCGGTCGCGTAATTCAGCGGCCAATTCAAAGTTGAGAGCGTCGGCAGCCTGGTGCATTTGTTGTTCGATATCTTTTTCGATTGCTTTGATATTTTTAACGGTTGGTTCTGGTAATGTTTTGCTTAAAATACCAAAGGCAGAAGTTTTGGTTTGTTGTTCAAATTCTTCCAGTTGCGCCTCCGTTTTTTGAATGGTTTTGGGGGTGATATGATGTTCTTTATTATAAGCTTGTTGCAGTTGCCGTCGTCGGTTCATTTCATTGAGGGCGTAACGGATAGAATCGGTTTGACGGTCTGCATACAAAATTACTTCTCCGTCAACGTTGCGTGCGGCCCGCCCGGCTATTTGAATAAGAGTAGTGGTGTTTCTTAAGAAGCCTTCATTATCTGCCCCCATAATGGCCACTAATCCCACTTGCGGAATATCAATTCCTTCGCGCAACAGGTTGATCCCCACCAATACATCAAAATCACCTTGTTTGAATTGTTTTAAGATTTCCAAACGTTCCAGCGCTTCTATATCGGAGTGGAGGTAGCGGGTTTTGATATTTTTTTCCACAAAATAGGCACTTAGATCTTCCGCAGTTTTTTTGGTCAAGGCCAGCACGAGGGTGCGTTCTCCGCGTTTTTTGTGTTCGTTAATCTTTTGTACTAAATGGTCGATTTGGCCTTCACTGGGATGTAGCGTTACTTCGGGATCTACCAGGCCGGTAGGGCGAATGACTTGTTCTACAATTTGATTGCCGGATACGGTGAGTTCGTATGGCCCCGGGGTGGCAGATACAAAAATAGTAGAAGGTAACAGCTGCTCAAATTCCTCAAATCTTAATGGGCGATTATCTAACGCGGAAGGCAAGCGAAAACCGAAATCTATTAACATTTGCTTGCGGGCGCGATCTCCGTTAAACATTCCGCGCACTTGTGGCAAAGCTACGTGAGATTCGTCAACAAACAACAAGAAATCGTCAAATCGTTTGAAATAATCCAGCAAACATTGCGGACGTTGCCCCGGTTGTCGCCCATCTATATAACGCGAATAATTTTCTATTCCGGAACAAAAGCCTGCCTGGCGTAACATTTCCAAATCGTATTCTGTGCGTTGTTTCAAACGGAAAGCTTCCAATTCTTTTCCTTGTTGCAGTAGTTGTGCGTGACGAATTTCCAAATCTTTTTCAATTTGATTCAGTGCGTTTTGTGTATCTTGTTCGGTGGCCACGAAATGCTTGGCGGGATAAATCCAGGCTTCTTCTAATTCAGCCAGTATATTACCGGTAACAGGGTGAATTTCATAAATATGGGCAATAGTTTTGCCGGTGATTTCCACACGAATAGCGTTGGCAGAATAAGGAGTCATTACGTCAACGAATGGGCCCCGCATGCGAAAATTTCCTGTTGTAAATTCTAATTCATCCCGGTGGTACTGAATTTTGATCAAATGCCCTGATAGTTGGGAGCGGGTCATTTCGCCCCCTTTTTTTACATAAATGCGCATTTCATTAAAACTTTCCGGCGAGCCGATATTATAAATGCATGAAACGGAGGCTACAACCAGTACATCTTTGCGTGTGAGTAAAGAGGTGGTAGCTTTCAATCGTAACTTATCAATTTGTTCATTAATGGCAGAATCTTTTTCTATGTATGTATCGGTTTGCGGGATGTAAGCTTCGGGTTGGTAATAATCATAATAAGAAATAAAATACTCGACGGCATTTTCGGGGAAAAACTGCTTAAATTCACCATATAGCTGAGCAGCTAAAACTTTATTGGGAGACAAAATAAGCGTAGGCCGATTGAGCTTTTCAATCACATTGGCCATGGTAAAAGTTTTGCCCGATCCGGTAACCCCCAAGAGCGTTTGACGTTTTTGCCCTTCGAGCACACCGCGAGTTAAAGCTTCAATCGCTTTTGGTTGATCTCCTGCAGGGGTAAAACGAGAAACAAGTTTAAATTTGTTCATACGTCTGCAACAATTGCTTTTTGGTGATTACATTTTAGTCGCATGAGTAAAAGCATCATTAAGCACGCCGGGAAGAAGTTGATCAACTCCGTCTATCATAAATTGCATAGCGATAGCACATAGAATCATTCCCATAAAACGAATGACAATTTGCGTGCCGTTTGTTCCAATGCGGTCAAAAATCCAGCGAGAAGAAAAAAGGACTATTCCTACAATCGTGGCGCATAAGGCCAACACAAATACCATCAAAAAAGACATTAGCACAGAAGGACTTTTTTCTGCATACAAAATAACTGTGGTGATAGAACCGGGGCCGATAAATAATGGCATAGCCACCGGAACTAAAATATGGCTCAATGAGCTGCGTGCTTGGTCAAAAGTGTTGCCGGTATGAGCGGCGGTTTCAATACCGTGATTTTCAAATTTGCTTTTCCCCTGTAACATGCGCAGACCTACGAGTAAAATCATAATAGATCCTGCCAAACGGAAAGCGGGCAACGTGATACCAAACATGGTAAGGATGCGTGTTCCAAAAAGGAAAAAGGTGAGTAATAATACAAAGATGGAGCAAGCCATTAATACGGCTACGGCGCGTTGTACTTGAGGAGATTCGTTTTCTACATGCCCCAAAAAGATAGGCATATTCCCTATGGGGTTTAAAATAGCAATAGTAGCGATGAAAGAGTTGACTAAAAGGCTCCAATCTACCGTCATAATTAAAACTCCTTATAAAAATGAGTATATATAAAGTATATAATTTTTGCTTATTGATGATAAAATAAAGCCCCGGTTTGCCCGGGGCTTTAAGAGATTTTAAAAACTAATCACCAATATACCGTTTAACTTGCCCTATAAAATCTGCCAACGTAAAAGGTTTATAAGCAAAACATTTTACTTGCGGATAAGGCTTGAATAAGCGTTCGGCTTCAATAAGAGCGGAAGTAACGATAACAGGGATAGATTCAAGTTGTTCATCTTCGGACATTATCTTGATGAGATTGGTTCCGTCCAATCCTGGCAACATAACATCTAAAATAACCAAGTGGGGGTGGACCGTTTTCATCATGGCGATGGCATCGCGGCCGTTTTGGCAGGCGCGGACTTCGTATCCTTCGCGAGACAACACAAGCGTTAACAATTCAACAAGGCTTGTTTCATCTTCCACTATTAAAATTCTTTTTCTCATACATTTATCCTACCATATTTATTATACTTTTTTATATGACAAAAAAAAGCTTTATTGCTTCCGTGTTACCTAAAATGCGTCTTTTCACCTCTTCTTTAATCGGCCCAAAAGATTGTGTTTTGGTGGGTTTAAGTGGCGGTGCAGATTCGGTTTGCCTGTTACATTTTTTACATTATTTGGCGGCTAAACAGCATTTTGCTTTGGCCGCTGTGCATGTAAATCACGGTTTGCGCGGAGAAGAAGCCGAAAGGGATCAGCAATTTTGTGAACAGTTGTGCAAACGATTAGACATTGATTGTTTTGTGCAACGGGTAGATGCCAAGGCCGTAGCGCAACAGTACGGGCTCAGCCCCGAACACGGCGCCCGCAAAGCCCGCTATGATGCTTATGCGCAAGTGTGTACAGAGTGGGGAGGAAGCAAATTGGCACTGGGACATCATTTAGACGATCAGGTGGAAACAATTTTGCTTAATTTATTGCGAGGAACAAAAGCCAAAGGATTGGCGGGGATTCCCGTTCGTCGTGCTTTCATCCCGGGGGTGGAAATTGTACGTCCGTTGATGTGTATTACTCGCCAAGAAACAGAAACTTATTTAAAGAATAATCATCTTTCACACGTGACAGATGCCACTAATTTTGAAGATGTTTTTACGCGTAACTGGATACGCAATGAACTACTGCCGTTGTTGGAAAAGAAACAACCCCAAATTCGTTCGCACCTGGCCCAAATGGCCCAAGAAATAGGCACTAAGTTCCTACAGGACTAGTAGGTCCAAAGGCCTATTCCTTCCCTTCTGTTCAATTTTGTACCATATAGGTATGTCTAGTACAGTGTTGACCGTCGCTCGGCAAAAAAATATTCTTTTGAAAGGCCTTACGTTTCGCTCTCAAGAAGTGCAAAAGGACTTTGCCTTTTTTGCATTAAAAGGGGCTAATTCTGACGGGAATTTGTTTATTGCACAAGCTGTAAAAAACGGAGCTGCTTTGGTTGTGTCTGCTCAAGCGCAGCAGATGGATTATGGCGTTCCTTTTTTGCAAGTGGCCGATATTGATAAGGAAATGGCAGATGCGGCGTATGAATTTTATAACCGTCCTTCTGATCAGTTGCGAATGTTTGGCATTACCGGCACGAAAGGGAAAACATCCATTGCTTATTTATTGGAAAGTATTTTACAGGTTGCGGGCCGCAAAGTGGGCGTATTTGGAACGGTTAATTATCGTTTGAATGGAACACAGCTGTGCCCTGCCCCCAACACGACTCCGGCAGCGTTGGTGCTTTTCAAACTTTTGCAACAAATGCGCCAGGGGGGATGCTCTGATGTTGTTATGGAAGTTTCCTCGCATTCGCTGGCACTGCAAAGAGTACGTAACATTTGGTATGATACCGCGCTTTTTACTAATTTACAGAGAGATCATTTAGATTTTCACCAAACATTTGAAAATTATTTCCAGGCCAAAGTAAAATTATTTGAGAATTTGACCGATCCTAACAACCCTAAAAAAAATCGTGTGGCAGTTATCAACGCAGATGACCCTTACGGGCAGCGTCTGATGTCTCTTTGCGACGGGCGCGTGAAAGTAGCTTCTTTCAGTTTGCAACAACAAGCTGATTACAGAGGAACAGATATTCGGGAAAGTTTAACGGAAACACATTTTAAGGTGAACGGAGTCCCAATGAAAATTAATTTGTTGGGACGCCATAATGTTGCCAACGCTTTGGCAGCTTGCGCGGCTGCCACTTGTAACGGGATTTCTTTGGAAACGGTGGCGCAAGGTTTGGAACGGTTGCCGGGAGTGCCGGGCCGTATGGAACAAATTCGCATGGGGCAAAATTTTACTGTATTTGTAGATTTTGCTTATACCAATGAATCGCTCCAACGTGCTTTTGCAACCGTGGAACCTTTCAAAAAAGGGAAAGTATTTTTAGTGTTTGGATGTGGCGGCCAACGGGATCGTACCAAAAGGCCCTTGATGGGAAAAACTGCCTGCACGCATGCAGATCACGTTTTTTTAACCAACGACAATCCGCGCTGTGAAGATCCACAACAAATTTTTAACGATATTTTACAAGGAATGCAAGGTTGTACCAATTATCATATAGAGCCGGATCGAAAGAAAGCCATTGAAGAAGCTTTAAGTGCGGCGCACAAGGATGATATTGTAATTATTGCCGGCAAAGGACATGAAGATTATCAATTGGTAGGAACGGAGAAACGTCATTTTTCCGATCAGGAAACCGTACAACGCTTTTTGCGGGAGAAAAGTCATGTTTAATGTGGAAAAAATGAAAGGGAAAAAAGTTTGTGTATTGGGCTTTGGTCGTAGTGGCCGCGCAGTAGCTGCGTTGCTGGCCCACAGAGGATTTCAAGTGCTTATCAGCGAATCTTCCACCATTAATCATGGCCCTTCTTATCAATTGCCTTCTTCTATTGAAATAGAAGGAGGGGGACATACTGATAAAATTTTTGATTGTGATTTTTGGATTAAAAGCCCGGGCCTTTCTCCGCGCAAACCGGAACTATTGGAAGCCAAAAAAAGAGGAATTCCCGTTTTTAGCGAGCTGGAGGTAGCCATTGGATGTATGCCTAAAGGGGGCCGTATTGTTGCGGTAACGTGAACTAACGGGAAAACTACGACTACTTCTTTATTGGGGCAAATTTTGCAATTGGATGCACAAAACAAAAAGCGAAATGTTTTTGTGTGCGGCAACATTGGTAACCCTGTTTCTAATTTTGCCGATCGGGTAAAAACCGGAGATGATGTGGTGATTGAAGTGTCCAGTTATCAATTGGAAGATAGCACTTATTTTCGTCCGCATATAGCCTGCCTGTTGAATATTACGCCGGACCATTTAGACCATCACAATGGCATGAAAAATTATATTAAAGCCAAAGCAAAGATTTTCAAAAACCAAAGAGAGAATGATTTTTTGATCATTAACGGTGCAGATGCTTTGTGTGTGGCGTTGGCTCCTAAAATTAAAAGCACGGTGTTGGGTTTTTCTACCCAACCGAAACATTTGCTCCGTACAGAAGTGTTTTTTGATGGAGATGAAATTGTTTTTAGTGCGGGATATCAAATTCGTCCGCCTCACTTAAAAGGCATTCACAACGTGGAAAATGCCATGGCGGCTGCTTTGATGGCTTTAGCCGCCGGTGTAAAAACAGATGTGATACAAGAGGTATTTGACACCTTTTCTCCCATGGAACACCGTATAGAGCCGTTTGCTTATCACAAGGGGGTAATATATGTAAACGATTCCAAAGCGACCAATTTGGATTCTACGATTACCGCTTTAAAAAGTTTTGAAAAAACCCCACATGTTTTATTAATTTTGGGTGGTAGAGATAAAGGGGCCTCTTACGAAGTATTGTTACCCTTTTTGCAAACTTATTGCAAGACGGTGTTAACGATTGGGGAATCCATGGAAAAAATAGATGCGGAATTGCGGGGAGGTTTTCCTACCATTCGGTGCGGTACACTCGAAAATGCGGTAAGCGTTGCTATGGAAGAAGCCGAAAAAGGAGATGTTGTGTTGCTGTCTCCGGCTTGTTCCAGTTTTGATCAATTTAAAGATTATGAACAGCGCGGCAAAGTATTTAAGCAGTTGGTGGAAGCTAAAATTTATCAGGAGCGTACCCAGTAATCAACCATTTCCAAAACCCGCTTAAACAGCGGGTTTTTTTAAGGTTACATACCACAAAAATTCTATATTCCCGTGGGTCCCTTTGATGGGAGACTCAATAATATCCCCCGGCTGAGCCCCGTATTTCTCTTTTAAATTTTCTTCTAAGAAATGTTGCACGCGTTTAATGGCCTCTTGGCGATTTTCATCCGTTTTCACGATACCATGCGGTACTTGTTTAGGGGTAAGTTCAAATTGCGGTTTGATAAGGAAGACCACTTCGCTTTCCGGTGCCATTATTTTAAATAGGGGTTCCATAATCATGGTAAGGGAGATAAAAGATACATCTACAGCGGCAAATTGCGGCGGGAAATCAAACAAATCGGGCGTCATAAAACGGGCGTTTGTTTCCGGCTTGAAATAAAAATTTTTGTAGCGGCGCATTTCGTCAGCCAGTTGCCCCTTTCCAACGTCTACGCCATACACACATTTGGCCCCGGCTTGTAACATGCAGTCGCTAAATCCACCGGTAGCCACACCAATATCCACACAAACTTTTCCTTTTACATCAATGTTCCAGTGTTTTAGTGCCCCGGCTAATTTTAAACCGCCGCGTGAAACATAAGGGCAAGATTTTTCTTTAAGGGTGATTTTATCTTCGGGTAAAATAGTGCGGTCAGCACGGGTATCCACTTCTCCGTTTACTAAAATTTCTCCGGCCATGATAGAGGCTTGCGCGCGGTTGCGACTGGGAAAAAAACCCTGTTCTACCAGAGCCATGTCTAAACGCAGTTTATTCTTCGCCATTATCTTCCTCGGCTAATTCTGTTTGAAAAGGGATTGTGGAGAGAGCTTGCCCTTTTTTCTTTAATTCTTCTACCTTGAATTTAACGGTTTCCAGTTTTTTAGACAAATCGTTCGATAGCGTTATGCCTTCCTCAAATAATTTGACGGAAGCATCCAAATCGGTTTGTTCGCTTTCCAATTGTGTTACGATTTCTTCCAAACGGGAGAGTTGCTTCTCAAAAGTTATTTTTGCCATTATTTCACCTCTGTATAAATCATACCGTCTTGCACTTGTACATAAATTGTTTCACCGGGGGCCGTTTGTGTAACGTGACTGATGACACTGCCATCTTGTTTGCGCGTAATGCTGTAACCGCGTTTTAAAATATTCTGCGGTCCCAGGGCCTCTAATTTTTGACGTGCCATTTCCAAGCGGTGTTCGCAGCGCCCCAATTGATTTTTCCATGCACTTTCTAAGCGCAAAGAAAGAGCATCCACTTCTTGTTCTTTGTTTTGCGTAAGCAAGAGAGGATCTTTGAAAACAGGGCTGTTTGAAGCCAGATCCAAACGATTTTTGGCACGTTCGTAAAACAAAGAAACGGCTTGCCCGATACGTTTTTGTAATTGCAACACATGCGCATAAGTATTTTGCGAATTTTCTACCACTAATTCCGCTGCAGCAGAGGGAGTGGGAGCCCGTAAATCAGCCACAAAATCGGCGATGGTAAAATCTACTTCATGCCCGACGCAAGAAATGGTTGGAATTTTACTTTTATAAATAGCCCGGGCAACGGTTTCTTCATTAAAGACCCACAAATCTTCTATACTGCCTCCGCCACGTCCGATAAGTAAAACATCTAATTTGGGTTTAAAACGATTTAAGTCTTCTATGGCTTGGGCAATTTGTCCGGCGGCTTCCTCTCCCTGTACCAAAACAGGGGCAATTAGTATCTCTAAATAAGGGTTGCGTCTTTTTAGTACCGATAAAATATCCCGTATAGCTGCTCCGGTAGGAGAAGTGACAATTCCTATACGTTGCGGGTAAGGAGGAATTTCTTTTTTATGTTCCGGGGCAAACAATCCCTGCGCTTCTAATTTTTGTTTTAATTTTTCAAAGGCCAAATACAAATTTCCTTTGGAGAGAGCTTCTACTTTTTTTACTACAATTTGGTAACGCCCGGACTTGGCATAGACGGACAAATTTCCCCATACACGTACTTGTAAGCCTTCTTGCAGTTGTAAGGAATATTTGCGGGCATCCCATTTGAACATGACGGCGCCAAGTAAAGAATCGCGGTCTTTTAAATCAAAGTAAATATGCCCGGATCCGGCTTCTCGCAGATTGGAAACTTCGCCTTCCACAAATACATCTCGAAACACGCCCTCCATCATTTGTTTGACGGCGAGTGTAAGTGCGGTAACGGTAAAGACTTGCCCTTGAAAGGGGTTGGCTTCCATTTACTCTCCTTTGATTTTTTTGAGCCGTTCAATTAAGGAAGGCTCTTTGCCCAGCTGGCCCGGTTCAAAGAATTGGAGGGGGTCGGGCATATATGGTTGTTTGACGTAGTGGTTGGGAAAGTCGTGTGCATATTTATATCCGCGGTTCTTTCCACCGGAACGTAAATGATCCGGTACGGGGCGATAGCGGCCTTCGCGTACTTCGGCCAAAGCGTGATCAATTGCCAGATAAGCAGAATTGCTTTTAGGGCAGCAAGCCACATAGATAGCTGCATGTGCCAAAGGAATACGTATTTCGGGCATGCCCAATTCTTCTGCGGCGGAAAAAGCGGCCTGTGCAATCATGATAGCGTAAGGTTCGGCCAGGCCTACATCTTCGGATGCGCAAATTAGAATTCGTCGCGCAATGAAACGGGGATCTTCTCCGCTTTCAAGCATGCGGGCCAACCAATAAACAGTAGCATCCGGGTCGCTGCCGCGCATGGATTTGATAAAAGCGGAAATAATGTCATAATGGTCATCCCCTTTTTTATCATAGCGTAAATGACGTTTTTGAATACACTCTTGTGCAATGGCCAGGGTAATGTGTTTTTTGCCTTTTTTGTCTGGAGCAGTCGTTACAAAAGCTAACTCGGCTGCGTTTAGCATTTTACGCGAATCTCCATTGGATTGAGTAATAAGAAATTCGGCAGCGTCTTTGTCAATTTTGGCGTTTTCTGTCTGGGCGGCACGTGTTAAAATTTTGAGCAAATCGTTATCTTCAAGGGGTTTGAATTCAAATACGGAAAACCGGGATAATAGGGCATTGTTAACATAAAAATAGGGATTTTCCGTTGTGATGCCGATGAGGATGATATCGCCTTTCTCTACCGACGGCAACAGAACGTCTTGTTGGGTTTTGTTAAAGTGGTGAATTTCATCCAAAATAACCAAAGTGCGGCGTTGATCGAAAGAGGGCATTTGTGCACGCTCTTTGGCTTGGGCCAGCACTTTTTTTAGATCGGCTACTCCAGCGGAGGCGGCATTGAGTTCCACGGTATAAGATTGTGTGCGGGAAGCAATATAGCGGGCCGTAGCTGTTTTGCCGCAACCGGGAGGGCCGAAAAAAACGGCCGATTTTATCATGTCCGCTTCCAGCAACCGGCGCAACATTTTTCCCGGACCTAATAGATGCGGTTGCCCGGCAAAATCTTCTAATTTCTGCGGCGCTTGGCGCGCGGCTAAAGGTCTTAAATCTTCGGCCATAATTAGTGGGTATTATCAAGAGATGTTTTTAATTTGGAAATCAAAGAATCTAAACGGGCCTCTTCTTCTTGCCGTTTGCCTCCTTCGTTTTGATTGCTCAAATAGGCTTGTGCCGCAAAGAAAAGAGCCGTACGCAAAGCTTGTTTCAAAGTGTCGATTTCTCCCTCTTCTTGTAGACGTTGCATGTATTTTTCTACATTAGAGGCCAAATCGGACAATTCCACCACGCCTAAGCCGGAATCTTCTATTTCCAGCGGAATACGTTTGATTTCTACTTGAACGATATCTCTTGCCATACTTTTATTGTACTTTATTTCTTTTCAATTTAGACAGAGCCCTTGTTTGGGAGGATTAAGACAAGTCTTCCTATACACATACTTACGCGTGCGGAATTTACTATAATAATATTATGACTATTTTGGAATTTAAAAATGCATGTTCTGCCATTGAGCAAGATTACAAAACAAAAATAGCAGCTGCCCAAACTTCTGCCGAAGTGGAAGATTTGCGTGTAGCCGCTCTTGGGCGCAAAGGTGCGCTTACGGATTTATTAAAAGGCTTAAAAGATTTTTCTATTGAAGAAAAAAAGGAAGCGGGCCCCTTAGGCAATGCTTTGAAAGCAACACTGACAGCTGTATTGGATGAAAAAGCAGAATTTTTTGCTGCCAAAGAAATTAATGACGAACTAAACAAAGTAAATTTAGATTTAACTTTGCCCGGTTATCCGGTGGCCAAAGGGCACAAACATCCTCTTTCCGTGGCGCAGGACCGTATGACTACTATTTTGGCTCATCTCGGTTTTGAATGGGCAGAAGGTCCGTGGGTGGAAGATGAAAAACATAATTTTGATTTGCTCAATGTACCGCTTCATCACCCGGCACGTGATGCGCAGGATACTTTTTTTGTAGATACCAAAATGCCGCTGGTGTTACGGTCACATACCTCTAACGTGCAAAGCCGCTATATGGAAAAGCACAAACCGCCGCTGCGTATTATGGCGCCGGGGCGTGTATTTCGTAACGACAGTTTGGACGCTACCCATAGCCCGGTATTTCACCAGATTGAAGGGTTGTATGTAGATAAAAACGTATCGTTGGCAGATCTTAAAAGTGATTTGACGGCTTTTATGAAAGGGTTGTTCGGCAATAAGGCTGAAATTCGTTTTCGCCCGTCTTTTTTCCCGTTTACCGAACCGAGTGTGGAAGTAGATGTAAAATGTGTGTTCTGCCAGGGAAAAGGTTGCAACGTTTGTAAACAAAATGGGTGGATTGAAATGTTGGGAGCAGGGGTTGTCCATCCCAATGTTTTGAAAAACTGCGGAATCGATCCCAATGAATTTAGCGGCTATGCGTTTGGAATGGGTGTGGAACGCTTGGCCATGATGATGTTGAACATTAAAGACATTCGCGCTTTTTATGAAAATGATGTGCGGTTGCTCAAACAATTCTAGGGAGTGTTTATGAAAATTTTATATTCTTGGTTAAAAGATTTTGTGGATGTGGATCTAACTCCCGAAGAGTTGGCTAAAAAATTAACAGACCTGGGTATTGAAGTAGCCTCTATGGAAAAAACCGGGGCTGATTTCGAAGGCGTGCATGTGGCGCAAATTACGCAAATTGACGCACATCCCAACTCCGATCATTTGCACTTGGTAACGTTGGACCGTGGAAACGGACAAACACAACGGGTCGTGTGCGGAGCCCCCAATATTGCAGTAGGACAAAAGGTTCCTTTGGCCCGCGTTGGAGCACGTTTGGGTAAGATTGTAATGAAACCGGCCGTTATCCGCGGAGTAGAGTCCGAAGGGATGATTTGCTCGTCTGATGAATTAGGCCTTACCCATACGCGCGCCCACGGAATTTTAGTGCTGGATGAAAATTTGGAACTGGGAACAGATGTTTCCACTCTCTATGGGAAAGCGGATACACTGTTTGAGTTGGAAATTACCTCTAACCGGCCTGATTTGCTGTCTCATCTGGGAGTAGCACGTGAATTGGGCGCTTTACTCAACAAACCGGTTAAAATGCCGGAAATCAAGGATATTAAAGGGCAAGGGAAAGCACTAGAAGTAGAAATTCAAAACCCGGAAGGATGCGCCCGTTATATCGGACGGATTATTCGCGGGGTAAAGAATGTAGAATCTCCCGAATGGATGAAAGAACGTTTGGCCGCCATGGGGCTTAATCCCAAAAATGCTCTTATTGACATTACAAACTATGTGATGTTTGAATTGGGGAACCCACTCCACGCATTTGATTTGCGTTTGGTGGAGGGGGGCAAGATTATTGTCCGCAACGCCAAAGAGGGAGAAAAATTTACCGTATTAGGTGGGCGCGAACTGGAACTTAACGAAAATTGCTTGCTTATTGCTGATGAAAAGAAAGCCACTGCATTAGCAGGTATTATGGGCGGACTTAATAGTGGTATTCAAGACGATACAAAAGATATTTTTGTGGAAGCGGCTTACTTTAATCCACCTACCATTAACAAAACTGTCAAAAAATTTGCTATTTCTTCCGATTCTTCCCAACGGTTTGAACGAGGAAGCGACATAGAAGGTGCACTTTTGGCTATGCGCCGTGCCAGTGATTTGTTTGTGCAAATTTGCGGCGGCACAGCCAGTGAAATCAATGACGTCTATCCGCAAAAATTTGAAAATAAAACGGTTGAATTCACGCCGGCAGAAATTAACGCTATTTTAGGCGCACAAATCCCGGTAGAAAAACTAAAAGAAATTTTTGCGCGATTAGCCGCACAATTCCGTACGGATGGGGAAAAATGGAGTTTCCAGGCTCCTACACACCGGCGCGATTTGAACCACAAGTGGGACCTGGCAGAAGAAGCCGCCCGCTTTGCCGGTTATGACCAAATCCCTGCGGCTCCTACAAAGGCACGCGTGGTGTTTGCCGATAACCCCAAAGGAATTGATTTGGCGAAAATTTACGGAAACCAATTAATCGGAGCTGGTTTCTGCGAATGCAAAAATATTGATTTCTTGGGCGAAAAGGAACTGAAACTTTTTGGAGTAGATACCAAATTTTGTATTCGTGTTAAAAATGCGCTTGCGCAAGGCTGGGATTACTTACGTCCAACATTATTACCGTCTTTGTTGAAAAACGTAGAAAGTAATTTGCGGTTTGGCAGCAATGACTTGGCCTTGTTTGAAACAAGCAAAACGTTCCAGTCTATGAAGGGATTCCCCGTTGAAAATTACACCGTGGGGGGAGTGCTGTGCGGTAATTTGACCGATAAATTTTTCGGCAGCAAGGAACAACCTGTTGATTTCTATTGGCTTAAAGGATTAATACAAGCGCTGATAGGGAACGTGGAAGGTATTTCTTTTGTTCCTTCCAAACAAGCGCCGGTTTATCTGCATCCGAAAATTAGCATGGATATCCTGTTGGGAGGGAAGCTAATAGGGGTATTTGGACAAATTCATCCCTTAACGCTAAAGGCTTTTAATATTAAAAATACCGAAGTGTGGGCTTTTGAATTTGGTACAAAATTGATTGAAAAGACTTTTTCTGCACAAAATTTTAAACCGGCGCAAGATATTGCTGTTTTTCCGCCGTCTTTAAGAGACTTATCTGTGGTGCTGGAAAAAACCGTTTCCTATGCGCAAATTGTCAGCGCTTTGGACAAGACGCCGCTAGATGTGCAATTGGATCATCATTTGATTGATGTTTATCAAGGGGAACACTTACCCGAAGGGAAGAAAAGCGTTACGTTTAGTTTGGCTTTTTCTAAGAAAGACGGAACACTCAAAGACAAAGAAATCGACGAAGCGTTTGAACGCATTGTAGAACAGTTACGCACCCAATTAGGGGCACAATTGCGCTAACGGGAGCCCGTTGATGCAAGAAAAATTAAAACAACTGGAATTATTAATTTCTCAAGCTCTTTCCCGTCAAAAGGAATTGATGACGGAGAATGCGACGCTCAAACAACGCATGCGTGTATTGGAAGAAAATACATTGAAATTGAAAGAAGTGGAAGCGGACTTGAAGAGCATAAAAGAGTGGAAAAGAAATACACAAACGGTTTTGCGTCGTTTGCATACCCGTTTGGAAAAAGAAATTGAAAAAGCCCAAGAAGAAGAAAGTAAAATCGTCTAGGGATATTGGGTTTATATTTTATAAGGCTCTTCGCAAAGAAGAGCCTTATTTTTATTATTTGATGAAGAGGACAGGATCATTTTAGGGTTAGCCGTTTGTTTGCGGGGTTACTGCCATAGCATGTTTTACCTCTACCCCCATAGAAGAAGGAACGCCGTTTTTATCTACACAAACCAAAGTGGTTTTTCCTTTTGTACATAAACGGCCGTTTTGATTGATAATTGTGTTCTCAAACACAATTTTAATATCAGAAACTTCCAGCACCTTTGTACTTACTGTAATTACATCAGCATAACGCACCGGGAACTTATATTCCACTTCTTGCCGTGCTACAACAAAAAATTTACCTTGTTGCATTAAAGAAGCTACGGAATAACCTTTTTGCGCCATATAGAGGGTGCGGGCTTCTTCAAAAAATTTAAGGTAGTTGCCATAATAAACTACGCCGCCGCAATCAGTATCATGATAAAAAATTGTTTTTTGCATAGGGTGTCCTCTTTCTAGAAAAGTAAAGATTTCATATAATAAATTATACTTGATTTAAGCGGATTGCGAATTATGGATATAAAAGATTTATTTCTTATCTTTTTCCCTCCCAAAGAACCTCCGGCCCCTCAAGAGGGGCACATGCCTTTATTGGATATGGGAGACGAAAAGACCGTAACGCCGCAAGGGACTGATTCAGCATCACAAGCACCGCAGACGGGGCCTTCTGCAAAGCTTTCGCAGGAGACCTCCGTGCAACAAGAGCCCCAAAAACAACCGCAAAAAAAATCATTCCTCCAAGGGAAGAATCTTCCGTGGAATAAGAAAAAAACGCCGAAGAAAACAGAGAAAAAAGATTCTTCTTCTAACGAAAGTTTAGATAAACCGTTGTTGCTTGTAGGGGGAACGGTGTTGTTTCTTTTATTCATCACAGGCTTGTGGGTATTGTGGGCAAACCATCGTTCTGCTAATTTAAGCCATGCTCTTGATCCTCAGCAAGTGCAAGGGTTACGTGGCGATTGGGAATTTAATCCTCATCAAAATTCCACGGTCTTAAACATTCAAGAGGGGCAGGACCGCAGCGTGGCTACCTCTAACTTAGGATCTACATTGCCCATTATCAGCCGTTTTAATTACAAGTCTTTTACTGACAAGATGTTTGAAGTGGCCGGATCGGCCCCGTGGGCATTAACGGAAAATTTTACTGCTAATATTTCAGATCCGGAATTGATACGATATCTGCTTTCTCGTAAAGAATTGGCGGTCGCTTTTACCAGCCGGCCGGATGTGGCCCCTTTGCTGGAGGATCCGCAGTTATTGGCGGCGTTTGCACAGGATACGGTGGCTATGGGAGATTTTTTTAATGATCCTACTGTGCAGGCTGTTCTTGCTAACGAACAAATGGTAAAAGAAGTGAGCGATAGCCTTTTTATGAGTTATTTGTTGGTAAGCCCCTCTTTGAAGTATTTCCGCAATAATCCACGGGAAGCAGAGCAAATTATCAGCGGAAATCCTTATTTAGACGATTTGCGGCAAAATCCGGCAATTCGCCGAGCTGTAACGGAAAATCGTTATTTGAAACCAATAGCCGGGGTGTTGTTGGGAAATACATCCGGCAATCCGAAGGCTACCTCGACAGCGTCTTCTGCAAAATAGCGCTAAAATAAAGTTGTGGGAATCTATAAAATTTGATATACTATATAGGTAGTAACGATTTTGCGGGCGTGGTTCAATGGTAGAACGCGACCTTGCCAAGGTTGAGACGAGAGTTCGATTCTCTTCGCCCGCTCCATTTACCTCTCCTCCGGAGAGGTTTTTTGTTGGCCGGTATCCAGTTCCTAAAAGACCTATAAAAAACATAGGTCTTTTTTTTATTTGCAATAGGTCTAAAGACCCTCGTTATTTATATATTAAATGGGCATACTATAGGAAAGGAGAGGTGCCCTATGAAAAAAATCATATACCTGTTGGTTATAAGTTTGCTATCGGTAATGTCTCTACAAGCGCACGAGGTGGAATATGGCTTAAAAACGCAAGAAAGCGCCCGCCCATACGAACAAAAAGTATGGCGTGCTTGGAACAAAAACCGTCAACACGCTGCAGATTTTTCTAACTTAGAAATACAATTAAACAAACAGTTTCATCAATGGGCCCGCTTGGGAGCAGCCAATGCTTTTTCCAACTTAGTTTCACAAACTCAACAAGTCCGCGCCAACCAACCTCTCTCTTGTCCCAAGGATACAGTTCTTATTTCTATTTCAGATATTCAACCGCAAGCTGCTTGTATTCATCCGCAAGTATTGTTGCAGACAGATGAATTTCAAAACAATTTGTTACATAATGCGCAAGATTTATCTACATTGTTATCGATTGCTTCTTTATTCCGCACCGTGTTCCCAACAGATTTTTCTGTAATCAATCAATTGAAAAACGAACGAAATATGGCAATGGAAACCCCATTAATCAGCCATTTAAGCCGCGGTGAAGTAGCCTCTTTCTATCCTTTATATACCCACTCTAACTTAGCAGAAAATGTGACCAAATTAGAAAATGTTCGTAACAACTCCAGCGAATTGGTACGCGCCAGCTCTACCGGTATTTACGAAGAAGAAATTAAACGTTGGGCAACGGATGCCGCCGGGAATACGATTGGCACGTTGGTGGAACGCAGCCCTAATAGTGCAGAACGGGAACATCTCTTGAAGTTTTTGAAAGAACATACCTCTTTATTATAAGTAATAAAATCCCCGGTCAAAAATGATCGGGGATTTTTTTGTCTGTTTTGTAACAAATATTAGTTAAAGAAGTCTATGGTGGTGGGCAGAATAACTTCTTGCATAATGCTTAACGCAAAAGAGTCTGTCATTCCGGCGATATAATCAGAAATAATTGTGTTGATTTGCGCAGCATCTTCCTTATACACTCGGTTCATAGATTTGATGTAATTGCCAAATCCGCGTGCGGCCAGTTTACGTTCTTTTTGATAACCTTCATAATCAAACTGATAGCGTTGAAATAGTTTGCGGAAATAAGCAAACAAATCCCCAATACAATGGTTGATAGCATCTTGGCGGCGGCACATTTGTTCGTTGTGGTAAATAGATTGATAATTAAAATTACGCAGTTGGGAAAGCAATTCAAATTTTTCATCTGAAAAGCCAATATAGTCTGTATCTTTGGAGTGATGAATCAAATCCAGCGTAAGGGTGTTAATAATTTCCCCATTGGAAGTGCCTACTTCTTCACGTACCCGTTGGGGGATATCTTTCCGGGTAATTAAATCGGCTTTGATGGCATCTTCGATGTCGCGTCCTAAGTAAGCAATTTTATCTGATAAACGTACAATACAGCCTTCGTATGTGGAAGGCATCTGGGTGCGGCCCTGTATAGCTTCCAAATCATTTGGTTTTTCAGCAGGGCGAAGCCGATTGTTGGCAAAGTCCTCTCCGCAATGGCAGATGATACCATCTTTAACGGCAAAAGTTAGATTGAGCCCTTCCCCATAATTGGCCAAGTGTTCTACAACACGGTAACTGTTGAGTTCATGTAAAAAACGGTGTGGCCGAATGCAGGAATCAATGGCACGTTCGCCTTCGTGTCCGAAAGGAGCATGGCCGATGTCATGACCCAAGCCGATAGCATAGGCTAAATCTTCGCTTAAATTCCAATTCCCGCTTTTGTTAAGTCCGCGGCAGATGGTAGCAGCAATGGTAGCTACGTGTAAAACGTGTTCTATGCGCGTACAGATATGGTCATTATTGGGCGCAAAAAATACTTGTGTTTTATGTTTCAATCGTCTAAAAGGTAACGAGTGAATAATTTTGGTCTGGTCGCGAAAATATTCATCCCGCAAATCAGGAGTGTGCGGGTGGGTGCGTTTCAAATAAATTTCATCAGAAAAGGGGTTTTTTATCATAAAATTATGATACCATAATATAAGAAGTTCTGTAATAGGAAGGAGTATCTATGCCAAAACCTGTTGTTTTTGCCGGGAGTTTTGATCCCGTTACAAATGGCCATGTGGAAATCATTCGCCGCGCACAGTCTATTTTTGGCTCGGTGGTGGTGCTGGTGATGCCCAATGCGCAAAAAACCCCTTTGTTTTCTTTGCAGGAACGTAAAGCGTTATTGGAAGAAGTGTTCAAAAAAGATAAACATATTAAGGTAGCCAGTGCTACGGGGTTATTGGTGAACTATATGAAAAAACATCATTTAACGGTATTGGTACGTGGTATCCGCAATGGGGCGGACCTCTCTTATGAAAATACCGCCCGGGCCTACAATCAATGGCTATACCCTTCATTGGAAACGGTTTATTTGCCTGCTACAGAAAAATTTGCTTTTGTAAGTTCTTCCCTCGTCAAAGAATCGTTTTCTTATGGGGCAGATGTTCGCCCGCTGCTACCTGCCAGCGTTTTTAGTGCCTTGAAAAGAAAGCTTATTCACTAACTCTTATTTTTTTCTCCATCTAACCCAAAAGGCCCAGAAATAAAATGGGCCTTTTGGCCGTTGTGGGGGAGTGGGCAGGTTTAATAAAATAATGGTAAAGAAGCACCTTTGAACCAGTTCGTTTCTAGGTCTAAAAACCCTGTTTATCTAGGTCTTTTGGCCCTTTTCTTATGGTTTGAAAAAAGCCACAATAGAGGTAAGGAGATACCATGAAACAATTTTTATCGCTCGTATTAAGTGCTTGTCTGCTTGTAAATACGGCTGCGCCGGCTTTTGCGCAGCTAACTCCGTTGGGAGAATCTGTCGTTCGCGCTACAGCCCAAGGAGCTCCTCGGCAAAGTCTTTTTTTGCCGGCAGCACTTTCAAGACACGTGTTTAACGGAACAATTACAGCCGCCTATTTAGCACGTATTCCCTCCTTTACTGTGCAATCCGGTGTTCCGACAGAAATTCAACTTATCTCTTCTCAATTTCAAAATAATCAGTTTCTTGGTTTAGGTGCTCAGATTCTAAAACTTCCGCAAAGTTCTTATTCCCTTGCTTTAATGCGTAACCAAATGGTAGGCCTTGCTTTGAAACGCCGCCTACCCGGTTTTGAACGCGGGCAAGCAATTGGTTTTTACCAAGAACAGTTGGCGCAAGCTCCTCAGATTTTTTCCATGGTCGGCAAAGGGGAAACGTTGGAATCTTTCTCGCAACGGGTGCTGAAAACTGAAAATAGCCCGGAAGAAAAAGTTTTTGGTTTATTTGCTGATGCCGCTGCCTTGGGGTTAATGGGGAATGAAAAAGATATTCCTTCTTTGTTTGATTTTTACAAAGCAGCCAAAGGAACTATTTTTGAAAGCCCTGCAAAACTTTTATTGGGCCGCAGTTTACAACGTATGGGGAAGGAGGCTGAAAGTAAATTAAAATCGTTGTTTGAAGAAGATGCGCAAGACATTTCCTGGGAAACATTCCGCAACCAAATAACAGAGCTTACGAATCAAGCTCCGGATGCTTCTGTAGCTTCTCCTTCTTTCCAAAAAGGTTTACTTCGTTATGGGCCGTTTGCCGGTTTAGTCGGTGATTTCTCAACTTCTGCTACATTTACTTGGCGCAATCTGGGAGAATTGGAAGAATTTCGGGTAGTGCCTTCTTCCGCGCCTAAGCGTGGTGTGGCCGGCAAAGCCGGTGGGCCGGTTGAACCATTGGTGTTAGCTTTGCCACCTTCTTCGCTGACAGAGGAAATAACTCCGGCTGTAACGGAACCGGTTGTAACAGCGCCGGTTACAGTTGAGCAGGCCGTTGCGGAGCAGGTTGTTCCCGCACAAGAAGAATCGGCTACCGTATTACAACGGTTTAAACAGTTTTTATCCGGCAAAAAAGGGGAACGTACTTCTTTCCCGGTAAGTGTGGTAAGCAAGACCGGAGAAAAGAGAGCTCTTCCCATTACGTTTAGCATAGGCTCCTCTTTTAAAGGAGATTATGACGAAATAATATTCCAAGAAGAACCCCGTTTTGAAAACGGATATATTGTAAAACGTGTCGAAAATGGGGAAAAGCCCGTTGATATGGAACACTTTTATATGTCCATTTCTCCCAATGACGTAGGTGCGCTCGTGCGTGCGGCACAAAAAGCCGGCGTGAGTTTGAGCTTGAAATTGGAGCACGATCCGAATGCATCATTGGAACGGGTAAAAAAGAAACTTTATGATGAAAAAACCGGGGAAGAATTACCGGTGGAATTAGATGTACAGTTAAGTCTTGCTTTGTGGCGCAGAGAGGCAAAACAGGCGTTTTCGCACTGGTTGGAATCGTTGGGGTTGCCGGGCACACAGAGTGAAAATCTTATTCTAAACGCTCAATTCTTCTTACGCGAAAATGGGGAAATTGGATTAAAATTCGAAGGTTCTGATGAAATTGTTCCCCTTCCGGAAGAATATTACGTTCGTTTCCCGAAACATCAGCTCCAACAATTTATGAAATTGGAACCTTTCTTAGAGAAAGGAACCCAATTGGAATTTATAATAAATCCAACGGAAGACAGAGTGTCTCTCGTGGCGCGTGATGCTGCCTTATCCAACATTAGTTTGGGGAAAGTAGGATCTATTGTAAGAGATCCTTTGGGAGTCAGTGATGCCACTGCCAATGCTTTGATGTTTTCTATCAACTATGTCATGCCGGGTTTTGCTTCTTTAATGACTCCGGCGCTTAAGAAGTATGGGGAAAAGAATTTGCTGGTAACCGCGATGGGAATATCTGCGCTATCTGGGCTATTGGCAACTGCCGGTGGGTTTTACGGGTTTGTGGAACAAATGACATTGGGCCCCGTTCAGAAAGGACTATTTATGGCGGGGATGATCTGCATGGCCGGAGCCGGAATTATAAAGCAGTTGGTAAGTAATCCATTAATTAGAAGCAATCGTGGAGTGGTGGTTCTGTCATCAGAGGAAAAGACTGAAGGAGTTGTAGAAGAATTGACAGAGGGAAAACCGGAAGGTTTTAAATTAATTGCCCAGCGGTTTAAGGAAATTTTTCTTCAAAAGCCAAAAATTTCTCTCAGCACGTTGGCCGGTTATAACAAGGGCTTTACTTATAAGAATGTAGGAACATTAACATTTTTGGCTATGGCACTTGTTATTAACTACGCAGTTAAATTTACAACGGGCATAAATTTAGGGTTTGACTTTTCCATCGCTTTCCCGATTTATGCTTTATACTCTACTTACACCATGTTCAGAATATTGGGTTCTAAACTGCGTGATGCCTACACCGTTAAAAAATTGAACGAAAGCCGGCAAATCGTAATCAATATGATTGATACGGGGTCGAAGACTTTGGCAAAAGAAGACCTTAACCAACAAGACATTCGTGATGTTGCGTATTCGTTTAAAGAGTCTCTGGATGCCTTGGCTTTTGCACATATCAAAATAGATTCTGATCCTTCCAAAGATAAAAAAGCCCTCAAAAAAATTCTTTATGAAGATTTTAAGGAAAAAGTGTGGGTTGCAGTGGAAAAGAAATTGATCCAAGAATACAAGAAAACACCGGAAGAAGCCAAGCAAATTATGGAGCGCTTGTCTGATGCAATTAAAATGCAAGAAAACAACCTGGGTAACATGTGGACAATGTTCCGTTCCCCGGGGGTGCCTTCGTTATTGGCTGCCATGTCGGCTGCGTGTGTACACGAGTTTGTACTTTCCAGTTCATTTACCGGTATTATGAAAGATCTTATCCCGCAAGGTGAATTAGCCCTCTTTTTGGTTGCCAGTACCTTATACCTACCAATGATTGCCGGCCGTCTGGCGGGAGGAGACCTCAGCAACCGTGAGATGAGCCCAGCTTCCATGTATATAGGCTTTTCTACCCTTTCTGCAATCGGAACGGCAATGATGGTTACCGCCGGTGGCAGTGTACCGCAAACCATTGCCGGTGCTACAATTGCCACTATAGGGATAGGGAACTTCTTCACACAAATGTATAATTATATTACGGGACGGTATGAAAAAGAAAAACGAGACCGAGAGCTTTCTTCTCTTATGGCATTAACCATGTCAGTAGGTGGCGCGGTTGCTATTCCAGCAGGTTATATGGCAGGAATGGCTGGGCTGGGTGTGCCGGCTAATTTACTCTATGCAAGCGGTATGTTACTGACCAGTTTGCTGCTTACTCCGCGGATGATGCGCAATTCTTCTCTTGTGACGGGGGTGCGCCAAGAAATCCAAAAAGTATGGGAGCGATTTAAGAGATTCTTTCACCGGGGAGGAGATACCCCCGGAGAAGGTCCGACGGAAGGACCGACACCGTCTCCGGCGCAATAACAATAAATAAGTTTATTAAAAACAGGCCTTTTTAAGAGGCCTGTTTTTAATTGGTTTAGCGATTGAAAAGTTTTCGCAGGAGCTTGTCGTAATGGTTTTGCGGGATTTGCATCCCGGGAGTGGTAATGCGCCCCCCGCGAGGACCATGATAATCGGAACCGGCTGTAGCCACAAGGCCGTATTTAGAAGCTAAAGAGAGCAAATCTTGTTTCAAAGAATAGGTATGTCCCGGGTAAAAGACCTCTATTCCCTCCAAGCCGGCTTCTGTCCAAGCGGGGAAATCCCAATGGCCGATAGTAAGCCCCGGGTGTGCCAGAACGGCCATCCCGCCGGCTTTTTTAATATGTGCAATAGCTTCCAAAGCAGAAACGCCGGCAGAGGGAACATACCCCGGTTGGCCCGGAACCAGATACTTACGGAAAGCATCTTGTCGGGTTTGGGCATATTTTTTAGCTTTAAGAGCGTCCGCTACGTGCGCCCGGGAAATTGTATTTGGTGCCCGAGAAAAAACTTCCCCTTCCGTTAATTCTATTCCGGCTTGGTTGAGTTGCAAAATGATTTGTTGAATACGGGTGCGTCTTTTTTGGCGGTTATTGGCCAAGAATGCCTGAAATTCCGGGCGGGTAATATCTACGTTGTATCCAATGAGATGCAGGTGATCATGGTCCCGCGTGCTAATTTCTACTCCGCAAGTGAATAGTACCTGGTGTTCCTGGCAAATTTTGGCAACAGTTGGAATGCCGTCAGTTGTGTCGTGATCGGTAAGTGCATAGATTTGCACCCCATTTTTTAATGCAGCATGAAACACCTCTTCCGGAGAAGAGGTGCCATCCGAATAATCTGAATGAGTGTGCAGATCGATAATGGGCATTATACACGTTCTACAGCGGTTACGCCGGGGACTAATTCTTTCAAGCGGCGTTCTACTACGGCTTGCAACGTTAGCTGTGCGTGCGGACAACTGCCGCAATGCCCACGCAGCCCAACGGTTACAATCCCGGTTTTTTCGTCCACGCCGATTAATTGAATATCTCCGCCGTCGGCTTGCAAAATCGGGCGGATTTCATTAATTACTTTCTCTACTTGTTCTTTCATGTCTTTCTCCAATTGTTTTTTATATTATACCTTTTTTGACTGCCGGATAAACGGAGAAAACGCTTGCAATGTTTTCCAAAGTATTGCTATACTTTAAATATACCGAATTTTACGTTTATAATCGAAAAGGAGAAATATGAAAAAACTCATTGCTTTAAGTGCCCTTTTTGTTTTGCTCAGCGCTCCTGTGTTTGCTCAAAAATATGCTAGCGTTACTGCACAACGAGCCAATGTGCGTACTTGCGCCGGAACATCTTGCCCTGTAAAGTTTTATATGTGGAAGTATACCCCTGTCTTGATGTTAAAAACCAATGAAGACAAAAGCTGGGTATTGGTCAAAGATTTCGAAGGATATCAAGGTTGGATTTCTGCCAGCTTGTTAAGCCCTAATGGAGGAATGGCCGCCACGGTAGATTTGAACGTTCGCGAAAGTCCTTCTGCCAATGCGGATATCGTTTGTACCGTAGAAAAAGGCTATCCTTTCAAATATCTTTCCAGACAAGGGAAATGGATTCAGGTAGTTGATAACCCGGAGAAAGCATCCTTGGGAACTTGTAAGGGTTGGGTATATAATGCCAACCTGTGGGGATTCTTTAAACAATAAATTATTGTCAGCAAAAGGCCTAGGTCTTTTGTGCCTTGCGTTACTTGCGAGGAAAGATTGGAATTAGATATAATATAAGTATGAAGAAACTTTTTATTTTATTAGCCGTTTGCAGTGCTGGGGCTTATTTCTTTTGTGCCAGCCGCCATGTAGAAGAAGGACGGTTCTCTTTGGCGGGAACGGTCACTGTGCCCGAACAGTTGGTTTGTATGGCACAAGGCGACAATAACTCTTGTGCTATTGTGGTGAAAAACGAAGCTGATGTGCCCGTGGCAATTAAACGGATTATCAATCCAAAATTCCCGTTGGAATTTGCCATGAGCGAAGAAGATTTGTTAGCAGAAAAAGTAGATGGTGATTTGAAGTTAGAAGTTCAAATTAACAATCATGGACGGTTGGGCGTTTTGAAAAAGGGCGATATTTTCGGCTCTGTAGAAGGGATCGTTCATGCTACGGATAAAAATGTAGTTGTCCAGGCTGACAAAACTTTGGGCCCCGTACAATTAGCGCGGAATGTTAAGGGGAACTTTTTCCGCACGGCCGCCCGATAAAATTTAACAGGAGCGGATGCTCCTGTTTTTTTAGGAGGAATATATGAAACGCAGTTTAGCAATCTTTGCCATATTGGCGTTGTCTTCCATGTCTCTTTGTGCTGCAGAAAATTATACCCGCGAACAGATGTTGAATCTTTTTGCCAAATACAATCCGGCTGTGTTGGAAAGAGCACAACAGGATAAAGGATATGCTCTTCTTTTAGAAAGCGTAATGGCCTCCTACAATGTTGAACAAAATGAAAACAACTACTATGAATTAGTTGCGCTTGTTCGCAATTTTGACACTTCTTTAGAATTAAGTGCCCTTTCCCAAGAATATGACCGCGCCTTCCCCATTAACTATGCTTATGGTTTGGATACTTCCGCTATTACGGATCGTTTTATAGAAAACTTACATCCTGTATTTGGGAAAATTTGGGCGGTAACTGTCCAAGTAAGAGAGTTGCAAGTAAAAGATAAAAAGCAGCAAATCAAAGATCTTCGTCACAATAAAACATTGTCTGCACAAGAAAAAGAGCAAGTAAAGAAAGAACTGAATAATCAACTTTCTCTACTGAAGAAAGAAATCAAAAGCCTGAAAAAAGATTCTTCTCAGCAAATTGATTTTGTAATCAAAAATTACGTGGCACAAGAACAAGAGCAATCGTTGCTTTCCTTCCAAGAAGAGCAACGTATTGCGGCAGCCATGGAACAAGAAAAAGCTGCTAAAGAAGCCAAAAATCTTTCTGTTACCTCTAAAAATAAAAAGCCGGTAGCCAAATAACTTTGCTTGTGTAGGAGATGCGTGTGAGCAGAAGGCTGCCATTTTTTATATTTTTAGAGGTTTTTGTATGATTCAAACAGTAATTAACAAAGTTTTTGGAACAAAAAGTGAACGTGATTTAAAAAAAATTCAACATTATGTAGATAAAGCCAATCGGCTTGCTCCTGAAATTGAAGCCTTATCCGACGAACAATTAAAAGCTAAAACCCAAGAATTTAAGAACCGTTTATCCAACGGGGAAACGCTGGAAGATATCCTTGCCGAAGCCTTTGCTGTTGTGCGGGAAGCTGCCAAACGTGTAATCGGCTTGCGCCCTTATGATGTGCAATTGCTGGGTGGCATTATTTTGCATCAAGGCAAAATTGCAGAAATGCGTACCGGGGAAGGGAAAACTTTGGTGGCTGTATTGCCTTCTTACTTAAATGCTCTAACGGGAAAAGGGGTGCATGTTGTTACGGTAAACGATTATTTAGCCAAACGTGACCGCCAATGGATGGGGCCCATTCATGAATTTTTAGGATTAACCGTTGGTTTTATCGGCCACGACATGGAAAATACAGAACGTCGTGAGATGTATGCCAAAGATATCACCTACGTAACTAACAACGAATTGGGATTTGATTATCTGCGTGATAACATGGTTATCCGTCGGGAAGACCGGGTACTCCGTCCGCTGAATTTTTGTATTGTAGACGAAGTAGATTCTATTTTAATCGATGAAGCGCGTACTCCGTTAATTATTTCCGGCCCTTCGGAACAGAGCACCGATAAATACTATATTGTCAATCGTTTGATTCCCTCTTTAAAAGTCCGTCTTATCACAGAAAAAGATGAGGTAAAAGCCAAGTATGAAGGGATCGATTTGAACCAAGGTGTAGATGCTATTATCGACGAAAAAGCACACACGGCTACACTTACCGAAACCGGTATTGCTAAAGCAGAAAAATTTTTAAATGTTCCCAACCTATATGATGATGTGCAATCCGAGTGGGTGCACCACATCAACCAAGCCTTGCGGGCGCATCACTTATATGAACGGGATGTGGCTTATGTTGTAAAAGATGGGGAAGTTATTATTGTAGATGAATTTACCGGTCGTTTGATGCCGGGTCGTCGATGGAGCGACGGCCTGCACCAAGCAGTAGAAGCTAAAGAAGGGTTACAAATCAAAGAAGAAAACCAGACATTGGCTACGATTACGTTCCAGAACTTCTTCAAATTGTATAACAAACTTTCCGGTATGACCGGTACGGCTATGACAGAGGCCAATGAATTCTGGCAGATTTATAAATTAGATGTAGTGGAAATTCGTCCCAATCGCCCTTCCAGACGTATTGATTACCCGGATTTGGTGTATTTGTCCGAACGGGAGAAATTTAATGCTATTGTGGATGAAGTGGAAGGATTATGGAAACAGGGTGCCCCTGTGTTGGTAGGTACGCGCTCTATTGAAAAATCCGAAACGTTAAGCCATATGTTGCGTCAACGTGGTATTCCGCACAAAGTACTTAATGCTAAATATCACGAAATGGAAGCGCAAATCATTAGCCAGGCAGGTCGTAAAGGGGCTGTAACAATTGCCACCAATATGGCAGGCCGCGGTACGGATATTGTATTGGGAGGAAATCCGGCGGACCCTAAAGAGCAAGAGGAAGTGATTGCATTAGGCGGTTTACACGTTATTGGTAGTGAACGCCACGAATCACGCCGTATTGATAACCAATTGCGCGGACGCTGTGCACGCCAGGGGGACCCGGGTTGCTCTCGTTTTTATATTGCATTAGATGATGAACTGATGCGTTTGTTTGCCAACTCTACCAAGATTGCTTCGTTATTGAGCACAATGGGAATGAAGGAAGGAGAGGCCATAGAATCACGCTTGATGACACGCCAAATTGAAGGGGCCCAACGCATGGTAGAAGGGCGGAACTTTGATATCCGCAAGCAGTTGTTAGATTACGATAAAGTAATGAATCAACAGCGTACCGCTATTTATGGAATTCGCAACGCTATTTTAGACGGAGAAAGCATGACGGCCCGTTCTAAAATGATGATGGAAGAAATTGTGGCGGATTTAGTGGAACAGTATTATCATCCGGAACATCCGCAGCGTTCTGATTTCGGTGCATTAAATGTTGGCTTACGCAATTTCTTCCCGTTGCCGTTTGAATTGACGCTTGAAAACACAAAAGGCAAAAAACAAGAAGCGTTGATAGATGATGTAATGAAGCAAATTGAAGATTTGTACCAAGCCCGCTCTATTTATTTTGCTGAACAAGGTATTAATTTTAGCGAAATCGAGCGCATGCTTTTCTTACAGATTATTGATAATGCTTGGAAACAGAATTTGTATGAGCTGGACCAATTGCAAAACAGCGTTAGTTTACGGGGATATGCTCAAAAAGATCCGTTGATTGAATATCAAAAGGAATCTTACAAATTGTATTCTTCCATGCTCAACCGTGTGCGTGATTTGATGGTAAGTTATATTTTCCGTTTACAGCTGCCACCTCGTCGTACGGCGGCAGAACGGGCGCAAGATGCGGCAGCTAAAAATCCAAATGCTGCCAATCAAACGCCTCCTAAACGAATTGGGCGCAATGATCCTTGCCCTTGTGGAAGTGGTAAAAAATACAAGAAATGTTGCGGAGCTGATCTATGAAGAAAACAGTTAAAAACTTAGCCAATGTGTTGGGAGCTATTATAATTGCATTGCTCGCTTTTACGTTTTGGAAAAAGGATGAGCCTATCTACGTAGAGGCTCCTGTGCTTAAATTGGAAGAATTGAATGCCAAAGAGGCCGCTTTGAAAAAAGAAGCCAAAGAAGCCGCCGCAGCAGAGCGTGCGCGCAGAATGTATTCCTGCAAAGTAAATGAAGATTGTATTATTGTGGACAAAGACATTTGTGGTTGTTTAATTGGACCTAAAGGGGTAACGGCTATTAATTTGAATTACACTGTGGATTTTAATGCTATGCAATCAAAGGCATCTATGTCAAAAACGTGCCCGGAGACGGCCCCTTCCCGCAAAAGAGAATGTAGCCCTTCTGCACGTGCTGTTTGCCAATCCAGACAATGTAAAATTGTTTATTAATTATGCAAGACCAAGAGATTACTGAAAAAAAACCGGAGAAAAAATCTTCTGACTTCTTAAAACGCACTCTTTCCGAAAGTGTGCGTTTGCTGTTTTTGTTAGCTACCGGTGCCGCGAGTGCCTGGCTGCTTTATAAAAGTTTTCCCAATCAATCTTACCATGCGTTAGCATGGTTTGCACTGGCTCCTTTTGCATGGGGGGTAAGCAAAACGCGTGGTTTTTGGGGAGCTTGCATTTATGGCTGGATAACTTCGTTTATGTTCCACGCGGCAGCTTTGTATTGGATTTACTACACCTGTGTGAACGGTGGCGGAATGACTGTGGGTTTATCCAGAGTTGCCTGGTTGGGATTGTCAGGATTGTTAGCTTTACAGTTTGCCTTTTGGAGCGGTTGCTGCCATTTCTTGGTAAAGTTGCGCGGTTTTTTCCCCTTAATGGCAGCCATAGGATGGGTGGCTTTGGAATGGGCTCATCAGATGATTGCTTACTACGGTTTGGGATTCCCTTGGTTGATGTTGGGATATACCCAATGGAATGCGCCGGAAATGATACAACTGGCCGGTTACATGGGAACTTACGGGATTAGCTTCCTAATCGTATGGGTCGGAACGTCTATTGGGTGGGCTTTCGCTGAACCGGGACTGAAAAAAAGCATTGGCCATATGTTTTTTGCGGCTTGTTTATTTTTAGGAATCTATTTTTTTGGAACGTACCAATTGCCGCGGATGCAAAATACACAGCGTTCACAGTCTTTACTCAGCTTGAAAGCTGCTTTGTTGCAGCCTAATATTGACCAATATAAGAAATGGTCTAAAGAATATGAAGAAGAAATTGTCGATAATTTAGAAGCAATGGCGGATGGCCTGAGTGACAAAAATATTCGTTTGGCAGTATGGCCGGAAAGTGTCCTCCCCCGTCCGTTAACAGAAGAACCTTACGAAGAAATTGTGAAAAAAATAGCTGCCCAAACAGGAGCCTATCAATTACTCGGGTCTTCTATCTTGCAAGACAATAAACAATATGTGGGTGCCTATTTAGTAGCACCCAACGAAACTCTGGCACGTCAGCATTATCAAAAAATTAAACTGGTCCCTTTTGGCGAATATATTCCGTTTGAAAAATATATTCGTAAATGGTTTAGCAATGTGGAAGTACTGGGGGAATTAGGCGTATTCGAAAAGGGAAAAGAAGATCAACCGCTTTTGGATATGGAGGGCGTAAAAATCGGTACAACCGTTTGTTACGAATCTATTTTCCCGCAATTGTGGCAAGCGCAGAATAAAATGGGAGCACAGTTGTTTGTAAATATTACCAATGATGCTTGGTTCTTCAAAACTGCAGCACCTTATCAGCACCTGGCGGCGAATGTGTTGCGTGCCGTGGAAACAGGTCGCCCCGTACTGCGCGCGGCTAACACGGGGTTTTCTGCTTATATTGATCCTTTCGGCCGAATAGAAGATAAATCCGGTTTGTTTACGCGCGAAACATTGATTGAATCGGTCCCGCTATCTCTTAAGCAAGCGCCTAATTTCTATACTCAATGGGGAGATTGGTTCGCCTGGTTCTGTGCCTTTATTTTCTTTACGGTATTAATTTCTACGGTTGTGTTTGTTTATGAATAACATTGAGTTTAAAGATGTGGAACAAAAAATTGAAGAACTTTCTTCCCGAGTGTCTAAGATAGAAGCTATTGATGATATCAGGGGAAAACAAACGCAATTATCCGCCTTGCAAAAACAATCGGCTGATCCTGCCTTCTGGAATGATACCCAAAAAGCCAAAGAAGTAAGCCGCCAAATTGATTTTTTAAAAAATTCTATCGAAACTTTTTCTCTCTTGCAAAAAAAGATGGAAGACGCCCGGGCTTTGTTCGAATTGTGCAAAGAAATACAAGATGAAAACGAACTAATTGCTTTAAATCATTCTTTGGCTGAAACAGAAAAACAAGTCGCGCAAAAAGAAGGGGAGATTCGCCTTTCGGAACCGAATGATAAGCTCAATGCTATTTTAACGATTCATGCCGGAGCCGGCGGAACGGAGTCTTGCGATTGGGCACAAATGTTGGTGCGTATGTATACGCGCTGGGCCGAGCAACATGGTTTTAAGTTCTCTGTACTAGATGCCCAACCGGGTGATGAAGCCGGTATTAAAACGCTTTCTGCTATGGTGGAAGGGCCGTTTGCCTACGGTTATTTGAAAGGAGAGAACGGCGTGCACCGGCTGGTGCGGGTTTCTCCGTTTGATGCCAATGCCCGGCGGCATACATCATTTGCTTCGTGTGATGTGTTGCCGGATATTGATGAAGATATTAACATCGAGATTCCGGAAAAAGATATTCAGTTGGAAACTTCCCGTGCGGGGGGACATGGCGGACAAAACGTAAACAAGGTGGAAAGCGCTGTGCGTTTGCTGCATATCCCTACCGGAATTGTTGTTTCCTGTCGTATTGAACGCAGCCAACTGCAAAACCGGCAAACTGCTATGAAAATGCTGAAGGCCAAGTTGTATGAATTGGAAATGGATAAAAAACGCGGAGAAGCAGAAAAACGCTATGGCCAAAAAGGGGAAATTGCCTGGGGACATCAAATCCGTTCTTACGTGTTTATGCCTTATCAGTTGGTAAAAGATTTAAGAAGCGGTTATGAAACCAGTCAAATTGATGCCGTGATGGACGGAGATTTGGATCCGTTTATTTTAGCTTTTTTAAATTACGAAGCCGAACATAAAAAATAATGAAAACCGGTTTGTACATTCATATCCCGTTTTGCAAACAAAAATGCAATTATTGCGATTTTGCTTCGTTTGCAGGGCGGGAATCTTTTTTGGAAAATTATCTGCAGGCCTTGGCCAAAGAGGCTGTTTCTCATAAAAATAGATCTGTACAAACGTTGTATGTGGGGGGAGGAACTCCCAGTTTGTTGTCAGAAAGGCAGATTGATTTTTTGGCCGATATAGTAAAACGGAATTTTGATTCGGTAATTAATTTTGCGGAAAGTACTTTTGAAGCCAATCCGGAAAGTTTAACGGAAGACAAACTGCGCTCTTTAAGACAAGCGGGTTTTAACCGTTTGAGCATGGGATTGCAAAGTTTCAACGAGCAAGAATTAAAAACATTGGGGCGAGTGCATACGGCGCAGCAATTCTCTACTGCCTACCAGGCAGCTCGTAAGGCCGGGTTTACAAATATTAATGTGGATTTGATTGCCGGAGTGCCCGGGCAAACTTTGGAAAGCTTTTTAAGCAGTTTAACGCATTTGTTACGGTTGCAGCCGGAACATTTATCCGTCTATGGATTGCAGATAGAGCCGGGAACGCCTTTCTTTGAACGGGGGATCGTATGTGACCAGTTATTGATGCGTCAAATGTTGGAGCAAACACATGATTTGTTAACGCAACAAGGATATCATCATTACGAAATCTCCAACTTTGCCAAACCCGGTTATGAAGCCCTACATAATACGCATTATTGGGATAATGGTTCTTATATTGGTTTAGGGAGTGCGGCGGCCTCTTATTGGCAAGGAGTGCGAAGCCAAAACACGGCAGACATAACCGATTATATTCAACGAATAGAGCGGGGGGAAACGCCCGTTGTTTTTTCCGAACAATTAACCGGCCAGGCAAAAGAAGGGGAAAGTTTGATGTTGGGGCTGCGCAAATTAGACGGGGTAGAATTAACCCCCAGGCAAGAACATTGGTTTGGGCGGGAGATTGAAAGACATCTCCAATCCGGTCTTTTAGTAAGAGAGGGAAAAAAGGTAAAATTATCTAGAGAGGGGCTTTTTCTGGCCAATGAAGTCTTTTGCAGCTTTGTAGCCCCGTTTGATGAAGTATGAAATTAACACCCATTCACACCCGCATTTTTAAAGAAAAGGAAGATTTGCCTTCTTTTATAACGCATTTTATTCCGGCTGTAAAGGAAAATACGGTTCTGGCAGTTGCTTCTAAATTGGTCTGTTTGTGGAAAGGAAAGAGTGTGCCCTACCAAAATGAAGCGCAAAAAGAAAAACTAATTCAAACGGAAAGTTCTGCGGCATTAAAAACAAAATTGGCATGGTTGACGATTAAAGAAGGAATGGTGATGACCAATGCCGGGATTGATGCCTCCAACGCAGATGGTAAATTGCTTTTGTTTCCGAAAGACTGCTTTAAGGTCGCCCAAGAATTGCGCCAGGGATTAAAAACTTTATGGAAGGTGCAAAATTTGGGTATAATAATTACAGATAGTATGATTCTTCCCCTACGGGCCGGTGTGATTGGCGCAGCCGTAGGATATGCCGGGTTTAAGGGCGTAAAAGATTGGCGCGGACAGGAAGATATTTTTGGCCGTTCCCTCCAAACAACCCTGGTAGACAGAGCGGATAGTTTGGCAAGTGCGGCTACTTTACTGATGGGCGAAGCAAACGAACAGCAACCTTTGTGTGTGATTGAAAACGCACCTGTAGAGTTTGTAGAAAAAACCCATCCGCAAGAGATAAAATATCCGGCGCAAGACGATTTGTATGCACCGCTTTTAAAAGCGGTAAAATTAATACAATAGGAGATTAAAATGAAAGGAATTATCAATGAATTTAAAACATTCATTATGCGCGGCAACGTGATTGATATGGCCGTAGGTATCATTATCGGCGGGGCCTTTACGAAAATTGTTAATTCTATGGTAGCGGACATTTTAATGCCGCCCTTGGGATTATTGTTAGGGAAAGTAGATTTTTCCAACTGGTTTATCGTGTTGAGACCGGGTGCCGATGGCGTACGTGAATTTACCACCACTGCTGCCGCCCAAGAAGCTGGGGCCACCACGTTGAATGTTGGCTTGTTTTTAAACGCTATTATTAGTTTCTTAATTGTCGGCTTTTGTATTTTCATTTTAATCAAAGCCATTAATAAACTTAACAAACCGGCCCCGGCGGCTGCTCCCACCACCAAAAAATGCCCACACTGCTGCAGTGACATTGCTTTGGAAGCTACCCGCTGCCCTCATTGTACTTCTGAACTTAAATAAAGAGTACGTTGAAACAAAAATTTAGACAGAGCAGGAAAACATTTTGTTTTTCTGCTTTGTCTTTTCTATACTGTAGGTATGATTTACTTTGCTCATCGCGGCTTTTCCTCCCGGCGTGTCCAAAACACGTGTGAATCTTTTGCGTTGGCACGTGAAAGAGGAGCCACCTGTTATGAATTAGATGTCCATTTGCTTAAAGACGGGCAATTGGCTGTCCACCACGATTATTCCCTTTTTTCTACGGCAGGGATAGATGTGAAATTAGCCGATTTAACAGCGGAAGATTTAAAAAAATATCCATTACATAATCCCTTTACACAAAGCACCGTTTATGTGCCTCTTTTACAAGAAGTATTTCCATTGGTAATGCCGGGGCTGCAACTATTAAATATTGAAGTTAAAAATGATGCGAATATTTATCCGGGGATAGAAAAAGTCTTGATGTCATTGCTTGAGAAGTACCCTCAAATTGCGTTAAAAACCTTGTTTTCCAGTTTTGATCAATCTACCCTGCGCAGATTACGCGCTTTGAATAAAAACGCGCGCATAGGCCTGCTGACGCGTAATTTTGATATTTCTGAAGCGCTAGCTTTAGGGGTAGAGAGCATACATATCAATCAAACGCGCCTTACGGAAGATATCGTGCAAACATGTCACGAAAACGGATTAAAAATATTTGTTTATACCGTTAATACTGCCAAAGAAAAAGAACGCGTGGACAAAATGGGGGCAGACGGTATTTTTTCAGATGGCTGGTAAAATTAAAGGCCCTCCGTTGAAAGAGCCTTTGGGCCTATGAAAACGCTGGGCTTTTCGGGACTTTTGAAAACCCCGGAGATTGTCTCCGGGGTTTTATTAATAATATTCAGAGGAACTGGATGATTCTTCGTAAGAAGAACTACTGCCGGAGGAACCACCCTGCAGGCCATAATACTCGTCGGGCGTGTAGCGGCGCGGTTTGGTCCACAAGCGTTTTTCATGTTTGTAATCTTTGGCAGAGGGTTGACCCGGAATTTTGGGCTGTTGGCGTTCATCAAAGAAATAAACGTTATCCTCCACATGCGGTTGGATATTAAAAATATAATCCGATTCCACTTGTGCAGGAGCTTCGCGTCTTTCTTTGGCAGCTTCGGCCGTTAAATCTTCCAGATAATCTTCTTCGGTAAGATAAATTTTGCGGTGGGTGCGCTCGCTTTCGCTAATGTTCTCGCTACAGGCAGCTACTATAAAGGTACAAAGGAAGATTATCCCTGCTTTAAACAATGTCTTCATTGAAAATGCCTCTCTCCAGATAGTACAATGTTTTCCAGCAAAACTGCAAGCGTTACCGGCCCCACTCCCCCTGGAACCGGGGAATACGAAAAGCCCCGTTGGTCCAATTCTTGTGCGTTGGCGTCTCCTTGCAACTGATCGTTGTGCCAATTAGTGGAAATATCAATGACGATGGCGCCCGGTTTAAGCCAAGCTGTTTTTAATAAATTGGGTTTTCCTGCTGCGGAACAAATAATATCGGCATCTTTTATAGCGCGGGGCAAATCGGTTTGTGTATGGCAAATTTTAACGGTTGCATTTTTGCATGTAAGTAAATGTGCCAGTGGACGTCCTACAGTGCTGGAACGCCCGATTACAACTATTTCTTTCCCGGCAAGCGGAACTTGATGAAAATCCAACAACTTAATTGCTGCCATGGCCGTACAAGGTACAAACCCTTTTAAATTTTCGATTTCTTGCCAATTTTTACAAAGAAACAAATGCCCGGCATTCAAAGCAGACATCCCATCTATATCTTTTTGCGGATTAAGGTAAGAGGCGTAATCACTGGCGGCTAAATGGGTGGGTAAAGGCCGCGGAATTAAAATGGCATCTACTTGCGGGTCTGCCGACAAACGTTGTACCAGAGATAAAAAATCTTGTACAGGCGTTTTGCTGTTTACTTCAAAAGTTTTACTTTTGATTCCCAGTTTTTCAGCGGCTTGTATTTCTTTGTTAAGATAAATGCGTGCCCCATAATCTTCTGTAGAACCGATGGCACAAAGCTGCAACGGACGCCCCAATTTTTGCCGTACGGCATCGGCCCTTTCCGCTAAGGGCTGACGAATGTTTTTGGCAAGGGTTCTTCCTTCTAAAATCATAGTTATATTGTAGCAAATCTCTTGTCTGGCGTATAAGAAAAAAAAGAAGATGCAATGAAAAAGGGGAGAAATGTGTTATAAAAATATCAGGTATAAAACCTTGAGTGTGAAAACAGAAAAAAGGAGGCCGAATATGCGTAAACAATATTTTTTTATTTTTATTAGCATGCTGTTTTTTCCTTTAACGGCAATGGGGCAAGGCGTGGATGCCGGCCAGACATTCTTTAGTTTGTATGGCGGTTTAAGTGCAGGGTTACAGCGAACCGGTATAGAATTTGCGGGAGAAAAAGATTTTGCCTGGGGAAATTTTGGCGGAGAGCTTGGGTTCTCTGTGCAGAATTTTGTAAACCCGTACTTAAGTATCGGCGGAGATTTGCGTTTAAGCGGTTTTGCCGGAAGTGATAAGGAATTCTTTGTTTGGCATGGCCATCACCTGGACGATTACAGAGTGGAATTGGACACGTCTTTAATGCATTTAATGGCCGCCGGACGGCTTTACTTAAATCCGGAGGGAACGACTCGTTTATACATTCCTTTCGGAGCCGGATTAACATTGACCAACGGTGAAATTAAATATATTGAAAATGATTATTATGAAACTTCGCGGGACCATACTTCCGCTTCGCTGGGATATTACGCCGGCTTAGGTTGGGAGGTCGATTTGGGGGCCAATTATGCCTTTGGTATAGAAGGACGTTATAATTCCTTCACCTACGATATGGGAGATTTGGCCTCTAAAGTAGGAGTAGATACAACGATAGGAGAAAAAAGGTACAGCTATGTGTCGTTAGCGTTAACATTTAGCTTCCGGTGAAGTTAAATGAACTACCAAGGGGAGCGTTATTGCGCTCCCCTTTTTTATTCTTCATCAATCTTAAGCATAGCTACGAAGGCTTCCTGCGGAATGTTTAGACTGCCAATGGCCTTCATCCGTTTCTTTCCCTCTTTTTGCTTTTCCAATAGTTTACGTTTGCGTGTGATATCTCCGCCGTAACATTTGGCAATTACATCTTTGCGGAAAGCCGGGATTGTTTCGCGCGCAATTACTTTTCCGTTCACGGCAGCTTGAACGGCTACTTCAAATTGTTGGCGGCCGATTAATTCTTTTAATTTGGCACACAGGGCACGGCCAATGGTGGCAGCTTTTTCTTTGTGAACAACCGTAGAAAGAGCGTCTACCGGGGTACCATGTAACAAAATTTCCATTAAAACAACATCAGAACTGCGGAAGCCGGCCACTTCATAATCGAAGGAAGCATACCCTTTGGATACGGATTTTAATTTGTTATAGAAATCAATGACCATTTCTCCCATGGGCATTTCATACTTGATAATAACGCGTTGATTGGATAAGTGCTCCATGCTGATGTAAGTTCCCCGTTTTTCTTTTAACAAGGTCATAACCCCATCCATAAATTCCACTGGGGTTACGATTGTAATATGAATAACTGGTTCCTTGATATCGATAATATCCCCATACGGCGGGAAATTGGCGGGGTTATCAATGATGCGATAGCCGGGATCGTCGGGCGCTTCGGGCAAGGCGGCCAATTCTTGTGAGTGCGATTTACGAGGCGTAAATTTTACATGATACACTACGTTGGGGGAAGTGGCGATAAGTGACAAATTAAATTCCCGCTCTAACCGTTCTTTCACAATTTCAATATGCAAAATTCCCATAAATCCCAAGCGGAAACCAAATCCCAATGCTTTGGAAGTTTCACTTTGATAGTGAAAAGAAGAATCCGACAAATTGAGTTTTTCAAGCGCTTTGCGCAAAAGGGGGAAATCAGTCGTTTCTACCGGGAAGATGGAGGCAAACACAACAGGTTTAGCTTCTTCATATCCGGGCAAAGGTTGGGTAGCAGGATTATCGGCCAAGGTAATAGTGTCCCCCACTTGTACTTGGTGAATGTCTTTGATGCCTGCAGCCAAATATCCTACTTCTCCGGCAGACAATACATCACATTTGTGGAGTTGTTTGGGGGTCATAAACCCTACTTCTTCCACTTTATAAGTTGAACCGGAGGACATAAATTGAATATTTTGGCCCGCTTTGATAGATCCGTCCACAATGCGCAAATACATGATTACACCGCGGAAAGGATCATAATAAGAATCAAAAATAAGGGCACGCAAGGGGGATTGAATCTTCCCTTGAGGGGCCGGAATGTCGGAGATGATACGATCCAATAAATGTTCGATACCCATGCCGGTTTTAGCACTGACACGCTCCGCTTCGATAGGTTCACGCAAGATATCCCACAATTGCTCTTCGGAAGCGTCTGCATCAGATTGCGATAAATCTACCTTGTTCATTACCGGAATAATTTTAAGGCCTAAACTTTGTGCCAGATGTGCATGGGCAACGGTTTGGGCTTCCACCCCCTGGGAGGCGTCCACTAAAAGTAATACACCTTCGCAGGCGCGGAGTGACCGCGCTACTTCGTAAGAAAAATCTACATGGCCGGGGGTATCAATGAGGTTTAAGATATAATCTTTGTAGGCAATACGTACGGCTTTTGCTTTGATAGTAATGCCCCGTTCCCGTTCCAAATCCATACCGTCTAAAAGTTGGGCTTGCATCTTTCGCTTAGGAACGGTGCCGGTGTCTTCTAAAATACGATCAGAAAGGGTTGTCTTGCCGTGGTCAATATGGGCTACAATGGAAAAATTACGAATCTTCATGTTGGTTTTGCTCGATTAAATTACGGATTTCTTCGGAACTGCCCATTAACAGCGCAGCTTGCGCCAAGTCAGAGCAGGTATCAAAATTCAAATTGCGAATGGAATTTTTAACACGTAAATACATACGCGGGGTAACGGAAAGGCCGTCCACATGCCATCCAATAAGTAATGGTAACATTTTCGTGTCGGAGGCGATTTCTCCACAGATGGTCACACTCTTCCCGCGTTGGTGTGTGGTCTGAATAATATCGTGAATAGTGCGTCCTACAGCCGGATGGCAAGGATCATACATGTGCGCTACATCCGGGTTGACGCGGTCTACAGCTACGAGGTATTGGATTAAATCGTTTGTGCCAATAGACACAAAATCCAAGTCATTAATCATGCCGTCTAGGGCAATGGCAGCAGCCGGGACCTCAATCATGGCTCCCAATGCAATTTTATTTACAGGTTTCTTATTATCTTTTTCTATTTCGGATAAAACTTGCTCAAAAGCAGCTCGCACATGGCGTACTTCTTCTACGGAAGACACCATTGGAATCATGATGCGCACTTGGGCGGGAACTTCGCAAGCTACACGCACAATGGCGCGCAATTGAGTATGTAATAAGTCTGGGTTCTTAAGAAGTAACCTTACTCCGCGGCATCCCATGAAAGGATTGTCGTCCTCATCAATTTCATCTAAAGGGAAATCCGGCATTTTATCGGCCCCTAAATCAGCCAAGCGAATGGTAACGGGGCGCATATCAAAACGTTTGGCAACTGCCAAATATGTAGAATACTGGATATCTTCCGAAGGAGGCTGCGGGGTGTTCATGAACAAAAATTCAGTACGCAATAAACCGAGCCCGTCTGTGACCAATCGTTTATTTTCTTTTGTATCGGTACGCGGGTCATAATTGACGTACAGATTGATTTGATGACCGTCTTGGGTAATCCCCGGTAAATGGTTGATTGTTTTTAATAAGGATTCTGTTTTCTTTAACTCCCGCTGAATTTTACGATAGTTAGAAAGGGTATAACGGTCCGGGTTGATGACAAGGAGACCATTTTCTCCGTCGATAATAAGAATATCCCCATTTTTCACGTCTTTGGAAGCAGTGGACAAACCCACAACTGCCGGGATGTTTAAACTTTGTGCCAAAAGAGCCGTGTGACTGGTTTTACCCCCTAAATCTGTACAGAAACCGGTTACGTGGTTTTCCGGGAGGGCAATGGTGTCAGAAGGGAATAAATCATGCGCCACCAATAAAGAAGGAGTATGAATGGAAGCCAAAAACTCTTGTTTTCCTCCTACCAGATTGGCAGAAAGACGCTTGCCAACGTCAAAAATATCATTGCGGCGTTCTTTGAAAAAGGGATCTTCTATCTTGTCAAAATTAGCGGCCAGTTCTTGTAACGTAACACAAAGTGCGGAACGGGCGGAGAGGTGTTCTTTGGTAATTTTTTGAATGATGGAATTTTTTAATGCCGGATCTTGCAAAATTAGTTTATGAGTGGACATTAAATTAGCATATTCCGTTCCCAAAGAAGCTTGTACTTTTTTTTCACATTGGTCTAATTCTTCCGATGTTTTTTCAATGGCCCGCAAGATTTTTTGCAACTCGGCAGAAGCCTCTGCGGCGTTGATATGCTGCACGGGTACAATAATCTGCTCACCGGGTAGCAAAATGGCCGGACCGATGGCAATACCAGGACTTGCAGGCACACCTTTTAGTACAAGCATGAATTAAAATTCCTCGTTAAATTTGTTTTCAAATAAATTTTTTAGAGCGTCGGCAGCTTCTTTTTCATCTGCGCCTTTGGTTATTACTTGCACACTGGAACCGCATTCTGCGGCCAGCATCATTACGCCCATAATGCTTTTAGCATCAACGGAGATGTTGTCTTTTATAAGTTTTATTTCACAAACAAAATTAGCAGCTGTTTGTGCAATAAGAGCTGCCGGGCGGGCATGGATCCCTAAACGATTGATAATTTTAAGTTCTTGCTGTATCACGGTAACTCCCTATTAAAATAAACTAACCAAGCCAAACATCAGTACGGCAATCAAATAAATATAAAGATTGGCAACACGCAACTTGTGTGCCATCCAACTACACAAAATGAAAAACACCATTAATGTTCCACGGGCCATGGCGTGGTAATTGGGCAAAGGTCCGGTTGCTTTGAAAAAGAAATACGCACCCAAGAATAACATCAAAAGTGCCAATAAAATACCAATCTTTTTGGCATAGTAAATAGTTTTGTTCCAATCGAAACAAATCAACCCGAAACAAACATTTTCTTCACAACGATACCCCAGCGAAATACCAATCCATTTCACGAATAAAGCCACCGAGTTGAACACTAACCATGCACTTAACAATGCTACCCAAATATAAGCAGACGGCTCTGTTTGTGCCAAGTCTGGTTCAAAAAAATTAATGTGCAGAAACAAACAAATAAACAGAGCTAAAAGTAGGGTAAGCGGTTTGAGAGAACCCCAAAAAAGGCGGTCCCCGATAGAAGCGGTAGTGATGGAAAGACTTCGGCGGGTATCTACCCATCGCAATAAGTTTTTTTGTACGTGATCGGAGGAGCGGTCTTTGGCAATTTTTTCTTCTTGCTTGGCTAAGGCTCCAAAGCAGAAGGAAGCCATTACCGGATGTGTGTTAAAAGTTTCCAGATAACGTTCCAAAACAGAGGGTAATTGTTGGGGATTTTCCTTATACAAATACTTAAGCCAGGGCCACATTATGAACGTCAGCCCAATGTTTTGATATCTTACATAATTCCAACTGGTCTGAAGGAAAAATGATCGCAAAAATAATTGCAATTGCAATGTGAATTTCATATTTATTTTGTTTTTAGGCGGAACGAATACAACAAGGTTGTAATCCCAATCCACGGGACCGCCATGAATGCCAATTTAAACGCCAGGAGGGACTGTTCCGGCAAATGAGGCAGTAGCCATTTGCACAAAGCAGTTCCTGCTATAATAAATAAACTAAATAATAAAAAGGTGGATGCAAAAGAAGTAAGTAACGAAAGGAAAACCGTACGATTAATTAACCGGGGTTGTTCCATGATCTTTTTTTCCCAATTGCCAATCCAACGGCAACGAATTTTACGTACAGAACGTTCCGCATACGCAAAAGCAAAGGCGGCCAGTACCCCTAAAAAGAAAGCTACGGGGAGGGGAGTTCCTAAAAAATTTAGCGCCAACGTAACAGCACAACAGCCTACTGCACTGGGAGGCAATACTCCGCCTAAAGGATTAATATCGGAAAACAACAATTCGGTAAAAATTCCTACCTGTAAACCGGCTATTAAATCGCCGGTTAAAAGGGAAAGTAACGGACCGGCAATAATTCCGCGAGAAAAAGTAAGTTGGAAAGCATAAGTGGTGTCTAGTTCCAAAACAGTGGCAAATAAACAAAGAAGAAGTAAAGTGGGACTGGTCATCCTAACACCTCTAGCACAGAGATCGATTGCGACGTTGGCACAGCACGGGTTTCAATGGTAATTCCTAAATCCCGCACCAGTTTTAGCAAACGTTTGTCTTGATTATCCAAGAAAACGTTGTCGTCTAATTTTTGTGCGTTTTCTTTAAAATGCATTCCGCCTATATTTAGAGATTTAATTTGCAAGCCATCTTCAATCATGTCTGTAAATTCCTGCAATGTGCCCATTAACAAAAAAATGCGTTGTTTGGCATCCAAGGCATAACGCATGCAATCGTGTGAATCTAAAATTGTAAGCTTGTATTCATAGGGTAAACTAAGGCGCAACAGGCCGCGATTAAGCATGGCCGCACGGCTCTTGGAAACGGGGATGAGTACTTCATCCACGTTGAGCTCCGGCAACCACGCTTGCACGATTTGACCGTGAATTAAACGATCATCTACGCGGGCAAAAACAATAGGCATATTTCTCCTAAATCAATAATTCCGTTGCGTTAATGACGGCACGTTTTCCATCAGCTTCAATTTTTTCGGCCAATTCTTTAGTAGATAATTTTTTACGGCTGTTGATAGCTGTTAACAACATGCTCAAATTCAGCCCGGTGATAACATAACAATTGGACAAATCTTTGCTGGCTGTCAAAGAAATATTGGTGGCACTGCCACCGAATATATCGGTCAAGATGAGGGCACCGTCTTGGCAAGTTTCCAGTTGGGCTTTTAATTTGGCAGCTTCTTGTTCTACGGAAGCCACGGTAGTCACTGCAAAAGTGGCAAATCCTTCGGCCGGTTTGCCGATAATTTGCGCTGCAGTATCTAGCATTTGTTGGGCAAGATTGCCATGTGTAACCAGAATAATATTTACCATATGTTATACCTCTATATCTCTGTGAAATTCGGAAGCAGTTAACCCCATTTTGTTTAAGCGGCGTGCAATTTCATGTGCCATAAAAACACTTCTGTGTTGACCGCCTGTGCAACCCATGGCAATGGTAAGATAACTTTTTCCTTCTTGAATATATTTAGGAATCAAGTATTGAATTAAATCTACGAATTTATCAATAAATTCATGTGTTTCTTTAAAAGAAAGAATGTAATCTTGAACGGGTTTGTCCAGCCCGGTTTTTTCTTTTAAATCGGCCACGTAATAGGGATTAGGTAAAAAGCGTACGTCCATTACAATATCGCAATCTTGCAAAATACCGTTTTTGAATCCGAAAGAAGCCACAGAGATTTGCATTTCCCCTTCGCGGGTATATCCTAATAAAGCGGAAAGTTTTTCTTTGAGTTCTCCCAATTTCAAATTGGAAGTATCAATTACTTTGTCAGCCAAGGAGCGAATGGGGCTCAGTGTTTTGCGTTCATGCGAAATGGCAGCAGATAATTTTTTGTGAATAGGATGGCGATGCTTTGTTTCAGAAAAACGCCGGATCAAACAATCTTCGGCGGCATCCAAGAACAACACTTTTACTATAAAATCATCGGCAGTCATGCTGTTAAGCATTTTTGGCAACTCTTTTAAGCGGTCTCCTTCGCGCACGTCAATTCCTAGGGCGATATCTTGCCGGCTTCCGGAGGCGCGCAGATAGTCAATAAAATGCTGGAATAAGGCGATGGGCAAGTTGTCCACGCAGAAAAACCCGAAGTCCCCAAAAATTTTTAATGCTTGGGATTTTCCTGCTCCGCTCATGCCGGTAATAATAAAGATACGGCGTTTTGTATTATTTGCCATGATTTCCTTTTTTCATTTTATCTAAAATTTTTTGACTAAATTCTTTGGCCGAGAAAATTCCTTGGCTTTTGAGTTGCTGGTTCAAGGAAGCTACCTCTATTAAAACAGCCAAGTTGCGCCCCGGTGTAACCGGTAAATGCAAGGAGGGAACTTCCACGCCTAAAATGTCGGTCGTCTTTTGTTCAACACCTAAACGGTCAATGGGTTGTTTGGTAGGAGAGGTTAAAAATACCTCCATATCAATATTGGTTTCTTCCAATGTGGACCCTACCCCGAACAAAAGAGGTACATCCAAAATTCCCAGTCCACGTACTTCCATATAGTGTTTGAGCATTGCTGGACAAGAACCCACTAAATATCGGCCCCATCTTTTTTGTACTTCCACCACATCATCTGCCACTAAAATGTGACCGCGTTTAATAAGCTCCAAAGCGCATTCGCTTTTACCGATACCGGCATCTCCGCGGATGAGTACCCCAATACCGCTTACACGCACCAACACGCCGTGGATGTGCGTGATGGGGGAAAGTTTTTCATCTACAAAACGGGAAAATTCCGCCATAAAAGCGGAAGAATCCATGGTTGTTTTCAAAACGGGAACATCTGCGTTCAAACACCCTTTACGTATAGCCGGCAACGGGTCCAAGTCCCCGGTCATTACAATACAGGGGGCAGTTCCTTCGCTTAAAATTTTGGTGATGTTTGCACGCAGACGGGTTTTGTTTTCTTTTAGACAAAACTCATATTCGCTGTGGCCGAAAACTTGTACGGAATCGGCACGGAAATTGGTAAGTTGACCGCTTAAGGCTAATCCCGGGCGGTTGACGCTGGGCTGGACAATTTCGCGGTGGATATAGCGTTTACCGCAAACTAACTCCAAGTGAAGGGCTTTCACTTGGAGTAGTTCTGCTACGGTAATAGATTTGGTAAATTCCACCACCGCCCTCCGGCTTATTTCTTTTTAATCGGTTTAATTAAACCGTATGTGCCGTCCAACCGTTTGAAAATAAGGTTGATTTGTTTGGAAGATTCGTCTAAGAACATCCAGAAGGAATAACCCAACCGTTCCATTTCATAGGCGGCATCTTCCGGGTTCATAGGGGAAACTTCCACTTGTTTAATGACGGAAAACTTAACGTCATTTTGCGGCATGATGACAGGTTCAAATGCTTCTACTTCCATATTTTTTACGGATTTTTTAGAAGATTTGCGGTTTTTTACTTTGTTTTTGAGTTTTTTAGCTTGGGCTTCTGCTTTGGTAGCGGCGGCGTCGATGGCTTTATATAGGTTGTTTTCCACGGCGCTGGCGTTAATAGTAGATTTGGCCCCTGTGTATAAAATGATTTCCGCGCGTTGGTTAATTTTTTTCTCTACAGAGATAAGCACTTGAGCGGAAACGATATTGTCAAAAAAGTTTTCCACTTTGCTTACACGCGTATTGATGTATTCTTTGATAGCGGCAGTTAATTTAATGTTTTTTGCCGTAATTTTAATATCCATATACTCCTCCGTTGGTCATTACGAGAGAATACCCCCGTATTATCATTAAATCATTATTAGGGACGCGTTGTCAACGAATAGTTCGCGCCCGCGCGTACGGAACAAAAACCAATCCCCCTGTCCCCTATTTGGGGTGCACAAGGAAATTACGGGTAGATATTAGAATTCTTTGGTGAGCCTCCAAACCCTGCAGATACGAATAGTATAAAGAATTTTTTTATAAAATCAAGGCTGATTTTTGTTACTATAATAGCAGATAGTTGCAGTAAAATAGCCCCAAAGTGGTTTCTATTTTGCTTTTGATTAAAAGATTCTCTTTCGGACACCGTGATTATGCTTCTAAGATTAAATAAAGAGGATAATATCTCTGTTTTGAATGGTAAAGACCCGTCTATAGATGGTATACTTAAAAAATGTTTGGCAGGAAAGGACAGCGGAAAAATCACTGTGTGCATAGCTACAGACTATGCGGCAGGAAACTATGGGGATTTATTGGCCCGATATATTGTAGAGCAACTATCCGGCAAAGCGGTGGTAAAATATCCGGAAAACAACATTTATCATTTGGATTCGGTGGGTTCTGTATTAAACAGAAATGAAATGTGTTCAAATGCGGTGGTGTGGGGAAGCGGTTTTTTGTCACCGCAAGCTTATTATAAGATAAAGTTAACGAAGTTTAGGCAATGGATTCGGCGAAAAACCGGTCGGCCGCTCTACTTGGCCGTAAGAGGAAAATTAACGCGGGAAATCTTGCTTAAGTCTGGGTATCAATGCCCGGCAGTTTATGCGGATCCGGCTTTGGTAATGCCTCAAATTTATTATCCAAAGCAAACTAAAAAATTTGAACTGGGTATTGTGTTGCATTGGTCCCAGGAAAAATTTATTCCTCTATTTGAAAATATTCCCGGAGTTAAAATAATTAATATCAACCGGAAATATGAAACCCTGAATACATTTGTAGATGAAATTTTGCAATGTAAAGCGGTGTTGTCTTCTTCCTTGCATGGCTTGATAATAGCCAATGCTTATAAAATTCCCTGTGTGCGTTTGAAGATTTTGAACAACCCGATTGCTGCCAGTGAACACAAAGATGATTTTAAATTTGAAGATTATCTCTCCGGACTGAATAGTTGTAAATGTGAAAAGGATAAAGCAGATTACATTTTTAATACATTATTTTTAAAACCCGGGAAAGAGCAATGTGGGATTTTAATAAATCAAGTTCAAACCAAAGCAACGGTGCCGGATTTTAAGATAGATCTAACACCTCTCATACAAGCATTTCCTTTTTTGGCGGAGCGGTACAAGGGCCGTAAGTTTATTATTGATTAACAGTTGTTTTGAAAAATAAAAACCCCCGACGGAAGTCGGGGGTTTAAGTTTAGTAAACTTATTTGGCGTTTACCATTTTGGCTCTGGAAATATCGCCTTTTTTGTCTAAGAAATACAAGTATCCTTTTTCTTTTTTGATACCGCATTTTTCGACTTTTTTCGGTTTACCACCTTTTT
>JAEEGL014535732.1_pt1 | contig 74219 bp, 64 predicted proteins | sample 9134231 | NCBI WGS metagenome assembly JAEEGL01 (sample SAMN16246548, study PRJNA631951) | gut metagenome | biome: gut microbiome; feature: rumen; material: fiber-attached | host: Bos | place: Iran: Karaj | collected 2018-10 | reverse complement strand
TAACGGCGCCGTGAAGACCTACAAGGTGATCGTCAAGTGATCGTCGAGTGATTATCTTTGAGGGCCGCAAGATTTTTTTAAAGCCCTATTTATTATTCCGAGAGATCCCCAAAAGCCAGCCTGGCTTTTGGGGATCTTCTTTGCTTTTATATAGGATATCCTGGTTTTTCCTATTCCTTCCTATATTTTCCTAGTTTTTCCTTGCTTTTTTCTCGCTTAATCGGATTTTTGCACTATCTTTGCAGAAACAGACTCGTAAAAACTTATCAATATGCTCAGATTTTTCAAAACCTTTGTTTTGACATGTGTGATGGTCTTGTCAAGCAGCCATCTGACAGCTCAGCAACTGGCGTTCCCAGGAGCGCAGGGATGGGGACGTTTTGCCACTGGCGGACGGACAGGAACAGTCTATCATGTCACTAATCTCGATGACTCTGGAAAAGGGTCTTTGCGCGATGCTGTGAGCCAACCGCATCGCATTGTCGTCTTCGATGTGGCTGGCGTCATCAATATCAGCAGTCGCATCGTCTTCTCCAACAATCTCTATGTGGCCGGGCAGACGGCTCCGGGAGAGGGTATCACGGTCTATGGGGATGGCGTGTCTTTCTCTGGCTCTTCCAATATCATTGTGAGACACATGCGCTTCCGTATGGGAAAAGGCGGTTCGTCAGGAAAAGACTGTGCCGGTATCTCCAATGGCACCAATATGATTTTCGACCATTGCTCTTTTGCATGGGGACTCGATGAGGTGTTCTCCATTAATCCCGATGGAAAGGGCGACTTGCACAATGTCACGCTGATGAACTGCGTGTTCGGACAGGGATTGCTGACCCACTCCGCTGGCGGGTTGATCCAGGCCGACAGTATCACACTCTACCGTAACTTCTATTGCGACAACGCTACTCGCAACAACAAAGTGAAAGGCGCTCACCAGTATGTCAACAATATTGTTTACAACTGGAAAAATGGTTGCTACCTCATGGGCGGTGATTCTCAAGGGAAGAGTTTTGCCAATACACAGGGAAATCTCTTCATCAACGGACCTGCTGGAGGCGGTAACGCTTGCACGTCGGGAAACAGTGACTTCAATATATATGCCGCAGACAACTGGCAGGACAAGAACAGGGACGGACAACTGAATCCATACGAGATTCCACGTAGCGAGTATGGAGGAGGGCCGACGTTCAAAGAACAACCCTATCCTTATCCTGCGCTTGATATCGTATCTGGCAGTACACTCTTCGATGACCTGTTGCCCGTGGTGGGCGCGTCGTTGCCTTATCGCGACTATGTCGATTGCTATATGGTGGATGAATGCCGGTCTTTGGGAAATGACGGCGTGATTATCTCCACAGAGGATGTTCTGCCTTTCGGCAAGCCTTCTACATGGAAGGTGTGGGCTGGCAACACCCGGGTGGATACCGATGGTGATGGTATGCCCGACGAATGGGAGAAGGCCAATGGCACTGATCCTGCCAAAAATGATGCGATGACCAAGGCCGCCAATGGTTATGCGAATATCGAGAACTATATCAACAGCATCTCTGCTGAGAATGTCGATGCGTTCCTCCGTGCTCCGCAGATTTTGGAGCAGACTGACGCCTCACCGACGTCCATCTCCATCGGATGGCGTGACTGGACTGTCGGCGAAGAGGGCTTCATCGTAGAAATCGGTCAGGACGGCGCCTTTACGGAGGTGGCTCGCACGGCTGCAGATGTCACGTCGTTTGTCATCAACAAAGATCTCCAACCTGGTGCTGTCTATCAGGTGCGCGTATGCGCTTTCAAGGGGGAGGAAAAATCTTCATATGCCACGGCAGAGATGAAAACCTCTCTGGAAGAGACGGAACTGGTCGATGTCGACCAGTTCTCACCCGACTACACCTGGAAGGGGGGCAACGGCTCTTGGGACACCTCCTCCGAGGCATGGCAGGAAGGGGTTTATCAGGACGGTGCCAAGGTGCTCTTCCCGATGGATGAGGATGCGACAATCAGTCTGAATACCACGGTGTCTCCTGCTGCTATCGTGGTGAAAGGGGATGCCGCGCTGACTATCTCCGGAACAGGGAAAATCAGTGGCGAAGGTTCGCTCAACAAAGCCGGAAAAGGAACGCTGACCTTGATGACAGACAACGACTATACGGGAGCTACTGTCAACAGAGGAGGAGAGGTGTCATTTGCCTCACTGAAGAATGGCGGACAGCCGAGCAGCATCGGAGCAAGTCTCGACTATGCGCAAAACTGGGTGTGGTATGGTGGTACCTGGCGCTATACGGGGGCTACGACGACCACCAACCGCAGCGCGATGATTTATAAGGATACGGAACTGAATATCGACAATCAGGGCACCACCATCAATATGAATGGAAAAATGGAGGGACAAGGTGGTCTTATCCTCGATGGAAAAGGCACACTGCAACCTTCCACAAAAGATTTCTTCTCTTACTCAGGTCCGACCATCGTGAGAGGGGGTATCCTTAAACTCAATGGCGTGTCGAAGATGTGGAGTGATAAGATGTGTAACTTAGGCTCATCCTCCAAACTGGTGCTCGCTGGTGGGGAGTTCCGCACACAGGACTCCAATGACACATATGCCACGTATGACTTCCCGATAGAGGTCGTTGCTGATACTTATTCCAAGGTGTATTTCTGCCGCAACTGTTCGATCAAGAGCAATGTGACGGGCACTGGTACTGTGGAATGGGAATCCAATTGGGTGCGTGAGTATATCAATGGTGACTGGAGAGATTTCTATGGCACATTGGTGGCCCGTGGTACAGGTACCTCGAGCAATGGTTCGCAGCTGATGCTTAACAACAGCAGTTACAGGGGAATGCCCAACAATACCATCACGCTCAAAGGGAATATCCGTGTCATCTATTGGGGCACTAACGGTGAACTATACCTCGGCGGATTGAGCGGTGACGCCAGTTCTTTCCTCAGCGGCTCAAGCAAAAACACAGCAGGACATGTGATGACATGGCATGTCGGTGGGGCTGGTACCGACGAGACCTTTGATGGGGTTATCGACAACTGTGCCAGCAGCACGGCTTCCAAATATGATGGAACGACCAACATCATCAAAGAGGGATCTGGCATCTGGCGACTCACAGGCACCAATATCTATAAAGGATACACCACGGTGAATGGGGGAAAACTGATTGTCAACGGAAAGAACAACGGTACCGGTGCCGTGACGGTGAACGAAGAGGCTGTCTTGGGCGGAAAAGGGTCCATCGCCGGTGCGGTTACCATCAAGTCGGGTGCCTCTATCGTTCCTGGTGACGACAACGTGGAAGGGGCTCGCCTGACGATTGGCGGAACGCTGACCGTGGCCGAGGGTGGTATCGTCAGCATACCGGCCAACGCTTCCACTTGCAATACACTCGCCGTGAAAGGCAATGTGGCTTTGGCCACTGGGGCCATTCTCAAAGTGGCTGACGGCAAACTGGAGGAGGCGCCTTATAACGCCACAGAATATAAGGTGCTTGATGTCACTGGTACCATCACTGGCACCTTCGCGGAAATCATTCCCGCCATTCCTGGAGATGGACAGACATGGGACTTGAGCCGACTCTATACAGAGGGCGTCATCAAGGTGGTTGGGGGCAAGGAGAATCCCAACGACAATCCCGACCCTGATCCTCACGGCGGAAAGGAAAAGAAAACGGCTTTGCTCACTTGGGGCAACATGTCTACCGACTCTTACGACAATAGTGGAGTCAACAATATGCTGGTGGGCGTGGTGGATGATGACGCGGAAGATTTCACCATGGTGCTGACCGGCAACCTGACAAAGGCATACAACGCCGCAGACAAAATTAATGTCGTCTACAACGGCAATACCATCTCCCGTACGACCATCAAATGCTCTAATGGCGCAGAGAATACCATCTTCCTGCCTAATAAGGCCAAGGCCACGAAAATCACCATCTGGAGTTATACCAACGTCTCCACTCCCAACCGCACCAGTTATTGGGCGCATGTGGGGGGTGTCGACTATGCAGAGGAGCAGTCGGTCATCTTGCAGCCATCCAAGGATACCAGTTCACCTGTGGAAGTGAGTTTCGACCTCAACGATCTGGCTGAGTCGGTGGCTTTCCGCAATACAGGTGAACAGCAGTGCGTCATCATCGGTATCGAATATTATATCGATGACAAGACGGGTATCACCTCCATTTCAGGAGGCACACCCTCAATGGTTGAGTATTATACGCTTTCGGGTGAACGGGTGAATACGCCGCATGATGGTATTTTCCTCATGCGTGTCACCCTCTCTGATGGCAGGGTAATGACCAAGAAAGTGGTTTTTTAACCTCGGATTCTGAAAGACCTTTGTCTTTGAAACCTATTTTTGTGGGTGCCTGTTCAGGCACCCACAAAAATTTTGTAGCATTTTCCATTCAGGTGCACGAGATACATTCCCGGGGGCACTTGAAGGGTAGTGTCTTCTTTGATAATCTCTTCGGTGATGGTACGGCCGTTGATGTCGGTGATGGTTAGCGGGGTAGCGTGGTCCACGCCTTCTATCTTGATGCTTCCCTGTGTGTGATAGACTTTGGCTTCATGGCCTGTTGTGGTTGCAGACAGACCATCGCTGAGCATCACGCGAAGTACACCGTTGGTATAAAGGGTAGAGGTGTCCCATGCCAGACCGTCGCCAGGGGTATCGGGGTAGATATGGGCGAAGGTGCCCTTGATGGTCTTGGCTGAAAGCAACGACAATGAACTGCCAGCGGTATATTGGCCTTTGAGCAGGGTCAGATACAGATCTCCATTGAGTTGCAATGTCTCTCCGCAGACGAGTTTGTCATTGGTATTACTGATGCGGTTGACCTCGATCTCCAACTGGCAGCCTTCCTCAAAGGTGACGTTGTTTTTGAGACTCAGTGTGCCGACGGCTTGGTCGCCAGGAGCAATCTTACCACCGCTTTTCACCACCACAGGTGCTTCTGTCGAACCGCGGCCGGATAATACTGCACCATCGAAGATGGTATAGGCTGCGGGTGTGAAATAGGTTCCGGTGTGGTCCTTGTCTTTGCTGTGTGTACCGTTTTGTATCAGCATACCGGCAGTGATGTCGGTCTTGCCGAGGTATTTCTGCGCTCCCGTGAGCCGCCAGATGCCATCTCCTTCTTTGACGATATGGGTGCGGCCGATACGGCTGCTGTGCTCGATGCCGTTGGTGATTTTGCCGTTGAAGGTCTCGTCGGTGCCGATGCCGCCCACGCACCAGGTCACCACACCACCGTCTTTTTTGATGAAACAGCAGGCGAGTGTGGTAGTGCTGCTCCCAGAGAGCGCACCGATGTGGTAGGTCTTGCCTGTCTCACCGCGCATTTCCAGTGCTCCTTCCAGCACAAGGCGACCGTTGGGGATGCCGCCATATTTGGCGTTGTAGACGTAGAACTGGTTGCCTTGATTCCCTTTCTGTTTGGCTGTCACCGTTCCATAGTAATTGCGCCAATCGCCTTGGTAAAACTCTCTGAGGTATTCCACCTCAATGGTGAGGTTGCCATTGCCGGAAAAACTGTTGTTCACGTAGGTGCGCTTGTCGATATGGAGGTAACTCTCTTTTTCTCCGTTCACCTCCACGGGGAAGTTGAGATAGCCGTCGGCGTTGGCGTCGCCGCCCGTCGTGCGGAAGCGGCCTCCTTCGAGAATCAGTTTCCCGTTGATGGCTGGTTGGTTGCCGATTTGGTCCTTGCCTCTCAGTTCATAGGTGCCACCACGGACGATGGTGTTGCCCGTGTAGGTGTGCAGACCGTATGCCTGTGACAGGGTGCCTTCACCATCCTTGATGAAGTCGCCGTCGCCACTCACCGGACCGGTAAAGGTCACGGTGGCATTGGCGTTGTTCACACAGAAGGTGGAGGTGGTCTGTAGTGCCACTTCACGGTTGGTGCTCACAGTGCCTCCCGTGTATTTCACCGTGCCGCCATTCCATATCCAGTTTTGTGAGGTACCTATAGAACTGCTCAAACCTCCGTTGGTCAGTTTGCCGATCTCGAGTGTGCCGTTCCAGACGACCGTACCACCGCTATATGTGTTGTTGTTGCCCAATTTCAACAGACCGTTGCCGGCAAGGTTGACCGAACCGCTGCCGCCGATGATTCCGTTGATGGTATAGTCTTTGTCTCCTTTCACCATCACGGCTCCCGGACTGACGGTGCTCGTTATTTGGATGGTTCGGTTTTCACCTTCCTCATCAAGGAGCACGTTCTTACCGTCACTGTAGAGACCTTCGCGCCAGTTGTCGGCCTCTGTGTCCCAAATGTTGGAGAGATTGCCTTGCCAGGTGAGGTCTGGCTGATAGGTGTTCGGGTCGATGCAGACAAGGGGAACGGTCTTCGTCTTCACCGTCAGTTCATTGGTGTAACCAGAAAAACTGGAGTCATCAAAGGCTTTCACCCTGAAGGTGTAGGAGGTGAGTGGGGTGAGGTCCTTGACTGTTATCGTGTGGATGTCCTTCTCCGTCCTGGCGATTTCCTGGAAACTGCCGTTGATTTTTTGTTCCAGGATATAACCTTTCTCATGGTCGGTGAAGTCACGCCAAGAGAGCGTGATCTGGTCTTGGGTGACCTGAATGGCTTTCAAGGCGACGGGTGCCTTGAGGTAATATTGTGACTGTGAGGATCCTATGCTGTTGATATAGTGCTCGATGTTGGCATATCCCTCACGGATGACCATCGCGTCATCTTTCGACGGATTGGTGCCGTTGCTCTCTTCCCACCAGTCGGGCATGCCATCTCCGTCGCTGTCTTTACGGTCATCGCCATCGGGATGGCCATTCCACAGATGCCAGTTGAGTGGGGTGCCGATGTCAAGTGCTGACTCGTCGCTGATGATGTCGCCCTCAATGCCTAATGACCGCACATCACTGATCAGCAACAGGTCGAGGTCATCGCGGTAGGGGAGACAGGCGCCTACGGTGGGCAAGAGATCATCTGCCAGTAGCGAGGCGGACACTTTGGGAAGGACAGGATAGTCGTAGGGCGTCTGATGGAACGTCGGTCCGCCACCATATTCACTCTCTGCGATGGGGCGTGGGTCGAACACACCATCTTTGTTGCCATCCAACAGGTTGTCGATGGCATAGATGTTGTAGCGGGCGTTGGCACCGCTGAAAGCGTTGGCTTTTCCCGTGGGTCCGGTGATAAACAGGTTACCCTCAGCATTGGCGTATGATGTTCCTTCTGAGTCGCCGCCCATGATATAGGCCGCCGTCTTCCAGTTGTAGACGATATTGTTCACATATTGGTGCCTGCCTTTGAACTTCGGATTACGGGTGTCGTTGTGAATATATAGCGTGCGGTAGATGCTCACATTGTCGGTCTGTATTAGTCCACCGGCAGAGTGACCCATCAACCCTTGGCTGATGATGCAGTTCTGGATTGTTATGTCGTGGGCATTTCCACCGCTGATGGAGAACGTCTCATCACGTCCCCATGCCACCGAACAATGGTCGAAGATCATATTGTTGCCGTCGGCGATGCTGAGGGCATCGGCTCCCGATGTGCCCACCACGCCCATCCGCAAGCGCAGGTGGCGGCAGATGGTGTTGTCTGCTCCAGAGAATGACAGACCGTCGCCATAGATGGTGATGCCCTCGCCTGGGGCTGTCTGTCCGGCGATATAGATGTTTTTGCTGACGGCGATACGTGAGTTGATACGGATGACTCCTCCAACATCAAAGACGATAATGCGGTTGGGACGGCTTACGGCGTCGCTGAATGAGCCTGTACCGCTGTCATTGAGGTTGGTCACATGGTAGACACTGCCGTTACGGCCGCCGGTGGCGTAGCGCCCCCATCCTTCAGCACCAGGGAAGGCGAGTGTCTGACCGATGGCGTTGATAGATCCGAGAAGGATGACCATGCCTGTGATGGCCAGTACCTTGAGGGATGATGGACGTTTCATATCTTTATAATTGTGCTATTAACAGGTTTTGTGCCCAATAGCAAAGGATGCCGGCCAGATAGCCCACAAAAGCGATCCATGTGATCCTTTTCATATACCAGCCGAAGGTGATTTTCTCCAAACCCATGACGATCACTCCGGCGGCGGAACCGATGATGAGCATCGAACCGCCCACACCGGCGCAGTAGGCCAGCAGTTGCCAGAAAATGCCGTCGACGGCCATCGCACCCTCACTGGCCACTGGATACATTCCCATGCAGCCTGCCACCAAAGGCACATTGTCGACAATGCTCGACAGCACGCCGATGATGCCGTTGATGAGATAATAGTTTCCGCTGAATGCCTGGTCGAGTCCTTCACCGAGCATGGTGAGCACGCCGATGGTCTCCAGACAGGCGACAGCCATCAGGATACCTAAGAAAAAGAGGATGGTCGACATGTCGATGTGGGAGAGCACATGGGTGACTCTCTTCTGCATGGCTCCTTTCTCTTCTTTTTCACGCAGACGGTAGTAGAACACCTCGGTCACTGTCCAGAGAACGCTCAAGACGAGCAGGATGCCGACAAATGGGGGCAGATGGGTGATGCTCTTGAAGATGGGTACGAAGATCAGACCGCCTACGCCCAAAAAGAACACGACCTTGCGCTGAAAAGTAGTCAAGTCGCTTGCAGCGACTGTCTGCGACTGGGAGGAGGTAAACGTGAGGGATCCCTTCAGACTCAGACTAAGAATATAGGCTGGGATCATCATGGAGATGAGTGAGGGTATGAAAATCTCAGAAATGACACCTGCTGCGGTGATCACACCTTTGTTCCATAGCATGATGGTGGTCACATCGCCGATAGGGGAGAAGGCACCACCTGAGTTGGCTGCGATGATGACAAGGGAGGCGTAGATGATACGGTCTTTTTTGTCGCTCACTAATTTGCGAAGGATCATCACCATCACAATACTGGTAGTCAGGTTGTCGAGGATGGCAGAGAGGATGAACGTCATGAAGGCTATGCGCCAAAGGAGGGCGCGTTTGCTCTTGGTGTGCAGGGTGTCACGCACGAAATTGAATCCTCCGTTCTGGTCGACCAATTCCACGATGGTCATGGCGCCCATCAGGAAAAATAGCGTGGTCGATGTGCTGCCCAAATGATGCTCAATGACTTCACTCACGGCTTGCGACACCTGATTGCCTACGGCATGAGAGATGTATTGCCCGGGGTCAATCATAAACAGTGTCCAGCAGATGACGAACATGAGAAGGGCAATGGCTGCCTTGTTGATTTTTGTCACACTCTCAATGGCAATGAAGAAATAGCCGATGATGAATGCGATGACGATAGCGATGGTTAATGTTGACATGATGAGATTTGGCTTATGATGAGATTTTGATTATTTAGTAGACATTATCGCTGCAAAATTACTAATATTTGATGACTCTCACCCCTATTTTTTGCCCAAGTAATACGAAAAAAAGGGAGAATCGCTCTCTTGATAGAAAACCTGATCTTTTCTATTGGTATCCAGCGGTTATGTTTGTTGCGTTGCCAATGCAACAGACGAGACAGAGGGCTCTTCGCCTGCATTCCTCCCATGTGTCGCCTGCGTTCCCACATGCCCTCCATAAGTGCAAATATGGTCTTTTCATCTACAAAAAATGATTTTTTGAATTGTAAGGAAAAAAAATATTTTGATGAACATCGCTGTCTGGATGATGAAATGGCCGCTACGGATGATGAACTGAGAGAATTCCTTTTCTTTTGAGAAAACTGTTGCCAGAATGCTAAAAAAAAAGTATTTTTGTGGACGATGAAACTGATTTCTAATTGTTTTTGCCAGCGCCTGTTCGCCTTTTTCGTGTGGATCATTGGCGTGTCGATCGCATCGCTCGCCCAGGATGTGACCAGTAGTTTGAGTTATCGCCGTTTTACCACCCTCGATGGCCTGCCACAGATGCAGACAGAGGTGGTGTGGCAAGACACAAAGGGCTATATATGGATAGGCACGCTCTCGGGGTTTGCCCGATATGACGGTCGTGAACTGACACCTGTCATGAAAGGTAAACGCGAGAATATCGTGTCTTTCTGTGAGGTGGATGGCAAGGTTCGGGCGCTGAATTTCCGGAGACAGTGGTTTGTCAACGGTGACGAGGTGGAGAAGCATCAGGTGGACCCCGATTGGCATTGGCTCATCAATAACTTCAATGCCGTTGATTTACCCAATGGCTTAGCGATATTGGAAGACGAGCAAGAGACCCACCGACGGCTTTGCCGCATGGTGGATGACCGTTTCGAGACACTGATGTCGGATACCTTGTTGGACTTGATGACACCCGACCGCAAACTTTTCATCGATAGCACCACCTTTTATATCCCCACTGATCAGGGGCTGTTTGTGACCGACCAGCGGCTTTCACGCCTGCTCTCCCTGAAAACGGATGTGTTCTCTCTTTATCGTCAAGGAAAAACACTTTATGCGTTTGCCGCTGACGGCATCTATACGGTGAGCCAACAGGGTTTGGCGCTTCTCTGTGCCTATTCCTTTGATGCCCCCGACTATGGTTTGCTGGTAAGACCCGACCGGCGTGGACGACTGGTGATCGCTGACAGTCATTCCTTATACTTGTATGACGGGAAAAAGGTCAGCAAGGTGGCAGATGGATTCAATCTGATCAAACATATCCTGATCGACAGTTGGGGACGCCTATGGGTAGCCACTTACCAGGGACTGTACTGCTATTTCATCATGGATTTCACCAACCATCGTCTCACCGACAACAATGACATCGTCAGGGCGATGGCCTTCGATGACAAAGGTCGGTTGGTGGAGGGTACGCTCAATGGCAAGATATTGATTGACGGCAAGGTCGTCAGTGAGTTGGAAGGTGATTTCTTTATCCCGGGCAGTGCCGTGGTCGACGGCAAGGTCTATCTGGCGGGAAAAGAAGATATCCACATGATCGAGGACGACCGTGTCGTCGGATTAGGACTGCCTTACAGCCGTTACCAATTTGTCACAGCTGCTTTCGGACAGGTGGTGTTCGGTACACGACAGCAGGTGATGGCATATCATCCCATGACAAACACCATCGACACACTGAGCAACGATATCCTCCATCCGTGGTGCGCTGTCGCCGATGCACAGGGCAGTCTGTGGGTGGGGGCCAGCACAGGACTTCATCACCTCATCCGGCAGTCGCCTTCACGTTGGATCACCCAGCATATGGATTATCCACAAAAACTGATTATCACCACGATGGATGGCGACAACCAAGGCCACCTCTTTTTCGCATCAGGGGATTCGCTGTTTCAGATAAGAAACAACGATATCGTTGAACTCAATAGTGTGCTTCCCCAACTATGCGGTCATGAAATACGGTCACTGCATGTCTCTCCTAAAGGCTATCTGCTTGTCGCCGTCATTGATGGCCTCTTCATCGCCCGCATCGGCAGCGACGATACGCTCAGCGACATCCATTTTTTCAATCATCAGAATGGATTCACCAATGTGGAACCGCAAAATAGTCCGATGGCGGAAAACGCTGATGGCACCGTATGGCTGACGGGATTGGAGGAGACGGCCTCTTTCCAGCCCGAGCATCTGATGGAATTCCGCCTGGAAGATATGTTTGTCGTTCCACCTAAGCGATGGTGGCAACATTGGTGGGTATGGGCCATTGCCATCTTGTTGTTGTCAGGGGCTGTGTGGCTGCTTGCCCGACATCAGGAACGGAAGCGCAACCGAAAAACCTTGCTTGCCTTGCAACGGGAGAAAGCACAGAAGGAGTTGCAAATCAGTGCTATCCGACTGAAATCCATCCCTCATTTCAATTCCAATGTGCTTTCTGGCATCGAGTATTATGTGATGAACCATTCGGTGAAGGAGGCATCCTACTATCTGGGTCTATATTCCAAATTCACCAACGCCACCCTGGCCGACATCGACCGCCCCGCACGTTCGGTGAAGGAGGAGGTGGACTATGTGGAGAGTTATCTGAAGTTGGAGAAGATGAGATATGGGGAAAAACTGTCGTATCAGGTGGATGTGGACAAGGATGTGGACCCGTGTATATTGCTTCCCAATATGTTGCTGCATACCTACTCCCAGAATGCCATCAAGCATGGGATCGCATCTAAGGAGTCACCAGGAAAAGTAGAGATCAAAATATCCCGGAAAGAGGAACATGGGCATGAATGGGTGGTAGTGGCCGTCACCGATGACGGTATAGGACGAGAAGCGGCGGCAAAAGCCAACCCCGGAACAAGCAAGAAGGGACTCGTTATCCTGCAAGAACAGGTGGAATTGCACAACCAGATGAATCCTTTGCATATCCGTCAGCGGGTATTCGACCTGAAAGATGAGCAAGGACGCCCTCTGGGCACACGTTATGAGATGGAAATTCCCAAGGACTATCAATATACTATTTAATGAAGTAATGAATACCAATCATATCAGTACGATTGTCGTGGAAGATGAGCGCCTGCCAAGACTGGCATTGCTGCAGAAACTGGAGGCTTTTTATCCCATCATCGAGGTGGTGGACAGTTGCGACAGTTACAGCAAGGCGCTCAGCAGCATTCTACGCCTGAAACCTCAGCTCATCTTCCTGGATATCCAACTGCAAGGACAAAATGCCATGCAACTGCTGGAGGAACTGAAAACACTCATGCCGCTGCCCTATGTCATCTTCACCACGGCTTATAATGAGAGAGACTATCTCCTGAGAGCCATCAAATTGCAGGCGGTGGACTATCTGTTGAAACCCATCGGTCAAGATGAACTGGAGTTGGCCATCGGAAAAGTGGTCAAACTGCTGGAGCAGAATGTTGACGACGAGGAGGAACAGCCAGGTAAGTGTTGGTTCAGAACCGCTACAGGACACCTGTTCGCTTCCGTTGAAGATATCGTGTATATCAGGTCTGATGGGAACTATTCCGTGGTGGTCACTACCACCGATCAGGTGATGGTGATGGAGAGCCTGTTGGCCATCGAACGCCGGCTGAAAAGCGGACTTTTCCTGCGTGTTGACAGAAAAAACATCATCAATAAAAAAATGGTCTATAAAATTAACTCACAAAACAACACCTGTCTGTTTCTCGCCGCAAATGGATCAAAATATGAACTGCGCCTTTCAAAACGGGGTGTGGAAACGCTGCTCGAGGTGATGGCTTTATAATGAATACGATGACCATCGTCTGTGAAAGTCTGTGAAAGATATGAAAACACCATCATTTTTTTCAGCAGATTATGATTTGGCAACGATTATTTTTGTATTTTTGCAACGATAAATACCCTTCTGGGGAGTTGCATTCATTCATGCTGACAGACCTGGGTTGCCCTTGATGGTGACTTGGAGGGTGATCATTTCTCCTATAAATTGAAAGTTGATGGTCATGAGAGTTTTTAGTTTTCTGATCGCTGCGTTGATGGCATTGAACTTCTTCGCACAGAACAAGACGTATAGTGTCACCATGTATCCTCAGAATAAAACAGCTATGGTGACGCTTAATGATGGCAGGACAGTGAAAGCCGCTAATTCTAACATCTTCATGAAAAATGCGGCATTGATTTATCTACAAGGTACTGAAATCAAAGAGGCGAGAATGGACATCATCGCCAAAGTGGATTTCGATGACAGAAAATTTGTCAATATAGAGAACAAACTGGCTTATTTTGTCGATTCCATCGGAGGAAACAGCCTCTATTGTATCGAACTGATTGACATGGATGCCTATAAGCGCAACCTGCAGAACAATGTCAATTTCACCCATATCGACCTGTCGAGTGAGAGACTTGAGTCCAATGTCAACAATCTCAATACCGAAGAGGATTTCCAGTTGCCGATCTTTAAACATTTCTATTTCGTGCTTAACGGGAAAGTGATCCAGGCACACGACAGGGAGCTATACCGTGCGCTCGACAAGGAAAAATATCGGAAACTGAAGACGGCCATCATCTTGCCTGACTTCAGTTGGACAGATGAGGCAAGTCTCATGAAATTATTGAAAATGATCAGCCAATAGGCAATCCCCTGCTTGGACAGACATGAATATAGGCTGCTTGAGAAAAGAATATGCATACAAGAGAAGAAAAAATGGAGGCTTTCGGGCGCTTGCTCGACGTGCTTGACAGATTGAGGGTGGAATGCCCGTGGGATAGAAAACAGACCAATGAGAGTTTGAGACCCAACACCATCGAGGAGACGTTCGAACTGTGTGAAGCGCTCATCAATGACGACAACAAGAATATCTGTAAGGAACTGGGCGATGTGCTCATGCACGTGCTCTTCTACTCGCTCATCGGACAGGAAAAAGAGGCTTTTGATGTGGCTGACGTGTGCAACAAGCAAGCAGATAAACTGATCTTCCGCCACCCCCATGTCTATGGACAGCAGAAGGCGGAAACGGCAGAGAAGGTGCTTGAGAATTGGGAACAGATCAAGCTCAAGGAGAAGGATGGCAACAAGATGGTGCTCTCTGGCGTGCCAAATGCGCTGCCTTCCATCATCAAGGCGTACAGGATACAGGAGAAAGCCAGAAACGTGGGCTTCGATTGGGAGGACCGCAGCGATGTGTGGAAAAAGGTGAGAGAGGAACTGGACGAGCTGCAGGCCGAACTGGAGCGTGGTGACAAGCAACGGTCGACAGAGGAGATGGGCGACTTCCTCTTCGCACTCATCAATGCGGCGAGACTCTACAAAATCAATCCTGACAATGCTTTGGAAAAGACCAACCAGAAGTTTATCAGGAGGTTCAACTATGTGGAGCAGCATTCCATCAGAATGGGAAAGCCGCTTACTGAGATGACACTCGCAGAGATGGATGCTCTTTGGGAAGAGGCAAAAGCTCTTGAGAATCAACAGAATGACAAGATATAACCAATTTTATCAATGAAGAAAACAATACTTGGATTACTGACTGTAGGTCTTGTGGCTTTCCTCATCGCAGGATGCAAGAAACCGAAGGTGGAGACCAACCTCCCCACTGTCAATATTGAAAACGTGGCGGAAACCGACAGCACGATATATGGAGAGTGCGTGGATGCTGCCATGAACTCCGTGACATTGCTTACCAGTGACGGCGATACCATCGATTTCGTGTATGAGAGTACCGACGACGGACAGGCCGACGTGCAGGGTGGAATGTTCACCGGCGACAGGGTGGCGATCATCGGCATCAAGGGGAATGAGGAGAATGTGGCGCAGAAGGTGGTCAACATCACCTCCCTCATGGGGCGATGGGCTAGCCTCGACAAAAATTTCGAAATCAAGGATGGGGGCGTTGTGGAGTCAAATGTCTCTGCGGAGTCCAATCCCTACACATCTTGGAAAATCTATAACGGAAAACTGATCCTCTCCAAAGACACTTTCGACATCCTCAACTTGGGGCCCGATTCCCTCTATCTCGAAAACGACAAAGGCATCTTCGCGTATAAACGCCAGTTGTAGATGGAACCGTTCAAGGTGCATGTTTTGGGATGTGGTAGTGCCAAACCCACTGTCAGGCACTATGCTTCATCACAGGTGGTGGAGATCAGAGGACGGGTGATGATGATCGACTGTGGTGAGGGCACGCAGGTGCAGTTGCGGCGGAGCCATGTCAGGTTCTCCAAAATGTCTGATATCTTTATCTCCCATCTCCACGGCGACCATTGCTTTGGCCTGATCGGACTGATCTGCTCCTTCGGACTGTCAGGACGCACGGCGCCGCTGCGGGTGCATGCCCATGAGGATTTGCAGCCCATGCTCGAACAGATGTTGCACATGTGGGCGACAGATCTGGGGTTTGAGGTGGTGTTTCATGCCATTGATACCACACGGCAGGAGGTCATCTACGAGGATAAGAGCATCATAGTGTCCACCATCCCGCTGGAGCATCGAGTGCCATGCTGCGGTTTCCTCTTCACAGAGAAACCTGCCTTGCCTCATATCCGCCGCGATATGCTGGATTTCTACCATATTCCTGTCAGCCAGATCATGAATATTAAGAATGGGGCAGGGTGGGTGACTGAAGATGGAGAGCAGATCGCACACGAACAACTGGTCATTGCTGCTGATCCGGTGCGCTCCTATGCCTATTGCTCGGATACGCGATATATCCCGACACTTCATCAACTGATCCAAGGGGTCAACCTGTTGTACCACGAGAGCACTTATGATGAGACGCTCAAACCTCAGGCTGCCAAGTATGCCCATAGTACGGCGGCGGAAGCGGCTACCGTGGCGCGTGATGCTCATGCCCGGCAACTCATGTTGGGGCACTATAGTGCCCGCTACGACGATGAGTCTGTCCTTCTCCATGAGGCGGAGAGCATCTTTCCACATGTAATTTTGGCCAATGAGGGACTGGTGGTTGATGTGATTTAGGGGATCTTTTTGCATTTTTATCCTTTTTTTAAGCGGAAAAGCAAAAAAATCGCTGAAAAATTTGGTGATATCGAAAAATAGTCATACCTTTGCATCCGCATTTGAGAAAACATCGCGGAGTGGAGCAGTTGGTAGCTCGCCAGGCTCATAACCTGGAGGTCGCATGTTCGAGTCCTGCCTCCGCAACCAATAACGGGTATTTCCTTTTGAGGGAATGCCCGTTTTTTAGTTGTTGAAGAAAAATTCCATGACTTTTTTCGACCACCTTTTGTTTTTCAGCATATTTGGGGCACTTTTTCAGTCAAAATAGGTTATCTTTGCACTCTGAAAACAAAATTCTACTATTAATCAAAATGAAGAAAGAATTAAGAAGAGGCTCGCTTTGCGTGCAGGCTGGCTATAAGCCCAAGAACGGAGAACCTATCGAACTGCCTATCATCCAGAGTACTACATTCAAATATGATGATTCCGATGAGATGGCTATGTTGTTTGACCTGAAAAAGGAAGGTTATTTCTATACCCGTCTGCAAAATCCCACCAATGATGCAGTAGCGGCTAAGATTGCCGCTCTGGAAGGGGGCGTAGGCTGTGTGCTGACTTCCAGCGGACAGGCTGCCAATTTCTATGCGGTGTTTAATATCTGCGAGGCTGGCGACCATATCGTCACGTCGAATGAGATCTATGGCGGTACGTTCAACCTCTTCGGGGTGACCATGAAAAAACTGGGTATCGATTGTACGTTTGTCTCTCCAGAGGTTTCGGAGGATGAGATACAGGCGGCTTTCAAACCGAATACCAAAGCACTGTTTGGAGAGACAATCTCCAACCCGGGATGTGCCGTGCTCGACATCGAGAAGTTTGCGCGGATCGCACACCGTAACGGAGTGCCGCTCATCATCGACAACACCTTCGCCACTCCCATCAATTGCAGACCGTTTGAATGGGGGGCCGACATCGTCACACACTCCACGACGAAATACATGGACGGTATGGCCACGCAGGTGGGCGGTGCCGTGGTCGACAGCGGACAGTTTGACTGGATGGCTCACGCAGAGAAATTCCCGGGACTGTGCACGCCAGACGATTCCTATCACGGACTGACCTATGTGAAGGCATTCGGCAAGATGGGATATACCACCAAACTCGTGGCGCAGTTGATGCGTGACCTTGGCAGCATTCCCGCGCCACAGAATTCTTTCTTGCTCAATATGGGTCTGCAGACCCTACATCTGAGGATGGCGCAGCATTGCCGCAATGCTCAGCGGGTGGCGGATTTCCTGCATGATGAACCGAAGGTGGCATGGGTGCACTACTGCGGATTGCCCGATGATAAGCATTATGCTCTCGGTCAGAAGTACTTGCCCAACGGCTCTTGTGGCGTGATCGCCTTCGGATTGAAAGGAACGCGCGAGACGGCCATCAAATGGATGGACTCGCTCGAGATGATCAATATTGTGACACATGTGGCAGATGCCCGCACCTGTGTGCTTCATCCCGCCAGTCACACACACCGCCAACTTAGCGATGAGCAGTTGAGGGAGGCTGGTGTGGCTCCCGACCTGATCCGCCTTTCCGTGGGTATCGAGGATGTGGAGGATATCCTTGACGATATCCGTCAGGCGTTGGCAAAAATTTGACGTCTATTCTTTTTTGAACGTCATGACCTTCCCTGAAGATGGGATGAATCCGCTGGTGAGACACTCTCAAGGAGTATTTCTATCAGTCGGGGAAGGGCATATCTCTCGATGTCGTCTTCACCAATCCAGATGTAGTCAGGTGGCAACATCGTAAGGGTTTCTGTCTCGCAGAGATAAAAGTCGGCGAGCAGCACGCGGTGGGTGAGCACATGTCTGACATCCTTCCTCAATAAGGTAAGTTGACCACCGAAGTCTCTCATGGGTTCTTCCTCAATCAGATAGGGTTCCCACAATCCTTGCCAGATATCACCTTCCCCACGACGATGGATGGCGGTATGACCATGACATCTGAAATAGATGTAGGTGAGCCGTCGTGTCTTCACTTGTGTTTTTTTCAGTTTTACAGGCAGCAGGGCGACCTGTCCCTCGTGGTGGGCAGCACATGATTCCTGAAGCGGACAGTCAAGACATCGTGGAGATTGAGGGGTGCATTGGATTGCGCCAAAGTCCATGATAGCTTGGTTGAAGGCGGCGGCTTCATCATCCGGCAACAGCGATTGTGCCAAGGCGGTGAATTCCTTTTTCCCTTCAGTGCTGTTGATGGGCGTGCTGATGCCGAAATAGCGGCTCAGCACACGGTAGACATTACCGTCGACCACGGCAGCGGGCAGTCCGAAAGCGATGCTTCCGATGGCTGCGGCGGTATAGTCGCCTATTCCAGCCAGTTTCTTGATATCCTCGATGGTTCTTGGAAATTCCCCCAGTGTGACGATCTGCTGTGCTGCTTTGTGCAGGTTGCGGGCCCGTGAGTAGTAGCCCAGTCCTTGCCATTCCCTCAACACCTCATCTTCCGTAGCGTCTGCCAGCATCTCAACGGTGGGCCAATGGCGCATGAAGCGCTCCCAGTAGGCCATTCCCTGTTGCACACGTGTCTGTTGGAGAATGATCTCCGATAGCCAGATAGCATAAGGGTCACGGGTATTACGCCACGGCAGGTCACGCCCGTAATGGCGGAACCAGTCAAGTAGGGTGGTGGTCAGGTGATGTGTAGATGCACTCATTTTTTAGGGTCGTTACTCTTGGACTTACTAAAATGATGACTTGGCTTTTCTAAAAATGATGGGTGGACAAAGTTACTCATCTTTTCTCTATTCTTATGCTTACATTCCTGATTCTTTTGGCTTTTTTATGGAATTCTTTGGGTTATACGATTCTCAAAGTGAAGTAATTGCCTGTAATGGTAGATGATGAAAAAGGATATGCCGGAGATAAATCCACAAGCCATCATCCAAATATATTCTTAGGGTGACTTTATGCCAGACAAAAAAGAAAGGGATTCATCCCCGTGCTCACAGGAATCAACCCCTTTGTCTTTATACAAGAATGTCACTTCAATCAGTAGCACTTCAATCGCACTGGAACTGGAAGAACATCGGTGCCTTGGCAATGGTGCTTGAGATGCGGATTTTCCACTGCCCATAAATCTGCCTGATGTTTTCAGGAAGATGATTGCTGTCGCGCAGCCGCATCAATATTTCCCTGAGAGGACGGCCCGGATGTGGAGCCTCATCGTTCAACAAACCGACGCGTGCCAATTCTATGTTGGCCTCCATTTCGTCGATCTCACGCTTGCCTGTCCGTTTCATGTATTCATCGAGACAGTGAAGCAGTTTCTGAAGTGTCTTGATGTCGGTCATAATAGTAAGTTTTTGATGAACAGCTGATATGATGTCTAATACATTACAAATATAAGTGATTTTTCAGCAGATTGTTCTTTTTCTTTCAAAAATTAAGCACATTTAACATTTGATACAAATTTTCCAAATTTTCTTTCTATTTGTAAGCAAAATTAGGTGTATGCGTTACAATCTTTTACTTTTGGTGTCTTTTTTACATTCTTTTTGTGCATCATCACCTCAACTTCCCCGGGCAATTGTTCTCAGGCACCACACGAGGAGGTAAGTTGGCGCCTTCCTCGTGGCAGATTGAGGGTCGTCCAAAAGTGATGGAGATAACACATCTCAAGCGCAACTTCCTTCTTGATATTTGGGCATCTCAGTTTTTTTCCCTATTTTAGCGGTCGGAATCCGACAAGTGCCATTCTAAGACACTTTTACTGAGAAGGATTTTGTATAAGATGAGTAAAGTCGTTTCACCTTTTGCCCACCCGCTTTATGTGATGGCCAAACCTGCTGGGGCTCAATGTAATCTTGAGTGCCGCTATTGCTATTATCTTGAAAAAAATGGCCTCTATCCTCCGGAAAAAAGCAGTCCCAATCCCCATGCTGGTGGAATGCTCATGAGCCAGTCGCTGTTGGAGACGTTTGTCAGACAGTATATTGAGGCTCAGACACAACGGGAGGTGCTCTTCACCTGGCATGGTGGAGAGGCGATGCTGCGACCATTGTCTTTCTATCAAGAGGCTGTCAGACTGCAACAGAAATATGCGGCTGGACATCTGATCGATAACTGCCTGCAGACCAATGGCACGCTGATCACCGAGGAATGGTGTGAGTTTTTACGGCAGCATCATTGGCTGGTGGGGGTGTCGGTGGATGGCCCCCAGGAGATACATGATGCTTTCAGAAAAGACCGGCGGGGAAACGGATCCTTCCGACGGGTGATGGACGGTATCGCATTGCTCGACCGTTATGGGGTAGAGTGGAATGCCATGGCGGTGGTCAACAGCCGCAATGCGGAACAGCCATTAGACTTTTATCATTTTTTCAAAGACATCGGATGCCATTATATCCAGTTCACACCCATTGTGGAGAGAATGCTGCCCCGACTGGTAGCTCCCTTGGAGGGTCTCACACAGGATGATGCGCTGGTGATGACGCCAGAGTCGGTATCGCCCCGGCAGTGGGGATCATTTCTCTGCGCGATCTTTAATGAATGGGTGGCTAACGATGTGGGTGACTATTATGTACAACTCTTTGATGCCACGCTCGCCAACTGGTTGGGTGTGGAACCGGGAGTCTGTTCTATGGCCAAGACATGTGGCAACGCTATGGCCATGGAGTATAATGGGGATGTCTATTCGTGTGACCATTTTGTCTTTCCAGCCTATCGGCTGGGAAACATCTGTGAACAGCCGTTGGCCACCTTGGGGTATGGAGAACAGCAAAACCGTTTCCGTCAGCTTAAGACAGCACTCCCTGCCCAGTGCCGGCAGTGCCGGTTTGATTTCGCCTGTCACGGGGAGTGTCCTAAAAACCGGCTTCTCCATACGGTAGACGGAGAAACCGGACTGAATTATCTCTGTGAGGGTTACCGGCAGTTCTTCACTCATGCCGCACCCTACATGGATTTCATGGCTCGTGAGTGGCGGGCAGACAGAGCACCGGCCAATGTGATGACCGCCGTCAGACAAGGCCTTCTATGAGGATGAATAATGACTATTCACCTGGCAGAGGCCAGTTGGGCGAGGGGGTGCGCAAGGCTTTCATCTTCTCGTCAAACTCCTTCACCATCTCTGGATGTTCGTCGGCCAGATTATGGCTTTCGGTCACATCTTCCTTCAAGTTGTAAAGTTCGAGCGGTGCCCCTCGTTTCACGGTCACACATTTCCAATCACCTTCTCGGATAGCGCGCTGCACGCCAGGAAACTCCCAATAGAGCATCCGGTGATCAGTATCCACCTGCTTTCCATAGAACAGCGGTAAGATGTTGATGCCGTCGGTCTGCTGTGGCAGACTGGCTGTCGATCCCGTCAGTGCTGCGAAGGTCGGCATGATGTCGGGGAAATAGATGATGTTGTCGAGTGTCTGCACAGGCACCTTGCCCGGCTGGTTGACAATGAGCGGCACCCGGATGCCCCCTTCATAGAGTTGTCCCTTGCGGCCACGGAATCCGGCATTGCAGTTGAATAGTTTCAGAGGCGCCTGCACCGCAGCCCCATTGTCGGAGGCGAAGATCACCAGTGTGTTCTCACGCAGGTGCAGCCGGTCGAGCTCGGCGAGCAGTCGGCCGATGGCCGCATCCATGTGTGTGATGAGGGCAGCATAGCGCTTGGTGTTCATATCCCATGTCTCATCATCATACCACACCGTGTTGTCGATGATGTAAGGTTCGTGTGGCGCATCGAAAGCCAGGTAGAGGAAAAAAGGATTTTTCTTGTTGCGCTTGATGAACTTGATGGCATCATCGGTCGAGAGGTCGGTGTTGTGCTTCACATGACGGTCATGGGCATTGGCCTTGATGTGGATCAGTTTGTCGTTGTCGAAACGGTAATAGGGATAATAGTAGGGGGAGTTGGAATGGACTGTCGAGATGGTCCAGCCATAAAACTCATCAAATCCACGGTGGTTGGGTGATGCCCCCGGATCATAGCCGTCAAGATGCCATTTGTTGACCAGGCAGGTGCGGTAGCCCACAGTCCCCAAGACGGTGGCGATGGTGGTGTCCTCAGGCAGCAGATTGGCCCGGCGGATATAGGTGGTATCGCCACGGGCATTGATCTTCACGCCTTGGATGCCACCAGCGGTACACTGGTTGTCGCGGATACGGGTATGACCGCTGTTCTTGCCCGTCATGAGCGAGCAGCGTGAGGGAGAACTGATGCCGCTGCCGGCATAGCATTGGGTGAAGCGGGTGCCAGAGGCAGCCAACGCATCGATATTGGGTGTCTTCACATATTCACTGCCGTAGCAGGAGAGGTCGCCGTAACCCATGTCATCGGCCAGGATGAAGATGATGTTGGGGCGCTCAGGAGTGGCTTTCTGACGGGGTTCGCCCGCATCACTGCTCTGGGGGATGACAATGCCGGCGGCCAGCATACTGCTGTATCGGATGATTTTCTTCATGGGGCTTTTTTGATGTGTTTGTAGTAATGACGATGCAAAATTATCATTTTTTCTTCTTTTTCAATAGGATACCTCGGAAAAATGCGTCCCGCCAATGGATGGACTCCAGACTTCGCACAGAAATACCTCTGCTCACGTCAATGCGAAATGCCCCGACAAGAAGTCTTCCTTGCTCACGTCAATATAACTCTTCTTGTCGCGCATGAACGACAGCAGCAGATGGAAGGTGACGTTGCGTGACAACAGGTGTGGATTGCCCACCATGATCAGATGTTCCTTGGCGCGCGTCATGGCGACATTCAACTTGCGGTCGACAATGTTGCCGTCGCTGTCGATAAACACATTGCTCGTGAGGAAGTCCAACTGGTAGTATTTCTGGATGGTGAACCCGTAGATGATGTATTGGCGCTGCGATCCTTGATAGCGCTCCACCGTGTCGATGGTGATGTCGTGAAGCAAAGGGATGCCATACTTGTCGATGGTGTTGCGGATGGTGGCGATCTGGTTGCGGTAGGGGACAATGATGCCGACCGTCTCCCTCACATCGAAATGATCTTTCTCCATTTCATAGATCTTCACCACCGTGGCGGCGATGAGATCGGCCTCCACCTGATTCACCTTGTCCGATGGACTGTCTGCTGGCGGGGCGGCAGCGACAAAAGCGATATGGCGGGTGGTCAGCAATGCCTCGATACCGTGCATGCCCGTACCATTCTCGGGCAATACGGTCAGTTGGTGGGGGAGGGGAACCGCCTCCAATTGGTCGTTGTAGAACGTGTGGTTGGAGAACTCGGCAATGTCGGGATGCATGCGCCCTTGCTTCCGCAAGAGATAGGTGACATCGCTGTTTTTCTCGTATTTGCGGAGCAGACGCTCAAACAGTGACAGACGGCAGTCGGTGAGCAGTATGTCGTGCAAGAGAGGCTCTCTCACCAGTGAGGTCTCCTGAGGCTGTTGCACCACAGCAGGCAACTGCTTGTGGTCGCCGATGAGCACCATTTTCCCGATAGAAGGAATGCCCGCCTGATGGGCACTCAGCAGTCCCATCAGATGGGGCTCAAGGATTTGTGACGCCTCATCAATGATGGCCAGACTGAAACGCTTCAGTTGGAGAAGGGATATCCTCGAACTGACGGATGTCGTGGTTCCCACAAACACACGGGTGGTGAGAATCAGTTGCTTTATGTCAGGCAGACGGCCGCAGCCTTTCACTTTCTCTTTGAGCAGATAACGCTTGTAGGGCTCCGGGCAACAGGCACTGCTTCCCATACGGATGAAGTCGATGCCGGCCTCTGTCAGTTTGCTGCAGATCTCATCGATAGCCCTGTTGGTGTAGGCCATCAGCAGCACGGAGGATTCGGGCTCAAGCAATTCCTCCTTCAGCGTGTAGAGCAGGCCAAACGAGGTCTTTCCCGTTCCCGGAGGACCGATGATGAGAAACAGGTCTTTCGCCCGTTTCACACGCTGTTGAAGTTCGTTGAATGCACCATAGTCGCCGAGCAGCAAACGGCTGTCGTCGGTCTCTGGCGCCCGTTTCAGCATCAGCAGGTCGCGGCGGCTCTTGGGAGCGGATAGAAAGGCATGCATGCCCTTGTAGAGTTGACTGAAAGAGGATTCCATGAAGTCGTGCTCGATCGCCCACAACTTCCCTTGCTCTTTCAGAAACACCCGGTTATCGGTCTGGCTGGCCCTGAGAATTAGGCGGATGGTGTCGGGCAGGATGGCATCGATGGTGCATCTGAACACCATCGTCTGTCGGGCATCGGGTTCCTCACCAGGCATATAGGGATAGAGGATGACGATGTCGCCGGTGCGGAAATTCGACATATCGTTGTCGGCGGTCTCCGAGAACCGCAGCGTGACGGTCTCAATGCGGCCTTGCGTGGAAGCGTCAGGAGAGACCATGGTCAAATGATCGTAGATGTTGCCGGCAGACCGCTTCTCATCAAGCGTGTTGAGCCATGTGGAGGCAAAACCGGCGCATTCTATGCAGCGGTTGCCCAACTTCGCCAGCACATGCTCGTTGGCGATGAACGTCAGAAACCGGAAATAATAGGCTCGTTCCGTCTCCGATGCCTGCTGGATGGGTACCAGAATGTTGTTGATCTGTTTGCGCTGATAATCATCCCATAGGGAACTCTTGAAATGCTTCTCGTTGACATCTTCGGGTTTCAGCGTCTCCAGGATACGGAAACCGTCGGGCTCCGCATAGCGCAGTTCGGCCTTGGCCAACTGGTTGCGCACTTTGATGGCACGGAACAGCAGATCAGGGGCGAACCCCAAATTCAACAGACTCTCCTGGTATTTCGAATAGAGAAGGAAGGCATGGATCTTTTTTCCGTTGCTTTCATAGGCTTTTCTGAAGTTATAGCGGATCAACGCCATATACAGCAGCAGTTGCACATAATGCTCCACCTTGTGACGGGGAATGATGAAATGGTCGTAAGGAAAATTCCCCTTGCCCGATTTCTGTTCCATCAGCACTTTGAAGTCCTGCTGCAGATAGTCCATACGTCCTTGCATACCCAGCATCTCACAGAAGAAGGACGGCTCCACCATGCCCTCTTTGGGGTCAAAATCCTGTATGTCGTGGGGGAGGGTGTACTTGATGGCCTTGTGGATGTTGGCTTGCTGGTTTTTCGCATCCTCATGAAAGCTCGGTGAGACATTGGCCAGCAACAGATTGATGGCATAGTTCTCAAAAAAGTCTTTCACACTTTGGGCGTAGGTGTGGGTGGCCGGCAACTGGTGGATCGCCTCGTCGAGCAACTGGCTGGCAAACTGACCGAGGAGGATGGGCTGCGACTCCGTCGTTGGCTCCAACTTCTTGAGGAGGTCGACCATAGGCGATTCGGCGTAGGTCTCAAAACAACGGGCGATAGTCGAGATGTTGATCAGGTAGTCGGGCTCGTAGATGATGATCTCGGGATAGAGGATACCGTCATCCTCATGTGCATGGATCAAGTTGAGGTAGGCCCCCACGCTGAACAGTTCTCTCAGGTAACTCCAGTCCCATCCGCCCAGCAGACGGTCGTGGGAGTAGGAGATCTTCAGCGGTTTGCCTTCGGATGACTCCTCGGAGGGACCATAGACAAACTCATCGTCCCAGCGCTGCACGACCACCCGGATGCAGTCGCTCATCAGGGTGGGGGAGAAAGCGGCAGGTTTCTTTGTGGGAAACAGCGCCACGAGAGCAGCTGGAATCTTGACCCTGTAGAGGAAGGCGATCCACTGGCAGAGATTTCTCAGGTCATGGAGATGCAGAGAACCCATCGAATCCTCTGACAGTTGGCTGCGGTGCCTCAGCCGCACACGTGTATCGTTGACCGACTTCACCAACGATGGCGGAGCCTCGTATTTCTTCAGCAAGTAATCAGTCTTGGCAAAGATGCCGCAGAGCTGAATCCTGGTGTCCTGCGTCTTCTGGTCCAGCACCTGTTGGAATATCCGGGCATATATCTGATAGATCTTGGCATAGTCGGGTGTTAACCGTTGGGCTTCTTCCAGCGTCGTGAAAAAATCCTCCGGGGTTTCCGGCTCAAAGGTGCTGCTGATCATGTGGAATGTCTTGGAGACCATCGGTTCCCCATGCGTCATAGGAGAAGAGTCTTTGCTCTGTGAAGGCATGTCAAAAGGTGAGGAAGAAGATGATGAAGATGATGAAAATGAAAGTGATGATGAAGGATTATCAGGAATACAGCAGGCTTGTCAAGAGGACAGCAGATTGTCAAAAGGACAGCAGGCATGTCAAGAGGACAGCAGATTGTCGGAGTAGATATGGAGCAGTCCGTCGACAAATGCCCGTTTCTCATATTCGCAGAATGTTCCCGAACGGGTGATGTCGCCACACTCATGATAGGCTCGTGCCCTGCAGGCGCCGCCGCAGACATATTTGAGGAAGCACTCCGCACATTCCTGGATGTTGTCGACGGTCAGTTGACGGCACCGTTCCACCACTGGTGAATGGGTATACAGGTCGTGCACGCTGTTTTCAAAAATATTGCCGATGAGAAATTCCGGATAATGGAGTAACTGACAGGGATAGACGTCGCCGGTGGGAGAGAAACTGAGTTCGCTGTCGCCCAGAGCGCATTTGCAGTTGCGGCATTGCTGAGCACCGTCGAGCGCCGATTCGCAATAGGAGAGAGGGTTCACCCCTGCGGCATCCCGTAAGGTCTCAAAATATTCCCTTCCGGTAATGGAGATATCCGTCTCCGACTTCTTCGCGTTGCCGGCGGGAAACAGCGGTGCGAAGGTCAGCATCGAACCATATTTCCGGGCCATGGCCGCCACATCATGGATGTTGAGCCGGTTGACCGTCATCGACAGCCGTGTGTCCATACCGTGCCGGCACAGCAGGTCGATGGCTTTCTCGGTCCGCTCATAGGTGCCCCGGCCCCTGAACGTCTCATGCAGTTGCCTTGTACTGCCGTCGATGCTCACCGTCACCATGTCAAACACCTCACCGATCTCCTCCACATTTTGCTCCCCAATCAGGGTGGCGTTGGTCAGCAGATCCACCCCGTGTCCCCGTGACTGGATATGCCGCGCGATGGCCATACAGTCGGGATTGAGCAGTGGCTCACCTCCTGTCAGGGAGAATCTCACGCTGTCCGACATCTCACACAGTTCATCCGTCACCCTCTTGTAGTCATCGAGGGTCATGCTGCGGTGCTGGCCTTCCACCCGGTCGGTGGCATAGCAGTAACGGCAGTTGAGATTGCACCGTGAGGAAATGGAGAACTGCACGATGCTCAGTTCACCACGACTTCTCAGGATGGGCACCTCACCACGGTCGGCCACATCGAAGAGATGCGCCTCCACGGCATGATCGAGAAACGCTTTCACCAGCCGCACGGCATCCGTTCCATAGACCGGTTCCATGGCAGCCGCCATCTCTGCGGCAGTCATTGTGCCGTCACAAAGCGAAAGAAGGGCGGCACCGTTCTCATCGGTCACCACCCATGATGGTATGTCAGGATTGAAGAAGATGACCTTTCCACCTTCCTCGATCCGCTTCACATGATGGGGCAACAGCAACTTCATCATACCTCGTCAGTTGCCGGCGCAACTGTAGGACGTACCACACTTGCCGCCACCACCTGCACAGTCATACGATGAACCGCATTTGACTTTGCCCTCGGCACCTTGTCCGCCACAGGAATAAGACGTGCTGCACTTGCCACCGCCACCTGCACAGTCATACGACGAGCCACATTTGCCTTTGCCCTTGGCGCCCTGGCCGCTGCAGTCATAGGCCGTGCCGCACTTTCCGCCACCGCCCGCGCAGTCATACGATGAACCGCATTTGCCCTTGCCCTCTGCACCCTGTCCGGTGCAGGAATACGAGGTGCCGCACTTTCCGCCACCGCCCGCACAGTTATATGACGAACCGCATTTGCCCTTGCCCTCGGCACCCTGGCCGGAGCAGGAATACGAGGTGCCGCACTTTCCGCCGCCACCCGTGCAGTTATAGGAGGCTCCACACTTGCCTTTTCCCTTGCTGCCCTGTCCGCTGCAAGAGTACGACGAACCGCAGTCACCACTGCCACCGCTGCAGTTGTAGGATGAGCTGCATTTTCCCATAGCAGAGGAGATGTGCTCTGCGAAAGCCGTCTTCGATCCGAAAAACAAGCCTGTCGCCAACGTGAAACCGCCGGCGATCAGTTTTTTGAGAAAGTCTCTGCGTGACTCATCATCAGGTGATTTCTTATCCATATTGTCCTTCCTTTCCATATTTTTTCTCTCTTTCTTTTCCTTTTTCTCTTTTTCCTGTAGTTTTTTCCATCCGTATTGCAGCTATACCATTTTCAGTTGGTCTCCCATCCGTAAGCTGCTATACCTTCAAGATTCCAGTCCCCCAATCCTCCTCGCCAACAGGGAAATGCGATCAGCATATTTAAAGGGAAACGCAATCCGCATATCCGATCTGAAAACTCTATCCGCAAAATTACAAAAAAAGAGAGATAAATGCTCGACCGTGTCCCCTCTTTTTTCGCGCTTTAAATGTTAAAAGCGATCGTTCATCCAGAAAAACGGGTAGTTCATCAAAATCTTGGAAGGAAGTGGATGCCAGAAGCGGTCACTTTCCCGATTTTTTAATATTTTTGGAAACGAGGTTACAAAGAATACATACAACAAACATCCATAAGAACCATTTAAAGCAGTACAAAAATGAAAAGACTTTTACTTTTTATGATCGCCATTGTCACCTTGACTATCGATTCAAAGGCACAGGACGACATGAACTCCACACCGCTCAGTTTTGAGGCCGTGGAGGATGGCACCGAGTTGACCATTAAGAACAAGAATGCGATATCCATAAAGGTTACGCATAGTCATAATGCTTTTGGGAATTGGTCAGAAAATACGTGGTATAACCAAGACGAGACCATGACGGTCACCTTATCAGCGGGAGACATCCTGAGCGTGAGGCTCTATGATGCAAACACCTTTGAGGAGAATTTCAACATCAACGCTTCGAAAGACATCTATGTCTTTGGCAATCCTCTCAGCCTAGTCTTTTCAGGAGGTTTCTCAGGCAAGACCGACCTGTCGGGATGTCCCAAGAGTGTGTTGAAGGAACTTTTTCGCATAGCATGGCCAGGCAATCCCCACATCAAGAATCATCCTGAGAAAGACATCGTGCTGCCCGCTACCACGCTCAAAGAGAGCTGCTACCAGGGGATGTTCTATGGCACAGGTCTGACGCGCGCCCCGGAGCTTCCAGCCACCACCTTGGCCTTCAGATGCTATTATTTCATGTTTGCATACTGTCGGGACCTCACTGCAGGCCCCGCACTTCCAGCCACCACGCTCACCGACGAATGCTATCACGCCATGTTTGAGGGCTGTTCCTCCCTCACCGATGCCCCCGCCTTGCCGGCAATGACGCTCACCTATAGCTGTTATGACAATATGTTTAGAGACTGCACCAGTCTGACCACAGCCCCCGACCTGCTTGCACCCAAGTTGGACCAAGACAGTTATTACTACATGTTCAATGGCTGCAAGCAACTGAATTACGTGAAATGCTTGGCCACCGACATCTCTGCTTCAGGCAGCACTGGTAGTTGGCTGGTTGGCGTTTCTCCCACTGGCACATTCGTCAAGGCCGACGGAATGAACGACTGGACTAACGACTATAGAGGCATACCTGAAAGCTGGATCGTGAAGAATGAAAGCGAGATGCCTTCAGGCATCGATGCTACGCAAGTGAGCAACAATCAAGATCCGCGTAATCATGTCTACGACCTACAAGGTCGCCGTGTTGAGCCGTCAGCAAAAGGCATGTATATCGTCAACGGGAAAAAGGTCCTCCTGCCATAGCGTCAACGGGAAAAAAGATACAAAAAACATGGCCGTCGTGAGACGGCCATGCAAGCACAGAAGAAAATCGGTTCCTTTAAGTTTTGAGCAAGGTGTTGAAGAAGGGTTTGTCGAGATTCTTCTGATGTATTCAGTTATGTCCGTTGAAAGGTTCCATCAGGTGACCGCTACCAGTCGGCTCCTGGTTGATGTCTTCGCGCCAGAACACTTTCTTCAGTGTGATCAGGATCACTTTAATGTCGGTCATCAGCGTCAGGTGATCCACATACCACACGTCGAGTTCGAATTTCTTCTTCCAAGAGATGGCATTCCTCCCGTGACACTGAGCCCATCCTGAGATGCCTGGTCTCACTTCATGCCGCCGAAATTGTTCAGGCGAGTAGAGCGGCAGATATTTTGGGAGCAGCGGTCTTGGCCCGATCAGCGCCATGTCCCCCTTCAGCACGTTGATCAGCTGAGGTAGTTCATCGATGCTGGTTGAGCGCACAAATCTGCCCGCCTTGGTCAGTCGTTCCTCGTCCGACAGCAGTTCTCCCTTTTCATTACGCTGATCATTCATCGTCTTGAATTTGATCACCTTGAAGATCTTTCCATCCTTGCCAGGTCTGTCCTGGAAGAAAAAGGCGCCCGCCCCTTTATTGGCGAAATGCAACCAGATGGTGACCACCAGCAATAGGGGAGAGAGGCAAATCAGCGCGATCAGCGCGATCATAAAACCTATAGGGCGCTTAAAATATTTTGCATACATAGTGAATGAAACTATTTGTAAGAAGACAGCACCTCTTCGTAATAATCAAATAGGCATTTTCTGACAAATCCCTGCTCAAATCTCTCAGCGACCATTCTTCGGGCATTGCTGGCCAATTTTGTTCGATGCTCATTATCTTCAATCATGCGGAGCATGGCATTATAGAGTGCGTCACCATCTCTTGGCGGGATGATAACCCCATTCTCTCCTTCCACGATAATCTCTCGTGAGCCATTGATGTCGGTCACGATGCTTGGTAATCCAAAGGCGCCAGCCTCAAGCACGGTGTTGGGAAAGCCCTCACGATAACTGGGAAAGACAAAGCAGTCAGCCACAGCATAATATGCAAGGAAATCGAGACCTGATTTCCTTCCCACTAATTCTATCCTGTTGTTGTTCTTAATGATTTCACTTGACGAAGCGCTGATAGGATCAAGGTCATTCTCATTAGGCCCAACCAGTAACAGGCGGGCAGAGGGATATTTCTTTGTCAGTTTCTCAAAGGCCTCACACAATTCATTTATCCCTTTGTCGCGTGCGATACGGCCCACAAAAAGGAAAGTGAAAGCATCGGCTTCCTTCAAGCTTGCTGCCGCCTGCATCACTTCTGGCCTACGGTCGAAATAGTCCATATCCACACCTCGGATATTGCCATATCCTAAAACTTTGAGCGGTTTCTTTGTGATGCCGTTCACCAGCAAATCATGTTTTACCCCCTCACCCTCAGGAATGATATGTGTCGCACATCGGCAGGTGATGGAATCCGTCGTCATGAGTATGCGCCGCTTGATGCCATGCGATGTGGGAAAAACCAGTCCGGTGAAGGTGTGTATCCTGACAGGCACATGCGTCAGCTTGGATGCAATCATACATAGCAATCCGGCCTTCGGTGTCATTGAATGCACCATAGTTGGCTTTTCTCTGCGCATCACCCTGTAGATTTGCCAAAGTGATCTCAGGTCTTTGAAGATTGAGATATGCCTCTCCATTGCCACGGCGATGGTGCGTATTCCAGTATCCTTTTTCAGATCTTCCAATGCCTGTCCAGGCGATGAGAGGGCTATCACCTCATATTTTTCAGTCATGTCCTTGATCACGCCTTTACAAAGCGTGTTCAGTGTCTGTGGAACAGTAGTGGCTCTGATAACTTTCAGCATAATGAATAAATATGAAATCTATAGAGACATATAAATGTCGTTGTATTGTTGGGTGGTGATGCTGATATCAAACTGCTTCGCTCTTAGATAGCATTGGTCTGCCACATGTTGGTAATAAGGCTTGTCTTCTGCCAATCGTTGTATGATAGCGGCCAGTTCTTTGCTATTACTGTCTTCAAACAGAATACCATATCCATCGGTCACTTCTCTTAACCCGTTTACATTACTGGCAACGAATGGCTTCCCTGCCGACATTCCTTCTATATTGGAAAGCGACAGCCCTTCCCAATGTGAGGACATGACAATTACATCTGCAGCCTTTAGAATGTGGGGCACATCCATCCTCACCCCAAGCAGTTTCACCTGATCTCCCGCATGCTCTTGTTGGATGCATTTCTCTATCTCTGCTCTTCTGACACCGTCTCCAACCAGCCATAATTCAAACTTCTCCTTAGGTAGTTGAGCAATCGCTTTGATGGCAGTGTCCTGGTCTTTGCCTTCACGGAACCCGGCCACCATCGCCACAACAAATCGTTTTTCTTCGCTTCCCAATGCTTTTCTGTCGGCAGAATTAGCATGGTGGAAAAGTTCCACATCTACACCATTGTTGATGGTTTGTATCCGTTTTGAGAAATCTTCAGAGGCATTGAGATAATCCTTCAATATGTTTTCTGCTATTTGTGAGATACAGATGATGCTGTCATATTGATGATACATCCATCGGTCAGAACATTTTAGAAAGAAATGATCCCGTTTCCTGTTGTAGGTGGAATGCTCTGTGGTCACCAGTTTTTTGTGGTGGAGAAGATTGGCGATGGCCGCATATAGTTGTGGTGAGGAGTTATGGGTATGTACAATATCGTAGTCCTTTATGATTTTGGCCAGTTTAAAAATATAAAGCGGATTGTAATAAGACCTTCCAAATTCGTAGATATTGATGTGAAGATCACTTTTTTTGAGTTTTTCCAGCAAAGGTGCAGGCTTAGCATTAAACAAACATAAGTCCACCTGATGTCCAAGCTTGATTAATCGGGGTATCAAGTTGAAAACCAGTGTCTCAGCCCCTCCCGTTCCCAATGAGGTAATGACTTGGAGTATTTTCATGATAGATGATTTGTAATGATCATGAACAATGTAAAACTCGTTGGTCTATCTAAGAATTAAACTTCATTAAAATATCTTTTTTGACTTTGTATCTTGTCACGAAATACAAAACGATACCGAATGGTATGGCAAAGAACGTGGCTATTGGCATAGGGGTGGAGAGCATTTTTGTATACTTTTTAGCCCGAATGCAATGCGACACATAATGAATACATGAGCGAAACCGGGCTTTCCATGAAGGATGTGTCTTCATGTCAAATTTTCTGAGATACATGAAGCCATTGGGATTATTCCAATATTGTTTATACATAATATGGCTGGAGCCATCCAGTTGATAATCCACAATTACCAAGGGTTCGTTCAGCGTCAGCAATTTGTAATCCATGTCTATCAGGTTGTACTTGTATCCAAGGCTGAAATATTTTTCACCTTCAAATAAGGGATACGGAGGGTATTTCTTGATGACATCCGTGCGATAAACTAATTTCTTATCCCCTTTACCACCGTTGAAATAGAACCCTCTCAATGTGGTTTCCTGAAGACCTTCAGGAAATGGCGTTCCAAGCAGTTTTCCCTGTACGTTATAATCCAGTCCGATGATGCCGGCATATTTGTCAGATCCTTTCTCTTTCCAGAAGTTGATGATTTTCTCCACTGCATCATCAGGCATCCAGTCGTCCGAGTCTATGCAGGTGTTGAGTTCTGTGGTGGTATGGGCATAAGCGGTGTTGTGTGCACCATGCATACCTTGGTTTTCCTGATATACATAATCTATGTGAATCTTTCCTTCCTTTTGCCATCCGTTCACTAATTCACGCGTATTGTCTTTTGAACCGTCGTCGACCACCAGCCAGATGAAATCTTTACATGTTTGCCTACATAGACTCTCATATGTACGTGTGATTGTATGTGCGCGATTATAGGCTGGGGTAAAAACGGTCAGTGTCTTTTGTGGTTTTTCCATCAATAAATTGTTTTGTTGTTTTGTTGACGATAAGGATGAAGATGGCAGGATTCCGATTCTGCTATCACTTATTTTTTTATGTTAGATGGCTTGGCGTAAATATTGGAAGAAAATGGTAATAGCCAAGTGTCCCATGATGATGTATTTGGCTTCAATCAATTGCTTGGGGCTATATTTTAAATTGACAAAGGGATATATCAAGACAATGGGATACATAAACCAGCTCAGATAAGCGATGCGGTTGGTGTAGTTGGCATACATACACAACATCCAGATACCATTGGTGAAAAGAAAGAGGGTCATCAAAACTTGATAAAACTCATCTGCAGTTTTCAGCTTATACAACATGCGGTAACCGAAAAAAACAGGCACGGCACTGTATAAGATGAAATCAAGGCGGAATCCGGTGCGGTAACTTCCTCCTGATTCACTAAGGTATTTAGATCCTGTTTCATCAGAAAAACCTGCAAATAATGTTTGGAAAAATGTGATATGCAACGCTGACATGATGAGGGCGAAAAACCAGAAGATAAAATAGTATTTTGGGTTTTTTACAATCTTCATGGCAATATATGCACCCACAGGCAATATCATGGAATGATGGAAACCCCAGGCGAGGAAAACAAATAGGACGGACAACAATTTCTTTTCATGATAAGCAATAGCAAGTAACATGAGTGAGGCCGCCGCTCCATTTTTAAAACCATTAATACTATAACTCCAAGTTGAGAGACCACCGAGATATACAAAAAAGGCAATAAAGGTGTTTTCTTTGAAAATCTTTCTACAAGAAAAGTAAATGCCGAAAAAATAGATAAAACTGATCAGTGTAAGGAAGGTGTTGTAGGAACTTCCTATATATGCCATGTAATGGAACAAGTTGTCAAACAGAAGGTTTTCCGCAAGGAAATCAAAATTGAAGGTTAATGAACGGTAAAATTCCATATCATAGGAATACACCATGGTGTCTCCAAAGGCTTCAGTGATAGGACGTTGTCCGATAAAGAATGCGAGGATAATGGTAAATCCAATCTCAATAGGATTCAAACTGCTTTCTTTCTTCTTGTTGATGATGATACGCCTGTTATAAGGAGATGTCATCTTATCCAATAAGAAGACCGTCATGAGTCCTACAATGATAAAATATATCGTTTTATACCAAGTATCTTGAATCATAAGTGACTAATGAAAAGGAGATGCAGGGGCGTCGAGCATCAGAACTGTTGTCTTATAGAGCATGTATACTCAGAATGAATCGTGTTTGAAAGATTGGGCAATAATTAACGATGAAGCTTACTGTTGATGTATAACGCCGCTTTTTCTCCCAACAAGCGATAGATGCGATTTTTGATTAAATGCATTTTGAAACTCCACGTGCCCATATCCATCCAGGAACAGTCATAATGATGAATCGAGACGGTTTCTTTTACCACACGGGTGATGCCAGTGGTTGAGTCCATCGGACAGAAATATTCCTCTGGATAAATCCAGATGTTATTGACTTCTTGTAGCTCTTTGATTGGCTTCATGCCCAACTCGTAAAGCCGTCTGGTGGTATGGGTAACGATGGTTACTGTTTCTGCCACCGTTCCGTCAGGGTTGAGATAGTGAAGTTGATGATATTTTTGAAGCATTGATAGGAAAAAAGGATGGCCTGCTTCAGCACCCATTCCTAACCCTGGATTCACCATGGGTTTGCCATCCATGACAGCACTTTTCTCAATACCCATGAATGCTCCACGGTTGAGAATATGGTCCATTGGCTTGACAACTTCTACGTCAGTGTCAAAATAGATGCCACCGTGGTGGTAGAGCACCCAAAAACGCACGTAGTCACTGACAAAGGCATATTTTTTAGCTTGATACGCTTCATGGGTGTATGCAATGGCGTCTAAATCGAAATTGTCCTCGTTCCATTCCTTGATTTCATAATCAGGCAGGTATTTTCGCCAACTGGCTATGCATCGGAGGGCAGACTTTGGAAGAGGATTGCGCCCAAACCAACAATAGTGGATTACCTTGGGTATCATATATGAGTCAGTTTATAGGAAAAAACAGACAAGACTTTGTTGATGGACTTGAGCAAGTAATGTTTCACCTTGAATTTGACGGTACTCGTGTCGACAAACTTGTAGTTGGGACGCCAGCCTCCCATTGCCAGATGGCGGCAGTAGCTATCTTTCTCTTGAAATACACAGTCGAAATAGGAATGGGGATATACCACCATTCCGTCTCGGCAGGGCTGAGTCTCAAAATCATTGACGGTAGGTTTGTATCCAAAACCTTTGGCAATCTCTGATTGGATAAAAGGAGCGAGAACGATGTTCCATTTCAGTATCTCAGGTAATTGCTCATTCTTTGACTGGATGAAATGGCGTCCTTCGTAATAAGACAGACATTCTTTGAGGAAGGGATGCCCTTTCTCTGCGCCAAAGCAATGGGCGGTGAGATGATATTCACCATCGTGGAAGGAATGTTCTTGGCCGATAAAAAGTTGATGTTGGAGCAGCGGGTCAAAACTTTTGTAAACCTCCACATCGGTGTCCAGATAGATGCCTCCTTCATGATAGACGGCATAAAGTCTGACGAAATCAGCTGCGTATGCCCATTTTCGGCACGACAGGGCTTCATGCATGAAAACCGAGTCGATATGCTCGATGGCGGCCATATCCCATTTGCGCAACTCATAGTCGGGCAACATCTTCTTCCAAGATTCCAGGCATTTCTGTATCTTTTCAGGATAGGGGTCGTTGCTGAACCATGTATAGTGTATAATCTTTGGTATCATAATGTATCATTGTTTTTCCTTTCGTATGCATCAATCATCGAACCACGGGTGGCATTGATGATGCTTACTCCTTGTGTCTTCGACAATCGGTTGAGTATCTCATGTCCTTTAAACAGGCGGGCATATTCAGCAAGAAAATGGGCCATGGTGTAGGCGACTTCCTTGCCGGTATATGTGTGGTAGATAGGCTTCACTTCCACATGGTCATCATAGAAATGGGTGGTCTTCTTGCACACTTGATTCTGATCATTCACGCAGAGCCCGTCGAAAAAGGTATGGTCGGCACCGTAGAGCTCTATCTGTTGATAGCCGGAGAGTATCCCCATATAGATGGCCTGGTGAAGCACCGTGCCGTAGGTCACACCCATCTGCCCTTTTGCAAATAGTCTCTCCATCATCAAACAGTCGTGAGGTGGTGTGACGAAATGGAAGGGCACCAACTGGATCTGCTCATTATAAAAACGCTTGCACCATTCTTTATCTTTGAAGTAGGGGATAGGCACAAATAAAGTGAGAGGCCAACTCACCTTCTCGTTGATCTGCTTGAAAAACTCAGCCACCCGCTCTTCCTGTCCAGGACCTTTATAAAACATGGGGTCGCTGATGACATGATATCGGGGCCGGATGATTTCAAAACGGCTGTCATTGGGCAAGAAATTGACAGACATCATGTCGTAGTTGTCATAAAGACGGTGAGAGATGATGTCATCCAGAGAGGCATTGAGCGACGGACCGTTGACCAGGATATATAGAGCTTTATCCCTGGCTTCTTTTTTCACATAGTTACTATATCCTTCTTTGATACCCAAACGGGTGAGATAAAGAAGGGATTCGATGGTACGTCGGATGGAGTAGATGATGCGCATGTCCGGAATTTGTCGGATCTTGAACTGTGGCAGAAGGAGAAAGACAATGGGCTGAGTTGATCGGATTATCTATCAAAGAACAAAACATATTTCACCTTCAAGTTACTGAATAGCAACTTGTTGGTAAAATAGTCAGGTGTGCGGTTCTAAAGATAGGATTCCACATAGGAGTCATTATCATGACTCGCAGAGCCCATCATTCATCCAAATGCGGTGCAAAGATAGATAAAAATCTTATAAAAATAGGTATTTTGTGACTAAATTCTATAAAAAAAGCGATAGATAAACAATACGTATGTAAACCAATAACTGGTCATTGGCTAATACTTATTTGTGATGGATTTTGTGAAAAGTAAAGGTATCGTTATTTTTTGATTTTTATTTTTCCCAAAAGATAAGGACAATATTTCTGTAGCACCAGAATAATGAAATAAGACGCCAACATCGCAACGATTGGTGAAAGAATACTCATCATCTCCTTATTTGGGAAAAATGAATGGAAAAAGATGGAGAAGATGTCAACAATTTTTGTATGACATCCTAAAACCGCCAAGGTGCCGACCCCAGCGACAATGGCGATGCCAGCTTGATATTTGGGATTCCACTTAAATAGGTCATTTTCCTTTAAGTACAAGCCCAATCCCAAGAATGGGAAACACTGGATAATTCTTGTCACATACCAGTCCAACTCAATATTGAAGAAATCCATCACAATAGCCAGTGCCAGGAAAGCCAACGACACTATTTTATAGTGATTTCTGACAAAATCAAATCCTGCATCACCCAGAAGTAACCTACCCACAAACAGCACCTCCAAGAACCAAAGACCAGTGAACAACGGCCTTGACTCATCCAACCGGTATACCAGCCAATGACATTTCTCCCAAGCTTGAGCTACATCAAACCCCGACAAGACTACGGTCATCAAAAACCATAATAAAGAAAAACACGGGGATGGTGAAAGACAAGAATGTCTGTAGCCACCATGATTTCTTGTAAAGATACCCCGATATGACAAAGAAAGCCGGTACATGAAAAGCATAGACAAAAGGTAGGAATAGCCTCGGACCGACATGTCCCACCACTACAAAAAAGATGGATAAGGCTTTTACCCAATCCACCCAACTGATTCTATTTGACTGAATAGAAACCATCTGCTATTTTTTGTCTGATGTGTTCGACCCAAATAATCCTCATAAAAGAAATCCATAAGAATTATCTTTTCAACAACGAGGACAGGCGTTTATAAAAATTGAATAATTTGGGGTGTGCTACTATAAAGCACTGTTTGTTGAAAAGCTTTCTCTCACTTTCTGTGAGTGTATCCGGATTTACTTTGCTGATATACTCCTTCATCAGTTTCTTCGATATGATACCCCTTGAGAATAGCGGCATGGCATTGCCCACAATCACATAATAAATGGATGATTGGTATTGGTGGTTGGTATAGTCATCCAAAGCAATTTTCCATTCGATGCCGGCTGCTCTAAGATTTTTGACGTTACCGTTTTTTTTTCTAGCAGTCCATGAGCCAGGTGTGAATTTGCGATATACGCCCATGATATCAGGGAGATAGTGCACTTTACCTATTAAAGAACTCATGATTTGTAAGAAATAGTCACCAGTTGCGGATAATTTGGAAAAAGAAGGATATTTGGGTAACACATCTCTTCTGAACACGATAGAACAAGTGGCGCAAAAATCGCCGCCTCCTTTGATGATCTCGTCTGTAGAGAAATCTCTTTCTAGATCACCTTTTTGGTCTGTCGTTTCTTTGATAAGGTTTCTTTCGTAATAAACAGGGTGGAAACACATGGCGTAGTCAGGGTGTTGCTCGAGGAAATCGATTTGCTTTTGGAGCTTAAGTGGATCAATCCAATAGTCATCTCCTTCGCATATGGCCTCAAATTGACTCCGCACTCTCCAAGACTTAATATATGGATATTTTGGCTTCCTAAGGGAATAATGGTTTTTATCAAGGTAAAATCCCTTGATGATATCAGGATATTGAGCTTCATACTTCCTCACGATATCAGCAGTATGGTCTGTACTGCAGTCATCTATGATAAGACAGACGAAGGGAAATGTGGTCTTTTGCATCACAAATCCTTTCAGCGTATCCTCGATATATTTTTCGTGATTGTAAGTGAAACATTTCACAATCACGGTATAGTCTTGTGTTGGAACAGGGTAGGTTGGCTCCATGATGTTTCTCTGCAATGGTGGTCTGTCTGTCTTTGCTTGTTTATTGGGCGGCAATGACCTTTTCTGCGAATTCAAAATCCTCAGGCCAGTCAATGTCCACACCTTCTATCTTGTCGACAATGGCCGTATAGGGATTGAAACCGATCCGCTGGTGGTGGACTTTCCAGATATCCCGCTTAAACATGTAGAAAGCGCTGGTTTCCACAAAGATAGGTTTGATGGTCTGTGTGCGGGGGATTTCTTTCAAGTCATAGTTGAGGGGCTTCCCGTCATACCAAGTGAAGGTCTGGATTTTCTCAGCGCTGAAGGCGGAGTCATATCCCTCATCCGTCATTTTGTGTAGTGCATTCTCCACTGTCGAGAGTTTGATGAATGGGGAGGTGGTGTGGGCAAGGATGTAGATGTCTGCATCTATCGTTTTCGTAAACTCATCATAAATCTCTTGACCTAATGTTTCGTCACGGTCAAGGAAGGCGGGGCGCTGCAGGAATTTCACTTCATTCGGAAGATATGGAATGATGTCTTCTGAACTGCAATACACATATACCTCATTGATGTCATGTGCCTGAACCAGCGTTTCCAAAATATGACACATCAAAGGTTTTCCGCCAAGGATTTTTAGATTTTTTCCTGCCACCCGTTTGCTGTTGAGCCGGATGGGTACGAAAGCTACTACCTTCATAATCGATAGGATTGATAATGATTATTTGATTTGAGTGTTGTTTATAATAATATTGAGGATGAATGTCAGCCTGTTCACATACAGCTGAACGAATCAATGATGCCGGTCAGCTGTCCGCTTTCATCCACGACGATGAGAGAATGGATGTTGAATTTTCTCATCAGTTGTTCTGCCTCAGAGAGGGTGGCATCACCTTTGATGGTTTTGGGATGCTTGCTCATGATGTCACTGACCAGTAAGTCGAAGAAATGCTCCTGGTTGCTTTGCATCGCCCGTCGCACGTCGCCATCGGTCACCACACCCACGATCTGGCCATTATCCAGCACGATGGCGATTCCTTGCTTGGTCTTGCTGATTTCGATGATGGTCTCGCTCACCTTGGCATTTTTAGTCACGATGGGGAGGTTGTTGCTTACCATATAGTTTTTCACCCTTCCAAGCAAGCGTTTGCCCAGGCTTCCACCTGGATGGAATTGTGCGAAGTCATTTTTTGTGAAATGCCGTTCTTTAATGAGAGCACAAGCTAACGCGTCACCCATGGCCATCGTCACAGTGGTCGATGAGGTGGGTGCAAGATTGAGCGGGTCTGCCTCATGATCCACCTTGATGCTCAGGTGGCAGATTGAATATTGTGCTAAAAGAGAATCTTTGTTGCCTGTCATTCCGATGATAGGAATCTTCCGCTCAATCAGCAGAGGGACAAAACGGAGCAGTTCGTCAGTGTTCCCTGAATAGGAGATGGCAATCACCACATCATCAGAGGTGAACATGCCCAAATCGCCATGGTAGGCATCCAAAGGATTGACAAAAAACGAAGGGGTACCCGTGCTCGCCATGGTGGCCGCAATTTTCTCACCGCAATGACCGGATTTTCCCACGCCGGTTACAATTACACGACCTTTGCAGTGGATGATGAGATCCACAGCTTTGCTAAATTGCTCGTCGAGCATGGGAATAAGATCTAAGATGGCTTGTGCTTCGTCTTTAAAGCACTGAATGGCATATTCGTTGACGTTTTTCATCGTTATAAATTCTAAATGGTCTTGTTGATAAAAGTGTTAATGTTTTATTGATAGTCGTTTTTTAACCCCATGAAGAAATATTTGTAAAATTTCAATAGTTCTTTCAGATTCCATGTTCTTAGGAAATAACAGGTTCTCAATAGAATGTAAGAACCGATCCCTTTCCAGTTGGAGCCATAGTTCTTCATGATATACCCCTTATTCCTATAATAGTGGTGACTCAATGTTTGAGGCTTATTGATGTCTAAGAATTTTTTAGTAAATGGCAACAGATAGATATAGTCTCCTTTTTCTTTTGGATGATAATGGATGGCTGAAGTGATCGTAAGGGGAGTGATTCCACATCTCTTCTTGATTCTGGCCATATATTCTCCCTCATCTCCCCAAATGAACATTTCTTTTTTCACTAAACCTATTTGTTCGATTATATCACGATGAATGAGAGTTCCGTTGAATGGGTGTACGAATTGATCTATCACCTCTTTTTTCCTTGCTTCGGCTACTTCATGGGCATAAACATTCTTGAAGGATAGCAGTTCGTGGTTGTCTTTGTCAACAACGAGCGCATTCAAAACCTTGTTTCCAAGATGGCCATATTGTAGAAGGTTTTGCAGTTCCTCTTTGTCTGCCTCTCCGTCATCGTCCATCATCCACAGCCACTTATAGTCATGGTCATACATGTATTTCATTCCTGTATGGAATCCCCCTGCACCACCTAAGTTGGCTTGGTTGATGTGCATGATATTGGGCTGTAATAAAAGATATTTAGCTGTTCCGTCTGTGCTGGCATTATTTACCACCAAAATGTCAAAATCATTTACACTTTGGTGGTATAAAGACTCTAGGCATCGCTTGAGGTCGTGAAGCCTGTTGTGGGTGACGATGATGGCTAAGATATTGCCCTTCTTTTCCATACCGAATGTAATAAAAGGGAAAGCCAATAGTTTTTGTTTCTAATTGCTTGCAGTAAAGACACCGATCTGCAACTTGGATGGAGGGCATACCATTTTTTTTGAACTGCCAGATATTCTTTTCTATCTTTTCTACTGACACACGCCGACATCTGTCTACTAAAGTATTTGGATAGATGTTTTTCTGCCATTCGTAAGAAATGTTCATCTTTATCCTTAAAAAAATCCCTCACAACTTCCATGGATGCCGTGTCTTGGTTGAGACGATATATATCGTATCTTTGGCTCATATATGATAGAGGATTGCGGCAGTCGTAATGATAGATAATATCCCAGATGCTCTCTGCTTTGGTGGAGAAATAAGCTAATTGTGTCATTACTTGCAGGTCCTCTCCAATGTCGGTACCTTCTTTTGCCGTAATGTCATGGGTCTTATAGAGTGATGTTCTGATCAACCGTCCCCATATAGTGTGATGGATCGAGGGCTGAGTCATATCTTCTACAAATGAACGATGATTTTCAAACTGTGGGCGCGTCATCAGTGAGCATTGTCCCATTTGATGTTGCATAGCTTGTCCTGTGACGATATCTGCACCAGTGGCTTGCTGGCATCTGATTAACTTTTCTACGGCATCAGTCTCCAAATAGTCATCTGAATCGACATGCATCAAGAATGGCGTTGTGCAATGATTCACCGCAGTGTTTCTGGCAGCTGATAATCCTCTGTTTTTTTCATGTCGGATAATGATTACCGATGGTTCGCGCTTTGGATATTGTTGGATAAGGTTTGTTAGGATTTCGACACTTTTGTCTTTGGAACCGTCATCAACAAAAATATAAGTGATATCCTGATAAGTCTGCTCAAACAATGAACGTACGCATCTGTCTATGGTTTTCTCCACCTGATAGATGGGCACTAAGATGGATATTACATTACTTTTCAATTATTTCCTCAATGATTTCAGAAAAGCTAATTCCTCGAATTTGAACAGGAATGACCCTCCGACATAGACAACCATGCCTGCTGGTATTGCTAAAGCTAAAGCAATCCAGTTGTTGTTGATCATCTCACATATGGAGAACGTGACAGCAAAAACTGTCATGGATAAAAGAAAAGATGGCATAAGGTCTTTCATCTGTTTGTTGAAACCTAAATCAAGAAGTTTTCCCGTATAATAGGTGTTGAGTATTAATGCTAAGATACTGCCTGTAATTCTGAACCAGCACATAAAAATTAGTCCGTAGGGGATACTGATGATCAGTAAGATAACGCCAATGATTTTTTTAATGATTTCCAATCTCAAAAATAGATTTGGACGTCCTTTCACTTGGAGCAGATTGAGGTTGATGGCATGGATTGGATACCACATTCCTGAGAAACAGATAGGAATAAGCAAGACTGATGCAAAATGCCATTTGGCACCAATCAGTACCTCTATGAGGGGAAATGAGACACCCGCCAAACCACACATGAAAGGAAAAGTGGTATAGGCAGACACCCGGAGCATTTTCCTATAATTGTTCCGCAATTGTTGGTTGTCATCCTGCATCTTGCATAACACGGGGTAGGTAACTCTCTGAAGCAGGCTGGTCGTATTATGTGAGAATAGCGTGGAAAAATGATTGGCTCTGGAAAAATGTCCCAAGCTGGCTGCAGAAAAAACCTTACCAATTACCAAAGAATAGAGGTTACTATAGATGGTGTAAATTAATCCACTAATCAACAGCTTGGAACCAAAAGAGAACAATTCCCTGAAGGATTTCCAGGAATAAAGCAGTTTAGGACGCCATGATGAGGCCCACCATAAAAAGACGACATTGAATGTTGCGTTGGCAAGAGACTGAATAACCAATGTCCAGACACCAAAACCACGGAGAGCCAATATAATGGCGATGATGCCCGAAATGGTAGAGGCAGCAAAGGTGGCCTTCGCTTGTGTCTTGAAGTTAACAGTTGCTGTATACAAAGCCCGTTGGACAACAGCAAAGCCATTGATGACAACACCGAGACACTGCACACGCATCACATCACACAAAAGCGGCTCTTCATAAAAATCAGCTGCCCAAGGAGCAATCAGATAGAGAATACCATACATCAACAGACTGACCACGATATTGAAGTAAAAAACCGTGCAGCAATCTGTTTCTGTGCGGTCTAATTTCCTGATAAGGGCATTAGAAAACCCACTATTAACAATGGAAGTGGCGATAGCAGTAAAAATGGTCATCATACCTATCAGACCATAATCCTTCGGCGACAAAATCCTGGCAACTACAAGTGTGACGAAGAAAGCTGCAATCTTGGGGGTAAAATTCTCTACACCACTCCAAAACACTCCCCTAAGAGTCTTTTTCTTTAAAGATTCAGCCATTTCTTATAATTCAATTTTGGCAACCCTTGGCTCGAAGCAGCAGCAGGGGCGTAATGCCACTATCCTGACACCACTCGCCCGTTGTGGGCCGACTTTCATAAATGTAGCCAACACGGAGACTCCCTTACCAAGTCCCAACGGACCTATTTTTGCTTCGTTCACCCTTTGGGTGATGGTCGTTTCCAATTCGTTTTGATGATCATAGTTGCCGTGAGCCATTGCCTCCATCATAAGTGCGGTGGCTTCATATTGAGATCGGCCAATGCCAACTACCAATGTGCAAGGTGAACAGCCTAATTGGCTCACGCCTTCCTTGGCACGCCTGACAATCTCGTCGACCACATTGTCAACATGATGCTTGTGAAACACCCGTTGAGTGATTCCTCGGATGGCAGGACCGCCACCAAGCATCAGGACATGCAGTCTCACGACATCTTCATCGATGGTTCTGATAAGCATGGGGGCTGGCTCTAAAGCGCCAGGGTCTTCATCGAGTCCTCCCGACTGGTCAAGCCGCTGGAGGTCGTTGCCCTTGATTGCCATGGGCCTTCCAGGCAATAGACGTAGTCCTTCTCTCACTCCTTCTTGGATTTCAGTCATCATTTGGCCGGTCACTCTCTGATGGGGACCTATTTCCAATAACAGATGAGGAATGCCGGTATCGTCACAGAGAGGGCACCTATTTTTCTTGGCCACTAAGGCATTGTCGAGTATCTGTTGCAATACCCAATTGGCTTTCTTGTCTGTCTCTGATGCGATGGCTTTCTGATATGCTCTGATTTGATCCTCTCTGAAAGTGGATCCTGCGCGCACCAGTGTCTCGCAGACTTTTTGGGTGATATCAGTCATGGTCGTAAATACTTTTTCCGTTGGCAGCCGCAATGATGGCTTGATAATGGTCAACTTTGATTTGATGGAAAGCTTCCATACCAAGTTCAGGATAACAGACCACCTCTCGTTCTGTGGTTTGACTCTCCAACAAGGCAGTCACAGGCGGTATGATGGCGAATACAGCATGGTATTCCTCCAGTGCCTTGACTGTCTCAGGTTTGATAGCCCCTTTACCGAGGTGCATCTTCACACCTGCTTTGGATAGAGGAGCAAAACTGCTCTCGATCTCTAATTTGTTGCTGGATGTCGGCCCTACGCCCGCAGGACTCACTGCTGTATGAAATATTACAGCACCGGCAAGGTTAACACCAATCTCACTCAAGGTGTCGTTCTCGGCATGTTCCACAATTTTGGGCAACACCGCATCACGCCCTGTATAGATGGATCCTGTTATGCTTACCACGTCACCCACTTTCAGTTGAGCGATGGCTTCTTCTGATAAAGGAGTTGTCAAGTGTATCATATATTGTTGGTCAGTTTCAGTATTTTACGGATGTCGAAGTCGGCTTTTTCTAATTCGTGGATGATCGCATCACAGTTTTCTGCTGAAAGTCCGCCAAACATAGCCAGTCCTCGGAATTTCTGTTCCAGTTCTTCTCTTAATAGTGGATTCTCCGGCTCACCTTTGGGGTAGTCAACCTGGTCCATGAAGTCCCCATGACGTGTTTTCACATTCACCACAGCCACCCGTTTTTGGGGGCAAAGCATGGTCAAGTCTTCACGATCGGTCACCTTCACTTTGTTGGTGATTGCTTGTATCTCTGGATTCTCAATAAAAGGTGTCGTAAATTCATCCATACCCGCTTTGCCTGTAAAAAGTGCGACGGCGAGACTGTATGGAATGCTCATCTTAGCTGAATTGACTCCTTCAATGTCCGTATGATCATGACCACCAACAGCCAACTTGTAAGTCTCAACATGTATGCATTCCACCTCGTCGATAGAAAAATCTTTCATTTGTCGTATATGGAGGGCAGCCTCTATTGACGGATGACAATGGCGGCAGGCTGCGTATGGTTTCTTGTATATAGAATTGATCATAAGATGACCATCTTCAAATAAGGTAATATAATCCATTTTTGGATGGTCGGTCATGGCATGAAGAAATCCTCTTTTTCCTCCTAAAGCATCTGAAGGTGCTTTTAGTCTGGCATGTCCGATATAGGCTGCGGTCACTCCGTCCATGGCCGCACGTCCTGCATTGTATGGTTTCATTTCAGTGTCTCCCTCAATCATTTCCAGTAGTCCTGAAGCACTGGTCGTCGCTGCAGAAAAGGCAGATTTCATCTGTTCAAAATTAAAATGAAGTGCGGCGGCAATACCCATGGCCGCTCCGACAGTTCCACATGTGCCAGTGGCATGGTAGCCTCTCAACTTGCATTCTGGTTGTACACAACAGGCCAGACGGATGGCCACCTCATATCCGATGATGATGCCACGGAGCAAATCACGACTACTGAGATGTTCCTTTTCGGCAATGGCTAATAAGGCGGAGATGATAGGTGCGCCAAGATGTAGCATGCCGATGCGATGACCATCATCTAATTCAATCACATGAGCACTGATGCCATTGAGCAGAGCGGCATTTTGAATACTGCATAAACAACCTGAGCCGATGTGCGTGGCTTCTTCTACTTTAGAGAAGGCATTCAGATAGGCAAGTTCCTTTTCCTGTAGGATTTTGGAGCCAGCAAAACAAACACCGAGGTAGTCCAACAGACAATCACGAGCCATGGATAATGATGGACTGTCTTCTAATGATTGTGCTGTATGTAGAATATGAGTGAGAAATTGATCAGTCATGATAACATAAAATTGATAGTTCTTTTTAGTTGGATGAATGGTTTTGCTCGAAATGAGGTGGTAAATAAATCATAAAGCAATCATCCTCAAAAACTTTTCTGTAATGATGTTCCCTAACAAACCCATTGATCCATGCGATATGCTCACTATTGTGCTCGATAATGTTTTTTTTCTGTGAGTTATTCCAGTCTTTGTATGGCCGTGTTACTGTGATGGGATAGGTTTTATTCCTTAAGATAACAGGTAAATGTGGATCTTCCTCTATAGCTTTATTCACCATGTTCTTCAATCTTTGAATATCAATGGATGTTGGCCATGGGCTTTTAAAAAAAGGTATGGTTTTCGTCAGATAATGAAGGGTAGCCCACGATTCAAAGAACAAAACCCTATCCCCTTCTTTAACGTATTTATTTGTTTCTCTTAGAATGACATCCATTTCATTTGCAACTTCCTTCGTTGTATAGACGGAAGCCAAGGGATGATTAATCTTACAAAATTTCTCCCATCTATTGCCGTCTTCATACCAAACGGGGCCTAAAAATGCTCTTGTTTGTTTGTAAAATATAAATATAAATAAGGTGAGGCAAGTGATATACATATAGCAAATCCACTTTTCTCTGCGATGTTTTTGGAAAAAAACGTATAGTGCATCAAATACAAATGGACAAGAAAGCCATATTGCGTTGCTTCTTTGGTTTAAAACCCCCCAGTTACCACCAAGTGGATAGAAAATCATAATGACAATTGCCAGATACGAAACACATAGATAACACATGTTGGTCTTTTTCTTTTTCACCAAATATAAAATAGCGACAATTGCCATAGGGTAAATACCCCTAGTAAAATATGAACCATTTACTATTTCATTTTTGAGAAAAAACACATAGATAAGTAATAGTAGAATATAAAAAGTAACAAAAATTATATTTTGTGAAGTCCTTTTCCTGAATAGGAAGATAATAGTTGGTAAAGAAAAAATAGCAATCCCATGTGTAACCATTATTTTTATATCAAGGAGATAGGCATCCATTAAAAATGAAGCATTGTGGTTGCTGTTATTTTCACCAATTTTATCTTGCAGGCCTAAATAAAAATCTATAAAGAAATTCCAATGTCCCAATATAATCATTGTGAGGAATGTGAAACTTACACCTATCAATGTACCGCATAAAGCGTAATAGAACAAATGAAGACTCTTTGTCGTGTCTTTTTTGAAATGATGATAGATGAGAAGCACAAATATCATCATCGAAAGGGATATATTAACTACCCTGACATAGAAATTCAACCCCATGATAATACCTGCGACCAACATCCAACAGGCTTTCTCATTTCTGATGGCCTTCATGATAAAAAATACAGTCACCAGATTAAGAAAACCACTTAAATCATTATGGCGGAAAACAATAAAATCAGTAGAGGCTGATATGGCTAACCAGATGCCCAAAAAGATGATCCAACGGTTCATATACTCTTTGAGTATCAGATAAACCATGGATGCACTGCATAGATACATGATGACCCTTAGCACTCTAAAGGCATAGATGCCATATTCTCCGAATAATAGATTCCAAATACCTGTAACAATAACCCCCCAATAATATCCCCAGGCAGCAACATGGGCTGGATCTTCGAAAATATTTTGTCCAGCAACCAAAATAAACCCTTCATCCGACATGCAAAATGTTTGTTTGCCCAACAAAAGGAATATAATGGCAATGGGGAGTAGCAATATACACCAATAACTTCTATCGGAAAGATTATTCAAATATACTTTTATATGATTGATCGAATTCACCATTTTAAAAATTGATTTTATCCATAACAACAAAAATTGGTCGTCCCTTTACTTGGTCAAATATTCTTCCAATATAAATACCTACGACTCCCAATTGCATCATGATAAGGCCACCTACAAACCAAATAGAAAAAACAGTGGATGTATAACCTGGCACTTGAATGATTCCTGTCAATTTAGCCACGATATTGTAAATGACCAATATCATGGAAACCAAAGAAAAGAAAAAACCAAATTGCACCATAAGTCGCAACGGTTTGTTGGTGTTGGATATTAAAATGTTAAAAGCATGGGTAAACAATTTTCGAAGAGTATATGAAGATTTTCCTTCACCTCGCTTGTCATGTTCGATTGGAATTCGTGTGTCCTTAAATCCTAAGTAACGGATAAGTGTTGCCAAACCTCTTGTTTTTTCAGGAATGTTCACATATTGATCCATAACAATTTTTTTGTATATGCCGAAGTTGGCCACTGAGGCATCTGTTTTCACATCGCCCAAATAGTCTAATACTGCATGGAAACATTTTGAAGACATCCTCTTAAGAAATTTGTCGTGTCTGACGATGCGCTGGCCTTGTACAATGTCCCATCCTTCCAATGCCTTGGCATAGAGTTTAGGGATTTCCTCTGGTCTGTCCTGCAAGTCACAGTCCATAATGACAACCCATTCACCTGATGCATATGAGACACCTGCGGTAATGGCATTGTGCTGGCCGAAGTTCCTGCTGAGATTTAGCCCTTTTACTCGTTTGTCGTGTTGGCTCTCTTGAAGAATTGCTGCCCAAGTGTTATCAGGGGAGGCATCGTTCACAAGAATAATCTCGAAGTTATCTGTTATTGTTGATACACTCTTGATGATACGTGTAACCAGATTGTGTACCATTTTTTCACCCTTATATTCGGGTGAGACAACGGAAATAAGAGGATTTTCCATTTATCGTAAATTGAAAAAATCAAAAATATGACAAATAATTTGTTTTATCTCTTCGTCCTTCAACTCATAATACATAGGTAGGCGGACGAGTGTGTCGGCAAAGCAGTCACAGTTTGGCAAATTAGGAACGGATGAGTTGTGACTCTTGTAGAATTCACTCTGATGCAGACTCAGATAATGGAATACGGCCAAGAACCCGTGCTCTTTCAGATAAGACAACAGTGCAGTGCGCTCATCAAGTGAGCGGCAGGTGAAATAAAACATGTGCCCATTGTTGGTGGCGAAATCAGGAATGACAGGGAGATGAATCAATCCCTTTTCATCCAAGGGTTTCAGTCCGCTCCGGTATTGCTCAAAAATAGCTTTTCTGCGATTCTGAATAGTGTCTAAGTGCTCAAGCTGTGCCAGCAAAAATGCACTATTGATCTCAGAGGGCAGGAAAGAGGAACCTGTGTCCACCCATCCGTATTTGTTCACCATTCCACGGAAGAACTCTGCGCGATTGGTTCCTTTCTCCCAGATGATTTCTGCCCTACGGATGAAATCTTCGTTGTTGATGATCAACAGTCCTCCTTCACCACCGGCGGTGATGTTTTTCGTTTCATGGAAGGAGATGCATCCCAGGTCGCCGATGCCTCCCAATGCTTTACCGTTGTAATAGGAGTCGATGGCCTGTGCCGCATCTTCTACCACCAGCAAATGGTGCTTACGGGCAACTTCCATGATCTTGTCCATATCACAGGCTACGCCAGCATAATGCACGGGAACGATGACTTTCGTTTTCTCTGTAATCAGTTGTTCCAATTTGTCGGCATCAATATTGGGATTGTTTTCATAACTGTCGGCAAACACGATTTTTGCACCTTCCCTGACAAAAGCCAAGGCTGAAGAAACGAAAGTATATGAGGGTACGATGACTTCATCCCCAGGTTGGATATTGCAGAGGATAGCCGCCATTTCAAGCGCATCGGTGCATGAGGTGGTCAACAGACATTTCTTAAATCCGTATTTCCCCTCAAAAAATGCCTGGCATTTTTTTGTAAAAGCACCATTACCTGATAATTTACCGGTATATACTGCTTGATACATGTAGTGAGCTTCTTTGCCCGTTAGAAATGGTTTGTTGAATGGAATCATTCTGTTATTATTTCTTAAAGTAATTGATTAGTTTGTTGAAATGAATGATATCTTTTATTCTTTCTATGATGACAGAAATAATCACACAAACAGATAATAAAAAGAGAAATATGATAATAGGATTTCTTGGTGAGTAAATAATGGGTCTAAACCACAAATTATAAATAAATGAGTGGAATAGGAAAATATTCATACTATGTTTGCCTAAAAAAGCCATGATGTTATGTACATGGTCATTGATGTGATGTTTAATCCTTACATATATTTCAACCATTGCAACGACAACAAATGAATCAATAATCATATTATAATAAGACACCTCCGAATTCGTGATGCTAAAAATATTCTTTCCAACCTTTTCGAAACAAAGTATAAGAAATATTGGAATCCACCATTTCAATGATGGGTGTAAATGAAATGGATTGTAGATGGCATAATAGATTCCAAAAACAAATGAAATAATATAGAAATGAACTGTTGGGATAACATATTTAGTAGGAATAAATGATATAGCTATAGATAGTAGAAATGTGTAAATGAAATTATTTTTAGTTAACTTATATAATAGTGGGAAAAACGTATATAAAACAATGATACATGAATAGAACCACCAAGCTCCATCATATCCCCATTTACCTATCCATTTGATAATTCCAAAAAAGTCTAAAATGAAACTCAAGGGAATATGCGAATGATAGACGGTTTTAAATGTAATATCGAATACAAAGACGCTGATTGGTACAAATAGAAGCCAGATAAACCAGTAATTCAAATATAGTTTGGAGAATCGATGAATATAGAATTTTTTTAGAGATATTATGCCACCTTTTTTGTGAATAGATGCAGTGAGCCCATATCCTGATAAAAACACAAATAGGCATACACAGATTCTTGAAAATAATCCTGTATTATAGATGATATGATGACCTATTATTGTATAATCAGTATATAATCCATTTTTTCTCCCAAACAGATGATGCCATAGTAAAAGTAATATAGCAACACCTTTAAGAACATTAGTGTCTTGAATAGATAGCGTACTTTTTTGCATATGAAAAGAATTAATTATACATTCTTAGTCTTTTATAGCTGGAAAAAAGATATATTACGCCGCCTAATAAAGCAGGGATTATAGAGATAACTATATAATACAATAAAGAAACTGTTATGATGATTGTATTGGGAACTCCTAATTGAATGTAAAACAAAGCAAACCCTCCTTCTCTCAATCCAATTCCTCCGAATGTTAATGGAATCATTCTATTGTTATATTTCTATTTGTTAGTGACGAACAATTGATGAATAATTAATAGGGTTTCTTAACAAGATTTAACTGAATTAAAAAATATAATAGTCCTCCTATACAAACGGCAGATAGAACTTCCACAGAATAATTTATAAGTGATATTTTGACAGCTAAATCAGGTGAAACATTAAGGACTGAGTAAAAATATACGAAGAATCCCTCTCTTAATCCTAATCCACTAATAGAAATAGGGATTATTGACAATATTGCAATAATAGGATATAGTGCAAGATGATAATATAATGGAATTTGAACATCGAATGCTAAAAATACCATATACAATACGAAAACTGTTGTAAATTGCAACGCTCCAATCAAAAGAATTGATGGAATAATGACTTTCTTGTAAGGAAAAACAACAAGAGAATGATGGGTCTTTTCAATAAAGAATATAATAGATTTGAAATGGTTCGTTTTATTTAAACAAGATGATAATAGATGATACGCAGTATTATTGGTGAGAAAAAAAATTGTAACCCAAAGAAATAAATTGATGAAAAAAATAATATTAAAAGTGTTATTCTTTTGAGGAAAAATAGGAGCTAAAAAACAACAGATTAGCCCCATTCCTGCAAGTAAAATAAAACCAATCATTCTTTCAATAAGAACAGAACTACTGACTGTGCTCTTTTGTTCTGTCGAAAACGAATGCCTTTTTTCAATAATGTACATTCGCATAATATCTCCACCTTGAGATGATGGTAATACAACTCCTAAAAAAGAGGACAGAAAACTGATTTTGGTTAAAGTCCAAAAATTTTCATTAACACCAGAATATTTTAAGAATAATTTCCATCTGTTCATTCCTAGTCCTTGAACTACAACAAGACGGCAAAAACAGCCAATTAGAATAAACTGCCAATTTTTAATGTCACTAAAAATTGAAAGTAACTTTAAATTAAATTTGAAATATAAAAAGCCAAAAATGAATATTGTAAAGAATAATTTTAATACTTTTTTGGTTTTCTTTCTTTTCATAACTTCTTTTTCTCTTTTGCAGCTTCACCACAATAAACGACATTCTCTGGAACATCTTTGGTTACAATAGAACCAGCTCCTATTATTGCATTCTTACCAATATTATGACATGATGCTAAGATTATAGAATGGTTTCCAATGTAAACGTTCTCATCAATTATCAGAGTTGTTTGTATATTAATATCCTCACCTCTTTTACGTAAAGCTTCAATGTCTCTTTTATGTGTTAAGATATGAACCCCATCAGCGATCTTTACATTATTACAAATAAATAAATGACCAGTATAATCAAGATGAACGTTATGGGCTATAGTGACATGATCTCCAATGGAAATAGAACCGTCATATTTTTGATGTTCTCTATCAATATATACATTATGTCCAACATGTAGTTTTTTACCAGTATTGAAAAGAATATGATAGATGAAATCTCTAAATTGATATAAAATAGGGATGTTGAAAAATTTATTACCTATTAATGCCTGGGAAAAAATGCGTACAAATTGTTCAAAACAATACTTCAGTTTTTTCATCGTTTAATGTAATGGTTATTAAATTCATGAAATTTAAAGATTCTAAATTATTTTTATAAAGAGATTGACCTTTTAATATAATGGTACCCAATCTATCATAAGCGTTTCTAAATTGATGGATATAGTCTCCTACTTTTGGATAAATATCATAAGATATCACTTCTTTTGGCATTTCTGATAATTGAATTTGTGTTATAATTCCAGATTTTGTAGAAAAAAAAGTCTTGACTATTGATGGGGTGGTTCTGTTTGAATAAAATGGCTTGACAGCATCTCCAATGCTTTGTTTTATCAAATATTCATAATAATCAGTATTATAATAGCTTGAGACAAGCTCTGGGAGACATGTCGCACCTGCTCTTGCTCCAATCTCAAGAACATATACTTTCCCTTGACTTAAAATGAAATCAGCATTAATCGCTGTGTTATTAACACCTAATGCCTTAATACATTTATTCAATTGCTCAATTACATCTGGTAAAACTTGTGCTTCTTTCTCGTAAGGTGCATAATGCCCTATAGGAATATCTGTGCTTCCATGGAAAACAATATCACCATGAGGCATCACAAATGTAAGTTTTCCGTTTCTGACAAAAGCTTGTGCTCCAAATTCTTCTCCAGATATAAATTCTTCGATGATTAAATAATCTAATTTCGTTTCAGATTTAATTATTGGGAAATATTGATTTAATTCTTCTAACGTATTTATAATAGATATACCACGTCCACCACAACCATCAACAATTTTAAGAACTACAGGGAATCCACTTTTTTCAGAAAAACTTTTAGCTTCTGAAAAAGATGATATTTTTTTATATTTTGCTGTTCGAACGCTTGCTTGCATAAAACAGTCTTTCATCAAAGCCTTATTGGTGGCAAGTGAAGAGGCTTCTTCAGAAGGCCCTAATAGATGCATTTGATCACAAATGTAACCTACAGTCTTCATCATAGCATCGGTTCCACAGGTCAAAACACCATTAATATGTTCTTTCTGAGCAACTTCCAAACAAGCTTTCTTGTCAAACGTATCAATATTGTACCATTTAGTCGCATATTGATAACCAGGGTAATTGCCTTCTATTCCACAAACAATTGTACGATAACCGAGTTCAACAGCTTTCTTGATTAAAGGAAGTTGATAATATCCGCCTCCTAAAATCATTATCTTCTTGGATTCCATTTTTCTTCAGATTGATATATCATATAACCACTTCTATCACCACTGCATGTAACTGATTTTAAATGCATATCGGTAATCTCTGCTTTTCTGATTTCTTTATATGAGCCAGCTGCTTCTAAGATTGGCAAAAGATCCGAGGTCTCTTTACATAAAAAGAATACTCCAGAAAATAGATGTTTATCCATTATTGGAAGAGAGAATTTATCTAAGGCTACATCAATAACACCTTTCAGAAAATCATAGCCTGTTGATAGTCTTACTAAATCAGAACCTATAAAATCTCCGCCCATTCGGGCTCCAATTTCCATAATGAAAATATGACCATCGTTTGTTATGCGATATTCAGAATGAGATGCCCCATTGGTCACACCCAAAGAATCGAGTGCATTATAAGTGATAGAATAAATACTATCATACATATCTTGGGATAGATTAGCAGGCTGATGATGCTCGAGTTCTACAAAATGAGGTGCACCTGTGGTCACCTTATCAGTAATGGTAAGAGGATAATGACTACCATGATAGGAAATAAACTCCACGCTAATCTCCCTACCTTCTATGTACTCTTCTATAATAGCTTCCCCTTTAAATGATACTGAAATGGCAGCTTTAATGGCTTCAAGTAACTCTTGATATGAGGTAACCTTTGTCACACCTAATGATCCAGAACGGTCCGTGGGTTTAACAATTAAAGGATAGGATAAATCTATTTCATCAATATCTTCTATACTGCAGACTTTCTTGAATTTCGGACATGGCACACCTACAGACATAAAAGCTTGACGCATTAAATACTTGTTATTGGCCATAATGGAACATCTATAAGAATTACCAACAAGTCCTAACTTTTCTGCAATATAAGCAACTGTTGGGGCTGAAACATCTGAAGCGATGGTCACGATACCATTAATGCCAATTTTTTTGCATTCTTCTAATATCAGATCTTTTTCTATGACTGATATAGGATAAAAGAAATCTGCAATATTAGCACAGATGGCTCCTTCACGCCAAGAAAAACAATGTGTTTCAATCCCCATATCTTTAGCCTTATTGACTAGAGGTAATTGGAGATAACTTCCCCCAATTATTGCTAATTTCATAGAATAATTACTTATTTAAAAATCACTTTTTTCAGAGGTAATACGATCATTGGTCTTGTTCGCAAGACCATTGTTCCCCAGGTCAAACCGAGACCGAAGGAAGAGCAGAGCAATGTCAAAGGACGTAATCGCAAATCTTCAGCAATTTCAGAAACCATCAGCATCAAGATGGAGGCACCTCCCAAATTACCGAATTCCTGTAGATTGTAGGGCACTTTCTCAATAGGCAGCTTCAGTTTCTTCACCAGACGGTCAACAATCAACTTGTTAGCCTGATGGATGAGGAAGAAGTCTATATCCTTGTCCTTGTCCAACTTTTGTTGCTCCATCATCTTCTTCACGCTGATAGGGGGCTTGGAGATGGCAAAAGAGAATACATCCATGCCATTGATGAGTGCATCCTTGGGCGCACGGATGATGCCGTTGCCAAAGTCCTCATACTCGAAAGACGTCTCTTTGTCGATGGGATGCCGATAACCTCCATGAGGAGTCATCAAGGCTTGATAACCAGAACCTAACGTGTTGAAATCAATGATGATATCATTGGCAGTGGGATCGTATTCCAAAGCCAAGGCTGTTCCACTATCACCAAAAAGAGGACCACGGCTCTTGTCTTTAGGAGATCCCATCCGCATAGTTGTATCCCCCACCAAAATAATGGCTCTTCTGCAGGTTCCTGCTGAAAGCAAGTTGCTGGCCACATTAATACCATACATACAGCCACAGCAGCCCATCGGTACATCAAGCACAAAGGTGCTGGTGGGGAGTCCTAAACGATGTTGTAAAATTGCAGAAGTGGGAGGCGTCCTATAGTCCCCTGTTACAGAAACAAACAGCATGACGTCGATACTCTCTTTCTCCCATCCTAAACCCGCAATGAGTCGCTCGGCAGCATCAAGACAGAGATCGGAGGCGCAAATGTTGTCAGGAGAGATGTAACGGTTATGGATGCCAACAGTCTTGTCAAAGGTGTCTGCTTCTTCCTCTGTGAAAAAAGAAAACTCAGAGGATTTGACCGGATGATCAGGCACCGTGCCTGTGACACCCCGAAGGGCGACATTTTTGATTTCCCAGTATGCCATTACAATTCGATGTCATATTTTGCCAAAATAGTTTTGGCGTTTTCGTATGAGGTAAACTCCAGAATGTCCTCGGCATCAAGCATGATGTCAAACTCATCTTCTACTGCAGAGGTGAGACTGAGTTGATGCACGGAGTCCCATCCTTCCACATGATCTTTATCAAAAGTTTCGTTAAGAGATGAGATATCTACAGAAAAAACCTCACTAAATATTTGATTCAGTTTTTCTATATTATTCATAATAGTTATTGATTAATTACTTTTCCTGCTTCATTTCTTAAAATTGCATCCACTACCCTCACTTCTATCTTTTGGTGGAAAAGATGGGTCTTCTCCTCGATGAAAACGGGAAGTGATGCTGCGATGTCGGCCTTGGTAACCAATACGATAAGGCGCTCGTCATCACCTTTGCAATAACAGTCGGCGTCGTAAGTGGATCTGATCAGGTTCTCAACCTCATCAAGCCCGATTCTTAGTCCGAAGATTTTCAAAAAACGTTTCAGACGGCCTACGATATAATAACATCCGTCGGCATCGCGGCGCGCAAGGTCGCCTGTATGCATCACACCATGGTTTTCATCGCCTTTCTGAAGATCTTCGAGACAGTTGGCATAACCTAAGGTGACGTTCTCACCACGATACACCATCTCTCCGGTAGCCTCTCCCTCAAAAGTCTCATTCCCTTGGTCATCAACAATCGATAACTGGCCTCCAGGTTCTGCGATACCGATGCTGCAGGTCTTGCTCATCGCCAATTCTGCCGGTAGGTAGGCCATGCGAGCAGTACATTCCGACTGACCGTAGGTGGCAATAAACTGTTTGCCTTTGTCTTCTGCATATTGTGCCAGAGCATGAAACATCTCGGGCGTCAACTTGCCACCGCCTTGGGTAATAATCTTCAGTTTGGGCAGATCCATGCGCGTGAAGCGCATCTTCATCATGATCTCATAACTGTAGGGCACACCTGTGAAACTGGTGGCTTCCTTGAGCATAGCCCAGAATCCCCTGTCGAGCAGAGAACGGTCCGACAACAGCAGGGTGGCGCCTGCCAACAGGTGGGAGGCGATGACAGAAAGGCCCATCGTGTAGTGCATGGGGAGAATAGCCATAGCTTTCTCCTCTTCCGTCAAGCCAAACATCCGTCTGACATTGTCGGCATTGGCCTCAATGTTGCGATAACTATGACGAACAAGTTTCGGACTGCCTGTGGATCCTGAGGTAGGGAGGAGGAGAGACAGGTCCTCATACAAAGCGAAAGGAGGCAATCCTGTCTTCACCAATGAGTAACCGTAAGCGGAGAATATCACCGGAAATCCCGTCTTTGACAGCATTTCGTCGGGAAGCCAAAGATAGGCTGGCTGATAACGCTCATACAATTGGTTGTAAAGCGTCTCCTCTGTTCTCGCACTGAGGATCAGTGGGACAATCCTGTTGGACAAAGAGGCTGTATATCCCATCAAAGAACCGATTTTGTTCTCTGAGAGGAGAAAAATCAGTGAGCGTTCCGGCAGATGACGGGCATATTCCTTGGAGAAATCACAGATATCTCCATAGGTCACCGACAGTCCGCTATCGTCAATGGCGGCAACCTTATTTCGGGGCTTTTTGTCTATGTTAAGAAACATGGTGTAGTTGCTAAATAATTGCACCTCCATCAACGCCTATGACTTGGCCCGTCATATAAGAAGATGAGTCTGAGGCAAGAAAGAGACAGAGGTGGGCTATTTCTTCAGGTTCTGCTAATCGACCAAAAGGTATATCGTTGATCTTCTCTGCAAACTTTTCTGCTAAAACGGCTTTAAATCTTTCTGAGCCTACCATGCCTGGGGCGATGGCGTTCACACGGATATGATGCTCAGCTAATTCCTTGGCTGCTGACTTAGTGGCCGAGATAACAGCACCTTTGGTGGCAGAGTAGGATAACTGACCTTTAGCTCCTTTAACACCAACCATACTGGCCATATTTATTATTGAACCATTCTGTTGTCTTGTCATAATACGGGATACCAGCGCCATCAAATGGATTAGACCTACAACATTTACGTCAAGCATTTTCCTGAACTTGTCATAGTCTATCATGGGCAGAAGCTCATAAGAAATTAGTCCTGCGATGTTAGCAAGTATATCTATATGACCGTGTTCTTTTTTGATGCTGACAATAAGTTTCTTTACTTCTGCGAAATCACAGATATCAAGAATAACAGGAATGATTTTCCCGCAAGTATTAAATTGTGATTCAGACCATTCCAATCCTTTAACATCAATTGCATAAACAATGGCGCCTTCTTCAGCAAATAGTTGAGCTGTAGATTTTCCTATTCCTGCTCCTGCCCCAGTAATTAGAGCAACTTTGTCTTCTAATAATTTCAGCATATTATATGGTTCTTCCACCATCTATCACAAGTGGATGGCCTGTTACCCAAGAAGATGCCTCAGACAATAAATAGATGATGCCTAAAGCAATATCTTCAGGTTTCCCGTATCTTTGTAAAGGATATGTCTTTTTGTCCTGTTCTAATTGTTCCTCAGTTATCATTCCGACATGGATGAGCTTGGTTTCAACCATACCAGGATTAACACTGTTGACTCGAATCTTTTTCACAGCAAGTTCTCTTGCGCTAGTTTTCATAATTGAATCAATCGCAGATTTAGAGGCTCCATAAATAGCATTTGAAGCTCCGTATGCTCTTATACCACCAATGGAAGATACAAAAACAACAGATGATCCTTTGACAAGTTTCTTTTTTTTCACCAGCAAGCGTAATAGTTCTACGGGCGCAAAAAAATTAACATCAAAGACATCATTGAAATGTTCCCTTGTGCAGAATTGGAACGGAAGTGTTTTAGGCTTTCCTGCACAGAGAACTAATCCTTGTAATTCTTTTATACTGGATACGATTTCTTCAATATCCTTTTGAATAGTTAAATCTCCAATAATTTGAAAATGTCCACTACCAGTTAATTGCTCAAATGTCTCATTGAGACGTTCTTTATTTCTGCCAGTAATAATGAGTTTGGCCCCCATCTTAGAACATTGGATGGCAGTTTCCTGTCCAATCCCAGATGAGGCTCCTGTCACCAGGATGGTCTTTCCTTCTAATGAAAATGGGTTATAGTTTGTATCCATAATTATCTTCGTCGTCGTTCACTTCTACAATAGGAGGAATCACAATGTCTTTTGTATCTATGGCAACGGTACCCCAAGAGAGACCAACACCAAAACCGCAGCAGATGAATTTTGTTAGACGGTTTTCAAATTTTCCCCTTAATTGGGAAACTATAGTCAAGGGGATGGAAGCGGATGAAGTGTTACCAAACTGATACATACATGAAGGCACCTTTTCCTCTTCCAACTTCAGTTTCTTGACAATCTGCTTGTTCATCTTCATGTTGGCTTGATGGAATACAAAATAATCATAGTCCAAATAATTGAAGCCAAAATGCTCACCTAATTTTTTTACGGACTTCGGAGCTGTTGTAATGCCAAAGGAAAATACGTCCATGCCTTTCATTTGGGCCTGAAGACTATGCATCATTTTTCCCTCATATTCTTTTAGTTCAAAGGATTGGGGCGATACTTGGTTCCTGCTGCCACCATCTGGAACGATAATGGCATCAAAACCGCTTCCGTCAGTTCCAAAATGGAATTTAAAACCTGGCTCACCCTCAGCATATTCAATTGCTGTGGCAGTGCCAGCATCGCCGAAAAGAGGATCTCGCTTCATTTTGGAGCGTTTTTTCGCATCGCCAGCAAGGAGTAATGCTTTCTTGATGGCGCCAGATGAAACAAGTGATGCCACATTGCTCAGTCCATATACCCATCCTGAACATCCAAGTGCCACATCTTCTGCATAGCAATCACGAGAAAGACCTAAACGGTCTTGGAGAATGCAGGCAGTTGCGGGAAGGATGTAGTCTGCTGTCTGAGAGACAAAAATGATAGCCTCAATCTCTGATTTATCCCAGCCAAGTTCTGCAATCAATTTTTCGGCAGCTGCAAAACAGAGGTCAGAGGTACAAAGTGTTTCCGAACAACGGCGTTCTTTCACGCCTGTGGCTTCCACAAATGCTTCAGGGGTATAGTCCACAGAAATGTCCTCACCCTGCTTGAGAGTGTAGTTGCTGACAACATTTTTAGGAACGCCGGCAGAAACGCCGGCGATCCTGATGTTTTTGAACTCTAAAAAAGCCATTAAAGTTTAGCTATTACTTTGTTGTACAAATCTTCAACAGTCTCCGAACTTTTTACGTCATCCCCTTTAAGAGCAACGTCAAACTCCTCATCTACCATGGCGATAATCGAGAGGCCAATCAATGAAGACCATTCGTCTAGGTCATGGAATTTAGTTGTCGCAGTGATTTCATTGGGATCAGTGTCGTCAAACTGTTCGGCAAAGAGCTCTACAAATTCTTCTAATGTTTTCATTTTCAAAAAATTAATTTGTTAACAAATACTCATTTAGATTGATACTTCTTTACTAAGTTGACCATGTCATCAATGGTCCCAAAATTGTCGGGAAGGATGTCCATGCCGTCAATTTCAATGCCAAAATGATTGTTGAGTTCCATGACCAAGTTGACCAGGTCAAAGGAATCCAACATTCCCTCATCAAGATAATTCACGTCTTCTGAATAGTCAAATTCAGGACGAATGCCATTCAAAATCTCAATAATTTTCTCTTTCATTGTTTGTCATTTTGATTTCGTTTTATAAATGTATAATCTTTTAAACCGTCTAATTTGGCACCGCTTTTCAGGTGCATTTTTGCCACTTTTGTATTCGAATCTCTCACCCAAAAATAACTGAATTTAACACCTCGATCTACATAAATGTTTTTACTTGCTAAATATAGACCGATTGCATTTTCTCCTTTGTCAATCCATGCATTGCCATAGGCGGTTCTTCCTTTGATAGTAAAAATGTTGACGCCACAAACTTTCCCGTTTTTGTCATGATCTACAAGTATAGCTTTTTGTTCAATCATTGTTTGAAGTTCATCCAATGAAGGTAGATGGTCTGTGTATTTATTGAAGTTTTCGTACAATAGGACAGAAATATCTTCCTTTTCTGATGGTTTAGCAAATTCTATATCTTCTACTGGTCGTCTTTTATCATTTACGTGATAATAATATCTGCTGTATGTCTCATAATGTTCAAATCCTGATTTTTCTAGAATGATCAACCATGGCTCTATGCCACTTTTTGTAGGGATATTGATGACATATTCATAGCCAGATAGTTGTGAAAGAAGAAGAATTAGTTGTTCAGAATCATCGGAAACAACAAATAAACGATAAAAATGAAATTCTTTGCATCTGATGAGTAAACAATGATCTGATTGATATACTGCATAAGAAAAAAAAACCGTAGGTCCAAAAAAATTGTTATATTTTAAGCGGTGTTCTTTGTTGAAAGCATATACTATTTGCTGAAGATGACCATGATCGATTGGTGTGAAGACAATTGGCATTTTTTTGATTCTTTTTAATTAGTTGTTGATGTTCTTATTGTAGAAAGCACGGTCTATTTTACCATTGGCGTTTTGTTTAAGCGATGTCTCTCTATGATAGACAGTCGGATACATGTAGCGGGGTATCTTATTGGAAAGTGCTTTTCTGAATGCTCCCATGTTCAAATCACTTTCTGCTTGGTAGAAAAGAACGATTTGTTTGCCGGAATGGTCATATATTACACAGCAGTTTTCCACCATGTCGGTTCCAAGAATGGCGTTTTCTATTTCCCCTAATTCAATACGGTATCCATTGTGCTTGATTTGAGAGTCTTTACGCCCGATATACATGATCTCACCTCGTTCGTTTTTATAGACAATGTCTCCTGTGCAATAGATGGTTTCAGGGTAATGCTTGTTTAGAGGATTTTGAATAAAAGCTTTTCGCGTTTTTTCCCAGTCGTTGTAATAACCCAAAGCCAATGAGGAACCACGTACACACAATTCTCCTTGTTCATTGACAGCGGCTTCTCTTTGTTGGTCAACAAGAATTAATATATCTGAGTTGCGACAAGGGAAACCTATAGGTAATGGAGCGTCATCTGTGAATTCACGGTCTACTACATAATAGGTGCAATCTACCGTTATTTCAGTAGGTCCATACAAATTAGCATATCTGCAATTTGGTAAATGTTTACGCCAGTAATTAAGGTGCTTATTGGGCATCACTTCACCAGCAAAAAAGACATCATTAAGGTGTGCAGGTTTTTTGTCTTTGAAAATGTCCAAATTTGCAACATTAATTAGAGCAAATGGCACCCAGAAAATGAAGGAGATTTTATGTTCATTCAGATAATCAACTAATTTAGCAGGAAATGCAAAGTTAATTTCTGGAATAATATCCAATGTAGCTCCAGTTGCATACATCAGATATATGTCAAGTGTAGAATTGTCAAAATAAAAAGGAGCTTGATTACCTATGATAGCATTTTCTGTAAACTTAAAGGTTTTTATGGCCCAATCTATATAGTCAATTACACCTTTATGAGTGACAACAACTCCTTTTGGAGTTCCTGTAGAACCTGAAGTGAAAATGGCATATACAGGATCCGTGTCGATTTGGTTGGCGAGATAATCTTCTGAACATGATGTGGTCTGAGTTTCTTTATTCATCACATTCTCAACGACAATGATCTCTTTGTCACACATTTCTCTTACATGCTGCTCGTGGGCAAGGTCTGTGATCACTATTTCAGACTCAAGCACGTTCAATATAGATAAAATACGGGTGTCTGGAGATTTTGTGTCAAGAGGAACGTAAAAGTTGCCACTCATACTAATACCAGCAAATGATTGAACCATAGTGCATCCTTTAGGTATATAAACTCCTACAGGAGATTTCCACAAACCTTTTGCTATGATGGCATCAGCAATTGCGTAAGCGGAGGAAAGCAACTCTGAAAAGGTGATACTCTTGTTCGCATCCCGAACGGCTGTCTTTTCTGGGAATTTTGCTGCCGTGGAAACTAAATATTCTATGACACTTTTCTGCATAACTAATATGATGTTCTTATGTTAAGATTTTTTATAAGTAAATAGTGTCCTCATACTGGGAGGAATAGTCGCTGTGACTTTTGCAGGATTGCCAGATACCATGCTGTTAGGTGGAACTGGTCTTGTAACAACGGAACCGGCAGAAATCATGGAATTCTCACCAATAGTTCCCACACCTGGCATGATAACAGTATGAATGCCAATCAACACGTTATCTTCAATAGTAAGAGGGGTAATGTAGGCACGACTGACAGGATCTAAAAATTCTTTCCTGTTACCTATATACGTATGGCCGTGAGTTAATATTTTCACTCCTTCAGCAAGAACGACACCATTCCCAAGGGTTAATCCACCAGTATAATCAATATTTACTTGTTCTGCAATATGACATTTTTTACCAACAATAATTTTTTCTTCTGAATAATGGTGCTTATGAAATATCACACCATATCCCAAAAAACAATTTTCCTTCAATTCATACTGTTTTTTGTAGGCATCTCTGCGTTTTGCTTGCAGACGGGGACTCAACTCGTATTTGAAACTGCTCCATTTATGAAGAAATTTGTAATTGTCGAAAAATGCTTTCACCCATTTGTCTCTCTTGGTATTTTTCTCTTGATATTTCAAACAAATGGCTTTTTTCTCTTCTCCTGTCAGAGCATACAATTTCTCCTTTTTATATTGGTTGCTCCAGACATTGTATTTGAGGAAACAAAATAAGATATCACAAAAAATGCCCAGTTTACCTTTGCCGACCTCTTGGTCTTTACTTAATAAAGTGGCATCTTTCCAGCCGTATTGGATAACTTGGGTTAATCTGCGAAAATTCATTATAAAACAACTTTCTTATGTTTGATCATTTCTAATTTACCTTCTTCAAAAGACACGATGTTGGCAATGGCTCCTGCCATCATATCGTGGAAAGCCTCATAAGTCAGACCTGCGATGTGCGGGGTGAGAATGACATTGTCTAACTGATGCAATGGAGCGCTCGCCTGCAGAGGTTCTTCATAATGCACATCCAAGGCTGCACCACGCAGGTGACCGTTAGCCAAAGCACCATAGAGGGCTGACTCATTGATAAGTTTTCCCCGGGCTGTATTGACCACCATTGACCCTTGCCGCATCAGGGATAACGTGTCCTGATTAAGCATTTCTTTGTTGGTGGAGGTCAGTGGACAATGAAAACTCAAAATGTCGACCAATGGTAGCATTTCCATAAAAGATGGTACAAAGGTGACACCTAATTGTGACTCTTTCTCTTCGTCAAGTCGATACAAGTCTGTATAATAGACTTTGGCTCCCAAAACTTTCAAATAGAGAGACACTTGTCTGCCGATGGCACCCATACCGACAAGGCCGACAGCCTTTCCAAAAATCTCGTTGCAGGAAACACCTGTCTGCTGCTTTTTCCAAACACCTCTTTTTACATTGGATGAAATGAGCGGGATGTTTTTAAGACAGCAAAGCATCAACGTTAGCGTGTGTTCTGCCACACTTCTTGCATTGATGCCAGCGTTTACATAGACAGGGATGCCGTGAGAGAGAATGGCAGACTTGTCGAGCATGTCTAAGCCGACTCCTGTGCGCTGGATCATCTTCAGATGTGTTGCTGATGACAAAACACCCTCATCGATGGGCAGACGACCACTGACCAGCAGATAGTCGGCATCGGATGCCTCTGACACCAAACATTCGTAGGTGGGGGCATCCAGTGTCTTGATGGTGAAACCTTCAGGGACCACAGACTTGAGAATCTCCCACGGAAGGCCAGTATACCGGTATGTATGAAGAATCTTGGGCATTTTATTTTACACCAAACAACTCAAAATAACTGGACTCATTATCTATCACACCATAAGCCTCTGACCTCATGATGATACGCTCGGCCCAAGCTTTATGAGGACCAATTTCGTTCATACCCTTCGTGCCTTTGACAACCCCCCCCGATGTGTGTAGAATCTGATAGGCATCATCATACTCATCTTTGGTGACAGCCAACATACCATTGATAAAATTGAGGTGGGATGGGTGGATGCAGGTCTTTCCCATAAATCCGTTGGCCTGATCAAGCACCAGTTCGCGCATCAGTCCGTCAACAGCATCGTTAACGATGGCCTTACGCTTCAAAAGCGTTTGCTGTAAGTCCACCTTAGGCAGTTCTTTCATGCCTTTCATCGATTTGTTCACTTTGAAATATTCCCAAACAGGACCAGAAACCGTGTAGTCGTTGTTACGGGTGAATACATTCAATATGTCCATCAGGCAGTTGCTTACTGTCATGATGTCATAAATGGTATAATTGATTCCACGTCGTACACCGAAGCAACTGGAGAAATCGGTGCCACCCACTCGGACATTTAAGATAAGCTTCTTGTGGCAATCGCAGATGTTCTTAATAGCCATCAGTTCAAACAATCGTGTTTCTTTGAAAGCTACACGGGCGTCTTCTATAATAGGCATGCCATAGATAATCTCACCATATCTGTTGTTTAACTCAACCAGGTGACTCATATATGCACCACCATTCACTCCATTAAATTTAGGGAAGTTGAAACCTGTGATATAGCGAATGTGCTCTGGCCGCAACATACTGGCGAAATGCTCGAACTGCTCTGGAGATCGAACACGGAAGAAAAGAAGAGGGATATCCTCATATCTCAGCAGACCGTCATCTTCAGCTTTCTTCAATGTGTCGAGCACATGTATGCTGTTTAATTCGGCTGCTGGTACTTCTTCTTCAGGGCAGGCATCCTCAAAACACATCACCATAGAGGTGAGACCGGGATATTTCTTGTCGATGACGGCCTGAGCGAAATCTTTTGTTCCAGGCATATACATCGTAGCCCCAAGACAATATTGAAGCAAACTCCTATCAGTATATTTGGTGAATTCTACAGGAGATTTGACGAATGAATAGCTGGGGTTATATTGATGATGACGCATAAGTTAACTTTATTGTTCTTTTGTGTACCAAAGTTGGTCTAAATTTAAATTCCTACGAATGATGGATTTCCCATCCTTGTCAAAACAATCAATGGATTGAAATGCTTTGCGAATTTTGTGGCGTATTTCCTGTTCAGAAGTCGCACTAAAAACCATAACGCCAATCCTTCCGCTGCTTGCTCGGCTTTCATCTATGATGTCTCCCTTCTTTTTGTAAAAAGAAAGATGATCAATGATACCTGCATTTAATAACTCTTCCGCACCTGTCGTATGACTATAGATTCCATCATGACCATATATTTGATTAACTGCGTATATCTTATCCATGGGGTGCCAATTAGACAAATCAATAGGTTGGCAAAGATATGAATCAATAGCAGCATCAATCATATCAAACCCTGTGCCATATTTAATCGTCTGTGAACTGATGCCGCCGCCCACCCGTGGAGCAAATTCTATCACGCTAATAGAATCACTTTTTACGATGCCTTGAAAAAATAAAGGAGTGTTGTCGAGATGGAAGGCTTGGGCAATTTGAGTTGCTATGGGTTCACATAGATTCATGGCCTTTGAAGAAATGCGGGCTGGAACATGTGATGCATAACATTTTATCGAATTGTTTGCACCATCTATGACGCTAACGCGCTCCTGAGCCATCATTAGATGAGCTTTACCTTTTACAACAACACAATAGGCACTAATTTCTATCCCTTCAACAAATTCTTCTACTATGACATGACCATTATGACTAAACTGAAAAGATGTGGGAAGCTCTTTCAGTAATTCATCATCTGTATATACCTTCTTGACACCATTGGCAGAATTTGAATCTGCTGGTTTAATCATTAAAGGATAGGTGAGATGATGCTTGGATAACTCATCTGCCGATGTGATATCAATATATTTTGAAGTGGGGATGTCGTTGGCCCACATGATTTCCTTCATGCGACATTTGTCTGTCACATTAATGGAGGTTTCATAACTATAAGGTTGTGGAAGGCCTAATTTTTCTGCTACATAACAACAGACCTTGTTGGCTTGATCAACACATGTGCTGATGACAATTTCTGCTTCGCGCAATTGGGCGATTTCTAATACAACTTCTTGATCAAGTGTACTTGCTTTGATATGCTCATCAGCATACTCCTTTGCTGGCGGATTGTCAAAGTAATCAACCAGAATGGTATAATAGCCTCTTTCTTTTAATTTCTTAATTAAAGATATATGTGGAACTGTTCCGCCTAATACTATAGAGATATGCCTGTTCATTGGATATTGCATCTTTTGCCCTTCAACCTTTTATTAAAAAATGCTGCAGCTTTTTCATTTTTGTAAATGGGGTAGCACATTGCCTGACCATAAGAAACAGAAGGTGCAGAATTTATTTCACATATTTTAAATCCTTCATTCGTTACTATAACGTCAAAACCCATATATGGAAAAATAGATAGGTATTCGTGAATCTCAATCAGTTTGTCGCGAATCAATTCCCAATTGGTGAGCTGCTTTCCTTTTAAGGAGATATTGGAATCGGGATGTCTATCAAGCCATTTTATGTTTTGATTATATGCATACAAAAACTTGTCTCCATAATAACCTGTATAACTATCATAAGAGATGGAAACACCTCCTGACATCAAGTTAGATACAGCTCCAGATTCTTTTGTGCCAAAACGGGCAAATGAATGCATTAAAAATGGCTTTTCATTATCTTCTTTAATAGAATTAATTCTTAATGCACAAGCAGACTCTGAGCATATTCTATCATGTTCGTCACATTGATGAACATATTCTGTGAGCAAATAACCTTTTAAGGACTTGAAGAAGGATTTCACTTCATTTTCGCTTTTCTCCTCTCCATTAAGATAAAATTTCCCAGAATGATATTGATATCTAAAGAAACCTTTCCCTTCTGCACCTGCTGTTGGTTTCATTGCTATATCATTCTTAATTTTAGCGAGTTTTATGAAAAAGTCATCAATAATGTCAAGAGAAAAGGGAGCATCAGGCAATAAATGGATGCCTCCATGTTTATCAATAGTGCAATAGTATTCTGGAAGAAATTCTTTGTATTTTTCCAAAACATATCTTAATGATAATTTGTCATTAATTAAATGATAATACTCACAATCTAAGGGCATCATCCTCCAATAATCAAAATCAGAGAGAAAATATTTGCAGTTTTCAGGAGTAAGACCTTGCATTTTTAAACGACTAAAACCAAATCCATTCTTTGTTAGCCAAAGTTTCTTTTTGAATGGAATGTTTGTTTTAGGTTTTCTCCAAATCCAGTCATTTAGAACCATATTCGCCCAAGATTCGGCTCGAATCATTTTGAATCCATACTTCTTTACCAAATGTTTTGAATAGAGCCTTGAAAGTCTAATTTTTAAACTTTTTTTAATGTTCATAAATTGATCTGCTTATTTGGGTGAAACAATCGCTTCTGGATAATATGTGTCAATGACTCTCTTAACCAGTGCCACCTGTTTTGCACGTTTCTTGGCATCTGCCTCTGTGGTGTCCCAACTGTGTGTGGCGGCCACACTGCCGCCTGTCTTCAAATAAATGGGAGCGGCCACACGGATGAATTCCGGAACTTCGTAATGGCGGATAAAACCGCCAGTGGATTTGGGATTCTCTGTGTGGATGTCGATGGGGATGTCAATGGCTGAGCGTATCGCTGACAACATCTGCAACTGGATGTCGCGGACGGGGTTGAAGGAATTAGCGCCATTCTGCTCCAGCAACTTGGCTGAGCAGGGATTCCCATGCCCTGTGTGAGCGGAGACTTTGAACTTGCTGTCCCTGGGGATGAAGCCTTCGGCACGCATCTGGTTGAGAAGCCACAACAAACCTTCATCGTATACCATGAAGGAACGCACACCCAAACGGGCTGCACGGCGGATGTCCTCAACAGCACGAATCACCTGTTCCTGGCCACGGAGACGATAGCCCATGCGAACACCCTCAGGGGTGTTCACCGAGGCACTGGTGTCGGTCGTGGCGCGAGGACCGGTGGCCAACAACAATTCCACATTCCATTTGTCGGCATATTCCAGCATTTGCTCAATCTCCTTGTCGAGCAGAAACATGATGCCTTTGGTCTGGGTGACACGATGGATGGATATTTCGTAGTTGTCGAGCTGTTCCAATAATGCTTTCATGGCTGCAGGACCTTGGATGCCTGGAACCTCGAATCGGTATTGACCACCATCGGCAAATCTCTTCTCAGAGGTGGGCAATTGATAAAGATCGCCTTGAGGAAGGCCTATCTTCTCAAGAAAAGCTCTCGTTTCTTTCATATCTTATCGATTGGTAATCGTCTGAATCACACGTTGTAAGTCTTCCTCGCTCAATTGGTGGTGCATCGGCAGGCATATCACCTCGTTGGCCATCTTGGTGGCCACAGGAAGATTGTCGGGACGGGCACTCTCCAAACCTCTGTAGGTGGAGAAACTGCTGATGAGAGGATAGAAATAGCGGCGGCCATATACGCCTTGCTCCCGCATCTTGAAATAGAGCTCGTCGCGGGTCATCCCATAGCGACGGGCATCAACGAAAATGGGGAAATAAGAGTAGTTGTGACGCACACCAGGGAGATCATCCCAGAACTCGATGCCCTCAACGTCGCGAAGGGCATTACGGTAGCGGATGGCCACCTGATGGCGGGCTTCGATGGCATCGTCGACCAGACGCAGGTTGAGCAAGCCATAAGCGGAGCGTATCTCGTCCATCTTGCCGTTGATGCCGGGGGCAACCACCTCTGTCTCACCGGCAAAACCGAAGTTCTTCAGATAGTCGATGCGGCGCTTCATTTTCTCATCGTGCATCACCATAGCTCCACCTTCCACGGTGTTGAATACCTTTGTGGCATGGAAACTGAGGGTCGACATGTCACCGGCATTGAGAATAGATGTCCAAACCCCATTGGTGAGGCTCTCTACCCCGAAGGCGTGGGCGGCATCGTAGATGACACGAAGACCGTATTTGTCGGCGATATCCTGAATGGCCTTCACGTTGCAGGGCTTGCCGTAGACATGCACGGGCATGATAGCGGTGGTGCGGGGGGTGATGGCAGCTTCTATCTTCTCTGGATCCATGCAACCAGTGGCCCATTCTATGTCGACAAAGACGGGCTTGATGCCATTCCACCAAAGGGCATGGGTTGTGGCGACAAAACTGTAGGGGGTGGTGATGACCTCGCCTGTGATATGTAAAGCCTGCAAAGCGGTGATAAGGGGCAGGGTGCCGTTGGTGAACAGGCTCACATAGGGCACCTTCAGATAGTCGCACAGGGCGTTCTCAAGCTGACGGTGGAAACTGCCGTTATTGGTAATCCACTTCGAATCCCATACCTGTTGGAGCATCGCTGTGAACTCAGATAAGTCTGGCAGGAGGGGGGAGGTGACTGTGATTTTATCTTGCATGAATATGGGTTAAAATCTATGATGGTTGGGAGGTGGGGGCTGGTCCTTGTGTAGTTTTATTGCATACATTATCTCTTCAGATTGAAAAAACAATCCGAAATGCACCAAAAAAATACAGCAAAGGAAATACCCGAACACCGCCTCGGAGAGCGTAGGCTCTCGCAGAATCCATCAATCTCCTAAAAAATGCGGTGCAAAGTTAGGTATAAATAATGATATCCCCAAACATTGATAAAAAAATAATTTGATTGTCGAATAGATATATATTTTTTGTAATTTTGCGTCATAAAACGTGTTTTATGGTTAATCCTATGATTTCTGTCATCGTTCCGGTTTACATGGTTGAGGAATACCTCCGTCAATGCCTTGACTCCTTAATCCATCAGACTTACAAGGATATAGAGATAATCCTCGTAGACGACGGTAGTCCCGATCATTGTGGAGAGATTTGTGAGGAATATGCCAAAAAAGACGCAAGAATCATCGTTATTCATCAAGAAAACGGTGGCCTCTCCGCCGCTCGTAATGCAGGTCTCGATATAGCAAAAGGCGAATACATCATGTTTGTGGATAGCGATGACTGGGTGGAACCCACCTATTGCGAAAAAGCGTTGAAGGCGATTTTGGAACATCAGGTGGATCTGGCCATTATGGGATTTTTTACCACATATATGAACAGATCTGTTCCGATACAAACACCTTCACCCAGAACACTTGACGGAATAGAAGCCATGCGACACGTTATTTTGAATGATGAGCCTTCGTTTTGCAATGCTGTGTGGAATAAGATTTACCATCGGAGACTGTTCTTGAATATAAGATTTCCCGTAGGAATGATTACTGAAGATGCTGCTGTCCAATATAAGATTCTTCATATCACACCAAAAGTTTATGTCTTTGATCAATGCTTGTATCACTACCGTAAGCGTAAGTATAGTTTAGCAGGATTTGTAAATGTAAAAAATGCAAAAACACAATATCATATCTTTCAAATATTATACGAAAGATTAAAATACATCAAAGATCATCTGCCAGAACAAGAGTTGATTAAACACCAAACATTGGAATTAGCTTATAAGGTGATCGCAAACAGAAACCGACTCAACAAGGCCAATCCTGAAGAGAAACGCTATTATGACCTCATGACGACCTTTCTGAAAGAAAACAAAGCCTCCCTGCTCTCTCTTCCCTGTGACAGATATATGAGAATTTACTTGTGCTCTGAAAGGCTTTATTATTTTTATACCAAATTAGGAAAGATCAAAGGAATAGTTTATTCATGGCTTATACCACATAAAAACAAAGTTAACAACTCTTCTGCCATCTCAGACAAAGAGTACTTTGAATGAAATGGCAGTTTTTTTGTTGTCAGAGGTAAACGTTTATGGTCTGTGATAAGTTTTTTCTGATGCTCTAAGGTGTTGGAAGATACGTGACTTTTATCGGTTGTTGTACATTTGTTCGTAGTACTTCTGGTAATCACCTGAAGTGACGTTGTCAAGCCAGTCCTGATTGTCGAGATACCAACGGACAGTGCGCTCGATGCCTTCCTCAAATTGGAGTGAGGGCTCCCAACCAAGTTCTCGCTGCAGTTTGGTGGAATCGATGGCATAACGCATGTCGTGGCCGGCCCTGTCGGTGACATAGGTGATCAGTTCCATGTCCTCACCTTCTTTTCTCCCAAGCAACCTGTCGACGGTGTTGATCAGAACCTTGATGATATCGATGTTTTTCCATTCGTTGAAACCGCCGATGTTGTAGGTCTCGGCAATTTTTCCCTCATGGAAAATCAGGTCTATGGCACGGGCATGGTCTTCTACAAAGAGCCAGTCGCGCACGTTCTCGCCCTTGCCGTATACGGGCAGAGGCTTTTTGTGGCAGATGTTGTTGATGAAGAGGGGGATGAGTTTCTCCGGGAACTGGTATGGCCCGTAGTTGTTGGAGCAGTTGGTGACGATCACGGGCATGCCGTAGGTGTCGTGATAGGCTCTGACAAAATGGTCGCTGGAGGCCTTCGCTGCCGAATAGGGGGAGTGGGGATTGTATTTGGTCGTTTCCACAAAGAAGACATCGCCGTAGGCCTGATGGTTCTTGTTGGATGAGGCTTTGGTGGAGAAGGGGGGCTCCACTCCCTCGGGATGGGTCATCTCAAGGGCGCCATAGACCTCATCGGTGGAGATGTGGTAGAAACGTTTGCCCTCATATTTCTCTGGCAGGGATTCCCAATAAAG